>OISE01000202.1_pt1 | contig 19958 bp, 14 predicted proteins | sample 1586401 | NCBI WGS metagenome assembly OISE01 (sample SAMN02675048, study PRJEB24791) | human gut metagenome, SKBSTL034 | isolation source: stool | host: Homo sapiens | place: USA
ACTGCGCCCGCCACACCTTCGCCTGCATGGCCGTCGAATACGGAATGCCGATCGACGTGCTGGCCAAGATTCTCGGGCACTCGAACACCAACATGACGCGCCACTACGCCAAATTCTCCGAGACGGTCATCGGCCGCGCGATGGAGGCTTTCGGCGAGCGGCTGGCGTCGGCGGCTTCGGCCGAATAACAGGTCGTCGAGGTCTCGGACGGATCGACACGAGGAAAAGAAGATTACCCCGCCGTTGAGCACGAAGCCGGCTGCATACCGACTCCGACGGCACGGTAACGGAGCGAGCGGCCCTTATCGGGCCGCTCGCTTTGGTCGTTACGGAGATAATCGGCAAAACGAAGTTTGATGCGTATCGTGAATGACTTGCGTCCGTGACGGAATGAAGTCAGTGAATGAATTACTTCGTGCAATGAATCGGAGCTATGATGGATATACGTCCATGATAGCAGTACTTCATCGATAGCAGTACATCCGTGACAGACAGCTGTCATCGCATGATAGCAGGAGGGCTGTCATTCATCTCGCGGAGCGAAGATAGTATCCCTCCGGAGGCTTTCGACGTATGTCGCATGGAGGCCGTTCCAGGCCGATCAAACGACTTGTTATCAAGCGAAAAGCGTTGTAATATTGCAGCCCGGGAAGCACCGCGAGCCGAGGGGTTCGAACCATCGGTCGTACCCTGCGTCGTCTCGACGCAATTACCGTCGCCGGACGGTAGCAAGGTGTACCTTTGTCCGACAAACCGGTGTTTGTCCGACAAAGGTCCTTCTCTGCGAGGCCGGGTGCCGCTCCCGAGTCGCGCCCCCTTAAACCTTGACATATGGAAGAACAGCACAAAGAGAGAAAAGCCAGTTACAAGTACTCGTTCCGGCTCGATGAGCAGCAAAATATCCGTTTCTGCCGGATGCTTGCGGAGGCTGGACTGGAACACAACCGCAGCCGGTTTATCGTCAAAAGAATCTTCGCCGAAGAGTTTCGCGTGGTGCGTATCGACCCGACCTTGGGCCGATATGTGACCCGTCTGAATCAGTTTTACGAGCAGATACAGCGCGTGGGCAACAACTATAACCAGATCGTACGGGCCGTCAACACGCATTTTTCGCATACGGCGATTCCGCGACAAGTGCTTCTTCTGGAGCGCCGCACGCGCGAGCTGAAAGCCCTTTCCGAGCAGGTCATCGCGCTCAGCCGCGAACTTTACGAGCTATGGTCGCGCGAATGCGAATAATACCGGACCAATTATCATCTTCTTGCCCATCGCGGCAAAATGACTATCTTTGTGAGGGTAAAGCGGTTTTTAATTCCCGATAAACGACCCGAACGATGACCGACCAACTGATTTTCGTACACGACAAGCGGCGCGACGCCTACGTTGACAAGACGTCGGAGATCGTCGGGCTGCGACCGGCCGGAGCGTATGTGTATGTCGATTACGGCGCGGCGCGGGTATTCCGCTATCGCAAAGAGCATGTAGTCTGTTATCCCCTGCTCGCCACACGCCGGCAGGTACGCATCTACAAGGACGGAACGTTGCAGGAGCCGTACGATACGCTGTTCGACTACGGGAAATATGTCCGGCTGGGCGCCGGAGAGGGCTTGCGTTCGCCGGCGATCGAGAAGTCGCGGATCGAAGCGGTCGATGCGCAGCCGCTCCCCGCAGACAAAGAGCGGCTACTTTCCTATTTCGCGGAGGTTCTCGCAGCCAAAGCCTCTCTGGAGTCGGAGACCGATACGGAAGCCGCAGAGGAGGTTCCCGAAGGGGAGAAGAAAAGTTCGATCGCCGCCCTGCTCGCCGAGACGATGCAGCGCATCGATCCGCAGGATCCCCGTACGGCGCTGTATGCCTATCTGAACGGGCGGACGGCGGCGTGCGATGTCGACAACGTGGCCCTCGTCTATCCCTTCGGCTGCAACGCCAGCCAGAAACTCGCCGTGCAGCGGGCGCTGGGCAATCGGGTGAGCGTGGTAGAGGGACCTCCCGGCACGGGAAAAACGCAGACGATTCTGAACATCGTCGCCAATCTGCTGATGCAGGGAAAAACCGTCGGTGTCGTGTCCAACAACAATGCGGCGGTGGACAACGTGCGCGACAAACTGTCGAAATACGAGTACGGGGCGTTGATGGCCGAACTGGGAAACCGGACCAGACGGCAGGCCTTTTTCGCGGACAAACAGCAGGATTTCATGCCCGACCCTACGTGGCGGTTGCCGGCGGAGGAACGCACGGCCCTGCGAACGCGGCTGGGCGAGCTGTCGGCGGCCATAGACGAGCTTTTCCGCGTCAACGCGGAGCTGGCCGACCTGCGGACGAAACGCTCCTATGCCCAATGCGAGTACCGTCATCTGCTGTGGGAACAACCGCTGGACGAAGCGCGGATGCGGCGGGTCGACCGCTGTTTCTTCCGTCCGATCGACAGCCGGCGTGCGCTGTCGTTCCGGCATCTCGTTACCGAGAGGTGGCAGGGCGGAAGGCCGTCGCTCGCTTTGCGGGCCGGACTGCTGTTCCGGTGCGGCGCGTGGCCCGGGAAGCGGCTGTTCGCGGATGCGGAGCTGCTGCCCGCCTATGCCGATCGCAAGTTCTACGAAACCTATATCGCCGAGCTCTCGGCCCGCATCGCCCGGCTCGGGGCACCGTCCGACGAGCAGCGTGCGAAGAGCCTGATCGAAGCATACGGGAAGGTGTCGGAAGCGCTGTTCCGCGATATGCTCTACCGCAAATACGAACGCCTGAACGAAGCGCGGCAAGAGGAGCGGCCCCCGTTCACGATGCAGAACTACCGGACGCATTTCCGCACCTTCGTCGAACGCTATCCGGTCGTGCTGAGTACGACCCATTCGCTGTGCGCTTCGATCGGCGCGGGGCACCTGCTCGACTATGTCATCATCGACGAGTCGTCGCAGGTCGATATCCTCACGGCGGCCGTCTGCTGCGCCTGTTGCCGGAATATCATCATCATCGGCGACAGCCGGCAGCTGCCGCATATCGTGGAGGAGCAGCTCAGGGCGAAGGCCGAGGAGCTGCGCGACAAACATCGGGTGCCCGACGCTTACGATTACGTGCGGCAGAACATCCTCTCCTCCTTCAAACGGGTCTTCGGGGAACGGATGCCCGTCACGCTGCTGCGCGAACATTACCGCTGCCATCCGCTCATCATCGACTTCTGCAACCGGAAATATTACCGGAACGAGTTGCTCATCATGACCGAACCGAAGGGCGACTATCCCTTTACGGTCCTGACGACAACCGCCTCGAAAACCTACTCCCATAACGGCCGGATCTACAATCAGCGCCAGATCGACGCCACCTGCGACTGGATCGAGCGGCAGCATACGGAGTACGCCGCCATGCGGTTCGCCTCCGATGCGAAACGCGAATCGCCGGCCGAACGGATCGCCGAACGGCTCATCGGAGGAATTCTCGCCGAGGAGGATCGGTTTTCCGCCATCGGCGTCCACCGACACTACCGGCTGTACGATCTGGTCGGACGGAACGTCGAGCTGTCCGACGAGGAGCGCCTCTTCGTCCGCCGCCGCTCGCATCTCGACTTTCTGCTCTACAACCGGATGGACAACACGCCGATTCTGGGGATCGAGGTGGACGGCGTGCTCCACCACCGCTTCGACGAGGTGCAGGTCGCCCGCGACCGGCGCAAAAACGGTATTCTCGTCAAGATCGGCCTGCCGCTTCTGCGTCTCTCCACGGACGGCAGCAGCGAAAAGGAGCGGATCGTAGGCGCGCTCGAACAGGCCATGCAGCAGGGGTGAGTGCCGAGCAGCGACAAATCCGCAAGGCGATCCGAGACCGACAGGATACGGTTCGCAAACAGCGATGAGCAGAAAATTCACGGAACGAAGCCGCAAGGCCGAAGGAGGAATATCCAAGACATAACGATTCCCCGGCAGACCGGAGTTATCACGCTTTTCCGACGGCCAATCCGTCAGCTGTTTTCACTCCACATGTCGCACTGCTTCATGATCGTACTCAACGCATCTTCCTGTCCCTCGGGCGGATAATCATACTTCCTGAGCAGTCGTTTCACGATCCGACGCATACCGGCACGGGCGCTCTCCTTGAGGTTCCAGTCGATCGTCTTGTTGCAGCGCAGCGCATCGGTCAGTTCCCGTGTAATGGCAACCAACTGTTCGTTCGTATAGAAATCGCGTACGGCCTCGGGTTTGGTCAGCGCATCGTAAAATGCCAGCTCTTCGTCGTTCAGATCGAGCGCTTTGTCGGATTCTTTGCCGTGGGCGATCTCGTGGGCGATTTTCAGCAACTCCTGAATTACCTCCTCGTTGGTCAGCAACCCTTTGAGGTAATTGCTCATGGCACGGGACAGAATCTCGGAGAATTTTTCGGCCCGCACCGTATTGGTCCGTTGATAAATTCGCACCTGTTCGGCAATCAGCTTGCGCAACAGTTCGACGGCGAAGTTTCTCTCCTTCATCCGGGAGATCTCTTCGAGAAATTTCGGATCGAACAGCGAAAACTCCTCCTCGACGTCGGAGAAGAGGTTGATTACACCGTCGCTCTTGATGCTCTGTTTGAGCAGCTCGTTGATCCGTGCGTTGATTTCGCGCAGCGACATTTTGCCCTTGCCTTCGATGCGCGTCAACAGCGTGCGCACAGCTTCGAAATAGGCCGCTTCGAGACGCTGCTCGTAGTTCAACAAACTCTGACAGAGCGACAACGCCTGCCGCAACAGCAGCGCCTCCTTGATAAACAGCTTCTTCGGCTCCTCGCGTTCGGGAGCTTGCAGAAAATCGACTCCTCCGCTGATCGCTTTGGCCCGTTCCAGATCGGATTTGCCGAAAAAGGCCGTATAGTCGAACCCGTGCAACAAATCGAAACATCATACAATCTCTATCTAATTGAAAATTAAACAGTTATTTCTGTTTAACTAATATCAGGTAACGATTTAGAAACGAGCGAATTACAATATTCTGTTTTCTTTTGCCTCTGTCAAAGAACGATTCTTTCAATGCAAATATACACTTTACTTGTGACAAAAGCAATCTTTTTCTACATTTAATCGACTTACAGTCAGCCTTAAAGAGGGTATCTGGTCTCATTCCATCTTCTTCCTCAAAAATAACATAGCAGTCTAAATTGGTTTATGTATGGGATAGGTCTTGTTCATTCGATCCGGTAGACTACTATACATAAAAGTATAAAGGCGAGATACGACAAGGAGATGCCATGCTTTTGTGTAAGGGGAATCTCTCTTAGCTTATCGCAGACCATGTATAGCTAAGTGTTTTGAGAATAAACAGTCTGTAAAAAACGGAAAGACACCGATTATGGGCCGTATCACCATCAATGGAACCCAAGCCGGTTTCAGTTGTAAGAAAGAAGTGTCCCTCGCTTTGTGGGACGTCAAAACCAACCGGGCCAAAGGCAAGTCCGAGGAGGCCCGTACACTCAATCAGGAGCTTGACAATATCAAGGCGCAAATCACCAGGCACTACCAGTACATCTGCGACCACGACAGTTTTGTTACAGCCAAGAAAGTCTATAACCGCTATGTCGGCTTCTCAGAGGAATGCCACACCCTTATGAACCTTTTCAGGGAACAGCTGGAACCGTATAAAAAGAAAATCGGCATAGAGAAAGCCGAAAGCACCTACTGCGGTCTGGTTGCCGATTACAAGAGTCTCCTGCTTTTCATGAAAAGCAAGAAGAATGCAGAGGATATTGTCATCGAAGAACTTGAGAAATCATTCATCGAGGATTACTACAACTGGATGCTCGGTACATGCGCTTTGGCAAACTCCACTGTCTTCGGGCGTGTCAATACCTTGAAGTGGCTGATGTATATCGCGCAGGAAAAAGGCTGGATACGGGTTCATCCGTTCGCATCATTCGAGTGTATGCCCGAATACAAGAGGCGTTCTTTCCTTTCCGAAGAGGAACTGCAAAGGATAATCCATATAGAACCGAGATACAAACGCCAGCGTGCCATGCGCGACATGTTCCTGTTCATGTGCTTCACCGGTCTTTCCTATGTGGACTTGAAAGCCATAACATACGATAATATCCATACCGACTCCGACGGCGGTACATGGCTGATGGGCAACCGTATAAAAACGGGAGTGGCGTATGTCGTAAAATTATTGCCCATTGCTATCGAACTGATTGAAAAATATAGGGGTACGGATGAAAAGAAAGACTCCCCGAATGTGTCTTTCCGGTAGGTGAATACAATGCCATGCGGCTCAGTCTTGGAATCATAGGCAGGAAATGCAACTCCGGGGCGAGGTCACCCCGCACATCGGACGCCACGCATTTGCCGTTCTGGCCATACTCAAGGGGATGCTGCTGGAAACTCTTCAGAAAGTGTTTGGGCATAAGTCCATCACATACGTCCTGCGCATCCATTCACTTGTCCGGCGCAGGCGGGGCAATCTTTTTCTGGAAGTCGCCCATCTGTACGACCAGCGTGCTGACCAGCTTTCTCAACTCCTAATACGCGCTTGTTTCAATAATTGTCAGTTCCATACTAAAATTCTTTTTAAGATTCTGAATATGCGACAAAGTAACGCACATCCTATATCCTTTCCAAACAGATAATATCAGAGTCTTCCGTTGGCGTGCATTGGCGTATCCAACGTTAAAAGAGAAGGTCCTTCACCTGCATCCATGCGGCAACGGAACTTCCATTCCCTTACTTGTTTTCCATAAATTTATAGGATTAATTTCTGGTGCATGATATTAATAGTCATTATTCTGTCTGCTTTTTTTGCTTGCATAATTGCAGCTAACAGTTATCTATTCCAGAACGCATTGTTATGGAAAATGGTAAACCGTCTTGGTAGTTTATGGATATTGTGTATGATAATTACCGTCTTCGTTTGTCGTAAACTTGAATGCTCTAATTAAAGCGACACGGTTATCATGCTTTGTGTGTTTTATCGTAAATATTATGTGAATTGTTTGGATATGACATGTAATATAGATAATTTTGCAGCCGGAAAATAGTTTCGGGAGGTTTACGCCTTCCGAATGAAAAGGGAACCCGGTAAAAATCCGGGACAGTACCCGCTGCTGTGAGTCCACAAAAACGGACATCGAACTTTTGCCACTGGTGTAATACCGGGAAGGCACGATGACCGGGACGAGTCAGAAGACCTGCCATGACCGGAATGAGATTTACACCTGCGGGATATACGGGTCGTAATCAAATAAGGAATAGCTCATCGGCCATTCAATATTTGAAGACAGACATATTCCCGTTCGTGTAAGTCCGCACGAACGGGATTTTTTTGTGTTTGTTAATAATATGTTTTACATTAAAACGAGTGACCTTTGAAAAGAAAATTACGCTTTCTGGCAGGTGCCTGTCTATTTACCGCAACCGCCTTGTTCTCCGGCTGTAGCTCGGACGATGACTTTTTGATGGAACCGGTTTATTCCGGAACTCCGCAAACCCGTGCTGTGACAAATCCGGACGGTACTTTAACTATCACTTTCGATGATTTCGATCCCGGCATGTTAGCAGGACCTACCTCGGCCGGAGAAAATCTTTATTCGTACCAAGGGTATCCTCAAGTAACCACCATTTACGACAATACTCCGGAAGAATATCTCTTCCTTTCAATGTTTAATACTGTAGGTGGAAGCACAGAGTATTCCAGCGGCGGCATCGCACTTTCCAACTGGAACATCCGCTCCAATCAGTCGGGAAATACCGGAGACTGGTGGTATTCTTATCTAAACCAATGTTCTGTCTATAACACTGCGGTGGAAGCGGAAGGACAGAATAAGGAAGCCGGGCACAGCGGTTCCAATTTCGGTGTCGTTTACGGATATGTGGATGCTTACAATCAGGCATGGATGGCTAAACCAGAATTTTATTTCAATGTTCCCCGGAAATTGGTCGGCCTGTGGATCTGCAACACCTCATACACTTATGGTGTCATTACTTATGGTAATCAGTTCGGTTCTACGGGGGTAGCGACTCCTCTGAAAGAGATGAAAGGGTATTTCCAAGTGAATCTGGAATGTTATGATGCGAATGGCGGTCTGATCCGCACTTACAAACGTCTTTTAGCCGATTATCGTAACGGCCAACAACAGGTTGATCCTATCACGACATGGGATTATTGGGAAATCAATGCCGAAGGGGTGCAAAGTGTGAAATTCAACTTCGAGGGTTCGGATTCGGGAGCATACGGTTTGAATACTCCGGCTTATATCTGTATTGATGATATCACCATACAATAAAAAGAATACAGGGATATCCCTTCTGTCGGGGGTATCACTGTTATTTTTCTAAAATCCACACATCATGCATCGTTTTTACTATTTTATTATTTCTGCCTGTATGCTGTTCACCTCCTGCAACAAGGATGAAGTCATTACCGAAGAAGTAGGAGGACAACCTATAATAGAACTTGACAGCGAGACCGGTATTTACACGGTCAAGGTCGATCACGAATTGACTATCGCCCCGACATACCAGAATGTTGAAGATGCTCTTTTTGCTTGGACGATAGACGGTACGCTGGTTTCTTCGGGTCCGTCTCTTCAACGTACATGGAATGAATGCGGGGATTTTTATGTCAAACTAAGAGTAGACAATGCGGAAGGCTATGCCGAAGAGGAACTGAAAGTAGAAGTGAAAGAACTCACCCCTCCGGTCATCTCACTGGCACTACCTTCGCAGGGGCTAAAAGTCGTCCGGAATACCGATTACACATTTACTCCCGATATTCAGCATTCGGATGTCGAAGGGTTCAAAATCGAATGGGTACGGGAAGGAAAAATCGTTTCCACCGAGAATACTTATACTTTCAATGAAAAAGAACTCGGTGTTTATACGGTGACAATCAACGCTTCCAATATAGATGGGACAACAACGAAAGACGTAAGCGTAGAGGTCGTGGAAACGATGCCCTACGTTGTCAAATTCCCGACCCCGTCTTACCTGCAAACATCCACGGACAGGTACACTTTTGCCGACCGTCCTGTTTTCCTGCGTCCGTTGTTGGAGTATTTCGACAATCCCCGTTTTGAGTGGAGTGTGGACGGTCAGGTCATGGAAGGAGAAGTGGAACGCATGTTCAAGTTCACGCCGTCCGCACCCGGAGAATACACCGTCTCCTGTACTGTGTCGGAAGACACACCGACGGAAAAAATAAGCAGGAATATCGACAAAGGGAAAACGGCTGTCACTGCCACCGTAAAAGTCGTTTGTGTGGACAAAAAGGAACAAGACGGCTTCCGGGCTTCGGGAAGTTCCAAGCTCTGGAATAAAGTCTATGAATATACCCCAGCTCCCGGCCAATTTATCAACGAGACGAGCACGATAGGTGGTATGACCGGCAACGAAACATCCCCTGAAGCGGCTGTCGCATGGGCAACACAGCGTTTGAAAGACAAACTGCACGTCTCTTTAGGTTCTTTCGGGGGTTATATCATCGTCGGCTTCGACCACAGTATTCCCAATTCGGGTAACCAATATGATTTCTGTGTTCAGGGGAACGCCTTTGACGGCAGTTCCGAACCGGGTATCGTATGGGTCATGCAAGATATAAACGGAAACGGATTGCCGGATGACGAGTGGTACGAACTGAAAGGATCTGAAGCAGGCAAGGAAGAAACAATACAGAATTTTGAAGTGACCTATTACCGTCCGGAAGGCAAAAAAATGGATGTCCAATGGATCAGTTCCGACGGTAGAAACGGCTGGGTAGACTATCTGTCCGCTTATCATACGCAGGACTATTATTATCCGGCTTGGATTTCGGAAAACAGTTATACCCTGACAGGCACTTGTCTGGCCGCCCGCAACACCCAAGATTCACAAACCGGTTATTGGGATAATCAGAGTTATGACTGGGGGTACGTGGATAATTTCGGAAACGACCAGATAGAAGGCGGCAGTACGGTGGATGGAAGCGGTCAAAGGAACGGTTTCAAAATTTCCAATGCCATCCATGCCGATGGAACGGAAGCCAATCTGCAATATATTGACTTTATCAAAGTACAATGCGGTGTCTTGGCCAAAAGCGGCTGGCTGGGCGAAGTTTCAACGGAAGTATTTTCTTTTGAGGATTTAACCAAATAATAAAAATTGCAAGTATGAAAAATTATTTTCTTCCCATGCTCCTATCCTTGTTCTTTTTGGGTGCGTGTGACAAAAACGATGAAATTATACCTGAAGATGCAGATGAGAATTTCATCACGTCAGTTGTAATGACCGTGGACGGGAAATCGTACACGGCCGACATTGCGGACAATACAGTAACAATAACCGTTCCCTATACGGTATCGCTGAACAATGCCGAAGTGGAATTCAAGTACACAACTTCTGCAACAATCATACCTGATCCTGAAACGGTAACGGACTGGGATAACGAACGAACCTTCCGGGTGACATCCTATAACGGAGATGCCCGCGAATATACCTATAAGGTCGTGAAAAGCGAGATAGAATCTGACGGAGATGTGGAGTTGAAGACCACCGAGGAGGTAGCTTCTTTTGCCGCAACCAAAACAACCGTTGTCAAAGGGAACCTGATTATCGGCTCTGATGCGGAAGAGGCAGAAAAAATCACTGACATATCAGCATTGGCATCTTTGAAAGAGGTTACTGGCAACATTGTCATTCGTAACAGTTACAACGGTGCAGACTTGACAGGGTTGGAAAATATCGTTTCGGCCGGAGGTTTGCAGGTAGGTTCGGCCGATGTCGCCTCGAAAGCTACGGAACTTCACATGATTTCCATGAAAGCATTGGAAACACTCTCCGGAGACATATCGGTATATAACGACCAAGTGACGTATGTCCTATTCGAGAAACTGGCAACTATTGAAGGAAGCGTGATGTTCAATGCGTCGTCGTTACAGAGTTTTGAGTTTCCGGTTCTGACTACTGTAGGTCAGGATCTGAATCTTCAAGGACTCAATGAAGAGAACACAGCAGCCGGTTCGATTGCGTCTTTGGAAATACCGGAACTGACAAGTGTCGGAGGGGTCTTGTCCGTAAACAATCTTGCCAAGCTGACTTCCATGAGCTTCCTTAAGCTGAAAGAGACCGGTGGCCTTGATTTCCATACCGTCCCCGTGATGTTGGAAACCATCAACCTTCCGGAAATCGAAACAGTAAACGGAAGTATTATTATGGAAGCCAATATGGAAGCTCCTCCTACCGGTAGTTTTGTTCCCCAACGAAATGACGTGCTTCAGGCTTTCGGTGGAATGGACAAACTGACAACGATAAAGGGACAGATAAAGATAAAGAATTTCACGGCACTCAAACAACTTCCCGACTGGAGCAAGATCACCACACTTGGAAGCATCACGCTGGATTATCTTGAAGATGTGAGCGGAACACTGCTGTTGCCGAACGCCCGATTTGAAACCTTCGGAGAAACAGCGCCCCAGATTGAAATTATAAACAAGGTGCAGCTCTCCAAAATTGAAACAGCCGAAGATTTGTCAAATGTAAATTTTGTCATCACCAGTCTCACGAATAATAAGTTCCCTGAAATCACGTTCAAGAATATCAAAGACTTCACTTGTAAGCCAACCACCAACAATATCGATTATACCATATCGACAATTCAACATGTATATGGAAATCTAAATGTGACAGGCCAAATGCGAAGCAATGCCAAATTTCCCGACTTGGAAATCATAGATGGATATGGATATATCCAAATACCCATGTTTGCTTCAATCACAATGCCAGTCTTGAAAGAAGTGGGAGGACAGTTCTATTTATCTGGAAATTTTACCAGTTGTAACTTGCCCTTACTATCCAAAGTTTGTTGTTCAGCTTCTCCTGTATATTATAAAGAGGGAGAGGGTTCGTTAGCAATATCTTTACAAAGTAAATCGCTGGATATTCCGGAATTGCTTCACGTAGGAGGTGAAGGGTTGTTCGTTAATAAAGCAACAGGCATTACTTGTGATAAATTACAGACTATAGATGGTACGCTACAGATAAAAAGTGCGACTTCTCTTTCTCAGGAAACACTTTCCATGGAGAAGTTGGAGACCTTGCATGGGGTTGTTTTTGACGGTTTGACGAAATTTACCGACTACACTTTCTTCGGCAAGTTTATAGAAAACGGAATGATTACGGGGGAAAGTTGGAGCGTGACGAAATGTGGGTATAACCCAACCTTCCAAAATATGAAGGACAAACAATATACGCAGCAGGATTAAACCTTATACCTTAACCAGAGTACCCGTAATGATTCGGGTACTCTTTTTTATCCGAATGACAATGAGCAGAACAATACAACGGATTTGCCTTTTTCTTTTCTGCCTGCCAGTTTTCGGCAGTTGCATGAAATGGGATTACGGAGAGATGGAAGATTTCTCTGTATCGGCCTCTGGTCTTTTCATTACCAACGAGGGGAATTTCCAGTACAGCAATGCCACGCTTTCCTACTACGATCCCGCCACGTGCGAAGTGGAGAATGAAGTGTTTTACCGTGCCAACGGGTTCAAGTTGGGCGATGTGGCCCAGTCTATGGTTATCCGGGACGGTATAGGCTGGATCGTGGTGAACAACTCGCATGTGATTTTCGCCATCGACATCAATACTTTCAAGGAAGTGGGCCGTATCACAGGTTTCACCTCACCCCGGTATATCCATTTTCTGTCGGATGAGAAAGCCTATGTGACGCAGATATGGGACTACCGTATCTTCATCATCAACCCCAAGACATACGAGATTACCGGCTATATCGAATGTCCAGACATGGACATGGAATCGGGTTCCACCGAACAAATGGTACAATACGGCAAGTACGTCTATGTGAACTGCTGGTCGTACCAGAACCGCATCCTGAAAATCGACACGGAGACGGACAAGGTCGTGGACGAACTGACCATCGGCATACAACCTACTTCGCTGGTCATGGACAAATACAACAAGATGTGGACCATCACGGATGGCGGTTACGAGGGCAGCCCATACGGTTACGAGGCACCGTCTCTCTATCGTATAGACGCCGAGACTTTCACCGTAGAGAAACAGTTCAAGTTTAAGCTGGGCGACTGGCCTTCGGAAGTCCAGCTCAACGGTACACGGGATACACTTTACTGGATCAACAACGATATTTGGCGAATGCCGGTGGAAGCCGACCGTGTTCCCGTCCGGCCTTTTCTGGAGTTTCGGGACACCAAATACTACGGCCTTACGGTCAATCCCAACAACGGGGAGGTATATGTGGCCGACGCTATTGATTACCAGCAACAAGGTATCGTGTATCGCTATTCGCCGCAAGGCAAGCTGATCGATGAATTTTACGTGGGAATCATTCCGGGAGCTTTCTGCTGGAAATAACGAGGAAGGAGGACAAAAATGAAAAGACATCTTATTCTATTGTTCGTGGGGGTAAGCCTGCCCTTTCTGCTTGCCGCCCAGCAGAAAAATTCCGTCAGCATTACCAAAAGGGTACTACGTATTCCGGAGGTTACGGTGGTGGGCAAACGACCTATGAAGGATATAGGCGTGCAACGAACCCGTTTCGATTCCATCGCCATGAAAGAGAACATCGCCTTGTCTATGGCCGATGTGCTGACATTCAACTCATCCGTTTTTGTCAAGAACTACGGACGCGCCACGTTATCCACCGTGGCTTTCCGGGGTACCTCTCCCTCGCATACCCAAGTGACGTGGAATGGTATGCGCATTAACAACCCGATGCTGGGCATGACGGATTTTTCCACCATCCCTTCTTACTTTATCGATGATGCCTCGCTGCTGCACGGAACGTCATCGGTAAACGAAACGGGCGGCGGCTTGGGTGGTCTGGTCAGGCTCTCCACTTCTCCGGCCAACCATGAAGGGTTCGGGTTGCAGTACGTGCAGGGAGTGGGGTCGTTCAGCACGTTCGACGAGTTTCTCCGCCTGACCTACGGTGACAAACACTGGCAGTCCTCCACCCGTGTGGTGTATTCCTCTTCCCCCAACGACTACAAATACCGAAACCGGGACAAGAAGGAAAACATCTATGACGAGGACAAGAACATCATCGGTTCCTATTACCCGACGGAACGCAACCGCAGCGGGGCTTATAAGGATCTGCACGTCTTGCAGGAAATTTATTATAACACGGGCGAAGGCGACAAGTTCGGGCTAAACGCCTGGTATATCAATTCCAACCGGGAACTGGCGATGCTCAGCACGGATTACGGGAACGACATGGACTTCGAGAACCGCCAAAGGGAGCAGACGTTTCGCGGCGTCCTCTCGTGGGATCGCGTGCGGGAGAAATGGAAGGTCGGTGTAAAAGGCGGCTATATACACACATGGATGGCCTATGATTACAAGCGGGACAAGGGAAACGGCGAAATGGCTTCGATGACCCGCTCACGCAGTAAGATTAACACGTTCTACGGAAGTGCGGACGGGGATTATGCTCCTTCAGAGAAATGGCTGTTCACGGCCGGTGTTTCCGTACACCAGCATTTGGTGGAAAGCGCGGACAAAAATATCATCTCGCAGGAAGGTAACAAGGCTGTTGTCGGGTATGACAAGGGACGTGTCGAGTTTTCCGGTTCCGTTTCTGCGAAATGGCGGCCTGTCAATCGTTTTGCCGCCTCGCTTGTCCTTCGCGAGGATATGTTCGGTACGGAATGGGCCCCGGTTATCCCGGCTTTCTTCATCGACGGGGTACTGTCGAAAAAAGGCAATATCGTGGCGAAAGCATCCATCTCCCGGAACTACCGTTTTCCCACGCTGAACGACCTCTATTTTCTGCCGGGCGGTAATCCCGACCTGAAAAGCGAGCACGGCTTCACATACGACGTGGGGTTGTCGTTCTCGGTGGGGAAAGAAAATGTATATGCTTTGAGCGGTGGTATCAACTGGTTCGATTCGCACATCGACGACTGGATCATCTGGCTACCCACAACCAAGGGATTCTTCTCCCCCAGAAACCTCAAAAAGGTACATGCTTACGGGGCAGAGACCAACGCCCACCTTGATATAATGCTCGGAAAGGACTGGAAACTGGATATGAACGGAACTTTCTCGTGGACTCCCTCGATCAACGAGAGCGAACCGATGAGTCCGGCAGACCAATCCGTCGGCAAACAGTTGCCATACGTGCCGGAGTTTTCCGCAACGGTGACCGGACGTCTGTCATGGCGGACATGGAGCCTGCTTTACAAATGGTGTTATTACAGCCAGCGTTATACCATGTCGAGTAATGACTATACCCTGACGGGCTATCTGCCCCCTTACTTCATGAATAACGTGACACTGGAAAAACAGCTCTCTTTCCGATGGGCCGATCTGTCGCTAAAGGGCAGCATCAACAACCTGTTCGATGAAGAATACCTTTCCGTATTGTCCCGTCCCATGCCGGGCATCAATTTCGAGATATTCATCGGCATAACACCCAAGTTCGGAAAAAACAAAAATAGTAAACGATAATCTGCATCAATATGAACGCATTAAAGAATTTAAGCCTGATTTTGTTGCTTTCTCTGGCATTTACAGGCTGCCACAACAAAAGCTCAAAAATCAATGATTTCAACCTGCTGCTTTATGCTCCCGAATATGCCTCCGGCTTCGACATCAAAGGGGCGGGCGGGAAGGAAAGCGTACTGATAACCGTCAGGAATCCCTGGCAGGGAGCGGACAGTGTAACCACATGGCTGTTTATCGTCCGCAACGGTGAAGAGGTTCCCGAAGGGTTTGCAGGACAGGTACTCAAAGGAGACGCCAAACGCATCGTGGCGATGTCTTCCACTCATATCGCCATGCTTGACGCAATCGGTGAAGTCCGGTGTATAACCGGCGTTTCGGGAATCGACTACATTTCCAACCCAGACATCCAAGCCCGCCGCGACAGTATTGGCGATGTCGGCTATGAAGGGAACATCAACTACGAGTTGCTGCTCTCGCTCGATCCCGACCTCGTTCTGCTCTATGGGGTGAACGGCGCAAGCGCAATGGAAAGCAAACTCGAAGAACTCGACATACCGTTCATGTATGTCGGCGATTATCTTGAAGAGTCGCCTCTCGGCAAGGCCGAATGGATGGTAGTGCTTTCAGAAGTCACAGGAAAACGTGAGAAGGGTGAAAAAGCCTTTGCCGCAATCCCGGTCAGATACAACGCCTTGAAAAAGAAAGTGGCCGACAGTACCCTCGGCACTCCTTCGGTTATGCTTAATGTTCCCTATGGCGACTCGTGGTTCATGCCTTCAACCCAAAGTTATGTAGCCCGCTTGATTACTGATGCGGGAGGCCGCTATATCTACCAGAAGAACACGGGAAACGCTTCTATCCCCATTGACTTAGAAGAAGCATATCTGCTCGCGTCGGATGCGGACATGTGGCTGAACGTGGGAATGGCGAACTCCCTTGACGACTTGAAGGCATCATGTCCGAAATTCACCGATACCCGATGTTTCAAAAATGGAGAGGTGTATAACAACAACGCCCGTACCAACACAGCCGGGGGTAACGACTATTACGAGTCTGCCGTCGTGAATCCTGACATCGTGCTCCGCGACCTCGTGAAGATATTCCATCCTGAACTGGTGCAGGAAGAGTGTGTGTATTACAAGCAACTGAAATAGATGCGTTCCCGTTCGACTATATTATTCTCCATATTGATTACGCTCACGGTCGGTCTTTTTTTACTGGACTTGGCCGTGGGAGCTGTCAACATTCCGATCCGCGATGTATGGGCAGCACTGACCGGGGGAAATTGTTCCCGTGCCACGGAAAAAATCGTACTCAACATACGCCTCATAAAAGCTATAGTGGCACTGTTGGCCGGGGCTGCCTTATCGGTCAGCGGTCTTCAGATGCAGACCCTCTTCCGTAATCCTCTTGCCGGTCCCTATGTCCTTGGCATCAGTTCCGGTGCAAGTCTCGGTGTGGCACTTGTGGTACTTGCCGGGATCGGTTCATCAATAGGCATTGCCGGAGCAGCGTGGGTGGGTGCGGCTGTCGTGTTGCTCGTGATAACTGCCGTCGGACAGCGAATAAAAGACATCATGGTAATCCTGATTCTGGGCATGATGTTCTCATCGGGCGTAGGTGCTGTCGTGCAGATATTGCAGTACCTCAGCAAAGAGGAATCGCTGAAAGCCTTTGTCATTTGGACGATGGGGGCTTTGGGTGACGTCACCTCCGGACAACTTCTGATTCTTGTTCCATCGGTGTTTGCCGGACTGCTGTTGGCTGTACTGACCATCAAACCGCTTAACCTCCTGCTGTTCGGAGAGGAATATGCCGTAACAATGGGACTGAATATTCGGCGTTCACGCAGCCTGTTGTTTCTCTCGACAACGCTGCTCGCCGGAACGATAACCGCTTTTTGCGGTCCGATAGGTTTCATAGGTCTCGCTATGCCTCATGTCACAAGAATGCTTTTCCAAAATAGCGATCATCATGTCCTTCTGCCCGGAACAATTCTTTCGGGAGCATCGATATTGCTTCTTTGCGACATCATTTCTAAAATATTCACCTTGCCGATCAACGCCATTACAGCTCTATTGGGAATCCCAATCGTCGTATGGGTGGTTTTACGCAACAAATCCATCACCGCATGATAGAATTACAGCATTTTTCCATAGGTTACAAAGAAAACTCGTTGCTCCACGAGGTAAATGCCACGATAAAAAAAGGTCAACTGACAGCCCTTATCGGAAGAAACGGGACAGGAAAATCGACGTTGCTCCGCGCCATAGCCGGTCTGAACCGGTGTTATTCCGGAAAAATCATTCTCGACGGGCACGACATCGCCTGCATGAAAACCGAAGATATGGCAAAAACGCTGGCTGTCGTCACGACCGAGCGCACGCGCATCGCCAACCTGCGGTGCAAGGATGTCGTAGCCATAGGCCGTGCTCCTTATACCAACTGGATAGGTAGGATGCAAGAAACAGATAAGGAGATAGTCATGCAATCGCTCATTTCGGTGGGAATGGAGGCTTATGCAAACCGCACGATGGATAAAATGTCGGATGGCGAATGCCAGCGTGTGATGATTGCTCGTGCATTGGCACAGGATACTCCTATCATTCTCCTTGATGAACCGACTTCCTTTCTTGACATGCCTAATCGCTACGAACTTGTGGCGTTGCTTCGTAGGCTTGTCCACGACGAGAAAAAATGTATCATGTTCTCGACACATGAACTTGACATCGCGTTGTCCATGTGCGATTCGATAGCATTGTTAGATACCCCGAATTTAAGTTGCTTGACCGCGTCTGAAATGCAGAAAAGCGGATACATTGACAGACTTTTCCAAAATGAAAACATCCGTTTCGACTCCTTATGCGGTACAATGATTTTGAAACAATGAGTATATACACTGTAGAAAATTTTACTTCAGACATCACTGTTGAAGGATACATCGCCGAATTCCGTGACGAACCACATTTTCTTGAACTTTGCAAACAATGTACCAATTACGGTAAAAGTTGGGGGTGTCCTCCATTTGATTTTGATACGGAATCGTTTCTCCGACAATACAAGTATGCACATCTTATGGCAACGAAGATAATCCCTGAAGACAAAGATATTCCGATTGAATATACACAAAAACTCATTTTACCGGAACGGATACGAATCGAGAGCGAATTATTGGATATGGAACGGAAATATGGAGGGCGTTCATTTGCCTATATAGGTAAATGTCTTCACTGCTCAGATAACGAGTGTACGCGTAACTGCGGCACACCATGCCGACACCCGGAAAAAGTGCGTCCGTCACTCGAAGCCTTCGGATTTGACATAGCCAAAACGCTTTCTGAACTTTTTAACATCGAACTTCTTTGGGGAAAGGATGGCAAATTACCTGAATATCTTGTTCTCGTAAGCGGATTTTTTCATAATGAATACGAACTTTGCAACATAGCATACTAATGATTCGGACATGAAATAAACAGACAAACTAACCACATTCGGTTCAATCTGTTTTGTGATTTCAAATGAATTATAGTTAGATATGTAAAAAGCGACGCTGGAGCTTGAAATAAGTAACGGTTTATCGGTGTATTCTCCGTTAAACCGTCCTGTTTTCGTTAAACGAAAACACAACTTGCTGTCCCCTAATGGGGACAACATTCTCCAATAGGAATTGTGTATCAGCCCATTGTACGGCTATTCTCCTGTGATTTTCGGGTCATTTCCATCAGGCATTTGCCGGCTGCTCTCCCCATAAAAAGGTGGCTGTCTCTCCTGAATCATGTGACTTACGCCCATAATTCAGGAATAAGGGAGACGTATGTACTGGAAATCTGCCCTTTCCATACCCTATTCTCCATTAATGGATTGTTATTTTTACACTTCTGCAAATGGAGAATGGCAGGTAGCCGTATACACCTTATTGTTTTTCTTCATTGTCTCCATTAATGGATTGTTACTTTTACACATCTACAAAAGGAGAATGGGCTGTGAACCGTATATGCCTTATGGCTTTCCTTCATTGTCTCCATTAACGGATTGCTACTTATACACATCTGCAAATGGAGAATTTAATATATCTGTATCCGAAAGGGTGCGTGTTCCCTTCGTCTCCGACTATCCTTATTTTAATATCCGGCTATATTGCTATTCTGTGATAGCATTATCAGGATAGCGCATCATACGGCTATATACAAGCACACAGGGCTTGGAGTTCTGTATGCGGTATCATTTTCCGAACCTCGCCACCCTGCGCCTGTTCAAGGCTCAAAATGTTGAGCGATACGGGATTTACATAGACGCAGGGGCGATAACCCTTGAAAACCCGACACGGGCTATCCTCATCGGGCGCACGAGCGCAACAATCAACTGCTCGACGCTTGAACGCCACGAAGTTGTCTTGCTCCACGGGGCAAGTGCTTGTGTCAATGCCTCGAAATGGTCGGTCGTGTTTGTGAAAGCCGAACAGGGCTGCTCGTTCATCAAGAACCCCTCTGAAAATGCGCTGATTTTATGAAGACAGGCAGTTTATACGTGGACGGTTACGACGTATACAAAC
>OISE01000218.1_pt1 | contig 18544 bp, 15 predicted proteins | sample 1586401 | NCBI WGS metagenome assembly OISE01 (sample SAMN02675048, study PRJEB24791) | human gut metagenome, SKBSTL034 | isolation source: stool | host: Homo sapiens | place: USA
ATATATAATAATGTGATAACTTGTATCTTTTGGTGTAAACTATTAGGTTTATTTAAACATTGGTATATGTCATGTGATTATACGGCATTTGTCATCCGACCGTATGATAAGTGTCGTATAATCACATGACAAATGTCACGCAATCGTTATAATTGTTTTCTTGCATCGTTATAATTGCTTTCTTGCATCGTTATAATTGCTTTCTTGCATCATATAAGTCACAACATTGTTACCATCCATCTCACCCTTGCCAATTCGCAGGGGGAGGTATGTGATGAGGCTGAGACTATCTATTACACCTTCGGACCTGAGAAGGCGCAGGAAATGGGGTTCAGTGGATGCAAGGTAGAAGGTGAATAAAAGGCGCCTTTCAAGAAACGCTCATTCAGAATGAGTGGTTTTGCTCAGAATTACTCATTCTGAATGAGTAAAAATGATAGAAATTACTCATCGAGTGGTTATCGTAGGATAGTAAATGCTGTAGATGTTCTCTGGCTTCTCATTCATGTCGGCATTGAAATTTACCTCTATGGGGATGCGCTAATTTGAAGCAAAAATGCCATCTCCATCAAAACTGATAGAGGTGGCATTGGGTTCTATGCAGTATGTCCTTTCTTACATCAAATATGTATTAAATGAATGTGACTGAAAGTTGAGATTTTTATAATTTATTGTTCATATGCTTTTTGATAAAGCGACCCACATGATTCTCTTGTAGAGTTGTTGGGAGGGCTTTGAATATTTTCTTTTGATTCGAAGAACCTTTTATCAAATGCTGATAGAACAGATAGCAGATGATGCCAGGAGAATGGATATTGCTGAGTGCGTAAGCCGTATACTTGCGCTCGTCCCATCCATCATGGTTCTTGCTTTCCTCTTCCACCCACTGCTTATAGAAACTTGATCCTGTGAGGCTGTAGTAACCATTGTGTACGCTTAGCTCTGCTATCTCTCCTGGTACAAAAGGAATGTCTATCCATTCCGAGCAGATGGTTCCATCTTTCATCAGTGCTCTCACTCTTCCCATGGTAATGTCCTTCAGGTCGTGCTTGTATGAGAAGTTAGTGCCGTTGGTAGCCACAAGGATGGGTTCTACATACATATCTGTTTCGTCTTTGTAACAGATAAAATAGCCACGGTCCCAAAGTTCAGGGTCACGCTTGCCAATAATCTCAAAGTTGCCTTTCAGGTTGGTCTGAGCATCTTTTAGCATCTTGGTCAATTGCTCGTTAGGCACTTCTTCTTTTTCTTCTTTGGTCTTTTCTTTTGGAGCAGCCTTTTCTTCTTGGGTGTCTATTGGGGTAAGAACACCTGTATAATGTGTGGCTTTATACGTTTGCTGGTTTATTTCATTTGCTACGTAGTGCTTGTTTAAAGGAGCTTTTCCTTCTACGATGCAGATGTTTCCTTCATAGCCTTTTTCGTTAACACAACCATTCTCTATGATATGGCCCCATTCTATGGCACAGACTCTGCGCATGCCAGAGTGACCCATTTGTTGGCGATTGATAAGGACGCTATATGCCGAGAAATTTCCAACCATAATAAGGTCGTTGCCTACAGATATGTCAAAGTTCATCCATGTTTTAAGTGGGTTGTTGTTTCCATCTACCATATAGTAAAAGTCAGTTACAGGCTGATTGCAATCTTTTTGAAAAGCCTTGTTGATTCTGTCCAGTTCCTTGAGAAACTTGTCTTTCTTGAGAGTTTTAAAGCGATATTTTTTCCAACACCATTGTGCTGTGTCACCAACCTCATTTTTTGCTCCTGATTGATTCATGGTGAACGCCTTGTTGCTTACCAATTTCTCCAAAGCCTCTTTGAAATAAGACTTTTGTGCCTGTGCTCCCATTGATGAGAACATCATGAGTAATAAATATATGACATACTTTTTCATGTTCTTTGTTCTTTAATGTTTATACCTTATTATATATACTTTCTTTAGAGTTTAACGGTGATTCGCCGTATTTGTTGGCGGTCATCCTCACTTTGCACAGCATTGCTTGTAGTGGCTTGAGCTTCTGCTGTCTGCATTTTGAAAAGATGCTCTTCGGGCAAGGTTGACATAGGGAAGAGTACCGGACCTTTTTCTTCGGTGTCTGGCATGTCATCTCCAAACTCAGCTTTAGGCTTAGCCTCCCTTTTGGGAGCATTGAGCTTGGCGAAAGTCTTTTTCTTCTCGTATGTTCTGCTCTCTTCTGTGATGGCTTTTTCTGCTGTATTTTCCTTTTCTGCCGTCAAATTCTTTTCTTGCATCATAGCTTTTTGCATCGGCTGTGTAGCCTTTCTCACAGCCATTGTCGCATTGCCCGACGCAGAAGTGGTATCCTTGGGTGGTTGCAGGATGATAGCGATGATGCCAGCCACGCATGCTGCGCAAATCCATGGAAAGATACGCAAGGTGCGATGGCTGACCAAGCTCTTCCTTGCCTTCTCTATTACTTGTTGCTTGGTTTGGGAGGAGGCATGGAAATCACATTGAGGTTGGAGCAGTTGCTCTATATCCTCAAATCCTTTGTCATTATGGATGTTCATTTGATCTTTCATATACTTTTCTCCTTTCTGAGTCGTTGTTGGATATGTTGGATGGCATAGCGATAGCGAGATTTCACGGTAGCTTCTGGTATCTCCTCCAGTTCGGCTATCTCTCGGAACGTCAAGTTGTCGTAACATTTCATTCTTACGATTTCCGCTTGCTCCTGTGGAATATCTTCCAGCAGTTTTGATATCCTGAGAAATTCCTCGTGTATTTGTTTGTCACCATTGCTGTTAGGTATGCTTGCCGCTTCATTGATAGCTATGATTTGCGGACGATTTTTGCGCAAGTAGTCTCGGCATGCGTTGCTAACAGAGCGAATGATGTAGCGGTCCAACTCTTCTACTTGTTGCCCTTCTTTCAGTTTCTTGAAAGCTGCAAGCAGCACCTCTTGCACAATATCTTCTGCATCCTCACGTTGCCCGATTCGAATATAGGCAAAACGAAATAGCCAGTCTTGCCGATTGTCGACAAGACTCTCCAGTTGTTTTATGAGTTTTGGGTTGTCTATATTCATTCGTTTCTTGTTTTTATGTTTCTAACTTTACTCATATAAACGTATATTTCTCAAAAAAGATTTTAAAAATACTCTTTTTTTCATTTATTTGTTACTATTGTGATTGTTTATGTAAAAATGAATGCTACGAAGTATGGAACATAAGAAGATAGTGATAGTTTGCGTAAAAAGAATAGGCACGCATCCTTTCGTGGGTGCGTGCCTATACCTTTATTATATGCTACCTTTAAATCACCTTGACACTCTTTTTTCCTCCTCTTCCATCAATCACGATTTTCTCGAAGACGATGGCTGGGTCGTTAGGAGTGAGGGTGAGGGTGTGGATGCCATCGGATGAGGCTGGCAGTTCTAGCTCTATCACCTTGTCCACGATGCGAGTGGCTATCGTTGGATAATAGATATTGTAGATGTTCTCCGGCTTCTCGTTCAAATCTTTGTTGAAGTTAACCTCTACAGGAGAAGCGCCATCTAAACTTACACCATAGGTTAAGCCGCCCTTGTTGAGATAATCCAAGGTTGATTTGGTAATCACATGAATGCGAACCTTCTGCTTGCCATTAAATGCCTTGCCATCCGAAGTTTTGCTAACTTGCATCTTAAACTTGTAAGTGATGCTGGCTCCCTTTACACTCTTAGTATATGGCATCAGAGTCATTGCCGATACGCTTTTGCCCATGAATGGAATCTCTGTCCATTTTGCCTCGGCAGCATCCGTCTTGCTGCTATAGTAAGGAGCTTCGATTTCTACCACGCCGTTGTTTTCGCTGATAATCACTCCATCCTTGGAGGTTACCCGGAAGAGTTCCGGACAGGTATCCTTCTCGAAATCATCATTCCAACTCTTATAGCCGATATGCTTCTGGGTCATCATGCCGTTCCACTTGCCGCCAGCCATCTTATGATTGTAATAGTCGCAGATGAGGGAATCGCGCTTGAAGAGGCGCTCGCATTCATCAGCCCATACATTCGCCTTCGGATTGCCCTGCTTGTAGAGGGCGTGGTTCTGTGCCTGGGCAAAGTACATCTGGTGCAGATTGCTCATCATCTCGATAGGGAAGAGGATGATCTGGCGATAGGCATCGTGATAGGATGCCGGCAGACTGTTGTACTGGCGCAGCGCATCGGCTTCGAGCTGCAGATACTGGTTTACTACCTCCTGCCATTCTCCGTTTTCCAGACTGTAGGTGTTCTTGTCGAGCATCTCTGGGGTGCAGCGGCCGTTGTACTTGCAGATGAGGTTCAGAATGCGGGCTGCTTCATCGGCCTGCGATTCACCAAACTGCTGTGCGCACCAGTCGCGGGTATGACGGGTGATGTTGTTTACATCGTATTTACGTGGATTCCAAGCCATGTCCATAAACTGGCTGATAGGATATTCCATCGGCTTGAGGTCGCCCACATTGAGAATCCAGAGACGGTCGATGCCATTCTCGTAAGCAAGCGTCAACTGCTCCCAAGGATTCTGCACAGGAGTAACGTTGAGCATCTTTGAGTTTCTTGGAGCACCTACGTAATCTACGTGATAGTATAAGCCCCAACCGCCTTTGTGCTTGCGTTCCTTGGCATTCGGCACACGGCGTACGTTACCCCAGTTGTCATCGCAGAGCAGGAGGGTTACGTCATCAGGTACCTTCATGCCCTTGTCGTAGTAATCCATCACCTCTTTATATAGTGCCCAAACCTGTGGGGTTTCGCTTGCCTTCCTGCCGGTTACGTCAGCGATAATCTTGCGCTGGTCGTTGATGATGTTGGTCATCAGCTTCGTATCTGCCTCTTCACTCATCGCTTCATCGCCGTCGCCGCGCATTCCGATGGTTACAATCTGTTCAGTTCCCTTCATTCGCTCAATGCCTTCACGGAAGAACTTCTGCAGGTTTGTCTTGTTCTTCTGATAGTTCCATGGTCCCCATCCCTTTCGGTTGCGGGCGTATTCCTGGTGGTTGCGGGCCATCGGCTCATGATGGGAAGTACTCATCACTACGCCCATCTCATCTGCCGTCTTCTCGTTCTCCGGGTCATCTGCGTAGAAAGCCCAGCCCCACATGGCAGGCCACATCATGTTACCTCTCAGTCGCAATACCAGTTCGAAGACGCGCTGATAGAAACGGTGGTCGCCATATCCGGTGCCGTAGGTGTTCTTTACCCATGACGTTAGGCAAGGTGCCTCGTCGTTGAGGAAGATGCCGCGATAACGTACGGCAGGTTCGCCATCTGTATAGATACCCTTGTTTACGAAAATGGAATCGTGATGCTCTACAGGTACGTCTGCCCAGTCATACCAAGGCGATACGCCCATCTGCTGCGAGAGTTCGTAGATGCCGTAGATGGTGCCTCGTCGGTCGCTGCCAGCAATGACGAGTTGACCATCTATGAGCGTGATGATAAACTTTTCACGTTTGCCCTTCAGTAGGTTTCCGTTGATGCGCTTCTGTTTCACCAGTTGGTCGATGGCTGCAGAATGGCCGATGGTGCCTACGAGGATAGCTGGTCGGGCTGTGTCGGCTTTTTTCAGAAAACCGGCATCCGAAGTGAGGGTGGCTGTGGCTCCACTCACACTTTTGATATCTTTCAGTAGGGCATGAGCAGCATAGTTCACTCCTTTGCAGTCGTTGGTGTCCATGTAGATTTCTACCCGGTTATTGGCATTCAGCAGCAAGTCTCCTTGCTTGAAATCTACAAATCTGTCGGCTGCGCTCATGCTGATTGTTGAGAGCAGGGCAGCGCTTGTCAGGAATGTTCGCTTGATGTTGTTTAGTTTCATATTTATTTATTTTGTTGTTATTTTCCGATTGTCAGCAATGTGTTTTTGCCGGTTGCAAAGGTAGCCAAAACTATCCGGATATACTTTATTTTATGTAATCTTTAGTTTTTAATATGTTTCATTTTTACTTTTCTGTCCGTTTCTCTTTGTGTTTTCAAAGAAAAATAGTAATTTTGCATAGTAAAAACAGAAAAAAGAATATATATAATGATAGACAGACCGACGATAGCAAAAATTATGGATGCTACCAAGATAGAAGAGGTGGTATCTGAATTTGTTACGCTCAAGAAGCGTGGCATCAATTATGTCGGCTTGTGTCCTTTTCATAACGATTCCAATCCATCTTTCTCTGTATCTCCAACAAGAGGTATCTGTCATTGCTTTACCTGCGGAAAGGGAGGCAATGCAATCAACTTTCTGATGGAACTGGAACAGATGACCTATCCCGATGCTCTTCGCTGGCTCGCCAAGAAATATAAAATAGAAATTCAAGAGCGTGAACTGACCAATGAAGAAAAACAGCGCGAGAGCGAAAGAGAATCCATGTTTATCGTCAACGATTGGGCGGCGAAATATTTTCAGGATATTCTCCTGCACGATGTGGATGGTATCGCTATCGGTATGGCTTATTTCCGAGGAAGAGGTTTCAGGGATGATATCATCAGAAAATTCCAGTTGGGTTTTGCGCTCCCTAAGCGTACTGCTCTTGCTGAGGCGGCTAAGGCGGCTGGTTATAATCCGAAATATCTGGTTGATACGGGACTCTGCTTCAAGGTGGATAAGGACGAAGCCGGCAATAAGTCGGGTGAGGATAAAGTTCTTGACCGTTTCTCGGGCAGAGCCATCTTCCCCTGGTTCAGCGTGAGCGGCAAGGTAGTGGCTTTTGGCGGACGAGTGCTCGACAGCAGAACCAAGGGCATCAGCCAGAAATATGTCAACTCGCCTGATAGCGTTATCTATCATAAGGAGCGCGAACTCTATGGACTCTATCAGGCCAAAAAGGCGATAGCCAAGGAGGATTGTGTCTTTATGGTGGAAGGATACACCGATGTTATCTCGATGCATCAGTGTGGCATCGAAAATGTTGTGGCCAACTCGGGTACGGCGCTGAGCGTGCATCAGATTAGATTGCTGCACCGCTTTACCAGTAATATCGTTCTTCTCTATGACGGCGATAATGCGGGTATTCATGCTGCGCTGCGAGGTACCGATATGTTGCTCGAAGAAGAGATGAACGTAAAGGTGCTCTTTCTCCCTGATGGTAATGACCCTGACAGTTTCGCCCGCAGTCATTCGGCAGAGGAATTCAGAAGATATATTCAGGAGAATCAGACCGACTTCATACAGTTTAAGACCGATATTCTGCTACGCGGCGTGACAGACCCTGTAAAGCGAAGCCAGGCTATCAATTCGATTGTAGAGAGCATCTCGAAAATCAAGAATCAGATAACGCGCGCTTCTTATATCACCGACTGTTCTCACCGTTTGGGCGTGAACGAGGCAATTATCGTGAATGCCTTGAATAATTTTGTGCGCAACGGTATGAGTGAGCAGGTAAAGGCAGAGCGACGTGCAGCGGGATTGAAAGATTCGCCTGTAGCGGCAGCGCAGCAGGTGCAATCAGCTATGAGAGCGGTTACCCCACTGGATAAACTTCTGGAAGTAGAAGGACTTCTGGTACAGTTGATTATTCATCATGGCGACCAGCTCATCACAGTACAGGATGTAGACGGAAATGATGTGGAGGTAGCTGTGGCCCAGTATATCAGTCTTGATTTGGGTGGAGATGGCTTTAAGTTTCATAATGATTTATATAATCAGATTATGCAGGAGGCTGTGGAACATCTCGAAAAAGAAGATGATTTTGTCGCCGAAACTTATTTTGCCAATCATCCGAATCCGGAAATCAGCAGGTTGGCAGGTTTGCCTACAGGTGACCAGGAGGTATCTACGGCTAGTCTGCAGATGAAGATGAGCGCCGATAAGCTCCGTCAGTTTGTCTTTAAAGACATCTTGAGTTTCCGCACTCATTATATTGCTCAGCGTATTATTGAGGTACAGCAGGAGTTTGCCAGGAATCCGACCAATCGTGAACTGCTGCAGGAGTTTATGAAACTCAAGCAGATGAACACGCTTCTGGCGAGTCAGGCAAACAATATCTTCAATTAACCGGAACTCCTGTCCTGTGGGGAGGAACTCTGTAATGAAGTATTAGAGATTTAAAAGGAGAAATGCTATATGATTTATTTTCACTGGATATATCTGTTGCTTTATGTCGTGATAACCGTTCCGGCTATCATCACCGTCTTGATGGACAATCGTCAGCCCGCCAAGACGATGGCATGGATATTGGTCTTCTTCTTCATCCCCTTTGTGGGTATTATCTTCTATTTTTTCTTCGGACAGAATACCCGCAAGGAACGGCTTATCAGCGACCGCAGTATGGACCAGCTCACCAAGCGCTCCATGCTCGAGTTCGTTGAGCAGGAGAATCTTCACCTGCCAGACAGTAATAAACCGCTGATGAATCTCTTTGCCAACCAGAGTTGGGCGCTGCCTTTTAAAGATAATCAGGTGGATATTTATACTGATGGCTATGATTTCTTCCTCACCTTATTATATAATATAGGACAGGCAAAGCATCATATTCATCTCGATACCTATATCTTTGAAGCCGATGCCTTGGGATATCTGATAGCTGATGCCTTGATTGATAAGGCGGAGCAGGGAGTGGAGGTGCGACTGATTTATGATGATGTAGGCTGCTGGAAGGTGAAGGATGAATTCTTTGAACGTATGCGTGATGCAGGCATTGATGTACATTCGTTCATGCCAGTCCGCTTTCCGGCTTTTACGAGTAAGGTAAACTATCGTAACCACCGCAAACTCTGTGTCATAGATGGTAAAGTGGGCTTTATCGGCGGCATGAATATAGCTCTGCGCTATGTGAAGGGTGATAAGAAACAGGCCTGGCGCGATACGCATCTCCGTATTGAGGGCGGTGGAGTTTACGCCATTCAGAGAGCCTTTCTGGTAGACTGGTATTTCGTAGACCGTACGTTGGTTACCAATCGCCAGTATTATCCACCGGTCAGTGTGCATATCCACAACAATTGTCTCGTACAGATAGTTACGAGCAGTCCTATCAGTCCTTGGCCTGATATCATGCAGGGCTATGTCCGCATCCTGCTTCAGGCCCGGAAGTATGTGTATATGGAAACGCCTTATTTCCTGCCAACCGAACCTGTATTGTTTGCCATGAGAACAGCAGCTCTGGCGGGTGTGGATATCCGTCTGATGTTGCCTCGTCATGCTGATGCCAAACTGGTAGAGTGGGCATCACGTTCGTATGTGATGGAAGCGATAGAGGCTGGCGTAAAGGTTTATCTCTATACGGCAGGCTTTAATCATAGTAAATTGCTGGTGAGCGATGATGATCTCTGTACGATAGGCAGTACGAATATTGACTTCCGAAGTTTTGAGAATAATTTCGAAGCGAATGCGTTCTTCTTTGATGAGGGGATGGCACAGCGCGTGAAGGCTGTCTATCTGCGGGATGAGGCGAAGAGCATCCTGGTAGATGATGTATCTTATTTCGTAAAACGTCCGTTCCTGCAGCGCCTTTTCGAGAGTACGGTAAGATTGCTCTCGCCGCTGCTGTAACGAATAAATCCCCGTTTGCATCTTGTCTGGTGCAAACGGGGATTTTTTCTATCTGAATATTGAGAAGTTTACGCTTCCGTAACTTCTGTGTTCCAGGAATCGTGGATGCTCGGAGAAATCATAGTCTTTGCCATGCTCAAAGACGAAGATGCCTCCTTCGTTGAGATAGTCGCCATTCAGAACGAGGTCTGGAATCTGCGGCAACTCCTTCAGAGCGTATGGAGGATCGGCAAAGATAAAGTCAAACTTCTGCTTGCAGGTCTTCAGAAAACGGAATACATCACCACGAATCAGAATATCCTTGTCTTCGCCTAACTTCTGAAAACATTGGCGTATGAAGTTGGCATGATCGCGGTCGGCCTCTACGCTGACTACCCGGCTGCAGCCTCGTGATACCAGTTCGAGCGAAATGCTGCCCGTACCGGCAAAAAGGTCGAGGGCAGAGGTATCTTCGAAATCAATATATCCCTGCAGAACATTAAAGATGTTCTCCTTTGCAAAATCTGTTGTCGGACGCGCCTTAAACGAACGTGGAATGTCGAAATGGCGTCCCTTATATTGTCCTGTTATGATTCTCATATTTACTTTGAACTTTGAATGTTGAACATTGAACTTTATGATAAGCTATTCTGTTGAATTCTTAACTATCAACTTTTAACTATCAACTCTTGTCTTACTTACTTAGGTACAGTGCCATCAAATCGAATGGCAGACCTTTAATCTCTGTGATGGGCGCACGGTTGAATTCGGCGGCAGGGTTCAGAATGAAGGTCTTCTTGATGTAGAGTTTCGTGTTGTAGAGGAACCAGTCCTTGTCCGGAACATTGCCTGATACATGCAACTCATCCTGCATCTGGTTGAATCCTAACTGCTTCCATACATAGAGAATGAAATAGAGGGCATCCTTGGCATGCTCGGCATTGAACGAGTTGAAGAATTTGAAACGGTTCTTCTCGAAACCGAAAACGTCCAGCTTCTTGTCGTGGAAATAAACATAGAGCTTGCGGTGAATGCCGGTGAAACTGCGATGATGCAGATAGTGCCACATCGGTTGCATGATAGGTGTGAAGCGAACATCCTTAAAGTTGTCTTCTACCACCATCTTCAAATCCTTGTTGATAGGGAATACCGCTACCGCATTCAGTTCCGGCTGCACTCTGTAGAGAATGGCATCGCTGTTATGGCTGTTGAAGGCATGCTGATAGAGCACATCGATATCCTCTTCATGAAATTCTTCGATAGGAACCAGCAGGATAGGCGAATCGAGATATACGCGTACCTTCTGGTATCCCCGCTGCAGGAGAGTACTCTCCTTGAAAGCCTGACGCAAGTTGGCTGCCATCGAAACACCACTCTTTACAGTATAAGGTTCATAGATGAGCTGATGCTCAGCTTCACGGTCAACTACCGAAAAACTGAGGGTGTTTCTGCTCACGCGGATGGTGAGTCGTGCTTGCTGAATGTTGTTACCTTTTATTTGCATATCTGTTACCAATTACCTGCGTTGTTATTATCTGTCGTTAAATCGCCTATCTTGAGTCCGGGATAGTTGCCGGCATAGTTGGCCTCCTCTATCTTCTGCTGGATGGAACCTTCATCAAGTCCGTCGAGGAAGGTTTCATAACCGGCCCCACATTCCATCACCGGAATCTGCTTACCGCTTTTTCCTACGATAACCGTGGCAGCAAGTGTAAACTTCTTACCGTCGGCATAGGGAATGTATTGAGCATCTTCCTGTAAGTACTTGCCTTTTACCAGTGTCGGAAAATCTCCTGTATATACGCCGTGTTTCGCCTTGTATTTCTCTTCAGCCTGACGTATCTGCATCAGTTTCTCCTTCACCTCTGCTTCTCTGCTAGCCATGGCCTTCTGGAAGCGGATGGGCTGGCTTACACTCAGAATACAGAGTAGCATCATGATGATGACGCATGCTCCCAAAATATAATTATTCTTTATTCTTTTTCTCATTTCAAAAAGTATTATTACTTTTGCACTGCAAATAGGTGCAGTAAATTTTCTGCAAAGATACTAAAAGTTTTCGAAATATGAACATTGAAGAGTTAAAATATCAGATATTACAGCAATTTGGCTTTCCGCCAACCTCAGAACAGGCTCAGGCGCTCGATGTTTTCGTGCAGTTTATGACGGATAGTAATCCTCATGCTGTGATGATTCTCCGGGGTAGTGCGGGTACCGGTAAGACGTCGCTCTCGGGTGCTATCGTCCGTACGCTCCGTGCTGTTCGCCAGAAGGTGATGCTCCTTGCTCCTACGGGTAGGGCGGCTAAGGTTTTCTCTCTGAACAGCGGGATGCCTGCCTATACCATTCATCGCCGCATCTATCGCGAAAAGGCGTTTGCCGGAGTGGATGGACAGTTCAATCTCAATGATAATCTCTATACTGATACGCTTTTTATGGTGGATGAGGCTTCGATGATTGCCAATCTGGGATTGGGCGGAACCACCTTTGGCAGCGGTTGTCTGCTAGATGATCTGATTCATTTTGTGTATCAGGGACGTAACGACCGCCTCTTGCTGATTGGCGATAAGGCACAGTTGCCTCCTGTTGGTGAGGAAGAATCACCAGCCCTTTCTGCTGCGATGCTCCAGGGATATGGACTGTCGGTTTATGAGTGCGATTTGAACGAGGTAGTCCGCCAGAGTCAGCAGTCGGGTATTCTCTTTAATGCTACCCGCATCCGTCAGATGATTACCCACGATGACATTACCCAACTGCCTAAAATCCGTTTCTCCGGTTTCTCGGATATCAGGGAGATGCCGGGTGCAGAACTCATCGAGGCTCTTGGCGACAGTTATCATCATGTAGGACTGGACGATACCATTGTTGTGACTCGTAGCAACAAGCGCGCCAACATCTTCAACCAGGGCATCCGCAACATGGTGCTTGATAGGGAAGAGGAACTGGAGAGTGGCGACATGCTGATGATTGTGAAGAACAATTATTATTGGATGGAGGAAGAAAGAAAGAAGATAAAGGAAAGGCAATTAAGTGAAGAACGAAAAGTGAAGAGTGGAAAATTTAATACTTTAGCTAATCATACAGTTCAAAGTAACGAAGTTCCAAGTCATGAGATTCCTGCTTTCCTGGCTAATGGCGATAGGGCGAAGGTGATGAAGGTAAGTCGTCGCATCGAACTCTATGGTTTTCATTTTGCCACCCTTCTGTTGAAATTTCCCGATTATGATAATTATGAACTGGAGGCTACGGTATTGCTGGATACCTTGACGAGTGAGGCTTCTGCTTTGACCCATGATCAGCAAGAGCAGCTTTTCCGTAAGATAGAGGAAGATTATCAGGATATACCACTGAAGGCAGACCGTATGAAGGCAATCCGGCAAGACCCATATTTCAATGCTCTGCAAGTGAAGTTTGCCTATGCTGTTACCTGTCATAAAGCGCAGGGTGGACAGTGGTCGCATGTCTATGTAGACCAGGGCTATATGACGGATGAAATGCTTACTCCCGATTATATCCACTGGCTCTATACTGCATTTACACGAGCCACAGAGATGCTCTATCTCGTGAACTGGCCAAAGACGCAGGTAGAAGGAGAGTAATATTACTCTTCTTCTTTTGTTCAGGATTTATATGAAAAGAAAAAGTCCGGCTCTCTCTCGAAAGTCGGACTCTTAAATTTTTGAGTTATTTTTTGGGAAAAGTGGGTAGTGATGGATTCGAACCACCGAAGGCATAGCCAGCAGATTTACAGTCTGCCCCATTTGGCCACTCTGGTAACTACCCAAAAGCTTTATATCTCAAAAGCGAGTGCAAAGGTAATGCTTTTATTTGATATTACCAAATTTTTTCGGCACTTTTTTCTCTTTTCCTTCAAAAAATGTTCATTTTCCCCTATAAAATAGGTTTTCCCCTCTCTTCCCCCTTTTACTTTTTTACCTTTTTACCCTTTTACCTTTAAATGTATGAACTTCCTTCCTCTTTCTGTCCATACGAGGTAGGTGTGGGTATAGGCGGTGCCCAGTTTCTCCTGTGCCCCATCGCAGTGAGGGTCGGGGAGGGTAGAGTAGCGGGTGCGGCTCTTCGCCAGGCCCATGTGGGCATAATCAGCATAGAGCAGATACTGGCCGCTCTGGTAGTACTGGATATGAAGGGCACAGAGCTGGCGGTTCAACTCCTGTGCCGTGATACCCAGCTCCTTCGCTATCTGCGTGGTGGTATAGCAGGAAACTGAGTTGAGCACATTGTCGGTGTAGAGCGCCTTCGGCAGAAGATGATCCACCTGATTCTCCAACTGGATGATGTTCTCACCGTTCTTGGCGATGCAAACCACCTGTTCGTCTACCACACCGTTCAGCCGACGAATCTCCGTATCCTGTTCTCCGATGAGTTTCTTCTGCTGATCAATCTGCACTTGCTGGTTTTTCAGCAGATTCTCCTTCTCCTTGAGTGTAGCCCTGAGAATCTCTTCAGCATGCCGAATCGTCTCCTCATCACTCTCGCCCTGCTTTACCGGAATATAACCGCCCGTCTTGCGAATCTGTGGCAGCACCTCGGAAGTAACCCAGTTTTTGAACTTCACCGCCGTTGGAAGCTTGGAGCCGAGAACCAAAGCATAGAATCCGCTCTCGTTGACGAAAAGCATCTGCTGTAGTCGTTTTGCAGCAACTCCATCCTTCTTTTTGCCAGTCACTACCCATACATCGCGTTTCGCGATGTATGGGTCATCAACATGTCGCTGAATGGCAGCCCACAGGTTCTTATACCCCAGCGCATTGCAGACATCTTTTGCGCAGAACAAAGGCTCCCCGTTTTCATCGGTCTGAGTAAGAATCTTACCGAATTCAGGGTTTTCAAACACAACAGCATTACCCGCTGTCTTTTCATTCTTCATCTCTTCTTTTTTTGTTTTATAATTTTTTTCCATGATATAAAAATGTATTAAAATTAAACACTAATCACTACTCACTACCCAATGGTAATCCAAATGCTCTCATCCCTGTCTCTCGCAGCGGTAATGGCATTGATGAGGCGGTGGAGCCAGATGCGGGAGTTCACAACCATGCCCTTCACACGGTTTTCACCCACCAGGATGCAGCCCTGCGTATCATCGGGATAATTGCCGGCATGGATGCGGATGCCCTCAAAATTGGGGACACCCAACAGCAGCGGCAACCACATCTTAAAACTCGGCGACTTGCTGATCACCAGCGGATAAGTGCCCTCAGGTATCGCCGTCTTGCCCTTCATCTTCTGCGCCTTCTTGCCCGATACACGCCCCAACCGCACATTCTCCTCGGCAGGACTTAGCTCCACACCCAGAAGGTTGCGCCAGCACGGCTCCAGCGTATCACAGAAATACGAGTCCGCATTCAGCTTCTCCAGGGGCACCTCGCACACCGTCTTCAGCCCCCTGCACTTGTTCACACTCTCAATCGTGCGCTTCTTCACATCCTCATCCTTCAGGATGTAAAGGCGACCTATCGTGTAGGTCTTCTTCTTCGCTATACGTTTTAAAACTATCTGCATAAGTAAAAATAAATTTAAGATTTAATAACCATACCGTCGTGGCGGTACTTAAGCTTCTCAAAACTGTCACAACTGTCACAACTGTCACGCTTGCCCGTATACTGATACGCTCGCCTGATGTAATTCCGGTGCAGCCACTGCCTGATCATCATATCGGTACCCTTCGCATCCAAACCATGCTCCAGCCGGATGGCAAGCAACTGCGCAGCCGTAAAGCTATCGGGCAGTATCTGTAAAAGATTCTGAGGCCCACGCTTCGAACTCCTCTGCGCCGTAAAGTTCTCCTTCGCAATCATGTCGCCGAAGAACCGCATCTTGCAGTACAGGTCATACTGCTCGCTCCAGCGGATAAACTCATCAATCTCCGGTTCCCACTTGCAACCATTGGCTACATACAGCACGCACGCCTTCAGGTAAGCGATGACGTTGGCACGGAACGAGAGATTCTCAAACGTCCTGTCCTGCGACAGCCGGGCAAACTCAGCATTCTCATCCTTCAGTTTGAGGGCAAGCTGAAACGCCTCCTTACACTCAATCAGACCCGTTACTTTGTTCAGATTTTCGATGTAAGGCCGTAGCGCCTCACGGTACGATTCGTCATAAGTTCCGTAAACAGGCATATCTTCGCCGATTTCCCTTTCGGGGATGGTGCAGAAGTTGATACGGCTGATAGGACCATCGGTAAGAACCTTAGAGAAGTAACGCTGACCCTTCTGGATGGTGGTAGATGCATTCCAGTTGAACCGGATGGTAACACGCTCCGTAACACTCATCGTTCCCACGCGAGTTTGTCCGTATTTATTACCTGGGTCGGCTGCCAGACACATGATACGGAACTGCTGACTTCCGCTGCCCTTGAGCGCATCAAACTGGTCTAGCTCATTGAGCGAAGTATAGAGGAAATGTTCCTGCGCTTCAGCCGTTCTCATCACGAAAGCCGGGTTCGTCATATCCGCATCAATCTCCTGAATAATCAGGTTTTCAGGTCTCTTGCGCTTATCCTTGTTGGCACCCTTGCGCAGCATCTCATCCTTCCACGCCTTTTCGCGCTTCAGGTTTTCAGCATCCCTCAGCCTGATATCCTCCATAATGAAATCGATAGGCCTGTTCACGCTGCTCTTACCCGCTCCGGTACCCGCAAGCAGCAGCGTCATCAGTCTCGCCTCGTGCTCCACGTTGTCAATATACCGGAACCTCGTCTTCCAGAGATGCGTAGCCAGCGGCGGGAAGATAGCGTGCGCCACAGCCGGCTTGTAAACTTCCGGCGTCCTCGATATCAGCAGCTCTACCAGCTTCGGCAGTTTCTTCGGCATCTCCGGCGGGTCAGGATAATCCTCATCAGCCCTATTACCTGTTAACTGTAAACTATTAACTTGTTGCTTAGCCCTATTAACTTTCAACTGTAAACTATTAACTTGCTGGCTGGCCTTCTGCTCCGCCAGCGCATTCACCCTCATCACTTCCCTCGACATCGGCTTCGTATTGTCAGCATATTTCGCATAGAAGTCATGAATCAGCTGATGGCAGTCGTTCTCCTGATAGTAGCTCGGCATTTTCACCCTCACCACCTTCATCAGTTCCTCTTCCTCCATCACCCTCGAAGCACCGGCGCTCATGATAGCCAGCAGCGAAGAGTGTCTCGACCCCACGGTATCAATCTCCATACCCCCGAGTCCGGCAGCCTGCGTAAAGAGGTCAAACGCAATCAGATTCTTCTCCCTGGCTCCCAGTCCGCCAGCATTCTGATTGCCTCCAGAATCCCCGATATGAGGAGCATCAGTACCATGGCTATCACCAGATTGGGCAGGCTGAACAGCAGAGCCAGCAGAAACAGCAGTATTGCCGTCGTTGCCCGATAGTCTATTATTTTCATTATTCTTTCCATTGCTATTAACTTTTAACTGTAAACTATTAACTTTCCCTCTTCCGTCCACGGTCAGTCCGCGGTCCAGATACGCCTGCCTTCGCATCAGAATCTCCTTCTCGCTCAGCACGGCGCACCACATTTTCGACCTGTAGATTTCCGAGTCCTTATCGGTGAGATAAATCATTCTCTCGGGTGTGATGCAGCTCTCGTCATACGGCACCCCCAGCGCCTCGCAATACGCCTTCTGCGTCTCCTCGATGGTCATTCCCACCGGCAGTCTGATACCGATGTGCAGCTTCTTCCGGGCACTGTAGCAGAGGTGCAGCAGCGAGCCGTTCCAGATGCTGTCAGAGCAGTTCAGCTCCCTTGCCTTCTCGATAGCCTTGTCTACATACTCCCTGTCATCCACGTCGATGATAGTCTGGAACATGAAGCTCTCGGGCTGGGCATTCTCCTGTCTGCGCACGTTGTTCTTGAAGATGCCGTAGTGGGGACAGAAGAAAGGCAGTTCGCTCTTCAGCCTGTCCTGCGCCTTCTTCACCGCCTCCTCATCGTTGGCATTCACCTTCGGGATAGGCAGTTCGCCCCTAATCTGCTGAATCATCTTCCTGATTTCCGGCGATGCAATCACCTTGTCATACACCGCCATACTGTTGGAAAACACCTTCCCCTTATTGCCTTTGCGATAAGGGTTCAGTGCAATTACATGTTGTGTTTCTGTCATGTTATTTCGTTAATAAAAGATTGGTTTGTGGGGTAATCCCCTCTTCCGTTTTCACCACTCTCAGCCGTCTGTAAGGAGGAGGACTGAACACATACGCTTTCACTTCCATCATTTTAAATAATTTAGAAGATTGGAGGCTCCCACCATGGTTGATGTGCAGATACACAAAAGCCCCCGAAACTCAGACCGCATTGGTTCTGAATTCCGGGGGCAAAGGTAAGGCAATTTTCTCGCTTCTACCTAGTACGTACTATGTACGCGTACTAGTACTACCTGCCAGATTAGCCTCTGATAGCAGGCATCACTTTTTCGAGGAAGGGAATCGTTTTCTTCTGATCCATTCCCCGGTTGTAGGCGGCTCTCATCGAGTTCGGATTAGGACCCCAATAATTGCCGAATACGCTCCATATATTATCGATTTCCAACTCTGTACCTATCTGGTTGGCAAGGATGGCAGCTTCGGATGAAGACAGTCCTGATGGCATGAAATTTTCGGTTACCAAGCCTATCTCTATCAGGTTGTTCTTTATCCTCTGAGCCTTTTCCGTTTTCAGCTCTTCCGGCATCACAGCATTTCTGCATGAGTTTTGCTCACAGGCATTGCTGCCATAATAGTTCTCCACATGCTCGAAGTACGAGCTACCAGCGTTCATGATGATCATTCTTTGTCCAGACATTTCTCATCCTCCTTTCCCTGATAGTTGTTCATGCGTTCGATATACTGTCCACCATTCATCTGTATGGTATTGTTGATAACGATGGTAAAGTGCTTTATTACGAAGCGAATAAATTTTCTATAGAAAAAAAGTTTCATCTTCTTTTATTGTTTTTATGTTGATTGTTAACTGTTTCCGCCTCATTTTAGTAGAGGACGTGTGTTTGCGCTAACGTTTTTAGCGTAAGCCGCTGGAGAACTGCCGAGCGCCTACTATCGTAAGGTGTGGGGGCGGGTAGGGTTGTGTTTACTTTCT
>OISE01000231.1_pt1 | contig 17796 bp, 20 predicted proteins | sample 1586401 | NCBI WGS metagenome assembly OISE01 (sample SAMN02675048, study PRJEB24791) | human gut metagenome, SKBSTL034 | isolation source: stool | host: Homo sapiens | place: USA
GTGGAGTTGATGTCAAAGAAATGTCGCTTGCAGATTTTAATCGGAAAATTGCATATGTTGCACAGGATAATTATCTGTTCAATGAAACGGTATGTGAAAATATCAGACAGGGAAATCCGGAGGCTACAGATGAACAGATCATCGAGGTGACAAAGAAAAGCGGATGCTATGAATTTATCATGCAGCTTGAGAACGGATTTGATACGGTTGTAGGAGGTGCAGGAGGACATCTGTCAGGAGGAGAGAGGCAGCGTATCTCCATTGCAAGAGCAATGTTAAAGGATGCTCCGATCGTGATCCTTGATGAGGCAACTGCTTACACGGATCCGGAAAACGAGGCGATTCTGCAGAATTCTATCGCAAAACTGGTAGCAGGGAATACACTGATCGTAATTGCACACAGGCTATCTACCATTAAGGACAGTGATCAGATTTTTGTCGTAAATGATGGAAATGTAACAGCACATGGCACACATGAGGAACTTCTGGTGTCATGCCCGCTTTATAAGGAAATGTGGAATGCCCATATTTCTGTAAAAGATACGGTGAAGGAGGGAGAATGATATGTTTGGGATTCTGGCAAAATTCTTTCGTTTTTCAGGCAGGGAAAATGGTAATAAATTTAAACTGTCGATAGTGATCGGACTCGTAGAGGCGCTTGCTTCAGCAATGAAGATACCGGCTATTATGTACATATTGATTGGTCTGCTGAGTGGGAAACCGACAGGAAAATATATTGGAGGCTCCGTTGCGATTATGGTTCTTGCAATTGTAGACGACGTAATCTGCAAGAGATACTCTACAGTGCTTCAGACAGAGGGAGGATATAATGCAAGTGCTTTTATGAGAATCAAGATTGCAGAACATCTGCGATATCTGCCGATGGGGTATTTCAATTCCAATAGTATCGGGGAAATTTCTTCCATTACAACCAATACAATGGAAATACTTGGCGATGTGGCTGCGAGAGTGGTTATGCTGACAATGCAGGGAATTCTGGAAACATCAATGATCATTCTTATGCTGTTTATTTTTGACTGGAGAATCGGACTGATCGCTGCAGCAGGAGTACTTATTTTCTTTGGGGTCAATTCTGTGATGCAGAATGCGGGTAAAAAAGATTCAGAGCAAAAAGTGGTATGCGATACGGAGCTTGTAAACCAGATCATGGAGTATCTGCAGGGAATATCAGAAGTTAAATCATATAACTTGCTTGGGAAACAGGCGAAAAGATTAAATGATGCAAATGAAGCATGTGAAAAGATCAATACAAAGATGGAAATGCTGTTTGTGCCCTATCATTTTCTGCAAAGTGTGATAACCAAAATTACAGGTGCTGTGATCGTGGCTTGCAGTGCATATTTTTATATTAATGGAACTATGAGTGCGGTCTATGCGATCGGTATGACAATTTCAGCATTTATGCTTTATGCCAGTCTGGAATGTGCAGGAAATTATTCATCTCTTTTACATGTGGTAAGCGTATGTGTAGATAAAGCAAATGCAATATTGGAGCTGGATACCATGGATATCGACGGTAAAGAAATACAGCCGGAAAATTACGATATTAGACTTTCTAATGTTTCGTTTTCTTATGACAAACGGAAGATCATTGATGATATATCGCTCTCTATTCCGCAGAAAACGACGACAGCAATCGTTGGACCATCTGGTGGAGGAAAATCAACACTTTGCAATCTGATCGCCAGGTTCTGGGATGTGGATTCCGGGGAAGTGACGCTTGGAGGCGTGAATGTAAAGGACTACAGCATGAACAGTCTGATGAGTAATTTTTCATTTGTATTTCAGTCTGTGTATTTGTTTGCAGATACCATTGAAAATAATATAAAATTCGGATGTCAGGATGCAAGCCATGAGGAAGTGGTGGAAGCGGCGAAGAAAGCATGTTGTCATGATTTCATCAGCAAACTTCCGAATGGATATGACACAGTGATCGGAGAAGGAGGAGCCACACTTTCCGGTGGTGAGAAGCAGCGTATTTCGATAGCCAGAGCGATTATGAAGGATGCGCCAATCGTCATATTGGATGAAGCAACGGCAAATGTTGATCCGGAGAATGAAAAGGAGCTGATGGATGCAGTAGATGCACTTACAAAGGAAAAAACGATTATTATGATTGCCCACAGATTAAAAACAGTCAGACATGCAGACCAGATTGTGGTTGTTGACAAAGGACGAATTGTGCAGCAGGGAATACATGAGCAACTAATGAAGCAGGAAGGTATTTATAAGAGATTTGTGGATGCAAGGCAGCAGGCGGTAAGTTGGAAACTGGTGCACTGAGAAATCAAGGCGTTCACAAAATCTTCACAAAAAATTAGCACTCAACGCTTGATAATGGAAGTCGATTTTTGTCCTGTCTTGTGTATCCCGGGAGTGCCTGTTTTACAGGCTTTCCGGGGCATCAGCCATTTTGTCTGGTATTGTAAAGCAGTGTCAGATTTGTCGTAAATGTCGTAAATTTGTGGTCAAAAAATGATGAGAAATGGAGAGTGCTAATAAAATGGAATTAACGTATACAAATGTAAATGGATATCTGATCCCGAATCTCACCTATAAATCCGGTGAGCAGATGGAGCAACTTGGCAAGTATGGTTTTCTTCGCAGAGATTATCTGAAAAACTATCGAAATTCAACCTATCAGGTAATGCTTTTACAGGATACCATTGGAGAGCATCTTCTGGAAGTGGACAAGGCAGCCAGAGAACGGGAAGAGGTAATACTGAAACAGTTAGAAGAAAAAGAACCATTGCCGGATAAAGAGAAAGATCAGATTGCCTGGGTAAGAGCTGCTAATCAACACAAAGCAATTGCAGAAGAGATTATTCTCAAGGAATTGATTTATGTTTAAATGAAGGTGATGAGGTCGTGGATTGCGACCTCATTATTGTATGAAAAATAGCAGTAGGCAGAATGAGAAAAATAGGGTAAAATGGGAACATGGATTTTGGGAACTCATAAGAAATGATTGTGCGGTAAAGTAACTTGAAATGCCAGTTTGGCATTTCAAGTTATAGAGGAGATGGAATGGCGGATCAGAAAGTAAGAGAAATGGAACCAGTGGAAACACAAATAGTTGAAATCATGCCACCGGACGTTGAAAATCTGATTTATGTAGTAAGAAACAAACAAGTCATGGTGGATAGTGATCTGGCAATGCTTTATCAGGTAGAAACGGGAGCGTTAAACAGAGCCGTTAAAAGAAATATTGCCAGATTTCCAGAAGATTTTCGATTTCAGCTTACAAAAGATGAATATGAAAACTTGAAATGCCAATTTGGCACCTCAAATGGCAGTGGAACAGAAAATGGTTATGGTGGCAGACGTACATTACCGTATGTATTTACAGAGCAGGGAATATCCATGCTTGCAAGTGTATTGCATAGCGAGGTGGCAATTAATGTAAGTATAGGTATTATGCGTGCATTTGTAGAAATGCGACGGTTTATAGCCAACAATGCACTTTTGTTTGAAAGGATTAGTAACGTTGAGCTAAAACAACTGGAATATCAGAAAAAGACAGATGAAAAACTGGAGCAGATTTTTGAGTACATATCAGATCATGAGGAGTCTAATCAAAAGATATTTTTTGATGGTCAGATATATGATGCATTCAGCTTATTGATAGGACTGATTCAGAAAGCAGAAATGGAAATTGTTCTGGTAGATGGATATGTGGATGTAGGAACATTAAATATTTTGTCAAAGAAGAAAGAAAATGTGGCGGTGACAGTTTATACACAGCAACGGACAAAATTATCTCAAACAGATGTAGATAACTTTAATGCACAGTATCCTAAACTGGATGTGAAGTACACAAGAGCATTTCATGATCGTTTTTTAATTCTTGATAAAACGAAAGCATATCATGTGGGTGCGTCTTTGAAGGATGCAGGTAAAAAATGTTTTGGAATTAATCTGATTGAAGATGCAGGTATTGTAAGAGATATTTTACAGAGATTGGAATTGGAAACAGAAGAATAGAAAAGTAAGTTATGCAGAAAGGCGTGAGTCATAAGAATATGGCTTGCGTCTTTTTCTGTCTGGAAAGGAAGTGGGGAGCATGGCACAGATTTTTCGTGTAGAGAGAACTAAGAATTTTACGGTAATGAGTAATCACCATTTCAAGAATAAGAATCTGACATTGAAAGCGAAAGGTCTATTATCGCTGATGTTAAGTTTGCCAGATGACTGGAATTACAATATGCAAGGACTGGCAACATTGAGCAGAGATGGGATTGATTCTGTTCGTTCTGCAATTAAGGAATTAGAGCATCATGGATATGTGGAACGTCATAGATTGCGTAATGAGTATGGCTTTTATGGCGATACCGAATATATTATCCGGGAAGTTCCATTAGGAGAAGAAAATGATTAAGCGAAGGAGAAAATGCCTAATGGTGGACAGTCCAATTTTGGACAATCAGGTCATAGGAAATTCCTATCTCCGGACATCAGAAAATAGGAAAACCAGATATGATAAATCCCATATTGGACAAACCGTCGCTATTAATAACCAATGTTATCAAATATGAATTATTAAAGAACCAGTAAATAAAATATCCATCTTATCAATTCACGTAAGTATTAATAGAATTGGATAAGAAAAGAAAGTATGAGGTATGATTATGAGAATGATGAAAAACAAAAATAATGAGACCGTTACAGTGATCGGGATTGATCATGGTTATGGAAACATGAAAACAGCTACCAGATGTTTTCCATCCGGTGTAGCCAGATATGACAAGGAGCCAATTTTTCAGAATAATCTTCTTGTTTACAATGGCATGTATTACCAGATCGGAGAGGAACACAAGGAGTTCTGTGCAGAGAAAACGCAGGATGAGGACTATTATGTGCTGACACTGGCAGCTATTGCAAGGGATCTGGATGGGAAAGGTATGAACCAGGCAACGGTACATATCGCAGCCGGACTTCCCCTTACCTGGGTAGCTACACAGAAAGAAGATTTCCAGAAATATCTTCTCCAGAATGAAAGTGTGGATTTTATATTCCGCAATAAAGAGTATCATGTAGAGTTTGCAGGAGCTGATATTTACCCACAGGGATTTGCAGCAGCCTTTTACCGCTTACAGGATTTCAAAGGAATCAACATGCTGGTGGATATTGGAAACGGAACTATGAATATCATGTATATCAATAATTCCCGTCCATTAGAGAAGAAATGCTTTACAGAGAAATATGGAACACACCAGTGTGTGCTTGCAGTCAGGGAATCCTTGTTGAAAGAACTTGGAACAGTGGTAGACGATCTGGTGATTGAGCAGGTCATCCGTACCGGGACTGCTGATATTGGTGAGAAATATTTGACAGTCATTCGCAAAGCTGCCAGAGATTATACGAAAGAAATCTTTCATAAGCTGAGGGAACGGGAATACAATCCAGAACTGATGCGCCTGTATGTGGTCGGCGGTGGCGGTTGTATGATCCAGAATTATGGAGAATATGACAAGAGCCGGGTGACAATTGTACGGGATATCTGTGCCACAGCGAAAGGTTATGAAGCAATGACCGTAAGGAAAATCCAGAGAAACGGAGGGATGCTTGTATGAGAAAAGAACGGAAAATCATCAATACAAATATCCGTTTAAATCTTTGTGATGAACAGGACAGGCAGGCATGGGAATATTTGCAGACGATGGACAGGGAAAAATATAAATCGTACACCAGAGCAGTTGTAGTTGCTTTAAACGATTATTTTTCCAGAGAGTACAGGAATGAAGCAGATCCGTATCTGGAAACCAGAGAAAAGGAAGATGCGTTTTTGGAAAGAGTGGAAACAGCTGTCAGGGATGGAGTGAAAGAATCCGTTCCGATGGCTATAGCGAAGAACCTGATGGAAATGCTTGTACCATTTGTAAAAGAATCGGTAGGAGAAAGTAATCTGCCGGACAGAACAATAACAATGGAGAAAACGGATGGAGAGATCGCAGAAGATAATCTGGACTGGGAGAAAGAAGCTGATATGGATGCAGCACTGGATTTTGCGGACAGTTTTTAAATGGTTATGAAATAGCAGTAACAGGAAAACAGACTGACAGTAAGGAATAGCTTTACAAAAACAGAATAGCAGAAAAAGACAATGACAGTGATGGCATTTCAGACATTATGAATTGGAGAAATGTTTATGACTGCTATTTTTATGTCTTTTAGCAGAAATGGAAAGAGATCCAGAAAAAGAAAGACAGAAATAACAGGAAAATATAACAGAAAAGCGTTGGCAGATGGGCGGATGGAACAAGCAAGGCGAAGAAAAGAATAGAGTGCCGGATACGGCACATGATTGTCCGATACTTCGCATCGGAGTGATGCATGAACAGCCTGTTTCAGAAAGAGAAAATCTATCGAAATGGGAGCTTTTCTATTTCTTCCACAGTCTGTCCCTGCACCACAAAACCACCGTCATCTCCATTTAGATTTGATAATGCAGTGGGGAAAATGTTGCTTGGCTGGGGTTGCTTCAGTAGTGGGGAGATGACAGGCAAGTTTCGCAAAGTGGCAAGCCACTCTGCACCGGAGCCAGCCTTTGGGCTGTTCCTAAACTTGCCATGGGCGTCTGCCCCTTGGAACCCCGGCACGCCAATGGTGACAATTCTGTGTTAGAAATATCCACTGGATACTTCTTCTCAGATTGCCACGGATTGGCTAAGACGTTGTCTTGTATCTACCAAAGGGGAACGTTACACATCCCCTTATGGAATCCCCTGTTAATTTAGACATAACGCTATGGTTGTAAATATAGAGCAGAAATCAAGTAGAGAAAGGAAATAAAAGCCTATGAGAAAACGAAATCATACAGTAACTATACGGATGAATAAAGCGGAATATGAGCTACTTCAAAGCAAAGTAAAGGAATCCGGAAGAACACAGCAGGAAGTTGTGATAAAAGCAATTGCAGACTTGAAGATAGCTTCTACAGAGGAAGTGGAAGAACTGAAAAGATTGAACCAGATGTTTGCAGATATTCTCAGTCAGCTTCGTGGAGCTACTACAAATATCAATCAGATTGCAAGAAAGCTGCATACAGATGGAGAAATTCCGAATGACAGTATGCTGTATTTCCTTAATAAAAATATTCTTAAGTACAGGAAGGAGAGTGAAAAGATATGGCTATTAATAAGACGATTAATAAGCGGACAAATACACATGGAGCAATGAGAAACTGCATCGAATATGTGCTGCGGCAGGATAAGACTAGAGAACAACTTACCTATGTGACTGGACCGTACTGCCATGATGAGATCAATTATGATCTGGTGTACAGAGCATTTTTAGAGGAAAAGAAGGTGTGGGATAAAGATTCTGGGAGAATGTACGCTCACAACATTATTTCCTGGCATAAGGACGAGCAGATTACTCTGGAACAGGCATTTGAATTTGGAAAAGAATTCGCAGAAAAATGGTTTCAGGGATTTCAGACCTTAGTGGCAGTCCATAAGGATAAAGACCATATTCACTGTCATCTGGTGACAAATTCTGTGAGTTATGAAGATGGGAGAAAACTGCATAACACCAAAAAGGATCTGGAACGTATGAAACAGCTTACCAATCAGATGTGCCGAGAACGTGGACTGACAGTTGTCGAGAAAGGAAAGCACTTTGATGGAAGCCAGATTGAAAAAGGGGAAGTCATTGCATGGAGCAAAGATAAATATAACCTGTTCCGTCAACAGGTAAAGGACAGTTTTGTAGCGGACTGTGCAATGGCGGTATTAAAGGCACTGGAAAATTGTATCAGCAAAGAAAAGTTTATAGAAAAAATGAAACAGTTCGGATGGAGGGTGAACTGGACGGAAAAGCGAAAGCATATCACATTCCAGAATCAGGATGGGAAGAAAGTGCGTGACAGCAATCTGTCCAAAACGTTTCATCTGGATATCAGTAAGGAGGCGTTGGAGCATGAATTTAATGGAAATTACGAAAGGATACGAGTCGAAGCAGAGCGAACAGCAGGAGCAGACGAAGAACTCATTGGGTACTACCGACAGGTGGAAGCAGCTTGTGAAGGAACAGGCAGAAACACTGGAGAAAGTGACGGAAGAGAGGGACGAGTTACAGGTGAGAAATCAGAAGATGAACGAGTTTATCCTGGAATTTCAGAAAAGAACACACAGTCTGAAAATGGAAAAACAGAGGCTATTCTTCGAGAATCACGAAATGCAAGAAGAAATGCAGAAGTCGAATGCCGAAATTCAGCAGATGACAGAAGAATTGTCCGAAATGCGGAAACTCAATCAGTCTTTACAGCAGAGCAACGACGACTTGAGGAACAGAAACGGCTTGATGAGAAGGAACGAGCAAGAGCAGCTCGAAAAAGAAATAAAAGACGTTCGGGACCGGAACTCTAAATTAGTAATGCAGGTGAACCAATCATCGGTGGAAGCGGTTGAACAGGCAAAAAAGAAACAGGAAGAGGCAGAAAAACAGGCAAGGCAGGCAGAGTACCAGATTGAAAGGGAAAAGAACCGGGCAGATATGGAGATACAAAGAGCCAGGAGAAAAGCAAAATCGGAAATTACTGATATGAAAGAAAATCAGTTCTTTTGGGACTGGGGATATCTTTGTGTAATTTTCTTTTCGTTTCTTCAAAATGGAGCATTTCAACAAGATGTGCTGCAACTAATAATGATACCGATAAATTGGTGCAAAGAATATATAGCATGGTTTGAACGGCTGGAATATATAAGCGATACTGCCGGAGAAATGCTCTTTAAAGGGTTTTTCTCTATGCTTATGATTACTGCTGGGATTCTCGGATGTGTATTCCTTGTTTGGGCTGGAGTTGAACAATATAAGAAGATATGGGATGACCTATATAAAATGGTTTTAATATCCAGTATTTCATTTGTAGCAGTATTGGGAAATTTGATAAGAGAATATCTTCCGCTTAATCTGATACTTGTGATTCTGTTTATAAATATTGGGACTATTTTGCTCAGAGCATATTTGAAAAAGAAATATCCTCAAATGTATGATTGAATAAGAATGTATAGGAAAAGCAGCGGAGTGCTGGAAAGGGTAACATATAGTTATTTCATTCCATTTGTTGCCAATAGTGCAGCCATAGTCTTAGCGGATTCCTGCATACCTCTGCCTATCCATTCTTCAATCCATCCGAAAGTTGTCAAACACAAACGACAAGGTGTGAAATTTGAAAAATCCTCCCGAATAGCCTCACCTTGAGAAAAAGAAAAGCGCAGCCATTCAGACTGCGCTCTGTGAATATTTAGGAAGTTGTTTGAAAGCGATACCCAACCTCGCGGACACTTTCTATAATAAAAGGGTGGTGCGGATCAGCGGAATAGAGCTTTTTGCGTAGGTTTCGTACATGGTATCCTATGGTGCCTCGTTCATTTATTGTTAGAGCTTCACCCCATACCTTTTCATAGATTTGGGAATAGATCAACACTCGTCCATTATTAACTGTCAGCAGGCATAGGAGACTATATTCCTTTGCTGTTAGGCCCACTTCTTTTTGATTACAGCGCACCAGCCTTTGGCTGGGGTCAATCTCAAGATCGGGGAGAGATAGCACCGGTTCCGAGGAAAGCTCCCATTTTTTTAGCTCTGGATGGAGCTGCAAAAATGAAAGGAAATCTTCAAAAATCTTTTTTTCTTCCTCGTTCAGTTTCATAATGATTATTTCTCCGATGGTATCACATCCCGGTCATTTATCCAAACGGCCTCTTTCAATTTCTTAAAACTTATCTCACTAATAACATGCTCCAGCTTGCAAGCGTCTTGTGCTGCAATATCCTGTGGAACACCAGCTTCCACGAGTCGTTTGGTAAAGAACTGGTGCTTTTCATAGATTTGCTGGGCGATTTGCTGGCCCTGCTCTGTGAGGGAGAGTGTGCCATCGTCCTTTTTTATCAGGCATTTCTTTTTAGACAGTTCTTTGACAGCCCGGCTCACAGAAGGCTTTTTTACATCCAAAAGCTCCGCCACATCTACGCAGCGAACATAGCCCTTTTGTTGCTGAAGTACCAGCACAGCCTCTAAATAGTCCTCCATAGATGATGTTAAGGGCATAATGGCACACCTCCTTCTGACACATATAATTACTTCATTTACACCATACCTGCTTTTTTGAAATGCTTCTTGAGCAGTTTCTTAGCGTTGAGCGCGCCAACAAAGGCGCAAATTGCAACAACGACAAGCATTATGATAGCTGTTACAGGTGATACTAACGTTTGCAAAATTCCCAAATAACTTTCGCCAAACATTCCCGCATACTGCTCAAGTGTTTGATTTGAGAAAAACAAGAAGGGAATATATGTACCACTGAATGCTGCTAAAACCATATAAATGATATAACTGATCGTAAGTGTTTTTCCATTAGTGCAACCTGTTTTCCACGCGATCAACGCAGAAATAATGCCAGCAATAATGCAGCAAATTATCATGGGCGGATAAAATCCATAAATGCCTGTTATCGCACAAAAAATGAACAGTGTCCACGGTTTCTTAGTCTTAGCTGCTACAAGGAAATATGTAATAGCTGCCAATAGTGACCACAATGGGCTTACCACTAACATCGTGTAGGGAGAAAAAGATAGGAACGCACAAAGGATATAGATAACAAGTGCGCACAAAGATAAAAGAGCTGTGACAATCAAATCCTTTACTTGAAAGCCTTTTTTGTTTTCGGTTTGCATAAAATAAATCCTCCTTAAAATGATATTGGTTGGAACGATGTCCATATGACAACCGCAAAAAGAGCAAGCATACCTATCAACAAAATACTATCTCTTAAGCGGAAATCAACTAATATATAGTGAGTTTTTTCACAAGGATAGCTGATGCCTCGCGTTTCCGCTGATGCGGATAATTCTGTCGCCGTCATCAGAAGGCGCATAAGTATAGGGATTAAAAAGCCTTCGTATGTCTGCGCCGGATGACTTACTATTCTCCAAAAAGACAATCCCACGCCCCTCGTTTTCATCCCTTGTTTTATATAAAGCACATCTTGTTTCAAAGATGGAAGAAATCTCAATATGATAGCCACTGGTATCACAATTGCTTGAGGGATATGACTTGCCTGAAGCGCTGCTATCAATTCCGATATTTCCGTAGTCTGAAATAGAATATTCAAAGCAAGTGCAATAGTCAAAATTCTTAGTAAAAAGAATGTTATCACGGAAGATAAATGAATTGGAAGGACTTGCGCCAACACAAGCAGAACTATATAAACTATTGCAAATTTGATACTTGTTTTCCAAAGTCCACTTAGCAAAGCAAACAGGCAAACGACGCCAAAGAGTAACAAGCCTGTTAAGCCTCCACCCAAAGCAAACGCCAAAGCTGATGTCAATAGAATCAACAGAAGTTTTATGCGAGAATCGTAATATACTCCATGCTTTCTCAATTTATTCACCACCTTCCTCAACCATAAAATTCTTTACGATTTTGAAATTGTTTTGTTCCGTCATTTGTAAATCATCTTTAATAATCCCTTCCTTCAAAAGCAAAGCGCGCGAGGCGGTCAGGCTGATAAACTCCAGATCATGCGTAATAATAAAGACCAGCTTTCCAGCCTCACGCATATAATTAACAGCATTGGCAACAGCGCACATATTATCCCAGTCTAACCCGCTTGTTGGTTCATCCAAAACGATGATTGGTTTTTCCGAAAGCATTGCCGCTCCTATTGTCAGTCTCTGTTTTTGACCGCCTGATAAAGCATACGGATGGCAGTCTTTGAAGTTTTCCAGATGGAGCATTTTCAAAATTTGAGACACTTTTTCATCTATGCTTGGAATCCTTTTATTTCCTAACCTCAATTCCTCCGTCACACTGTCTGTATAAAGCTGGTGATCTGCCTCCTGCATAACAAAGTACACATAGTCGGATAATTTTTGTTGCTTCACATTCTTTCCATCAATGTAAAACGCACCTTGGCGGCAGCGAATCAAGCCAGACAGGATTTTCCCCAATGTTGTTTTCCCGCAACCATTTTCTCCAATCAAGGCAATCGTTTCGCCTTTGTAGGCTTCTAATGAAATGTTGTGAAGAAGTTCCGGCATGGCTTTATGCGAAAAGCTCAAATTTCTAATTTGGAGAAATACTTCCGAGCGGCAAATAGATTCTTTCCTTTCTATTTGTATTAAATCCAAATTTAACGGGCGAAGCCTTCTGTTGTGCATTTGGACAGCAGATAATTCTGCCATTTCCTCACCTGTTAATTCTTCGCAGATTTGACCATCCTCCATAATTAAAAAGCGATCTGCGAGTCCGTATAAGTAAAACAATCTGTGTTCTGAAACAATAATCGTGTGTCCAGCGGCTTTCAAAGCAGAAAGAATCCCTCTTACCTGTAAGATTGTATGAATGTCTAAATTAGCCGAAGGCTCATCCAGCACATAAATTTGTGGATTAAGAGTAGTCGCTGCGAGAAAAGCAACTTTTTGCCTTTCTCCACTGGACAGGGCAAAAATATCTCTGTCTTTTAGGTTCTCCATATTCAGTGACTGAAAGGCGCTGTTAACACGTTTAACGATTTCTTTATGTGGAATTCCATAGTTTTCGCAGGCAAACGCAACTTCGCTGGAACTGTTTGTAGTAAAAAATTGACTGCGGGGATCTTGAAAAATTGAAGCAATCTCTTTACCAGCCTCACCGGCGTCCGATTCTTTTATGGAACGTCCCGATACAATGACTTCGCCGGATAATCTGCCTTCAAAAAAGCGGGGAATCAAATTATTGATACACCTGGTTAATGTGGTCTTTCCACATCCGCTCTGCCCAGTAATAACAAGAAATTCTCCCGATTTTATGATAAGCTTTACATCCTTTAGACTTTCCTGAGACTGTCCTTCATACTGAAAAGAGGCATGTTCAAAAGATATAATTGGAAATTGTTTTTTCATGGCAACACACCTCATAGCTTCCAACTGATGGATTTCTCCCTGCACTTCAAAAAAGTACGATAAATCCCTTCTTTTTCTGCTAATTCCTTATGGGTTCCCTTTTGAACAATATGGCCTTGATCAATGACAATAATTTGATCTGCCGTCCGAACAGTAGACAGCCTGTGAGCGATAGAAATTAGTGTTTTATTTTTCGTCAATTCAAAAATTGCGTCCAAAAGAGCTTTTTCATTTTCCGGGTCTACGCTGGATGTCGCTTCATCCAAAATAACGATGGGCGCGTCTTTCAATATCGCCCTTGCTATTGAAATTCTCTGTTTTTCTCCCCCAGACAAAGTGGAACCTGCTTCTCCTATCATTGTTTCATAGCCTTGCGGGAGCGCCTCTATAAAATCATGGCAGCGGGCCCTTTTAGCGGCCTCTACCACCTCCGCATGGGTCGCGTTAGGTTTTCCGAATTTGATGTTATTTTCAATCGTATCATTAAACAGATACACCTTTTGGAATACCATACTTACATATGATAAAAGGCTATCACAAGTAAATTCTTTTACATCGTGTCCTCCAATTTTAACACTTCCAGAATTTACGTCCCAAAATCTTGCAATCATATTACACAAAGTTGTTTTCCCTGAACCTGACGACCCAACGATAGCACAAGTAGAGTTCTGTGGGATTTTCAAGGTGATTCCATCTAAAACCGGACGGCTGTCATAAGCGAAAATAACATCTTTCAGTTCAATCTCATATGATTTCAGGACAATATCCTTTCCGTCTCCATCTAAAACCGGTATATCTGAGATGAAATCCAGCCGATCCAACTGCGTAGCGAGCATTTTACTCAAAAAGGCCCCGTCATTCATCAATTCCAATTCCATGAACATTAAAAATGCACAGATGATAAATAAAAGGCAATAGGGCAATGTGATAACTCCCCACAAATAGAGCAAAGCTGACAATAAAAATAACAGGCAACTTGTAATCTTAAATACGGCTTCATACAGCTTCATAATTCCGGCAGTAGAAATTGTAACCGCTATATCGCTGCGACACTTATTTTCAAAGGCTTGATCCACTTTTCCTTTTCCTTCTTTGCCTTTTCCGAATATGCGCAGAACAGAAATGCCTTTTATGTATTCTAATGCACTTCCCACCAACAATTCCTGAGCATTTTGCATATCTTCCGTATGCGCGCCGGCCCGCTTTTTTATCTGGCCCAGTACAAGAATTCCCGCTAAAATTCCTGTTAAAGCCAAAAACCCAATCTGCCAGCAAAATATACCCAACATTAGCGTCATGGCAAGCGCCTGTACAAAACCTCCCACCAAAAATGTTAGTGCAAGCATACAATTCCCTTCCAGATCGGAAATTGTTGTTGTCAATACTGTTTGTACGGTGCCGAGATTATTTTCTGTAAAATAGCCCATTGGTGCCCTTTTGAGCTGATTTCCAATCTCAAGACGCTTTTCCCGGAAAATCTCATATCCAGACGCACTCATTAGCACATCGCTTAGGTACTGAAACAAAAAGCGGCCCAAAACACTAAGTGCAACAATTCCAAATGCCTGTAAAATGACAGTCTCTGTTAAGTGTTCGATATTCAACATTACCAATAGCACAGCAAAAAATACAAAGGCGGCGCAGCAGGATTTCAGAGCATTGAAGATCAGTCCGGCAATTACACGGGGACGATATTTCCCAGATAACCGTAAAATCCTTTTTATAATTGAAAACATATTAAAATGTCCCTCCTTCCACTTGATCAGCTGAACTCACATAATCACTCCATAATCTTTGATAAAGTGGGCATTCTGATAAAAGCTCTTCCTGCCTGCCGCAGCCAACAATCTTTCCATTTTCCACCACAAGGATTTGATCAGCCTTCTGGATGGTCGCAAGACGATGAGCTACTACGATGAGGGTTTTTCCTTTTACAAGTTTACTGATAGCGTTTTGAATGAGATACTCATTTTCTGGATCAGCATAGGCCGTGGCCTCATCAAGAATAATTACTCTTGCATTTTTTAGAATTGCCCTTGCGATAGTAATTCGCTGACGTTCTCCGCCAGAAAGTTTTCCTCCTGCGTCTCCGGCATTTGTATCATATCCGTTTTCCAACTTTACAATAAACTCATGACAGCAGGCAGCTTTTGCAGCAGCTACCACCTCATCGTCTGTCGCATCCGGTTTTCCGAGCCGGATGTTTTCAAGGATACTTTCATCGAACAGAAAATTGTCCTGTGCAACATAACTGACTTCACCCATCAACTGTGCGAAAGGAATCTCTTTAATATTCTTTCCGCCAAAAATAACTTTTCCTTTTGTGGCGTCCCAAAAACCAGCCATGAGTTTTGCAATCGTTGATTTTCCGGAACCGGAAGGGCCGACAATTGCTGAAACAGTACCTGGTTTGATTTCAAAGGATACATTCTTCAGAACTTCCGTCTCGTTATAAGCGAAAGAAACATTTTCAAAGCGATAGGCTGTTTCATCCAGTGCAACATTTTTTTCTGGACGTTTCAGTTCCGGTTTTTCAATAAAATCCCGTATTTGATCGAGGCAGGCTTTCACCATATTAAATTGTTCAGAATATTTTCCTACTCGCATAAGCGGGGCAATAAATCCAATAGGAAGGATAATGCAAGTGATAAAATCTGATAATGGTAATGTTCCAGTCATATAAAGCCATGCGCCAATCGGAAGCGTTCCCAACAATGTTGTCGGCATTACAGCCTGAATGACTGCTGACCAAAGCCAACTCTGCTTCCACCATGCCAGAGTACTGTCATGGAAGAAGTTAATTGCACCTGTAAATTTACTATAAGAAGCACTTCCTTGATTAAATGCCTTAATAACCTCTATACCATTTACATACTCAACCAGCGTACTGTTCATCGCATTTTGTGATTTCATATAAGTGGTACTTTTATTCACATAATCGTTCATCATTCCAATGTAACCCAAAAGTCCGAGGGGAATTGTAATCAATGCAGCTAATCCCATGCGCCAGTCAAGAATAAATACCAGTAGTATACAGCATAGGGGAGCCACTACATTAGAGGTTATTTCAGGCATAAAATGAGCCATCGAATCCTCTAATTTTGAAACTGTATCTGCCATCAAATTTTTGAAATTTCCGGTCGGCGTATCCAACATGATGCCCATTGGAACCCGAAGCATTTTATCTGCGATTTTGCTACGGATATTTTTCAATATTTTATATGTAGCCTTATGCGACATAAAAGAGGATTGATATGTAAGCCACAGTTTTAATATTTGCCCGCCCAAAGCGACTGCAAACAAGATACATACATTTTGAATAGTAGCTGTTTTGTTAAATAGTTCCGCGACTAATAATGACACTGTAATAAAGGGGGCCATCCCGAATAGTTCGCCCAGCGTTGCAAGAAAGGTTGAAAGATATAGTTGCTTTTTATTATTTCCTGCATAACTCAACAATTGCTGAATTGCTCCAGGTTTCGTTTTTTTCTTCATGAAAAAATCCTCCTTAAATAGGTTAGCAAAAACTAACTATTTGGCAAAAAATAAATGGCAAAAGCCACTTATTTTAGCGGAAGCCCTAATACACCATACCAGCCATAGTGCTGGAATTTTATGATGTTTTTTACATAATCCTCCGCCTTTTCATAAGGAACATCGTGCAAAATACACTCACATAGTGCAGTAATATATCCATGCGTCAAAATGTGTATTTCTATATCGTTTGGCAGACATTTCGCATATCCCGCTTCATATGCCGCCTTTACAAATAGGGCATTCTGTTTCGTATATTGAATTGTAATTTCTTCTATAAAGTTTTCGACGCGAGAACCTTTGCTGCATTTCAGCAAGAGTTGAAATTCCTCCAAATGCTCGTACATATAGTTGACATATGTCATTGCCTGAACATATGACGCTTCAACAGAATCCCTCTCAATAGCTTCTCTAATTCCAACTTTATCGTAAGGTTCTGCATTATCCAGAAAATCTAATGTATAATGGTAAACATCTTCGATTAAGGCAAAAAACAACGCTTCTTTATCCTTAAAATGTCGATATATTGCACCTGTTGTAACCTTTGCAGCGGTAACAATATCTTTAAGCTGCGTTGCCTGAAAGCCTTTTTTTAGGAATTCCACTTTCGCACATTCCATAATTCGCTCTCTTGTCAAGTCGGAACAGTAACTCAAAATATTTCCTCCCTTCTCGGATAATTATTTTATTTAAGATAATTCAATTATCAAACAAAAGTTAGGATAGCATATTTTTGTCTTGCTGTCAAGGGGACGATGCTTTTGTTATTATCATTATGTACCCAGCCGCCTGCGCGGCTGGGCTTCTTCTTTTTTGGGGCTGTTAATAGGCGGGTGTGCCATACCCGTAAATCTCATAGTATCCCACGGGGTAGCTGTTCTGACGCACAGAGTCGCCAGAGTTGCCCTCCACCGTGTAGACGCGGCCATTTTCTACCCGTTCTACCAATCCGACGTGATCAGTAGTGCCATCACTGTCCCAAAGGGATTTACCAGACAGACGCAAGGATAATTCCGATACTTCCTGTAATGCTGTGTAAAAGAGAATATGTGGGCCTCAAAATACCTGTTATCATTTTGAGTGTTGTAGATTTTCCGGCTCCGTTTGGTCCTAACAATCCATAGACGGAATTTCTTTCAATGTTCAGCGATATGTTATTTACGGCTGTCTGCCCGTTGAACGATTTGCAGAGATTTTTTGTTTTTAAAATCATATTCATATTTATAATCATCCTTTCTTTTTTTTCATAATATCAATCAATTTTGAAGATTTCATAAAGATATTCCATCTATGCAGCAAATGTACTTGATATAGGAGAATACTCTTCTATGAATTTTTTGTTTCATCACTT
>OISE01000246.1_pt1 | contig 17007 bp, 8 predicted proteins | sample 1586401 | NCBI WGS metagenome assembly OISE01 (sample SAMN02675048, study PRJEB24791) | human gut metagenome, SKBSTL034 | isolation source: stool | host: Homo sapiens | place: USA
AATCTGGATATTGTTCTGCAACATATCCACATTTGTGAAGATCAGGTGGTTGATGCGTTGCAGCACGTATTTGATTTCGCCTTTTTCGTTTGTTACTTTCAGCGTATCGTTAATGTGTCCGTTTCCGAATGGTTCGGCGGAAACTACCTTTTCTGTGAGCTGGAACTGATCCAGGATGTTTAGTAATTGTTCTTTCGTTTTTGCCATGATATTTCATTATGTTAACTCCGGCAAAGATACAAAAAAAGGCCACGATACAAATCGTGACCTTTTTTTATTTCTTAAAGAAAGAAATCTTATTTCTTGTTACGGTTACCATAGCGGCTCATGAACTTATCAACACGTCCGGCTGTATCGACCAACTTAGACTTACCAGTGTAGAAGGGGTGAGACGTGCTAGAGATTTCAAGCTTTACAACGGGATAAGTTTCGCCTTCAAATTCAACCGTATCAGTGGTCTTGCAGGTTGAACGTGAGAGGAACATGTCACCGTTACTCATGTCCTTAAATACTACGGGGCGATAATTCTCAGGGTGAATACCTTTCTTCATTTTGCTATAGCTTTATTATGGGTTATCAAATTGTTTGGTAACAACTTAGTGTAATGGTCTAAATCGCCTGCAAAAGTACGAATAATAATCGAAAAGGCAAGAGCTGAGGCTAATTTGTGTGGGGAGTAGGGAGACGAAATATGCTATTTTTCAATGCTTCGGGAGTCGCTGCAGGGGATAATGGTGACTGTGGACTAGGTGGATGATGAGGAAGGGGGCGATGGGATGGGGGATGAACACGAGGGGAAGGGAATTAGAAGCCATCGGTTAAAGAGTGAGGTTAGCAAGAAGTTTGCGGTGCGAGTGAAGGCATCGGTCTGGTTGGGGAAAGAGGCAGGATGGTGTGGATGTGAGGGGGATAAATCGGTTGCTTCCTTTCCTTGTTCGGGTTCAAACACTACCTTTGCAGGCATGAAAAGAAAACGATGGATATTGCTGAGTAGTTTCTTCTGTGTGGCAAGTTGTTTGTCGGCACAGGGAATTGACTCTTTGTTTGCCAAAGTTCCGCAACAAATTTTGCCTTTGCTCAACCGCACGTCGAAGTTGGACTTGCTGGACCTTTATAACAGTGGACTGCCTGCAAAGGCAGAGAATCTGTATGGCGGGCAATCGGAGATGACGAAGAAGACGGCAGACTTTTTGTCGTTGAAGACGACGGAGTCGGGTGAGTGGCAGATGAAGATGTTGCCGTATGAGGACGATTCGATGCTCGTTTGTGTCTATTCGCATAAGGCGGTGGGCACTTCGTCAGTCATAACAGCCTATCGGTGCAATTGGACCAAGTTGAAGTTGCCCTTTCCGCGTCCGAGTCTGTCTGATTTTTGGTTGCCTGTCAATCCGCTTTCTCAGATGGAAAGTCAGATGTTGAACGCCACTTTACAAGAGGTTCCCATTGAGGTATCGCTTTGCGATTCTGCAGCCTTGCTTACTTATCGGGTGAGCTTGGAAGGATTGTCAAAGGAGAACCGCGAACAAGCTGTTTCGTGTGTGAAACCTTTAACCTATGCGTGGGATGCCGAACGCAAGCTTTGGATAAAGCGTGAGGAACAAGCGAAAGAAGCTGGAAAGTAAGCGGGAGTTTAAATCCGCTGGGGGAGGCGAGTAATAGAAAACGCGTATCAGTCCGTTGGGGTCAATCGACCGTAGCGAACTGATACGCGTTTTCTGTTTTGTAGGCTCATCGGTGAGCACATGTGTGAATGGCCGGGAGTACGTTTCCCACTCATTAATCCTTCTCAATCAAGACTACAGCGTAGGCAGAGATACCTTCTTCGCGTCCGGTGAAGCCCAGCTTCTCGGTAGTGGTAGCCTTGATGTTGACATCTTCCTCGTCGATTTGGAGCAACGGAGCCAAAGTCTGTTGCATGGCGGGAATATGCGGATTGAGTTTCGGACGTTCCGCGCAGACTGTGGCGTCGACGTTGCCAATGCGCCAACCCTTTTCAGCCAAGAGGCGAACGGTGTGAGTCAAGAGCACTTTGCTGTCGATGCCTTTGTACTGAGGGTCGCTGTCGGGAAAGTGAAAACCGATATCGCGCAAACCAGCCGCCCCGAGCAGGGCATCGCAGATGGCATGGATGAGTACGTCGGCATCACTGTGACCTAAAAGGCCGAGTGTATGGTCTATACGAATACCGCCTAACCAAAGGTCGCGGTCGGGGACGAGACGGTGAACGTCAAATCCCATTCCTACTTTTATCTTCATTATCTTCTTCTTCCTATGAGATCACGAATGCCGTCGAAGTCGAACGCAAGCGATACGCGCAGCGTTTGGTCGAGCGGGTTAGAAGGACTGGTTGCAATGACGTAACCCGCATCGATGGCGAGTACGTTCATGCGGAAACCGGCACCAACGGTAGCATACTTACGGTTGCCCTGCATCTTGCTTTCATGATGATAGCCCGCACGAAGGGTGAACTTCTCGTTGTATACGTATTCCATACCGATACCGAAGTTGATTTCTTCCATTTCACCCTTAAAACCGCGTTCGGAGTCACCGAAGGAGGTAAAGATACCGCCGATGGACGACTTGTTATAGTAGTCTTTTTCGAGGCGTTCCTGGTATTCGTTGTCATCTTCATCGGCTCCCTTGAGCGGCATGGAGGGAACGAGCAGTTTGTTGATGTCAGCCGAGAAAGCAATGCGGTTGTACTCGTTGATGGGAATCATGTAGCTCAAACCCAAGCGGAGGTTGGTCGGGATGAAGTGAGAATAGTCGTCACCGTAGGAAATTTTGCTACCGATATTGTTGATGTTCAAACCCCAGGAAAGCTGGCATTCGCGCTGGCCCATCATGACATACGTATTGTAATACAAGGCAATGTCGGCAGCGAAGGCAGAACCGGGTGAAGTCTCGTTGTCGTAATGGCCCGAGAGGTCGGAATAGATGTAACGCATGGCTACAGCGGCCGAGAACTTCTCACTCAACATACGGGAGTAAGCCAAGTCGACTCCCAATTCGTAAGGCTTGACTGTCATGTCGCCTGCAGAGACCTCACCGAGCGTGAAGTAACGGAGAGAGGCACTCAATGCCTGGTAATCGCCAAGACGCACGTAACCGGCAGCATCGAGCAAGGCGATGCCCGTCGTTAACTTGCGGAGCCACGGAGTGTAATTGATGGCAAAGCCTGCACGGGAAATGGTGAAGGGATATTTGGCAGGGTTCCAATACTGTGAGTGTACGTCGGGATCGGTTGCGGCACCCACATCACCCATACCGCCGGCGCGTGCATCGGGGGCAATGGTCTGCGATACAACGGCGGTACGCACGGGGTTAAACTGGTCGCGCACTTCGTCGTCAGCCTGTAGCGGTGTGGCTGCGAAGGCGAGCGCGAGCGGAAGGATATGTTTTGTCTTCATTGTCTGAGGTAAGTATGGATGAGGAAAGCGAGGCGGCCGAAGCCGCGCTCGGTTCATTAAAACGCAGAGGGGGGAAAATTATTGTTTGCCTTGCCAAATTGCTACTGAATGAGCAAACGGCGGGTCGATGTTTCCTTTCCGCCCTTTTTACTCCGGTAGAAGTAGACACCAGGCTCGAGACGGTTGCCTGCGTAGTCAGTCAGATTCCAAACGGTTGACACGTAGCGATTGCCGGCAGGCACTTTGAGTGTGCGGTGCCATACGCGCATGCCGTGTGTGTTGTACACTTCTGTGGTTATCTGTGTGTCTGCTTCTTCTGGATCAGCCAATGTGGTGACCAGGTTGGTCGCAACCGAAGGTACATCGACCGATGAGATCACCTCAAATTTCGGTTCGGCTTGATCGCCAACTACAAAGTCGAGCGAGGTCGTTGTGGCGTTGTCAAACACGTCCCAGACACGGAACGTCACGCGGTGGCGGCCCGGCGTGAGTCCTTCCATCGGATAGGAAACCAGTCCTTTGCTGTAAGAACCATAGTCGAAGCTAAAGAAGTCGTTGAGCGTGCGCGTGGTGCTCGGGTCGTTGTCCAACCACATTTCCATATCGTGACCTAAGTTGCCGCTGAGGAGCGAGATGCCCGAGGAATCATTGATGGCGGCATAGAAGGTCGGTGAAGCATTCACTTTTGCTCCGCTGGCAAAGTCGGGTGTGTTGAGATAAAGGTAGACATCCGGACCGAGCGTGTCGGTTTGTGTCACATCGGCCGTTCCGTAGAAGCAGAATTGTTTGAAACTGCCGTTGAGTTCCGACGTACCGTCCTTTTTCACTGCGTATAGAGAGAGCAATCCTTCCTTTTGTTGGAAAGCAATGCCGCGCGGAACGATGAATTCCAAGGCAAAGCGTCCAGCCTTGACTTCGACCGTACCCTCAAAGAGCGTTTGGGTGTAGTCCGTAAAGCTGAGTCGTTTGCCTCCCTTGTTGTCTTGTCCCTTGCAGGTAATCCGTTGAGAGGGAGCAAAGACTGTTCCCGAGAGGGTACCGTCGTAACTCGTGTCGGGCGTGGTTGCCATCGCGTCAGCATTGACGTAGCCTGTGAGGCGCACTTTCTGCCCGATGCGCAACTCGGTCATGCCCGTCCCCTTGATTGCTTCGCCATTGATGCTGTCAATGCGGATGCCCGGGTCGGGATAAGACAGGCAGAGCGCAGGGTCGCCCATGAGGATGTACTTCAGTTTGTTGATGGTCTGATCCGTGCCGATGGGTAATCCCGTGTTATTGATGAGTTCGCATTTCGTAAGGCGGAGCGCTTCGCCCAGACTGTGACGGTTGCCCGCAGCATCTTTACCTAAGGCAAACTCCATAAAGCCCATGTTGAGCGAGCGGTTGTAGTTGGCAAACACCGAGCGTGCGGCACACACGACTGCCACCGCCGGACCTTCGGGTGCAAAGAGCGCGTTGCGTCCGATGTCGTCGATAGCTTGGTCGTAAGGCGTGATTTCGCACGAAGCGAACACCCACACGGGCTGAGCCTTCCCCACGTTTTCATACATCTGTTCCTTGGTATAGAAGAACTTGTGCGAGATGCGATCGGGACTGCCGTGACCATTGTAGTTGAAAATCAGTGAACCCTGCTTAACCAGTGTCTTAATCTTCTCTGTGGCCTCGGGGTAAGTCAGTCCCTTCGCGGTGAGCGTAGGAGTATAGACATCGGGATAAAGGCGGCGCAGGAGGAAGTTCGCGTTGGCCGATTTCTTGACCGTGTTGGCCACTTCCTGGGCGTCGTTCATGTGCAGGTTGTCGTCGCCCACATCGGCGATGGCCCACATGCGGTTTTTCCAAATACCCGGATTCTCGTTGCGAAAGTAGCGCAGTGTTTGGTCGACCAACCATTTGGCTTTATCTTCTGTGTGGCAGACAAAGCGTCCAATGCCGAGGTCTATCTTCTCAACCGTCATGCGCTTACCCTCCTCGTCATCCAACAGTCCGTAGAAGTCATCGGTCACGAAACTGTGGAGGGTTCCGATGGTATATTCCGTGCTGGAATAGAGATCCTTATAGTGTCGCTCGAAAGCCAACAAGTAGTCGTCGGGCGACGTTCCCTTCCAGTCCGACGTAATCATGCGGTTGTCATAGGAACAGTCGCCGAAGAGCAACAGGTAACGCGGTGCATCTTCAGGTCGTTGTGCCCGGTCGTAGAGCATCTTCAAGTAGCGGCGATAAGCGGAGGCATCGGGTGTACCCGAAGAAAATTCGTTGTAGAGCTGGTCGGCACGTACCACCTTTATGCGCAGTTTGCTGTGGTTGCGGTGTGCTTCTGCCAGTCGTTCGGCTTCAGCCGTCAGTTTGCCCGAAGCGGGAACAATGATGACATAGTCCAGGCAACTGTCGGCATGAAGATCTTGGTTGGCAATTTCTCCCACTACTTCGGGGGCGGGATAGGAACCTTCGGTATTGACCACAATGAAGCGGTCCTTGCCAGTCGGAGCTTGTGCCGTGTAAGTCGAGCCGTTGAGTGAACCGGGCAGAGCAGCTACGGTTTCTTCCGCATTGCCCAGTCGCCACACTTGGGTATGAGCATCGGCCGAAGCCACTTCCAAACGGACAGCCGCGCTTTCGGTCGTCGTAAACGGAGCGGTAGTATAGGCCGTCGAGAGGTGTTGTGGATAGGTTGTTGAGAGGTAGTTCAAGCGTCCCGTGTATGCCGTCTTGACCGTAAACGTTTCCTCGCTTTCCAATTCCGTCGTAAAGGAATGCTGATAGCCGCGGGCTGTCTCGCCGGTTTGCGTAATGTTCAGTTGCCCCGTAGCCACCCGTTTCGAGTTACTGCCTTGGGTGATAGTGAAGGCAATGCGGTTGGTTGTACTTTGGGCTGAAAGGTCGTAGTAAACCTTACACTTGCCCCCTGTGTGACCGGGTAGGGAGAGTTTAAATTTAGGGCCGTCAATCAGGTCTTTTGAGTCATAAAAGTCTCGGCCACCGCCGTACCATACGAAAGCATCGTTGTCAAACTTCGTAAATGCCTTCACCGTGTTGACCGTTTGTGCCGTCGAGGCAGGAGCTTCGAGCGTAGGGAAGGGAGCGGGCTGTTCGCCTTCGGTGAGGAAGTAATAGCTGTGCGAGGAGAAAGTATTGGTCAGAAAAGAGCCGTCCTCGTTCCATGTAGTCAGTCCTTCGGCAAAGAAGAGTACAGAACCTTTGCGTCGGTAGAGCGGCACTTCGTTGAGGTCGTCGATGACCGCATCTTTCCCTGTAAATTTCAATACGTCGGGCAGCAAGCGACCGCCGTAGCCGTAGAGCTTGACGCGTGTGGGGTCTGCAAATCCCATGTCGCGGAGCTGTTGGTCGGTCAGTTGGTAGAGTCCTTCCTTCTCTACACGTATCTTCACCCATTTCCCTTGTGCCAGCACCGAGTGAGCAGCGTAGCGGGTGCGTTGTTCCGCCTTGGTCTGGAGTGCGGCTACTTTGTGGTAGATGCCTTTAAGGGGCGAAAGGGTGCGTACTTTCAGTTCATAGTTTCTGACCTTCATCCATTTACCGTCACGCAGAACGACCGGTGTAAAGACCACATCGGCCAGCGTCTCGCCGCGCGACACGGTGCGCGTCACGTGAAAGCGCATCTCCGAATCGGGCACAAAGCCTTGCGCCGAGAGTTCATCGCGCTCCTTGGCTGAGAGCGCAACGAATTCGGGATATTCCATGTAAATCTGTATCGAATCCGAGGGCAGTAGCTTTCCGAGGTTGAATTGCGCCGTTTCGACTCCTTGCAGAGTTTGCGGCGCAGTCGCAGGCTGTCCCCACAACGGAGTGGCACAAGTCAGCGAGGCGGTCAGGATGAGCCGAGAAAATAGTTTCATAGGATGAAGTAGCAGATTATTTGACATTGAAGGAAAGGAGGGCTTCCCCGTTGAGGCTAAGCGTAAGGTGGTCGTCAATGGCTACCGTGCGCTCAGCTACGGGCAGGGGGAAGAGGAAGAGGTCTCCTTGACGCAGCGTGTAGTGCGTACTGATGTGCGCAATGGCGCGGTGGGCTTCTGTGAGGAAGTCGGCAGGCACCAGGCCTGTTGTCGTATCCTCGTTTATGTGCAACGCAACGGAGCTTTCTGGAGCAAAATGACCGTTGGTAGTTTCAGCTACGGCTACGGCATTGTCAAAGCCCACAGCAATGTCCCAAGGTTGACCTTCTTGGCGTAATTGTTCGAGTAAATCGTGTGCTACGAAGTGTACTCCGAGGCTGATTTGTTCCGCTTGATAATAGCGCGGAACGAAGCGTTCGCCGATACTTCGCCCGAGTCGTGTGATGCGGATGACGGCACAGAGTTGGGCGCGACAGTCTTGCGTAAAGTCGGGGATGAAGAAGGGACGTTTCTGTATGAGCAGTGCGGTGTCGGGGACAGTCAGCACGCTGGGAAGGGGAGAAAGGAGACGGAAAATCTTCATAGGAGGGAGTTGTCAGTGAAGGAGAGTGTGAGAGAAAGGATACCCCACGGGCAAATCCGCACAAGGAATCAAGTGCAGAGATGGCCGCGCGGTTTACGAGCATACAGCAAGTGCCTTGCAATGTGTACTCGTCGTTGACGAGAACACATCTGTAGGGTAACAATGTGTACTTGTAGGTGACGAGAACACATCTGCAAGGTAACAATGTGTACTCGTAGGTGACGAGAACACATTGTAAAGCTCTCTTTGTGTATTCTTCCACCACGAGGACACATTGCGGATGTACACATGGCTTACTTCGCCAAGTCTGCACCAGTCCTTATCGGTTGAGCATAAACTTCAAGCTGATGCCGAAGTCCTGCGTTGTGACAGGGTAGGACGACGAGGTGAGCAAAGGCTTGTTCATCTGTCGGTCGTAGTAGCCCGTCAATGTGAGGAACTTGCTCAGTGCGTAGTCGGCCGAGAAGGACACCTGTACAGCCTTGTTACCACTTGTGGCTTGCGTGAGTTGGGTCAAGATGTCGCGGTTGAAGGCACTCTGATTGCGGAAGGTAATGTCCAAACGCAGGTTGAGGTCGTTCGCAAAGCCTTGGCTGTTGGTGGTCGTTTGCTTCTTCGCACCCGTACCCTTACTCTTCGATCGCACCGTTTTCTTGGGGGCAAAGAGGTTGAGGTCCGCAATCTTGTAACCCAGTCCGATGACAAAGTCATTCGAACGCGTTTCGTTGATTTGTTGCGACGTCATGCTCAGCATCAGTACACGGGTGCGGCGCATTTCCATCTTGGCAGTAATGTTATTCTGGAACGTCATGTCGATACCAAAGAGCGGCGAGAAGCTTTCGTTGATGCTCACTGTCGACACGTCGTACATGCAGCTCGGGATGGGGTTGCCGCTGGCCACATCGTTGATGAAGCCAAAACCATTCATGTATTCCATGTAGCTCGTAAACGTGTTGTACGAACCTACGGAGTAAACACTCTTGTAGGAGTGGTTGAGGTTGAAGCTCTTGAAGACCTTCTTCATGCGCGGTAACTTCGAGAGTCCGCCGTAGGTAATGTTCCAGTTGGGCAGGAGTTTGGTCAGTGCGGGGAAGATGTCCAGCCCTGTGTTGCCTGAAGTATAGGCATCAAGGAAGGCGGGAATCATCACCTCGGGTGCATAGCGGCTAACTGTACCGTTGGCGGGGTCGAAGGGCTTGCCTGCCAATTCGGTTCCAGCGGGATAGGTTGCCCCCTTGTAGAGGTTTTCAACTCGCTGGCGATAGCCGTCAAGCGACTGGACAAACTTCGAGAACGACTTACTCTTATAGCCCTTATCGGGTGAACCCATCTTCTCGAAGGCAGAACCAATGGAGATGGTTGTCATCGAGAAGGAACCCGTTTCGGTCGTAGGCATACCGTCGAACATGTACTGAATGCTGCGGTTGCGCGTAGAGTTCCACGAAGCGTTGAGGTCAATCTTGACATCGCGGAAGGGTTCGAGGGTGGCACGGAGTTGCAAGGACTCGGTGAGGTTGGACGTGGCGGGCGTGATGATACTGTCGGCCATCATCAACCAACCACGTTCGGCGGCGCGGCGCACATAGTCCTCGCCCGTCATACCAAAGGCAAAGTCGAGGCCGGGAGCCAGTCCGGCTCCGGCACCGTTAGTCTGACCAAATACGTCGCCAATGGTCGGCATGAAGCCGGGCACACTGAGGTTGAACTTATTGTTGTAGTTGACGTTGACATTGCGCACCATCATGAGGAAGCGCGTACCCATTTGCAATGCCTTGTACCAACCTTGGTCTTCCTTGCGGCGGCGTGGCGTGACGGTCACTTTGACGCGGGCAGTGTCCTTAGTCAGAATCTCAATCTTATTGTTGTCAAGCACTTTGTAGCGCAGGGGGTAGCGAGTGCCGTCGGGACGAAGGGCGGTGACGCGGAGCTTCTTTGACCGTTGGTTGTGGGCAAGCACCTGCGTAGTGTCAGCCTTGAGTACTACTTCCTTTTGGAAGTTCTTCTTCTCTTCCTTCTTGCTCTTTTCCTTCGGTGTCTGTGCATATTTGCGGTTCACCTTTTTGAGGAAAGGCACGTGGTTGTAGAGGGTTTCAAGATTGATACGTCCGTTACCCGTAATGTTGCGCGAGTTGTTGATGGTATTGCCGAGTGAAGCCCCGTTCTCCAACTCCGTACCGCGTGCCCAGTTGTAAGTACCGTTATACGAAGCGTCGACGGTGAGCCAGTCGAAGAGTGGCAGGCGGTTGAGCGGCAACTTCCAGGAGAGGTCGAAGTTTTGCTGATACGTGAGCGGACGACCCAACTGCTTAATGCTGTGCCATACGGAGTCCTTCCAGGCCGCATAACGGTCGGGGTAGAGATCCTTGTTGACAGCCGTATAGGGTTGCTCGATTTCAGCGTTTGTACCCGACGAGAAGTTGGCATGAATGTTCTTCGTCAAGTCCCAGCGCAATTGGAAAGAGCGGTTCCACAGGAAGTCGCTCGACCAGGTGAGAGGCAGGCTGCTGTTGTTGCCCGCATTCTCGATGTCACGCTCCTGGAGTTCGTAGTAAGAACGGGTAATGTCGGAGTTGAAGCCGATATTTTGCGGGGCAAAGTTGATGCTCTGCTCCTTGAGTATGCGGAACCACTTCGACTTCTTCTTGCTCTTCTTGAAGGGTTCGAAGGCCTTGAAGTTGGGCGACCAGTTGTAGTTGAAGGAGTACTTCCAGTTTTGGTCCTTTTCCCAAGCCGTGGTTTCACCCGTTGTGTGGCGTACGGAGTAAGCATAGCCGAAGGTGAAGTTGGCAGGGTCGTAGGGCATCGTGTGGCGCTTCGTTGCAATGTTGAAACGGGCACCGGTGATGCTGAAGTTCTTGTTGACCACCACCTTCTCGGCAATGTGCTTCAGTGAGTCCTTCTGATGCTTATTAGCAAGGGCATCGAGTGCATCGTCGAGCTCCATGTCCGTGTCAAGCGGATTGTAACGAGGCGAAGTGCGCTGTTTGGAGTATGAATAATAAATGGGCGCATTGAGTTTCGCCTTCTCAGGCAGGAATTTGCCCGCCTGTACGTTGGTCGTGATGGAGTACTCGTAGAGGTTGTCGTCGCGTCGCTGACTGACGGTTTCCTCCAAACCGCCGAAGCCTTCGGTCTCAATGTGACCTGTGAGGTTGAGTGAGGCTATGTCAGAGAGTTGCAGGTTGAGCTGCGACTGAGCAGCCCAACCGCCCTTGTTGCTGAATTGCTGCAAACGGAGTTCGTTTGCCCAGACTTCGATGTGTTGTACCGTGCGCGACTTATTGCGCACACCAATCATAATGGTACGTACTTCGCCCAACGACGGATTACCCATCACGCTCACCTTGTTGGCGGGACGGGCTGGGTCGTATTCAGAGTAGAGTTGGGCATAGGATGTAAGTCCGAGTGCCTTCTGCTTGTTGCGATTCTTTTTCGCATCGGTCAGGAGAGAGAGGTCTATGTCCACCATGTTGTCTGCCGGCCATACGATGCGGGCGTTGCCCGGTGTGTCGGCATACTTGTTGGGCGGTGTAATCTTGAGCGGAATTTCGTATTCGTAGAAATTGCTCTTGTAGTCAGAACCGAGACGGATGAAGACAGACACTTCGCCGTCATTGACCGCCGTTTCGCCCTGGAGCGAGTTGGCGTGGGTAAACATCTGCAAGTGCTTGTAGCGGCGCAGGTCAAGGGTCGTGTTCTTATAGACCGCGCGTGCATCACCCGAAGCGAGCGACTTCACGGTGAGTGCCAGTGACTGTTCGTCGTTTTGCAAGATTTGCGTCTGTCCAGGGTCTTGCACACGGCTGATACCCGGCGGCAAGATGTAGTTGACAGGTTGCTTTTCGTTGTTCTCTTCGAAGTTGACCGCGCTGACTTCGAGCGTACCGCTTGTTTCGGGTGCCTTGCCTTGATAAAGAGCCTGTTCGTAGGCACGCCATTCCCCATGTACGAGGTTGAGGGTAGCCATACGGAGTACGACGGGCTGGGAGAAGCCTGTCATAAACATACGCATGAAGCGGATGGAGGAGAAGTCGGAGATGCCGCCCTCGCGCTTTTCGTATTGATCGACGGGGATGCGGAACTGATACCAGGTGTATTGCTTCTTCTGCTTGTCGCGAGTCGTGACGGTAGCCACGCGCTTGTCCACGATGTAGTTTTGCCCTACCTGCATGGCGTCCTCAGCAATGCGAACGCGGTACTGGTAGTACTTGTCGTATTCGTTGAGCGTGAAGTCTTGGTTGATGTCCTCCACATCGGGTTGCGTCTTGTATGCCGTGCTGTACGACTCGGGCGAGTTCTCACTGTCTACCGAGTTACCGTTAGGATTGTTGATGTACTTGTAGCGGTCGAGGATGGAACGCTGTTCGCGGTCATAATCTGAACCACGGAAGTAGTGGTAACGGTCGGCAGATGGCGAACGCAAGAGGGAGTCATAGACGGCAGGGCGTACACGCGACTGAACCGATGCCAGGTAATTGGCATAGGCAGGGTAGGTCTTTTCTTCTTCTGAAGACAGACCGTTGAAGCCAACGTCTTGCTTTGAGCGCGAGCCGCTGGCTGTATTGAAGGCATAGGTGACGGCATTTTGGGTCGGTACACGTCCCCAAACGGTTTCCATGTACTGGCTCGGGTCGCCGTCAACGGGCAGACCGCTTTCAAAGAACTTCTTACCGTCCTTGAGTACGTCTTCGCTGATTTCACCGAGGTTAAAGTAGAGATCGCCACTGAAGGTCTTGCCTGCTTCGCGGGCCTTGATGAAGGGGTCGAGCAACCAGAACTCAATGTATTCAATGTTAGCAGCTTCAAAGTCGGAGTTGTCAAGCTTACGCATCATACCGCCCCAACGCTGTTCGGGATTGAGCAGGCGTCCGTCTGTGTCGAGCGAGGGATCGAGGTTGTACGGACCGCGCTCGTTGGGATAGTAAGCGAGGTTGAGCACATTGAGTGTATTCGACTCCTGCATGTTGACACTGCGGTTAGGGAAGAGTTCGCTCTTGTATACTTCGCGCACATCGGGGTCAGAGAGTTGCTTGAGGTCGCCCTTGATGTGTCCCGGAGTGAGCGATGAGGAACGGCGTGTAAAGAGCGGGTCGATGTAGTACCAAGCAAGAAGGGCACGGTTGTAACCGTAGCGTACGTCGGACGTGAGTTTGGATTCCGGGAACATGGCGGGTACGCTGGAGAGGTTCCACTCCACTGGATTGGAAATGTCGATTTCGCTCTTCGAGTTTTCGAAGTCATCGATGTAGGAAGCATTGCCCTGTGCACCTTGGCTTTTGCCCGCAATGAGTTGGGCAAATTCGGCTGTGAAGTTGATGCTTGAGGGAGCCGTGCAGTGGAGCAAGGGGAGCTTGTCGAGCCAGTCAGTCAGTCGCTGACTTTGCTTCTTCCACGAAAGGTTGAGTCCCCAAAGGGTATTGTTCAACGGTTCCGAACCCATGGCTACCTTCGTGGTCAAAGGTTTCTCGCCAAGGTGCATGAAGGTACCGCCTAACTGGAAGTCTTTGGAGAAATCATATTGGAAGTTGAGGCCGAACATGGTTTTGCGTTGCATACCAAAGTCGGTGTTACTTTCCAGACTGACATTGATGGCAGTTCCGGCATCGAGGATGCTCTTGTTGAGAATGCGTACGATACCCGAATTGTAGTCGACCGTATAGTCTGACCCTTCCATCAAGATTTGACCGCCGGCAGTTACCACAACCGAACCGCGCGGTACGTTCATCGCCCCGAGTTGAATCTCATCGTTACGGCTGGCCTTGTACTCACCCGTAATGATGTATTTATTCTTTTCGGCAATCTGGCGAGCCACGGTACGTGTTGAGTCATAAAGCTCTTGGAATACGTACTTTTTAGCAAGCTCTTCGTTGCCGATGGCTTTGGCAAGTCCCTTGCCGAATGGTTCGACCATGGGGAAGAATACGCGGCCCGACTGTGGATCGATGGTATAGCCTTCTACAAAGTCAAAGTAACCGTTGGGGCCAATCTTGTTGTTATTGTTCAAGCGGTCTAATCCCACGAGGGAAAGAATCTTCTTATCCTTGAGTCCGGGGGCGGGAATATAGCTGAGGTAAACGCCCGAGGTGTCAGAGAGTAATTTGATGTCGAGTTTGAACTTATCCTTCTGCACCGATGTGGCACCGAGCGAATAAACGTTTTTCATCATCAAGTCCCAGTTTCCCATTTGCGGCGTGCAAGCCGTGTTCTTCAGCGTCTTGACGAAGAGCACTTCCTTGTTGTCCTTGCGGTCGGATGAGAATTCACCGACCTGAAACGTCTGGCCTTTGTACGTGTATTCGTAGGCAATGGCAAGAACTTGGTCCGTTTGCAAACTTTGGCGCAGGGATACGTAACCCAACGCAGGGTTGAGGTCGAATTCAGAAGAAGACAGTTTGCGGGCAGACTCCAACTTTTCATAATCTACTCCACCGACCAGTCCGGCACCGTCGAGGGTCGGAGTTGCCAACGAAATGTCGCGTGCTGCGCTCAATGTTGCATTGAGGGTAGCATACAGGTCGTTTGAGTTGTTTGAAGGATTGATGTCGCTTTGAGGACCCCATAAGGGGGAAGAAATATGGTCGTGTTCGGCAAGGTCGGTAAAGCCGACGATGTTGCGGGTGTCGGTGGTGGCACCCGTTTTATTGGTAACCCAGATTTCAACACGATTGACGGTAACGCCCGAGGTGATGGTGGGCAGTTGTTTCATGTTCTCGTCGTAGCGGTCGCGGAAGAAGTGGGAGAGGAAGAAGTGTCGGTTTTCGTCGTAAGCATCGGCTGAGAATTCGTAGCTCGTAACCTGTGCTCCGCCTTGAGAGCTGACACTCGAGGAGGCAGACTTCTTTTGTGAAATAACCGTCGAGAGTTTCAGTTTACCAAATTGCATATCGGCACGCACACCAAAGAGTGACGTCGCACCGCGTACGAGCGACGAATTGGTGGGCATGCTGACATTACCAGCCTCAATGAGTTTAATGATTTCATCTTCCTTGCCTTCATAACGAAGTTTGAGGTTCTGTGCGTCAAAGTCAAAAGTGGCTTCTGAGTTGTAATTAAAGTCCATGTTGACCTTGTCACCGACCTGTCCTGTAAGGCTCAAGTTGATCTTTTCGTCGAAGTCGAAACCAAAAACTTTGCGGTTACGCTCCGAAAGGCTTGGGTTGTCTGTAAAGCGAGTGTTGGCTCCGATTTTCAGTTCCGCCGAGCCTTGGGTGCGGATGCGTACACCGCCCGGGCCAAAAATCTTGTTGAGAGGTCCCAGGTCGAACTTCATATCGGTAAAGTCGAACTTGTCCTTTCCTTTTTCCTTAAATTCCTTCGCATTGCGGTTGCGATAGTAAGCCGCCATGGAGCGGCGCATTATCATGCGTTGGTATTCCTCCCAACTCAAACTGAAGGGGGTGTCGAGGTAGTCATCACCCAGCTTGGTTCCAAAGAAATAGCCGCCGGTCTCTTCGTCATAGGTAGCTTCGTTCTTGAGGTTTTCGGGATCTTTTAAGTCCACAAGGCCTCGGGCGGTGTCTGCCAGGGTGGCAATCACCGTCTTCTTTACTTCGGGAAGCGAATCCTTGGCAACCGAAACGGGCTGTTCTTGTACCGATTCGACTGCGGGGGACGCTTCGTTAGCTGTGGCTGTTTCTCCCGTCAGTGCACGATATACGCTACGGGATGAACCTTGTACAAAGGCAGCCTGACTCACACCCACGCAGATGGATGCAAGAACAAGCAGTAGGATGTAGAAGGGAGTTTTCAAAAGTACGAGTTCGTTTGGGTGTTGTGAGGGTAGGGGATGAAAAAGGCAAACTGACCGGTGGATTAAAGCATCTTCAGTGCCTTTTTAATGATGCCTTCAACCGGAATGTTGGGGTCATCCTTCACGATTTGTTTGACAATCTTCTGGGTCGGAGCAGGTGCAAAGCCCAATACGGCAAGTGCCTGTACAGCTTCTTCGACTACAGCCAAATTGCTGATGGGGGCTTCGCCTTCTTGCGTGACGGCTCCTTCAGAAGCTCCCAGGAAGTTCATCATCTTGTCCTTCAGGTCAATGATAATGCGTTGGGCAGCTTTGGGACCAATGCCTTTGACACTCTTCAAGGCACGTTCGTCGCTTGCCTGAACAATGTTGGCCAAGTCGGCAGGTGTAAAGGCAGAGAGAATCATGCGGGCGGTTTGGCCGCCGATGCCCGATACACCAATGAGGAGCGTAAAGAGTTCACGTTCCTGTCGAGTGGCAAAGCCATAGAGTTGGTAGGCATCTTCGCGAATTGCCTCGTATACATAGAGCCGCGCTTCATTCTTGCCCTGAATGGCTGTATAGGTATTGAGAGAGATGCTGAGGGCATACCCTACGCCGTTAGCTTCCAACACGGCCTGCGTAGGGGTCAGTTCGTCAATTATTCCACGGATGTATTCTATCATAACTTCTAACTAACGAAGGGGCTTGTTCTTTATTGTATATAAGTGCTGACTCTCCTTTGCTTAAGCATATAATAAAAAGGACTTTGCCTTTCTTATGAGCTAAGAAAAACAAAGTCCTTTGTGAGCGATTTGCTTCGCTTTCAGTCGAGGATTAGTCGAGCTGAGCGAGCTTGTTGTCAGAACCGAGTACTTCAACGATCTTGTGCTCGTACTGCTTCTTCATGTTGTCACGAGCGGGACCGAGGTACTTACGGGGATCGAATTCAGCGGGCTTCTCAGCGAATACCTGACGGATAGCAGCCGTCATAGCGAGACGAGAGTCAGAGTCGATGTTGATCTTGCAAACAGCGCTCTTAGAAGCCTTGCGGAGCTGATCTTCGGGGATACCTACAGCGTTGGGGAGCTTACCACCGAACTTGTTGATCGTGTCAACTTCCTCCTGGGGAACTGAAGAAGAACCGTGGAGTACGATGGGGAAACCGGGGAGCTGTTCCATTACTGCATCGAGAACGTCGAATGCGAGGGGAGGAGGAACGAGGCGGCCAGTCTTCGGGTCACGCGTGCACTGCTCGGGAGTGAACTTGTAAGCACCGTGGCTTGTACCGATAGAGATAGCCAAGCTATCGCAACCCGTACGCGTAGCGAAGTCTACAACTTCTTCGGGCTTCGTGTAGTGGCTCTCAGCGTGGCAAACTTCGTCCTCAACACCTGCCAATACACCAAGCTCACCTTCTACAGTTACATC
>OISE01000319.1_pt1 | contig 13426 bp, 16 predicted proteins | sample 1586401 | NCBI WGS metagenome assembly OISE01 (sample SAMN02675048, study PRJEB24791) | human gut metagenome, SKBSTL034 | isolation source: stool | host: Homo sapiens | place: USA
GGCGGCCGTTACAAGGAGGGCGCGGGCCTTCTCGGCCCGGGCGAGGTTCTCGGTATCCTCGGCGGTGGGGTCTGCGTCGCCGAAGCCCCGGGGATTCTTTTCGAAGGGAGCGCGCCACGCTGCCGCGCCCGGCGACCATGTATAGGCGTAGTTCTCGAGGGCGCAGACCTCCTCTTCGGTGAGGGCACACAGGCCCGTCTTTGCCAGCGTGGTGAGCTGTTCGGTCAGCTCTGCGCCCCGGGCAATGGCCAGCAGGCAGCGCACCGCCGTGGCCGGAGCGCTGAACTCAGGGGTGGTCGGCTCGTCGCAGTAGAGGGGGATGTCCGCCATCCGGAACTCGTACCGGACGGCAGCGCGGTACTTTGCAATGTCGCGGCAGACCACGGCGACCCTGCCGCAGCGGACGCCCTGCCGCATGAGGCGGCGGATGGCCGCAGCAGCAGCCCGGGCTTCCTCCTCCCGGCTGGGGGCGGCGAAGAGCTTTATTTCCGGGCAGGCCGGGGGCGGGTCGCACTGGCCCGACGCCAGCAGCCGGGCCGCTGCCGCGAGGCCGGGGGCATCGGCGTGGCGCACGTCCCGGCGCAGCAGCTCCGGCATGGCCACCTCGGTGCCGCTCCGGCGGGCCAGCTGGCGCAGCTGTGCCGCCACCTGCTTTGCCCCCGAGAAAAGGCTCATATCCCCCGGGATGAGGGGAGCGCCGTCGTCGCAGAGAGCCACCGTCACGGTGGGCAGAGAGGCCAGCAGCGCACCCATCAGCCGCTTTTTCGGGGCGTTGAAGGTGTCGAACTCGTCGATGAACACCTCCCGGCCGCGCAGAAACTCCGGCAGTCCTCCCCGGGCAAGGGCGTTCTCAAGGCGGGACGCAGCCAGCGTGAGGCGGTCGGAGGGGTCCATTCCCGTCCCGGCCAGCAGGGTCTCGTAGCCCTGAAAGATGAGGGCCAGCTCGCTGAGCTTTGCGCTGTCTGCGCCGCACTCCTGCGCCAGCGCATAGAGCCGCTGGCCCGAGAGGCCCGCGCTCTTCAGCTCGTCGATGGTCTCCGCCGCCATCTGGCAGAAGGCGGCAGAGCGGCGGTGGCGATAGTAATAATGGACGTTGTCCTGCAATTCCTCGAGGGCGCGGCGGACCAGCACGGCCCGGCCCGCATCGCTGAGGGTCTGGACGGCGGAGCCGCCCTCCGCCGACAGAATGTGCTCGGCGAGGCTGGTGAAGGAAAAGCTCTCCACCAGCCCGCTCAGCGCGTCTCCCAGCTCCCGGTGGATGCGGCCCTCGGTGGACGAGGTGAACTGTTCCGGCACCAGCAGGATGCTCCTGCCGCCCGCCTCGGCCCGGGCGCGGATGCGCTGGTACAGCAGGGTGGTCTTTCCGCTACCGGAAGCGCCTAAAAGTAGTTTTAACATGGTGAATCTCTCCGTTGGGTGGATTTTCTGCTTATCTCTCATTGTACCACAAAATTGCAGCGACATCTATTCTGTGGTACAATGGAGAAAAAACCATCTCAGGAGGATGACCCTGCATGAAAATATTAGCAGTAGATTACGGTGACAGCCGCACCGGCCTCGCCACCTGCGACCGCACCGAATTTCTCACCACCGCCATCACGCCCCAGATCACCCTCAAGGCCCGGGACAAGGTGGCCTCGAAGGTCTGCGAGGTGGCAAAGGACATCGGGGCGGAGCTGATCGTCATCGGCCTGCCGCTGAACATGGACGGCACCGAGGGCGAGCGTGCCCGCAAGAGCCGGAAGCTGGCCAAGACTGTGGAGATCTGGAGCGGGCTGCCCGTCCGGATGTGGGACGAGCGCCAGACCACCTGCGCCGCCGCCGACCTCCTCGACGAGAGCGGCACCTTCGGCACAAAGCGGAAGGACATCCTCGACTCGGTGAGCGCGACGGTCATTCTGGACGACTATCTCGCATGGCGGAAGGAGCATCCGGGGGAGGTCTGAACGCCCCCGCCGCCCCTGTGGCAAAGTTTCTTTGCGAAGTCCGGACAGTTTGTTGCGAAGTCCGCAGAAAATCGTCGTTTTCCGGTTTGTTTTCACAATTTTTCCGCGCCGAATTTGTATAGTTTTCCGGCTTGACAGCACCGGCTCTTCTCCGATAAAATGAGGGTAGAAGAACCCCTGCCCAGATGGCCGGGGATGACGCTTCTTCATGAGGAAAAACAACTGGACTCACCGAAACAAAAACGATCGGAGGCGACCCACATGACAAAACTGAGAAAACTGACTGCCCTGCTTCTGGCCGGTGCACTGACCCTTCTGCTCCTGACCGCCTGCAGCGGTGGCGGCGGCTCTTCCGGCCCGGAGGCCCAAGCCGAAGCCAAGGTGATGCGGGCCATCAACAACGGCCGCGCCGTGGCCCTGACCAATGACGATGGGATGCGTACTGTTGCAAACGCCCGTCTGGACGATCTGGATCATGAGCTTGAGCTGAAGGGCAATGCTCTCGGATACCAGTTCTTCAACAAGGTGGATGCCAAGTGGGACAACGACAATAAGAACGCCACCCTCACTCTGGTCGCTAAATACGACTACAACGATACCACGCTGCAGAAGATCATCGATCAAATCAAAGGTAGCGATCAAAACGAAGCCTTGGATTTTGCCCTGAACGGCAACTATACCAAGGCAGGCGTAGCGGCCCGGATCATTCGCGGCCAGATTTATGTTGCCATCTCCCTGCGGGTGGGCAGGAATCTCTGATTTCTTCCCGATTTTCCCCGCATCTCGTCTGATTTCCCCATAAACGCAAATCACCCGCCAGTTGGCGGGTGATTTTTTTTGCAGCTGTCCCACCGCCCGGAGGGCGGAAAAACAGCTTCTTATTCAAATTTCGTGATGGTCACACTGTTGATGGTGATGGGTTCGGTGGGGCGCTGGGCCTCATCCACGCCGGTCCGGGCGATGGCGTCCACCACGTCCATCCCCTCGTACACCTGCCCGAAGACGGTATCGGTGTAGTCGAGATAGGGTGCGCCGCCCGCCGTCTGGTAAGCGCTGATGACATCGGCCCGCCAGCCGGCAGCGGTCATCTGGTCGGTCAGCTCCTGCGTCACTGAGTCTGCGCCCGGCAGCGTCTCCATGACGTAGAAAACGCTGGCGCATTCGCCCGAGGCGTCCGCTGCCGCACAGAGGGCCCCGGAGTAATGGTGGAGCTTGTCGCTCACCTCAACGGGGCAGCGGCTGCCGTTCCAGATGGTGGTGCCCCTGCCGTCTGCGCCCTGCCCGGCCTCGACCACAAAATCCTTCTCCACCCGGGTGACGGTGAGACCGTTATAAAAGCCCTGCCCGGCCAGCGTGGTGAAGTTCTGCACCGCCTGCGGGGCTTCGTCGGGGAAGAGCACGGCCTTAAAGATGCCCGCCGAGGTGTCGAACACCGCGATGGTGTCCCCCGCCGCCGGGTGGGCGAACTGCAGCTCTGCCGACTCCACCGCCGGGCGGCTGATGCTCTGAGCTGACGTGCTGCCGCCCTTGAGGCTGGAGAGGACGCCGCCCCCGCTGCACCCGGCCAGCACTGCCGTCAGGGCCAGTGCGGCCATTATTTTTTTCAAGGCTCTCATATCCGGGCCTCCCTCTTCGTATGCTGTAGTAAAAGCTATCGATATAGTATAGCACATTCCGGGATGAAATGCGAGAGAAAAAAGCATCAAACTTTGTCCGATAATTTCTTTGAAAAAACTCTTGACGAGTGACGATAAAAACGCTAAACTATAGGCGTACCCGGAACCCACACCACCAGAGCGATGGGGTCGCCGGGGCATATGTGAGATAATCTGTTTGTGTATAATAGTGCATACCCGGTATTTCGATAGGAGAACGTGATCTATGGCAGAAGAGATGAAGAAGCCCGCCGCTGAGACCGAAGAGGAGTATCAGCCTGATCTGATGACCCTCGAGGACGAGGATGGCAACGAGGTCACGTTTGAAGTGATCGACGCTCTGGACCACAAGGGCGTGCATTATCTTGCCGTCGTGGAATACGCCGAGAACGAGGAGGATCTGGACGAGGACGCCCAGCTGGTCATCCTGAGTGTCGGCGAGGACGACGAGGGCGAGTATCTCGACGTGGTGGAGGACGATGAGACGCTGCTGGAAGTCAGCAAGCTGTTCGAGAAGCGTCTGAGCGACCAGTTCGAGATCGACTGATTTGTCAATTGCGTGAGGTTTTCCTGCCCGACTCGATTTGTTGCGGTTTATATGATCCTACTAATCAATCAACGGGAGCTTGGAGTTCTCCGGTGGATTGCAGACCTCCCCGTCATGGGTCGACCATGAAGGCTCGATGAGGAAGCGCGAAACCGGCGACAGGGCACCCACCTGTCCGTAAGGGTAGGTTTGATTGCCGCAGACGATCGGGTGGGATATCTTTTTATAAAATACACTGGCTTTCGTGCATTCTTTTCGGTCGGCATGGGAGTCCGAAGTACTGAGATCTGTTCGTGCCATCATTTCCTGCTGGCATGAGCGCCCTGTACGATACAAAAAAGGCTTTCGCGCCGCATTCCTGACGGCACGAGAGCCTTTTCGTTTTGTCCGGAGACCGGGGTCACTCCCCGGTCTCGTCGTCACCGAACAGCCCCGGGATGCCGCAGACTGCGGCCACGCCCACCAGCGTAAAGACGATGCGCGACCAGATGGACGCGCTGCCCCCCAGCAGCCAGCCGACGAAATCGAACTGGAACAGGCCCACCAGCCCCCAGTTGATGCCCCCGACGATCATCAGGACGAGACAGATTTTGTAAAAGCTCTGCACAAAAAGGCCCTCCCTTCCTGCGGGCAGTATGCCCAAAGGGAGGGAGGGTTATGCATTTGGGGAGGCGAAGGACAGCTTGACCGATACGACGAGAACCGCAAAGCCTAAAAAGGAAAGCCCCCTTGGAGTTCACGGCTCCTTGGGGGCTTTTCCATTGGGGGTTAGGCCAATGGAGTATTCACATTCCTGAATCTATTATATGCCATCCCGCCCAAAAGTCAAGCACGGCATAAAAAATTCACAGATGCATCGTACTGTCAGCGCCGTCTCACCGGCTGCACCTCCGCCCCTCCCCTTACGGGCTGGGCGGTATAGACCTCCGGCCAGCGGGGGCGGAGGTCGGCGGCAGCAGCAAGGGCCTCGCCCTCGGTGCGGAAGACGCCAAAGACCGCTGCGCCGCTGCCGGTCATGAGGGCAGTGACAGCGCCGTTTTCCCGCAGGGCGTTCTTGATGGCCTCATTGTCCTTCGCACCGCTGCATTCCTCGAGGGCATTGCCTGCGGCGGCACAGACTCCGTCGAGGTCCCCGGCCCGGATGGCGGCCTCCTGCGCGGCGCAGTCGGGGTGGACGCTGCTGCCCACCCGGTCATAGGCCGCAAATGCCTCAGGGGTGGAGACGCCGTAGTCGGGCATGACCACCGTGAACCAGCACTCCGGCAGGGGCGGCAGGGGCTTGAGCACATCGCCGAGGCCCTGCACCCGGCAGGTGCCGCCCATGAGGGCGAAGGGCACGTCCGCGCCGATGGACGCCCCCAGCGCGCACAGCTCGCTCATGGACAGCCGCGCACCGTACAGCTCATTCAGGCCCACCAGCACGGCGGCAGCGTCGGCGCTGCCGCCTGCCATGCCAGCCCGGACAGGCACGTTTTTATAGATGGTGATGTCGGCCCCCGCCAGCAGGCCCGTGTAGTGAAAAAAGGCCAGCGCCGCCTTGATGGCGGTGTTGCCGGGGCCTGCCTTGACCTTGCTGCCCGGCAGGGTCAGGTCGAGATAGGGGCTGCGGCGGATGACCACCCGCTCATACAGCGAGATGGCCTGCATGGTCATGTCCAGCGCGTGGTAGCCCCCGGGCAGGATGCCCACCACATCCAGCGCCAGATTCAGCTTGGCCGGAGCCAGCACCGTCACACTGCTGCGCATCGTCTGTCCCCTCCTCACTTGCCGTTCTCGCTCAGAAACTCCCGGATGCGGCGGAGGGCCTCCATCAGGTGCTCCACGCTGTAGGCGTAGGACACCCGGGCATACCCCTCGCCGGACGCACCAAAGGCGTTGCCCGGGATGATGGCGACGTGCTTCTGCTCCAAAAGCTTGGTACAGAACTCCTCGCTGGTCATGCCGCTGGACTTGATGCAGGGGAAGGCATAGAATGCGCCCCGAGGCTCAAAGCAGCTCAGGCCCATGTCATTGAAGCTTTTGACCACGAGGCGGCGGCGCATATTGTACTCGTTGCGCATCCGCTCGATCTCGCCGTCGCAGTCCTTGAGGGCTGTGATGGCGGCATACTGGCTAGTGGTGGGGGCGCTCATGATGGCGCTCTGATGAATTTTCGTCATAATTTTGATGATGGGCGCGGGGCCGCAGGCGTAGCCCAGCCGCCAGCCCGTCATAGCGTAAGTCTTGGAGAAGCCGTTGACCACCACCGTCCGCTCAGCCATGCCGGGCAGAGTGGCGATGGAGACATGGTTCTGGAGGCCGTAGTTCAGCTCAGCATAGATTTCATCCGACAGCACCATGATGTCGGTGCCCCGCAGCACCTCGGCGATGGCCTCAAGGTCTGCCCGCTCCATCACCGCGCCGGTGGGGTTGTTGGGGAAAGGCATGATGAGGAGCTTGGTGCGCGGGGTGATGGCGGCTTTCAGGGCGTCGGCCCGGAGGCGGAACTCGTCCTCCTGATGACAAGCCACGTGCACCGGCACGCCGCCGGAGAGGGTCGTGATCGGCTCATAGCAGACGAAGCACGGCTCGGGGATGATGACCTCATCGCCGGGCTGTACCAGTGTGCGGATGCACATATCAATGGCCTCGCTGCCGCCCACGGTGACGAGGACCTCCTTGGCCGGGTCGTATTTCAGGCCCATCCGGCGGTCGAGGTAGCGGGCGATCTCGGCCCGCAGTTCCTTCAGACCGGCGTTGGAGGTATAGCGGGTGCGGCCATGCTCGAGGCTCTCGATGCCGGCCTCCCGGACGGCCCACGGGGTCTTGAAGTCCGGCTCGCCGACGCCGAGGCTGATGCACTCGGGCATCTCGGCGGCAAGATCGAAAAATTTGCGGATGCCGGAGGGCCGCATGGCGGCGGCGGCAGGCGCGATCAGTCTATCATAATCCATCACAGCACCGTGCACTCTCTTTCATCGATTTCTTCGTCCTGATACAGACGGCCCTCTTTCTTGTAGGTGCGGAGCACGAAGTGGGTAGCTGTGGACAGCACATCGTCCAGCGGGGACAGACGCTTTGCCACGAAGAGGGCGATCTCCTGAAAGGTCTGGCCCTTGATGACCAGCTGCAGGTCGTAGCCGCCGCTCATCAGCAGCACGCTCTCCACCTCGTCGAAGGAGGCGATAGTGGCTGCGATCTCGTCGAAGCCCCGGCTCTTTTTGGGGCTGACGTTCAGCTCGATGACGGCCTCCACCCGGTTCACCCCGGCCTTCTCCCAGTCCACGAGGGTCTTGTAGCCCTTGATGATGCCCTGCGCCCGGGCAAGATCGATCATCGCCGCCACCTCGGCGGGGGATTTGTTCAGCATAGCCGCGATGTCCTCCACCGACATCCGGGCATTGTCCTCAAGGATCTTCAGAAGCTGTTCCATAGTCGTTTCTCCTTTGTTCAGCCTGTGGCGATATTTCTATCAGTATAACACACCAGCGGGCGGTTTGCACCCGGTTTTTGCAGTTTCCCGCCCCATTCCGCCCGCAATAGACACTCTTTTGCTCTTCTTCCCTGCTCTTTTTTCCAAAAAGAGTGTTCATTTTTCGTGAAATCTGCTATACTGGAGTTGCCCTCTCAGTCACGCCGCGGGCGTGACAGCTCCCCCAAAGGGGGAGCCATTGGCAGGCCGGACAGCTTTGAGCTGGACGCTTAGGTGTAATATGACGCAAAAGAGCGGGCCTTGCTACAGAGGGCAGCGGCTTCGAAACAAGCGCACCTTGTCTAGTTGCCGTCAATTCAGGCAGCAGGGCACTACCGTTCCCGAAATATTGCGCTTCGTTCGTCCAGCGTGAACCTGTCCGACTCGCCAGTGGCTCTCCCTATGGGAGAGCTGGCGCGAAGCGCCTGAGAGGGCTACAACATCACAACAAAGGGGTAGAACTATGAAAGCATTCATTACCGTCATCGGCCACGACACCGTGGGCGTCGTCGCCCGCGTCTCGGGCCTGTGCAGCGAGCTGAACATCAACATCGAAGACGTCACCCAGAGCATCCTGCAGGGTATGTTCGCCATGATCATGCTGGTGGACATCACCAAGTGCAATGTCTCCCACGAGGAGCTGCACCAGAAGATGAATGTTCTCGCCGCCGAGATGGGGATGCAGATCAATCTCACCCGTCAGGAAGTTTTTGACGCGATGCATACCATCTGAGGAGATACGAATATGAACATGATGAACACCGGCGACATCCTCGAGACCATCGAGATGTTTACGCAGGACAATCTGGACGTGCGCACCGTCACCATGGGCATCAGCCTGTTGGACTGCATCGACCCGGACCCCAAAAAGGCCTGCGAGAACATCTATAACAAGATCACCACCAAGGCCGCAAACCTTGTGCCCACGGTGGAGCATATCAGTGCCGAGTACGGTATTCCCATCATCAACAAGCGCATCAGTGTCACACCCATCGCCATGCTGCTGGGTGCCTGCCCGGACGCTGACCCGGTGGACTTTGCCAAGACCCTCGACGCCGCCGGTAAGAAGGTCGGCGTCAACTTCGTGGGCGGCTACACCGCCCTCGTCCACAAAGGCTTCTCGGCGGGCGACCTGCGCCTCATCGAGTCCATCCCCCGCGCCCTCGCCGAGACGGACATCGTCTGCAGCTCGGTGAACATCGGCGCGACCAAAGCGGGCCTGAACATGGACGCCGTGAAGCTGATGGGCGAGGCCGTCAAGAAGGCCAGCGAGCTGACCGCCGACCGCCAGTGCATCGGCGCAGCAAAGCTCGTCGTCTTCTGCAATGCGCCCGAGGACAACCCCTTCATGGCGGGCGCGTTCCACGGCCCCGGCGAGCCGGACTGCGAGATCCATGTGGGCGTCTCCGGCCCGGGCGCAGTCCGCGCCGCGCTGGCCCGCCTGCCCAAGGATGCCCCCATCGATCAGGTGGCCGAGCTGGTGAAGCGGACGGCCTTCAAGATCACCCGCGTGGGCCAGCTGGTGGCCAATCTCGCCTCCGAGGAGCTGGGCGTGCCCGCCGGCATCATCGACCTGTCTCTGGCCCCCACCCCCGCTGTGGGCGACAGCGTGGCCAACATCCTCGAGGAGATGGGCCTTGAGACCTGCGGCTGCTGCGGCACCACCGCCTGCCTCGCCCTGCTGAACGACGCCGTCAAGAAGGGCGGCGTCATGGCCTCCAACCATGTCGGCGGCCTGTCGGGCGCGTTCATCCCCGTCAGCGAGGACGACGGCATGATCCACGCCGCCGAGTCCGGCTGTCTGACCATCGAGAAGCTGGAGGCCATGACGGCTGTCTGCTCAGTGGGCATCGACATGGTCATCATCCCCGGCGACACCACCCCCGCCGTCATCAGCGCCCTCATCGCCGACGAAGCCGCCATCGGCATGGTCAACACCAAGACCACCGCCGTCCGCGTCATCCCGGCCATCGGCCGGAAGGCAGGCGAGGTGCTGGACTTCGGCGGCCTGCTGGGCTACGGGCCGATCATGCCCGTCAACCAGCGCGACCCTTCCGTCTTCATCAACCGCGGCGGCCGCCTTCCCGCACCCATGCAGTCGCTGAAGAACTGAGCAAGGCTCCGGCATTCTGATACGGGAGTTGTAAACTTTCCGTGCGGTGCTTGACTTCTGTGGGAAATCGCATATAATAAAGACAGAAAGTGTAAGGACTCCATTGGCTTTCATCCCAATGGAAAAGCCCCCTCGGAGTTGCGACCTCCAAGGGGGCTTTCCTTTTTAGGCTTTGCGGTTCTTGTCGTTATCTGTCAAGCCATTTGCAAATGAAGTGAGACACAACATTCGCTGCGACAGATACGAAAAGTGTAAGGAAATGCTCCATGCTTTCACCCCCTCTCCCGTATGATGGCGGGGTGAACCGCATATTAAGTATAGCACACTTTTCGACGAAAAGGAACTGTGAATAAACCACCCTTCGCCAGCCCATCCTCTGGATAAAACTTCCAGAGGAGGCTGGTTTTTATGTTATCACGCCGGGAGATGGGGGCGCTGTGCGCCGCCCTGCTGCTCTGCCTTTTGCTGTCGCTGGGGGCGGGCTGGGCGAAGGGGCAGCTGGACACCGCCGACGCCCTCGCCGCCGACACCCTGCGGCTCCACATCCGGGCCGACACCAACGCAGTGCGGGACCAGAGCGCGAAGCTGGCCGTCCGGGATGCCGTGCTGGCCCTCGCCGACGAGAGCTGCCCAGCGGACGGCAAAACCGACGCCAAGGTCTGGGCGGCGTCAAATCTCGTCCGGCTCGAGCTAACGGCCCGGGAGGTGCTGGCAGCGCGGGGCACCCACGCACCGGTGCACGCCTGCCTCGTCAATATGTATTTCCCCACCCGGCGCTACGCAGGAGCGGCCCTGCCCGCCGGACGGTACGATGCAGTGCGGCTGGACATCGGGACTCACCGGCCGGGCCGCAACTGGTGGTGTGTGCTCTACCCGGGCCTCTGCCGGTCGGCCTGCGGCGGGTATGCACGGCCCGAAGAAAACGACCTCGTCTGCGGGGAGTACCTCGTACGGTTCCGGCTGGTGGAGTGGTGGAGCGAAGTCACCGCCCCCCGGGAGGATGCAGTGCTGGCCGGGGGAACGCTCTGCCCCGACGCCGCATAGGATAGGCGCGGAAGGAGTGTGACAACACTATGGCGATCCCTGCTTACTACTCACTCATCCAGCGCGGCAGCTCCGGCCCCGACATGGCCCTCGTGCAGACGTGGCTCAACGGCATCCGGGACAGCTGCACATGGTACGCAGCCCTCACCGTGGACGGCCGCTTCGGTGCAAAGGCCGAAAAGGCCGTCCGGGAGTTCCAGCTGCGGTATGGTCTGGCAGAGGACGGCAAGGTGGGCGCGAACACATGGAACGTGCTCTACACCCGCTACACGGCCAAACACGGCCTGCATGTGCCCTACCCCGGCATCGTGCTGCGCAGCGGCAGCACAGGCGGCTGCGTCCGTCTGGTGCAGCAGAAGCTCAACGCCGAGGGCGAGCGCCTGACCACCGACGGCAAGTTCGGCACAGGCACTGCTGCCGCCGTCAAGCGCTATCAGACCCGCCATGGCCTCGCCGCCGACGGCACGGTGGGCAAGGCCACATGGGAGAAGCTGTTCCCGACGGCGTGATGTAAAAAGGAGTCTGGGCAGCGGCCCAGCGCATATTCTCCCACGCCTCCGCACACCCTAAGTACGGAGGTGTTTTTTATGGAATCTCTCACACCCTTCATCCGCCGCCAGCTTGAGGACGCACCCGGCCCCAGCAGTCCGCCGGAGGCGGCGGGCAGCCGGGTCAGTCCGGCCCTCGGACAGCCGCCGAGCACAGAGCCGCCCAAACCGGGTTGCGGCTCCCAGCAGCCGCCGTCACAGCCGGATGACCCCGACGTGCAGCTGCCTCCCGAGATCGAGCAGCCCGGCGTCCCGATGACGAACGGCACCCCTGTCGCCTGTCGGCAGAAGAACGCCGCCGAGTATCTGGCCGGACGGTCGCCGGGCGTGATGGCACAGTACGGAGACGGGCTTTTCGGTGCAGAGCAGCACACGAAGAGCCGCCAGCCGGCGCCTGACAAAGACGAGAGCGGCGTTTTACAGCTGGTAGAGTGGCGCGAAGAAGCGCCTTACGGTTGAAATGGGACTAAAATTCAGAAAATATTTTCCAATTACCTGTTGAAATCTTTGCGCAGTTCTTTTATTATGGTAGCAAACAAAGCAAAGGCAGGTAATCTATTATGGCAGAGATCAAATATGAGATCGTGGAGCGCATCGCCGTCCTCGGCGAGCGTCCCCGGGGCTGGGAGCGTCAGCTGAACCTCATCAGCTGGAACGACGGCGACCCCAAATATGACATCCGCGACTGGTCCCCGGACGGCACCCGCATGGGCAAGGGCATCTCCCTGAGCCATGACGAGCTGGCCATCCTCAAGGGCATCCTCGAGGATATGGAGCTGTAAGATGACGGAGCGCGAGGAGTTTCTGGACATTTTCCACCGGTACGTCACCCGCCCCGGCAGCGAAAAGCTGCTGGACTGGCTGGACACCAAGACGGATTTCTTCACCGCACCGGCCTCCACCCGCTTTCATGGGGCCTATGACGGGGGGCTGTGCGCCCACAGCCTCAATGTCTACCGGGTGCTGCGGAGCAGCTTTTTCGAGCCGGACACCGACACGGAGGAGACTTACGCCATCGTCGCCCTGCTCCACGACCTGTGCAAGGCCAACTTCTACAAAAAAGGCACCCGCAACGTGAAGAACGACGAGACCGGCAAGTGGGAGAAGGTGCCCTCCTACAGCGTGGAGGATATGTTCCCCTACGGCCACGGCGAAAAGAGCGTCTTTCTCATCGAGCGGTTCATGAAGCTCAAAGTCGAGGAGGCCGTGGCCATCCGCTGGCATATGGGCGGCTTCGACGACGCCGTCCGGGGCGGCAGCTTTGCCATATCGGGGGCTTTCGAGAAGTACCCTCTGGCCGTCAAGCTGCATATCTCCGACCTTGAGGCGACGTATCTGATGGAGACGAGGGGAGAGTAACCTCTCCGTCATCGCTGACGCGATGCCACCTCCCCTATCGAGGGGAGGCCTTGGCATCCCGGAAAGCCTCGCCTCTTCGCCAGAGGCTCCCCTACTAGGGGAGCTGTCTGCGAAGCAGACTGAGAGGTTGTACGAAGGCGAGACCTGTCCAAGAGACAATAATGGAGAGGTCATCCCACAAACCTAAAAACCGCCCATCGCGCCAAAGCACGCGATGAGCGGTTCTTTTTTACGTTATTTTTCTCCCGGCATCAGCCTCGCCAGCTGAGCCAGCACCTCATCGCCGAGATGTTCGAGGCGGGTCTTGGGCCGGGCCGGGGCAGCCGGAGGCGCAGGGACAGACACAGCGGCCTCCGGGGGCCGCTCTGCGTCCTTCTTTTCGTCCCCGGGGAAGGAGATGGTGGGCAGAGGGGGCAGCTCCGGCAGGGGCTTGAGAGCCTCCGCAGCCAGCTTCTCCACCTCGGCGTGCAGCACATCGCACCGGGCGCTCAGGTCAGCGTTCTCCTTCCGCAGGGCCAGAATGGTGCGCTCGTAGGCGAACATCCGCGTCTCATAGCGGCGCAGCTCGGCGTTGGCAGCGTTGAGCTGACGGCTCAGCTGCTCAAGCTTGGCCCGTTCCGCCGCCTCGGGCGCAGGGGCAGGGCATGACCGCTCCGGTTCGGGTGCCATGGCTTCTTCCACCTCCTGCAGTCTGCGCTGGGCGCAGCGCTCCTCCCGGGCAGTCTCCCGGCAGAGCGCCTCGAGCCGAGATCGGAAGAGCACA
>OISE01000348.1_pt1 | contig 12402 bp, 10 predicted proteins | sample 1586401 | NCBI WGS metagenome assembly OISE01 (sample SAMN02675048, study PRJEB24791) | human gut metagenome, SKBSTL034 | isolation source: stool | host: Homo sapiens | place: USA
TCTAAGGATGGCGGACCATCAAAGGTCTCGCCAGATTGTGCGGGATGGGACCGCCTTACTGATACTTGCTTGCGGGCTGCTGATGGACTTGCTGATGGGGCTGCTGATAGGTTTGGGGCTACTTGCTTGCGGGCTGCTGATGGGCTTGCTCCTATACAAGTATTGGTGAATGTGGACATATTCTCGGAGGGATTTGACTGCCCGGATGTGGAGTTTGTACAGTTGGCTCGACCTACATTGTCGCTTGCCAAGTACCTGCAGATGGTGGGACGAGGATTGCGAGTGGCTAAGGGAAAGAAGAACTGCGTAATTATAGATAATGTGGGACTATATCGGGTGTTCGGGTTGCCTTCGCAAGTATGGAACTGGAATGCTATGTTCGAGGGAAAGCTGAAAGTTGGCAAGAGAAAGGAGACTCCGAAGGATAGAGAGTTTTTCCTGATGAACGAGAAGCAAGACGATATTCAGATTCATCCAGACTCAGAAATGATGATGGTGATGAGCCATGAAGAATTGCTCCAAACACTACAGTATCGTGAGTTTGTAGATAGCAAAGGGGAGTTTGCCATCATCAAGCTGCCTGATGGAAAGATGACGGTAGTGAACCGACAAGGAGAACAAGTCTTGGAGCCAGGCGATTACCATGACATGAAGCTGTTGGATGGCAACATCCTGTTCTACCGACATTGCAGAAAGGAGGTCTGCTATTATGACCTGTTGTCTGGAGCTATTATTGACGATGGTCCCAATGTTTACGATGTTCCAAAGGTGGTTACGCTAGAAGGTTGGGAGTTCATCAAATATGGAGATGTTTATATGTCTCGCACCTACGAACATTTCTCTTGGCCATATTGCCCTTCCAAATATGACCTGTTCAATTTTGGGGATTACCTGATATATCGTTATAATTATTTAGTAGATAGTGGTTGCCAGGAATGGTACTATTATGAAGGAGGCAATGGCTTGATGATGAAGGCTACTATAGATAGTAATCGAGTATGTTTCTTACGTGGTGATTATGAACATGTGTATTGGAAGTGTGCCACTCTTCGTTGTGGTTGTATCGTGGTTATGGACAGCAAGCAGGACTACTACCTGGTGGATTCATATTTGAAGAAGACCTATATTGGATGCAATAACCCAAAGAATGAAAATGAAGATCTTCATATTGTAATGCCTCGCCTTGGCAAGAAATACTATGATGAGATGATGTTACAGGAGAAGAAAAAGGAAGCAAACGAGATGCTTCTTTTGCATGAGAAGTCAGAAGCAGGACATGTGGAATTATATCAGGCTGGAAAGAAATGGGGCATAAAAGTGGATGGCAGAGTTGTCGTGCCACCCCTTTATCGCAGCATAGCGCAACCTGTTGGTGCCTATTGTGCCTTTGAAGAGATTCCAAGTTATTGGGGTATTATGACCTTAAAAGGCAAGGTGATAGTTGATGCCAAATATGAGAAGGTCGAGATTCGTGATGGAGGGATCGCCGTGGTAACTGATATCACGGGGAAAACACAGACCATCTATCTGAAATGATCTATTATAGGGGCGTCAGTCTGAGAATATTAACAAAAAAGAGTGTGTCATGAATTTATGATACACTCTTTTTTTTATTCTGTTTAATTACATCTTCTTTATCCGTTTGCGATATTTCCGAAGAAATCGAATGAGGCATCCCAATCCTTCCAGACTGGCTCTCTGCCCAATTCCTTCAATCTCGCATTGATTACCTTGGCGGTACGCTCATCGCTTACGGTGAACTGCTCCAATGCCTGAGGATAGGTATGATAACCGCCAGGATTTACCTTTGATTCTGCCGACATGGTGGTGACACCCAGTGTTGCCATGTTGTCACGGATGTAGGCTGGCTCACGGGTAGAGTAGGAGATATCTACATCGTGGTCGAAGATACGCATGGCGAAAGTTGCCTGTGCCAACTGCTTATCGGTCATGAAGCAGTTTGGCTGGAAACCTTCGTTCTGTGCAGGGCGCATACGAGGGAAGTTCACGCTGTACTTGGTCTTCCAGTAATGCTTCTGCAGGTAGCGTAGGTGATGAGCCATCATCACTACATCCGTGCGCCATTCCTTCTCCAAGCCGATGAGCACACCCATACCGATGGAATGGACACCTGCCATACCCATGCGGTCGAAACCATCGCAGCGCCACTCAAACTTGCTCTTCATGCCACGTGGATGGTAGAGCTTGTAGTGCTCGTGGTTGTAGGTCTCCTGGAAACAGATGACGCCGTTCATACCATGGTCGGCGAGGGTCTTGTAATCCTCTGTAGAGAGCGGCATCACCTCTATCTTCACGTTAGAGAAATACTTCTTGGCGATGTTGATTGCCTTGGCAAGATAAGGGGTGCCAGCCTTTGCCGGGTTCTCGCCCGTTACGAGAAGGATGTTCTCGAATGGAGCCAACTGCTTGATGGCCTTGTACTCGTTCTCAATCTGCTCTGGGGTGAGGATGGTACGAGCCATCGGATTCTCACGATGGAAACCGCAATACACGCAGGAGTTAGAGCATGAATTGGTGATGTAGAGAGGAATGAACATCGACATGGTCTTGCCGAAGCGCTCCTCAGTATATTTGCGGGAAAGACGCGCCATTACCTCCAGGTATGGCTCGGCTGCAGGTGAAATCAGCGCCATGAAGTCGTTCACATCGCAATGGTCCTTGGCAAGGGCACGACGCACATCATTATCGGTCATTCGAGCAATGCGCTCCGTGGTCTCCTCCCAACTGATATTCTTTAATTCGTCTGAAAACATTTTCTTACTTTTTAAACTTTCTCAAATCGTGTGTCAACTTGGCTGCACAGAAGTTTGGACCACACATGGTGCAGTACTCACCGTCTGTATGACCTGCCTCCTCGAAATACTTCAAGGCAAGCTCTGGGTCGAGAGAGAGGTGGAACTGGTCTCTCCAGCGGAACTCGAAGCGTGCCTTGGAGAGGGCGTTGTCGCGGATGGTTGCACCTGGATGCCCCTTTGCCAAATCGGCTGCATGAGCGGCAATCTTATAGGTTACCACACCTGTGCGCACATCTTCCTTGTTAGGCAAGGCGAGGTGCTCCTTAGGTGTTACATAGCAGAGCATGGCGGTGCCGAGCCATGCTATCTGGGCGCCACCGATGGCTGATGTGATGTGGTCGTAACCTGGAGCGATATCGGTAACCAATGGGCCGAGGGTGTAGAATGGTGCCTCGTGACAGTGGTCGAGCTGGCGCTCCATGTTCTCCTTGATTTTCTGCAATGGCACGTGACCAGGACCCTCGATGAATGCCTGCACGTTCTTGTCCCAGGCACGGGTAACAAGCTCGCCCATGGTATCCAACTCGGCAAACTGGGCTGCATCGTTGGCATCGGCAATACAGCCTGGGCGCAGACCATCGCCCAAAGAGAGGGCTACGTCGTACTGTGCCACGATGTCGCAGATGTCGTCGAAGTGCTCATAGAGGAAACTTTCCTGGTCGTGATAGAGACACCACTTGCTCATGATACTACCGCCACGGCTCACGATTCCGCAGAGACGGCTATCGGCGAGATGCACGTTGTGACGACGGATGCCGGCATGGATGGTGAAGTAGTCAACACCCTGCTCGCACTGCTCGATGAGGGTATCACGGAATACCTCCCAGTTCAGGTCCTCTACCTTGCCGTTTACCTTCTCCAAAGCCTGGTAGATAGGCACGGTTCCTACTGGCACAGGGCAGTTGCGTACAATCCATTCACGGGTTTCGTGGATGTTGTCACCGGTAGAGAGGTCCATCAAGGTATCGCCTCCCCACTTGCAAGACCATACAGCCTTATCCACCTCTTCCTCGATGCTGGAGGTAGTGGCAGAATTACCGATGTTGGTATTGATCTTCACGAGGAAGTTGCGGCCGATGATCATCGGTTCGCTCTCCGGGTGGTTGATGTTGGCAGGAAGAACGGCACGTCCGCGTGCAATCTCATCACGTACATACTCAGGAGTGATATGGGTATCGATGCCCAACTCCTGGCAGTTCATGTTCTCGCGGATAGCCACATACTCCATCTCTGGAGTGATGATGCCCGCCTTGGCGTAAGCCATCTGGGTGATGTGCTTGCCAGCCTGAGCACGGCGAGGCAACTGGATGTGCTCGAAGCGGAGGTGGTCAAGGCTATGGTCAGCAAGGCGCTGCTTGCCATACTCGCTGGTAACCTCCTTGAGCTGCTCGGTATCGTTGCGGTCGAGAATCCACTGCTCGCGCATTCTTGGCAAGCCTTTCTTCAAATCTACCTGATAGTTAGGGTCGCTGTAAGGACCGCTGGTATCGTAGATGTAAACCGGAGCGTTTGGCTCTGTATGAGGAATGCCGCGCTCATCCTTCACAACAGTAGGAGTGAGGTTAACCTTGGTCATTCCAACCTTGATCTGTGGGAAGAGTTTTCCCTGCATATACGCCTTTTCTCTCTGGGCGTAAGCTTTCTTATCGTTTGGCATAATGTTTTTAAAGGTAATATATTATATTAGTCGTTGAGGAATGCGGTGAGAGGAGAACTTGCCTCAGCACAATCGCTGATGGCTCCGAGACCTGCCTCGTAAGCACGGCGACCGCATACTACTGCTTCCTTGAATGCCTTAGCCATCTCTACAGGATCACCGGCAACGGCGATAGCGGTGTTAACCAGACAAGCGCTGGCACCCATCTCCATGGCTTCGGCAGCGTGGCTAGGTGCACCGATACCTGCATCTACTACAACTGGAACAGTTGCCTGCTCGATGATGATCTGCAGGAAGTCCTTCATTCTCAATCCCTTGTTGGTACCGATAGGTGCAGCGAGTGGCATCACGGTAGCAGCACCAGCCTCTTCGAGGTGCTTGCAGAGGGTAGGGTCTGCCTGGCAATATGGCAATACCACGAAACCGAGTTTTACCAGTTTCTCGGTAGCCTTCAGTGTCTCGATAGAGTCTGGAAGAAGATAGCGAGGGTCTGGGTGGATTTCGAGCTTGAGCCAGTTGGTTCCGAAAGCCTCTCGAGCCATCTGTGCTGCGAAGACAGCCTCCTCGGCGTTGCGCACGCCACTGGTGTTAGGAAGGAGCTGGATATTTGGGTTCTGCACTATATGAGAGAGCAGGTCGTCCTGCTTGTCTTCGAGTTCGATACGTTTCATTGCAACAGTAACCATTTCTGTTTCTGATGCTTTGATGGCTTCAGCCATGAGGGCATTGTTGTTAAACTTTCCTGTGCCCAAGAAGAGGCGTGAGTTAAACTCTCTGCCTGCGATTACTAATTTTTCCATTGTTTTATTATAGAGTTGTTATTTTTGTTTTCATTTCTGTAGGAAAAGTACTTTTGGGGGATTCTTTTCCGCAGTATTCTGGGACCGTTATCCTCCGCAGAACGCTTTTACGATAACGATGTCTGCTCCTCCTGCGATGATTGTGTTTTCCCATTCATCACGAGGCACCATTTCGTTACTGATAGCTACTGCAACTCCTGTAGCTGGCAAATCGAGTTCCTGGGCTAACTCCCTGATGGTTTTAGCCTGTGTCTCGGTCTCTTTGTTGTTGATAGTTACTTTCATATTCTGTTCGTTTTATATGATGAATAATCCGTTTGTTTACGCTTTTCTATCGCCCGAAAGAGATGATAAGCAAATATGTAATCAAACACGGTGAACTTCCAGATGAAAGCCTTAAGAAAAAAATAAAGCGCTATCAAATATCCCTGCGACAGCATTACCTGCATCAGGTTCTATGGGTATCATCTCAGCCGAATCTTTCAGCACCCCGTGATAATCGCTTGCAAAAGTAATGATAATATCGGAAAAGCAATAGAATTTCAAAAATATTTATGCTAAATTAACGCAGAATGCACCTTTCGCTTTACTGGTGTTTCTTTCTGCAATCCGGGCATTCGCCTTTGATGACAAAGGAAATAGAGTGGGGATAAAAGCCTTCGGGCAGCTCGAAACTTGGAATATGGATATTCTCCATACAGAAGGAACGCTGGCAAGATTCGCAGTAGAAATGAATATGCCCGTCGTGATGATCGCAAGCCCCTTTTTCTTCGCAGAGTTCGTAGCAGAGTACGCCTCGCCCATCTTCGAAGGCATGTACCACATCATGTTCCAGAAATAGGGTAAGGGTACGGAAGATGCTCGACTTATCCATCGAAACCATCTTTCGTTCCAGATTGCTCAGACTCTGCGGGTTCTGTTCGCCCATCAGGGTCTTCATTACGAGTATGCGGTTGGCGGTTGGCCGAATGCCTTTCGATTCCAGCCTGCTGATCATATCTTGTGAGTTCATCGTTTCTTCTTTTTAAAATCTTTACTAACCGGTTGCAAAGATACAAAAAAAGCGTGTAAGTATGGTAACTTACACGCTTTTTCTTTATTTAAACGTAATTACTTTTTGCTTTCAATCTAGTTTATGCCGCAGCATGAAGGGATTGGAACCCTTATACGCAAGCACAACCACGGCTTCTGTTCAAAGCCTCACCATACATTTCCATTGCGGTCATGTAATTTGCAAGAATAGCCTTCAAGGCCTTCTTGATGTTTGCATACATTGTTTTCATAATCGTTATCCTTTTTTTAAAAATTAATACTTGGCATTTCTGCCATTTTCTTTTTCCTTTTGTTCATGAACGGTGGTCAATTTTACTTGCCCATCTCCATGTTGTTGTTTACATTTACAGCCTTGGCAATCATAGCTGCCACAACTGTAAGAATCATTACTGTCGTCATCATAATTTGTTTCCTTTCTTTCTTTCTTTCTTTGTGGAGCCTCCATGTGAGGTCTCCTGTTTTACATTATCCTTTTACAATCTCACTGTTTTCTGGTGCAAAGGTAATGCCTTTTTCTTGAATATCTGTCACAAAGACATGACAAAATGATGAAAAAGGGGCTTTTTTTGATACACGTCAACTAAACAGCAATGGCGGCTTGATATACGTCAAGCCGCCATGCTGTCATATTGAGAAATGTGTCATATTTCTTATGTTTCTTCGGATTTCTGATGCTAGATCAGTTCCAGAATCTTGTCGAGAATCTTTTCTACGGTTGAAGAATCGGTTGCTTCATCGAGTTTCTGGTTGATTTTCTCTTCCAGTTTCTTGCTTACCTTGTCGGCAGCCTGATCCATGGCCTGGTTTGCCTTGTCTTCCAGTTTTTTCTGAACAGAAGCGCCCAGTCCGTCTTCTTCTGAACCATCGCTGTTATTATCGCTTACCGAAGGGGATTCATCGGTTGATGAGCTGGTGGTTTCTTCTATCTGCAGATTGTCGGCACCTTCCAGCGCCTTCACCATATCATCAGCATTCATCGTGTAAACGCTGCCAAGGATTCCGAAGCTTACGGTGTGCTGCTTGCCATTAAACTCAACGGTTCCCTTAGAGCATACGATATAGTTGTGGTATTCAAAGAGCTGGTTCATCACTTCATCAATAGCGCTTCCTGCCATCATCTTGGCAATGGAACGGATGCTTTGGGTGAAGAAGTTGTTATCACTGGTTTCTGTAGCCTTGTCGATAGCCTTGGCTGCCTCAGTCTTTACCTTTTCTTTGTGGGCATCAGGTCCTGGATTGGTTATTGCGAAAACCAGGAAGAGAAGTACGATAAGACCTAAGATGATTTTCCAGAGGGTCTTGCTCGATTTTTTCTTTTCCGGTTCCTGTCTGTAGCCCTGGTTCATTGCTGCGCCGTGCTGAAAGCCTTGCTGGTAAGCTTCTTGCTGTGCCTGCTGGAAACCCTGTTGGTTTGCAGCCTGAAAGTTTGCTGCTTCTGTCCCGTTGTTGCCGGCTGCATCTGCTGATGTTCCTTCTGCATTTTCTTTGTTGGCTGTATTAGCTTTGATTGCTTCTACAGTTTCAAGAACAGTCTTCAGTTCTGCTATTTTCCAAGCTGGAGTCCAGTCTTTCATGCCTTGTGCCCAAACAAGGGTTTCGGGTGTAATAGCCTTCTGGACGAGTTGCTCCAGGCTGAATGGACCCGCTTGCTGTCCGTTATTCTCAATGATAAAATATTCCATCATGTATTCTTTTATATAATATTTTTCTTAAAAGCCAATAAGGAGTTTCTTTCACTCTTCATTGCTTATTAGTGTGTAGCTTTCCACCATGCAGTTTTCTCTCTGCCCTTGATAGCTACGCTGTGCTGGCTAGGGTCGGAGATAGAAAGACCGCAATAATTTTTCACTTTTAAGGTTGTACCTCTATAACTCATTAACCCTGTATAAGCCTGTTCGGTATGAGCAGCAGCTTTGATAGTGAGTTTCATCTGTGAAGTATATTTGTCTTTCAGATAGCCGCTCGGAACAAGACTGTCTATGTATACACTCATATCGTAGAAGAGGTTGGGAGAGAAACCATCCAAAGGCTGTATGGAATCGAGCGGAACGGATGATGAGAGGGTATATTTGCTGTTGATTTCCTTCATCACTTGGGCTAGATTGTCCATCTGTCTGCAGTCGATGGCCGCCATATTGCAGAATGGATCGCTACTATTCTTGTAGAAATTGACAACTCCGTTGACAAATCCTGAGTAGTTGGGTGCAGAACTGTTGAGGTAACTCCATATGGTTTTGTATGGAACGCCGGCTCCCATTACTTCGCTACTTGAACTGATCATGAAATTAGTGACGTCTTTCAGTTCGTATGCAGTCTCTACATTGCCCATATAGCATGCATCGAAGAGAATGTATTGCATCTTGGTGCCGCTGAGTTTGATTCCTTCGGCAAGGGTAGGAACGTCGAGAGCGTTTTCTTCTAAACTTACGCTTCCGAAGAAACGGGTGATAGGTTTGTTGGGATCGGGACCATACTGTATTCCGCTGAAATTGCCGGTAGCGGTAGGGTTGCTGGTGCTTCCTTTCTGAGCAAAACCGGCATTAGGTCTTGCCATATAAGGATAGTTTACCCAATCGCTTTTGTAGGTCCATCCGCAGCCATGAGCTCCGATGATGAGCGAATAATTCAGGGCTTCAGCACGGCGTTTCACCTCATTCAGAATCTCTGCAAATCCTTCTGCTGTAGTATATGTAGCTTCATCGTATGTTTTCAAAGTGTCGCGAATTACGGTTTTCGTATTGCCGTCATATTGAAGATCTATAAGATAGCTCTTCCTGTAATTCTGGCTCATGAAGACCATTACACGCGAATTATTCAAGCCTTTCTTGGCAACAATACCTTCGCAGATACTGTCAACGTTGTTTTCCAAAAAACTTGTGAGACCGGAAGTGTTGGTTCCACCCGTCCAAGGATAGAAGACGAAGATAGTCTGCTTATTGACGCTTTCTACATCAATAGCTTCATCGCCACAACTGGTGAAAGTTGCTGCTAGAGATAGCGTACATATAAATAAGGTGAAAAGCTTCTTGATCATGTTTCTCTTGAAAATATGAAATGTTAAGTGTGAAATGCTAAGTTCTTACACTTAACATTCCGCACTTAACATGATAAATATTAAACTATTATTTCTTCTTGAGTTCCTCGATGGTTGCCTTGAGGGCAGCAATCTTCTCAACAGAGTCGCTTTCCTTCTTGCGCTCCAGGGCTACTACCTTCTCAGGTGCGTGAGCTACGAAGTTCTCGTTGCTGAGCTTCTTGCATACGCCCATCAGGAAGCCTTCCAAGTGCTTGAGCTGAGCCTCTGCCTTCTCAATCTCGGCAGCTACGTCGATCAGGTCGCCCAATGGTACGGCAAACTCGTCGGTACCTACCATGAAGCTTGACGCATCGGCACTCTTCTCAGCGATGACCTCAATCTTATCAAGGTTCGCCATCTTCAGCGTTACGTCGTTGTAAGCCTCGAAATCGTTCTTGCCTACTACCTGGAGAGACAACTGTTCCTTCTGGGCAATGTTCTTCTGGTTGCGAACGGTACGAACACCGGCGATAATCTGCTTCACAGCCTCAATGTCGGCTGCCAACTTCTGCTCCTCGGTTGTAGGTGCAGGAATATCCAGCTTCTCGCGCATGATGCTCTCGCCATCCTTGCGGTCGTAGATGTGCTGCCACAATTCCTCGGTGATGAATGGCATGAATGGATGCAACATCTTCAGGAGGGCATCGAAGAAGCGGAGGGTAGCGTCGTAGCTCTTCTGGTCGATAGGCTGGCCGTAAGCTGGCTTCACCATCTCCAGGTACCAGGATGAGAACTCATCCCAGAACAGCTTATATACAGTCATCAATGCCTCAGAGATACGGTAGTCCTTAAACTGCTTCTGCATCTCCTCGTTCACCTCCTTGAGCTTGGCATCAAACCACTTCACGGCGATTTCTGCACTCTTAGGCTGCTCGATATCTGCCGTTTCCCAACCCTTCACGAGGCGGAAGGCATTCCAGATCTTATTGTTGAAGTTACGTCCCTGCTCGCAGAGGCTCTCGTCGAAGAGAATGTCGTTGCCTGCTGGAGCACTGAGCATCATACCCATACGAACACCATCGGCACCAAACTTGTCAATCAGAACCAGTGGGTCTGGTGAGTTACCGAGACTCTTGCTCATCTTGCGGCCGAGCTTATCGCGAACGATACCTGTGAAATATACGTGCTTGAATGGCATCTTGCCACGATACTCGTAGCCAGCCATGATCATACGTGCTACCCAGAAGAAGATGATATCCGGACCAGTTACGAGGTCGGAAGTAGGGTAGTAGTAGTTGATCTCCTCATTGTCAGGATGCTCGATACCATCAAACAGAGAGATAGGCCACAACCATGAAGAGAACCAGGTGTCGAGGCAGTCGCTCTCCTGCTCAAGATCCTCAGCCTTGATGTTGGCGTTCTTCTCCTGAGCGAGTTTCAGAGCCTCCTCTGCAGTCTCAGCTACCACGAAATCCTTCTTGCCGGCATTGTCGAAGTAGTAAGCTGGGATGCGGTGACCCCACCAGAGCTGGCGGCTGATACACCAGTCCTTGATGTTCTCCAACCAGTGGCGATAGGTGTTCTTATACTTCTTAGGATAGAACTCGATATCATCGTCCATTACTGGAGGAAGGGCGATGTCGGCAAAGTGCTGCATCTTGAGGAACCACTGTGTAGAGAGCTTTGGCTCGATAGGAACATTGGTACGCTCAGAGAAGCCCACCTTATTATTATAGTCCTCAATCTTCTCCATCAGACCGGCGTTCTGAAGGTCGATGGAAATCTGCTTGCGCACATCCATGCGGTCCATACCTACATAGAGACCTGCTGCCTCGCTGATGGTACCATTGTCGTTGAAGATATCGATGGTTTCCAAACCGTGCTTCAAACCGAGGGCGTGGTCGTTGATATCGTGAGCTGGAGTTACCTTCAAGCAACCAGTACCGAACTCGATATCTACGTATGTATCCTCGATGACAGGAATCTCGCGGTTTACGAGAGGCACGATAACGTGCTTACCCTTCAGCCAGGTATTCTTCTTATCCTCTGGGTTGATACACATGGCAGAGTCACCCATGATGGTTTCAGGACGGGTGGTTGCTACTACTGCATAGTACCCCTTCTCATCCTTGTGCATCACGTTTTCCTCATCCACCTGCTGGCAGTCCTGTTCTACTACATAATACTTCAAGTGGTAGAGCTTAGAGTGCTCGTCCTTGTAGATAACCTCCTCGTCAGAGAGTGCAGTCTGAGCCTTAGGGTCCCAGTTAACCATGCGCACGCCACGATAGATGAGTCCCTTCTGGTAAAGGTCGCAGAATACGTGGATGACGGCACGAGAGCGGGTCTCGTCCATGGTGAATGCTGTGCGGTCCCAATCGCAGCTGGCACCGAGTTTGCGGAGCTGTTTGAGGATGATGCCACCATGCTCGTGAGTCCAGTCCCAAGCGTGCTTGAGGAACTCCTCGCGGGTAAGGTCGGTCTTCTTGATGCCCTGCTGAGCGAGGCGGTTTACAACCTTTGCCTCGGTAGCGATACTGGCATGGTCGGTACCTGGTACCCAACATGCGTTCTTGCCCTCCATGCGAGCACGGCGAACGAGAATATCCTGGATAGTATTGTTGAGCATGTGTCCCATGTGGAGCACACCCGTTACGTTTGGTGGTGGGATAACCACTGTATAAGGTTCACGACCATCTGGCTTAGAACTGAAAAGCTTGTTGTCGAGCCAGTACTGATACCATTTACTTTCCACTGCTTGTGGATCGTATTTACTTGCTAATTCCATTGTTTATATCTAATTTTTATTCTTTTTCTTTCTTTTTCTTTAAAAAACGGTGCAAAGATACTAATTTTTGGGCGAAAAATACTATCTTTGCATCAAAATTATTAATTTTTGCACAAAACGATGGTTAGTAATACAGGAAAAGGACATACGAAAGAAGAAAAACTGGAAAAGGTCAGGAAGATCCTCCGGGAGGTCGGTCTCAGTGAAAAGTATCTTGAAAAATATCCGCATGAAATGTCCGGTGGACAGAGACAGAGAGTCGTGATCGCAAG
>OISE01000360.1_pt1 | contig 11899 bp, 8 predicted proteins | sample 1586401 | NCBI WGS metagenome assembly OISE01 (sample SAMN02675048, study PRJEB24791) | human gut metagenome, SKBSTL034 | isolation source: stool | host: Homo sapiens | place: USA
ACCAACCACACCATTCTGGCCGAGGCGCTGGAAAAGTGGCCCCGCGCCTATCTGGATGCCGTTGTGCCCCAGCTGATGCCCATTATCGAAAAGCTGGATGCTCTGGCCCGCACCCGCACCAAGGACGAGAGCCTTGCCATCATCGACAAGGACGACCGGGTGCATATGGCCCACATGGACATTCATTTCACCCACTCCACCAACGGCGTGGCGGCGCTCCACACCGAGATCCTGAAAAATTCGGAGCTGCACGGCTTCTACGAGCTGTACCCGGAAAAGTTCAACAACAAGACCAACGGCATCACCTTCCGCCGCTGGCTGCTGGAATGCGACCCCCGCCTGACCGCTGTGCTGGAACAGCGCATCGGCTCCGGTTTCCGCAAGGACGCAACTGAACTGGAAAAGCTGCTGGCCTTTGCCGACGATGAGACCGTGCTCGGCGAGCTGACCGCCGTGAAGAAGGCCAACAAGGAAGCTCTGGCAGACTGGCTGCTGCGCACCCAGAAGGTGCAGGTGAACTCCTCTGCCCTGTTTGATATTCAGTCCAAGCGCCTGCATGAGTACAAGCGTCAGCAGCTGAATCTGCTGTACCTCATCCACCAGTACCACGAGATCAAGGCCGGGCACCTGCCCGCTGTCCCGCTGGTGAGCATCTTCGGAGCCAAAGCCGCTCCGGCCTACACCATTGCCAAGGACATCATCCACGCCCTGCTGACCCTCTCCAAGGTCATCGCCGCCGACCCGGAGGTGTCCAAGTGGCTGCAGGTGGTCTTTGTGGAGAATTACAACGTCACCGCTGCCGAAAAGCTCATCCCGGCCTGCGACCTGTCCGAGCAGATCAGTCTTGCCTCCAAGGAGGCCTCCGGCACCGGCAACATGAAGTTCATGCTGAACGGTGCGCTGACGCTGGGCACCATGGACGGTGCCAACGTGGAGATCAGCCAGCAGGTGGGCGATGAAAACATCTATATCTTCGGCCAGACCTCCGATCAGGTCATCCACCGCTATGCCGTGGGCGATTACGACCCGGCCCAGTGGGTGGAGGGCGACGCCAACATCCGCCGGGCCATCGACTTCCTGACCGGCCCCGAGATGCTGGCCGCCGGTCACACCGAAAACCTGACCCGCCTCCACGACGAGCTGATCCACAAGGACTGGTTCCAGACCCTGCCGGACTTCAACGCCTACGTCGTGCGCAAGGGGCAGGCCCTCAGCGATTACGCCTGCGACCCCATGGGCTGGCGGCGCAAGTGTCTGGTGAACATTGCCAAAGCGGGGATGTTCTCCTCCGACCGCACCATCGCCGAGTATGACCGCGACATCTGGCATCTGGGCAAGTGAGCTGAATCGCCCCAACAAAAAGCTCCGTCATCAAAATAGAGCGCATAGAACCGATACAAAAAGCACAGCCCCGTTCTGGTGAAGGAATCCAGAACGGGGCTGTATTGATGAAGGAGAAATGAAGGGAAGATCAGGTTACAGATTCAGCTCAAACTGTTCTGCCGTAACAGTTGCCTTACCATCGGCAGCAAAGGTGATGCCGTCGGCAGACTGGGGCGTGTAGATCCATGCGGTCATGGTCTGCTCGCCATCGTTGACGAAAACTTCGATGCTGTTTTTGTCCAGCAGGATGCGGAGTTTGAGCGCACCGTTCTGGCTGCGGACCTTGCAGCTGCGGCGGTGTACGATGTCGGCACGGGAACCGGCATAGCTGCGGTCCAGCGTCAGCTCGGAGGTGTAGGGGTCGTAGGTCAGGCTGGTGTGATGGTCTGCATCAGCAGCCAGCTTGAGGGTAAAGGAGCGGTATTCGCCGGGCTGCACCGTGACGGTCAGGTCGGCCACACGGCCCTTGATGCCTTCCAGAGAAGTTTCGCCCTGCACCGTCACATTTTCGTGGAAGGTGCGCTTACCGTGGACGGCATCCAGCTCCCGCACCGGGGTCTGAATAATGCGTCCGTCCTTGATATGCAGCTCCCGCGGGCAGATGGTCTGCCCGAACCACTTGCAGCCCCGGGGCTTATCCTCGGTGTCCGACCATGTCTGCAGCCATGCGGTCATGATCCGGCGGCCATCCGGGGCAAGGGTGGTCTGGGTGGCGTAGAAGTCGATGCCGCCGTCCATCAGCTGCACGTTTTCCTTGGTGAAGGTGTGGCTGGCTTCGTCGTAGCTGCCGATGAAGGCAATCACGTTGTGGCCGTTGTGGAACTCGCCCTTGGGCAGCATCTCCATGGGGCCGAGCATCAAGATCTGCTTGCCGTCCAGCGGGAAGAAGTCCGGGCACTCCCACATTTTGCCGTACTGATTGTTGCAGCGTTCCAGCACCGTGACAAAGTGCCAGTCGAAGCCGTCCTTGCTCTGGAACAGTGCCGCTGCGCCGCTGCCGTCCTCGGCGAGGCAGACAGTGACGGCGGAGTAGGTGCCGTCGGCCTCACGCCAGATCTTGGGGTCCCGGAAATCGAACCTGCTGAAGCCTTCCGGCAGGTCTTTCTGGGTCAGGACGGGGTTGCAGGCAGGCTTTTCGTAGTCGAGACCGTCACCGATGGCGATGCTCTGGGTCTGGATGTCCCGCATCTCCCCATTGGGCTGCTTTTCTGCCACCACGCTGGTGTACATCAGCAACTGCTTGCCGTCATCCATCTCGGTGGCAGAGCCGGAGAAGCAGCCGGGGCCGTTGTCCACCGGAGAATCCGGGGCAAGCGCACAGGGCAGATACTCCCAGTGCAGCAGGTCGGTGCTGACGGCGTGACCCCAGTGCATGGGCGCCCACCGCACATCGTAGGGATTATACTGATAGAACTGGTGATACTTCCCCTTATAGTAGGAGAAGCCGTTGGGGTCGTTCAGCCAGCCCACATAGGGGGTCATGTGGTAGGCAGGGCGTTCCGCCGGGGAAATGGCAGCGCCGTGTTCTGCTTCATAGGCACGGGCTTTTTGTAAAGTCAAATCGTTCATGGAATCCTCCAAAGGAAAGAATTCTTATGCGTAGTAAGCATCCAGATATTTCTGCATAATGCCCAGATAGTCGGACAGGCCGTAGTCTTCCAGCTTGCTCAGATATTCGTTCCACTCTGCATCCGTAGTGCCGTTCATGATCCAGTCCGCCTTCTGCGTATTCATGTAGGTCTGCAGATCTGCCTGCAGGTTAGAGACCTGCTCGGTGTCCTCGCTGCTCATAAAGACATTGGGATAGACATAATCGTTGTTCATATCCGGAGTGTAGATCTCCTTGATCCAGTCCAGACGGTACTGTGCATCGTCCGGGCAGGTAACGTATACACCATAGTAATCATCCAGAACCGCCAGAGGCCCACTGACACACTGCGCTTCACGGACTTCCACGGGAGAAGCATCGCCCAGAGGAGCGTGCTTCAGCATGGGCTCGCCCTTATCGTTGGTGGACAGTTCAAAAATATTAAAGCCTTCCGCATCGCCGTAAGTACCCCAGTTGTTCTGCGGAGACTGGAGGGGTGCGTACATCTGATCCAGCCATGCGCAAACCAATGCGGGGTTAGACGCCTTTGCGGTGACAACGCATCTGCCGCGGGCAAAGCCGCTGGTGAAAGAGCCGTTCTGCGGGGTGATATTGCGGGTATCGGCGGTCAGGGCAGGCAGCGGCTCCCAGTCGGTCAGGTTGTCAATGTTGGCAACATCCCAGCTGAAGCAGACACCATAGCGGCCAGCCTTGCCCTTGGAAACATAGGTGGACCACTCCTGCGTGAAGCACTCCGGGTCGATGAGCTTCTCGGCATACAGCTTGTGCAGCCAGTCCAGACCATCACGGTAGCCCTGCTGGGTGGCGGCACAGATGACTTTCCGGTCGTTGGTAACGGCGATATGGCGGTCTTTGTCTGCGTCGCCGTAGCCTTCGCCAAAGCCATTGATAAGGATGCTGGGATCCTGATCGCCGTTGTTGACGATGCAGGACATGGGGATGATGTCGCCGTCAATGCCATACTCTGCCTTGATAGAAGCGGCGTTATCACGGAATGCCATCAGCACCTGCTCAAACTCGTCCACTGTGGTGGGCATCGACAGACCGAGGAAGTTCAGCCACTTGGTATTGATGAAGCTCATGTTGCCAATGGTCTGGATGGCGGTCTTTTCTGCGCCGAGCTGCTCGATCCAGGGCAGTGCCCAGATGTGGCCATCGCTGTCGGTGCACATGGTGCGGTACTCCGGGTACTGCTCAAAGACCTTCTGGAGATTCGGCATATTGTTGTCAATATAGTCTTCCAGATTGAGGATGACACCCTGATCTGCGTAGCGCAGCAGATTGCTGTCGGTAAAATCAGCAGTAAAAACAAAATCCGTCAGGGTGTTGGGGTTGGACATATTCAGGGTGATCTTATCGCTCCACTGGTCAGACTGGATGGCGGTCCAGTCGATGTGCACATTGGTCTGCTCTTCCAGACGCTTGAAGATGGTGCGGTTGTTCGGCTCGGGTTCGCTGCCCACAGGGAAGCTGGTCATACCGGTAAAGGTGACCTTTTCGGACAGCGGAAATGTAACGGCACCGGTTACGTCCACAGCTGCGGCAGCAGAATTGTTGCTGCCGTTGGATTTGCCGCCGCCACAGGCAGACAGAGCAGCGGCAGAGCCCGCCAGAGCGCAGACCTTGAGGAAGTTGCGGCGAGAGATCAGCTTTTTCATGGTATTTTCTCCTTTTTCATGTTTCTTTTTTCGTGTGACAGATGAGCGTACCGGCTCATAAAATTCTGGAATATCCTCAGCCTTTAATGGAACCAGCCATGATACCGGCATCAAAATACTTCTGGAAGAAGGGATACATCACCAGCAGCGGCAGACTGGAAATAATAATGGTTGCATATTTGAGCAGCTCTGCCATCTTCGCACGTTCGGCAGTACTTTGGATATCTGCGATCATACCGGATTCCGGCTGGCTCTGGATCAGGATGGAACGCAGCACCAGCTGCAGCGGCTGCTTCGATGCGCTGTTCAGGTAGATCATGGCGTCAAAGTAGCTGTTCCACATTGCCACGAACTGCCACAGGGCCAGAACTGCCACCACCGGCATACAGACGGGCAGCAGGATCTTGAAGAAGTAAAGCATCTCGCTGGCTCCATCCACATCCGCAGCTTCACGCAGCTCACGCGGGATGCCTTGATAATAGGTACGGGCAATGATCATGTTCCACACGCTGAATGCTCCCGGCAGAATGACCGCCCACATGGAATCCAGCAGACCCAGATTGTTGATGAGCAGGTAGGTGGGGATCAGACCGCCGCTGAAAAACATCGTGATCACAAACAAGGTGTTGAAGATCGTTTTGCCCTTGAAGTCCGGCAGCGACATGGGATAAGCGGCAAGCATCGTCACAGCTACCGAGATGATGGTGAAGATGATCGAGTAAAGTACTGCGTTCTTGAAGCCGACCCAGATCTGCTTGTCCGAAACGACACGCTGGTAAGCATCCAGACTCCACTTGCTGAAATCAAAGGAGATGCCCTTGTTTTGCAGAGTGACCGGGTCCATAAAGGACGCGATGACGATGTAGATCATCGGAATGATGATCGCCAGCAGGAACACGCCCAGAAGTGCGTAGCCGCAGTACAGGATGATCTTATCTTGTCTGGTGTAGAGGGCCATTTTTGATTTTTTCTGTTTTGCCATGGTAAACCCCTCCTTACAAGCCCTTGCCATCGTTCATTTTGGCAACGACCTTGTTCACTGCGATCAGCAGGATGACGTTGACAACGGTGTTGAACAGACCGACTGCCGTGGAAAAGCTGTAATCGCCGTCCAACAGGCCCTTTTTATAAACATACGTTGCAATGATCTCGGCAGTGTTCAGGTTCAGGTCAGTTTGCAGGGCATAGGCTTTTTCAAAACCGATGCTCATGATGTTGCCTGCCTGCAGGATGAACTGAATAACGACCATATCCTTAATGGCGGGCCACTCCACCGTCATGATCTGCTGGATCAGGTTTGCGCCGTCGATCATCGCAGCTTCCTTCAGATCTTTGCTGGCGTTAGAAAGGGATGCGGTGTACATGATGGATGCCCAGCCGGCACCCTGCCAGATGCCGCTGATGATGTAGATGGGGCGGAACGCTTCCGGCAGCGTCATGAAGTTGATGCTGGTGTGAAGCAGGCCGTTCACCGGACCGGTGACACTCAGCAGCACCCGGACGATACCGCACAGCACGATGACCGAGATGAAGTTGGGCATATACAGCACCAGCTGCACCTTCTGCTTGATCTTCTTGCTCTCGATACGGTTGAGCAGGAATGCCAGCAGGATAGGGATCGGGAAGCCCCACAGCAGACCGTAGACGCTCAGCTTCAGGGTGTTGATCAGATAGCGCTGGAAGTCCGGCGAGGACATGAAGCGGGTAAAGTTTTTGAAGCCTACCCACTCGCTGCCCCAGATGCCCCTGAAGGGATTGTACTTCTGGAATGCGATCAGCACACCGCCCATGGGAGCGTACTTGAACACCAGCGTCAGCGCCACGGCAGGCAGCAGGAACAACAGGTAAAGCTGCCAATGCCGTTTGATGTAGACCCATGTGTTGTGCAGCTTGCGTTCTGCCGTCAACACAGCCGTTTCCGGCGAGGCTGTCTTTGCTTTCATGAATCATTCTCCTCCTTTTGATTTGTTTGCCGCTTGATCAGTGTTTTACATTTGCACCTTTGAATTTTACGTTTTTTCATTTCGATTGTGCAAATGTAAAATTCTCTAATTCATTTATACCACGCAAACAAGCGAATGTCAATGATAATTCATGGGATACATAAAGAAATACTGTGCATTCGTACAGGTGCACAAATTCGAAAGAGCGTAAATATGCAAAATGATGATTTGCATTTTTACATTTGACTAATTTGTGCATTTGCACTATACTGGAGTCATAAAGAATACGAACCGTCACCAGACTTTATCTATAAAAGGATATCTGCCCCTATATTATAAAGAAAGAGGATGACTTATGGCAACCAAAGTCACCATTCAGGATATTGCCGACGAACTGCAGCTTTCCCGCAACACAGTTTCAAAGGCCATCAACAACACCGGTGTGCTGGCAGATGCCACACGGGAGAAGATCCTGCGCAAAGCCGCCGAAATGGGCTATAAGCAGTTTGCCTATCTGCCGCTGTTTCAGGAAAACGCTGCAAAAACAGCAGCGCCTTCCATTCTGCCGAGTGACAAACGGGAGATCGCCATGCTGACGACCCGGTTTCTGAACAGCTCTCACTTTTCCTCCATGATGCTGGATCGTTTCCAGTCGGAAATCGACCATCTGCACAGCGGCATGACCATTCATCGCATTTCTCCCATAGAGCTGAAAGAGAAAAGACTTCCATCTTCTCTCAACATCCAGCGCACAGCCGGCATCATCTGCTTTGAAGTATTCGACTATGACTACGCACAGATGCTGTGCGATCTGGATGTTCCGCTGCTGTTTGTAGACACCCCTGTGATGGATATGCGTCCTCCTCTTAAAGCCGACCGCCTTTATATGGAAAACCGCATTGAGATTCAGCATGCAGTGGCCCACATGGTCCAGCGCGGCAAAAAACGCATCAGCTTTGCGGGGGATAAAAACCATTGTCAGTCCTTCTTTGAGCGTTATATGGCTTATAAGGATGCAGTGGAGCACTTTGGTCTGACAGAAGGCCTGAGCACCTGTGCGATGCCATCTGGACAGCAGAACTATCCGGTATCCCTGTACGAAACCATACGTCGGTTCAAAACGATGCCGGATGCCTTTGTCTGCGCCAATGACTTTGTTGCCATGGATCTGGTCAAGGCATTGAATGAGCTGGGGTATTCGGTTCCCGATGATATCTGGGTCTGCGGCTTCGATGACAGTCAGGAGGCTTCCTACTTTGTCCCCCGTCTGACTTCGATCCATATCCATGGACAGATCATGGGCTACACCGCTGCCAATCTGCTTATGACCCGCATCGAAGAGCCATTGCTGAACTATCGCACCGTCTATACGGAAACCAACCTGATCCTGCGCGAATCCACAGGAGATTGAGCGAAAGGAGCCCCCCATGCGTGACCTATGCAATACGGACAAGCCGCTGTTTGCTGTGCTGACGAAATTGACTTACAGTGCTTACCTGAACATCTTATGGCTCGTGTGCAGCCTGCCCATCGTTACCATAGGGGCTTCTACGACCGCACTGTTCTACGTCACGCTCAAAATGGCGGAAGATCGGGACGATGGTCTGACCCGGATGTTTTTTAAGGCGTTCCGGGAAAATTTTAAGCCTGCCACAAAACTCTGGCTTATCCTGCTGGCAGTCGGCAGTTTCCTGGCTGTGGATGGCTTTGTGCTGCGCCGAATGTGGAGCGAAAACATTTTCTGGACGCTGCTCACTGCAGTGCTTATTGGTGCGGCAGTTCTGTACGGCATCGTTCTGCTGTATACCTTTCCCCTGCTGGCACGCTTTGAAAACACCACCTTCGGCATTCTGAAAACAGCGTTTCTCGTGGGTGTCCGGTATCTGTTTTGCACCCTGCTGATGGCGGCGATCTATGGCATCATGGGGTACGTCATAGTGTTTGTGTTCACGCCTGCATTCCTGCTGGGCATGGGCTTCTGCGCCATGCTCTGCTCCTTTCTGATGCTTCGGATCCTCTATCTGATCGGTGGAGACCCTGACGCAGTACACGAGGAATACGACCATGACAAAAACTGACCGGGATACGCTCCGCTCCCTCCATGGGCGCAAAAAGTGGGAGCACATCTGGGCATATTACAAGCTGCCCATTGCGATCGTGCTCATCGTCGTCTATATCCTTGGCTATGCAGCCTACCGCCATGTGACGAAAAAAGAGGATGTGCTTTACCTTGGTCTGGTAAATATCACTGCCGGGTCTGATCTGACGGAACAGCTTACCACCGGCTTTGCCGAGGCGCAGGGTCTGACCAAAAAGCAACAGGTCGATCTGCTGTCCGGCTTGCTGCTCAGCGAGAGCGAACGCGCAGAGGAGCAGTATGTATATGCTTCGGAGATGAAGCTGCTGGGTGCAGTCAGTGCCCAGCGGTTAGATGTTGTTCTGATGGACGAATATGCACGGGACCGACTGTTGGCAGATGATTATTTTCTCGATCTGCGGACGCTGGATCCGTCTTTCCATGCCCTGTCGGGTCTGAACGCCGGTGGGACCGTGCTGGATATTTCGGATACGCCGTTTGTCAGGCAGGCAGGTTTTTCTGGCAGGGTCTATCTTGGGGTGGTGCAAAATGCACCGCACCCGGAGCGTGCAGCCGCTTACATTCATTATCTGTTCCAGCGGTAATCGTTGGGTTTCACATCAAGAATAAGGAGAATTATCATGGACATTGTAACGATTGGTGAAGTTTTGATCGACCTGACCCAGACCGGCAAGGATGCGCGCGGCATTCCGCAGTTTGCCGCAAACCCCGGCGGTGCCCCGGCCAATCTGGCGGTGGCCGCTTCTAAACTGGGCGCACAGACTGCCTTTATTGGCAAAGTGGGTGCGGATGCCTTTGGCCGCTACCTGAAAGAGGTTCTGGCAGAAAACAAGGTGGACATTTCCGGCATGGCGGTGGATGCAGACCACCCCACCACCATGGCGGTGGTCTCGGTGGATGCCGCCGGTGAGCGGGATTTCAGCTTCTACCGCAGTGCCAACGCTGACGTGATGCTGAGCAAAGAGGACATTTCGGACGAGGCTCTGAAAGCTGCCAAAATCGTCCACTTCGGTTCTGTCAGCCTGACCGCTGACCCCTCCCGCACTGCCACGCTGGACGCCGCTGCCCGCGCTAAAAAGCTGGGCGCTGTCATTACTTATGACCCGAATTACCGCGCCAACCTCTGGAAGAACAAAGAGGACGCCATTGCCCAGATGAAAGCTCCCCTGCCGCTGGTGGATATTCTGAAAGTTTCCGATGAAGAGCTGCCCCTGCTCACCGGCACCACCGACTGCGAAAACGGCACGGCACAGCTGGCACAGAACGGCATCCGGCTGATTTTTGTCACCTTGGGTGCAAACGGCGTATTCTACCGCTTTGGGGAGAAAACTGGCCATGTGGCTGGCGTCCCCTGCAAGGTGGGCGACACCAACGGCGCAGGCGATACCTTCTTTGGGGCTGCCCTGTCCAAGCTCTGCAAGGAGGAGCTGGACACCCTGACGGTGGACAAGCTGGAAGGCATTCTGGCCTTTGCCAACAAAGCGGCCAGCATCACCACCAGCCGCCATGGTGCCATCCCCGCCATGCCTACCCTTGCGGAAGTGGAGGGCTGAACCATGGCAGCAAAACAGGAATTTGAGTCTCGGTTTGCCAAGCACAAGGACGAACTGGAATGGCTGTTCATGGAACTGTACCACAACCGGGAAGGGCTGAAGGTTCTGGAGCGGGAGATGGCAGAAGCCTACAACGCCCGCAGCGCTGAACTGAAAGCACTGGACAAGGCACGCTCTGCCGACCCGGAGTGGTACAAGCGGGGCAATATGTTCGGCATGACCATGTACACCGACCTCTTTGCCGGAAATCTGAAAGAACTGGCAAAGAAACTGCCCTACCTCAAGGAGCAGAAGCTGACTTATCTGCACCTGATGCCCCTGCTGCAGATGCCCCATCCCCACAACGACGGCGGCTATGCGGTGGAGGATTTCGACACCGTAGACCCGACCCTTGGCACCAACAAGGATCTGGAAAACCTGACCCGGGAGCTGCGCAAGGCAGGCATCAGCCTGTGTCTGGATTTTGTCATGAACCACACCGCCAGCACCCACCGCTGGGCCATGGCGGCAAAAGCTGGCGACCCGTGGTTTCAGGCCTATTACCACCTCTACGAGGACCGCACCATCCCCGACCAGTACGAGCAGACCGTGCCGCAGGTGTTCCCCAACACCGCGCCCGGCAACTTTACATGGTGTGAGGAAATGCACAAGTGGGTGCTGACCACCTTCCACGACTACCAGTGGGACCTGAACTATGCAAACCCGGCGGTGTTCGTGGACATGACCAAGAGCATCCTGCACCTCGCCAACCTCGGCGTGGAGGTGTTCCGCATTGATGCCGTGCCCTACATCTGGAAGCAGCTGGGCACCACCTGCCGCAATCTGCCGCAGGTGCACACCATTGTGCGGATGCTCCGCATGGTGCTGGAATGCGTCTGCCCGGCGGTCATCCTCAAGGGCGAGGTGGTCATGGCTCCCAAGGAGCTTGCCGCCTATTTTGGCACGCCCGAAAAACCGGAATGCCACATGCTCTACAACGTGTCCACCATGGTCAACCTGTGGGGTGCCCTTGCCAGCCGGGACACCCGGCTGCTGAAAGCCCAGCTGGATGCCCTCCACGCCCTGCCGGACAACTGCTGGTTCGTGAACTATCTGCGCTGCCACGATGACATCGGCTGGGGTCTGGACGAGGCGGTGGAAAACCGGCTTGGCATCGACCCGCAGAAGCACAAAGAATATCTCTACCACTTCTATGAGGGCAATTTCCCCGGCAGCTGGGCAAAGGGCGAACTGTACAACTACGACCCTGCCACCGGCGACGCCCGGAGCTGCGGCACCACTGCCAGCCTGTGCGGCGTGGAGCAGGCACTGGAAAAGGACGATAAAACCGCACTGGACTACGCCGTGAAGCGCGACCTGCTGCTGCACACTGCCATGGCATTTTTGCAGGGCTTCCCCATGCTGAACTGCGGCGATGAGATCGCTCAGCTCAATGGCTGGGACTACAAAAACGCCCCCGACCGTGTGGAGGACAGCCGCAATCTGCATCGCAGCAAATTCAACTGGGAGGACGCAAAGCAGCGCACCCAAAAGGGCACGCTGCAAAACGCCTTGTGGCAGGGCATGGAGCAGCTGCGCCAAATGCGTGCAGACCCCTGCTTTGCCCCGGATGCGTGGGTGACCACATGGGACAGCCACAACCCCGGCGTGCTGGC
>OISE01000375.1_pt1 | contig 11339 bp, 9 predicted proteins | sample 1586401 | NCBI WGS metagenome assembly OISE01 (sample SAMN02675048, study PRJEB24791) | human gut metagenome, SKBSTL034 | isolation source: stool | host: Homo sapiens | place: USA
GGGGGACTGCGTCCCCCCTTTGCCCGTAAAGGGCACGCCGCATCCGTAAAGCAGCAAAGCTGCTAACGGCTGCGCAGTAGATTCCCCCTCGCCAGTTTGTGAACTGGCGACGCCGTCCAGGACGGCTGGGGTCAAGGAATTTTTGCCACGCACATGTCGCGGCAAAAATGAATTGCCTGCAATGGCAACAACGATAAGATCGAAATTCATATAAATATAAGGAGACGCAACATGGATTACAAAAACACGCTGAATATGCCCAAGTCCGGCTTCCCGATGCGCGCGGGTCTTCCCAAGCGCGAGCCTGAGATGCTCAAGCACTGGGAGGAAATGGACCTCTACAACCTCATGCTCAAAAAGAACGAGGGCAAGCCCCGCTTCGCCCTGCACGATGGCCCTCCGTTCTCCAACGGTGGATTGCACATGGGTCACGCGCTCAACAAGTCCCTGAAGGACTTCATCACCCGTTCCTACGCGATGCGCGGCTACTACACGCCCTATATCCCCGGCTGGGACAACCACGGCATGCCCATCGAGAGCGCCATCATCAAGCAGAACAAGCTCAACCACAAGGCCATGCCCGTTTCCGAGTTCCGCTCCGCCTGCCACGAGTTCGCCCAGCACTATATCGACGTGCAGATGGAGGGCTTCAAGCGCATCGGTGTGCTCGGCGACTGGGAGCACCCCTACAAGACCATGGACCCCGGCTTCGAGGCTGAGGAGGTCAAGGTCTTCGGCGAGATGTACAAGAAGGGCTACATCTACAAGGGCTTAAAGCCCGTTTACTGGTGCTATCACGACGAGACCGCCCTGGCTGAGGCGGAGATCGAGTATCAGGACGATCCCTGCACGACCGTGTACGTCAAGTTCCCGATGAACGACGATCTCGGCAAGCTGAGCCATCTCGACAAGTCCAAGCTCAACTTCGTCATTTGGACGACCACGATCTGGACGCTGCCCGGTAACCTTGCCATCGCCCTGCACCCCGACGAAAGCTACGCCATCGTGAAGAACGAGGATAACGGCGAGATGTACATCGTCGCCGAGGCGCTCGTCGAAAAGGTCATGACCGTCGGCAACGTCGAGCACTACTCGATCCTTGAGACCCACCCCGGTAACTTCTATGAGAACATGCTCGCATCTCATCCCTTCCTGCCCAAGACCTCCCGTCTGGTGCTGGCTGACTACGTCACCATGGACTCCGGTACCGGCTGCGTCCACACCGCCCCCGGCTTCGGTGCCGACGACTATGAGACCTGCAAGCGCTACGGCATGGACATGGTGGTGCCTGTGGACGATCAGGGCCGCCACACCGACTATGCCGGCAAGTATGAGGGCATGCTCGTTGAAGAGTCCAACCCCGTCATCCTTGCGGACATGAAGGAAGCAGGTTCCCTCTTCGCTTCCGAGGAGATCGTCCATAGCTATCCGCACTGCTGGCGCTGCAAGCACCCCATCATCTTCCGCGCCACCCCGCAGTGGTTCTGCTCTGTCGACTCTTTTAAGGATGAGGCCTGCGCCGCGTGCGACGACGTGCGCTGGGTTCCGGGCTGGGGCATCGACCGCATGAAGAGCATGATCCGTGAGCGCGCCGACTGGTGCATCTCCCGTCAGCGCCGCTGGGGTCTGCCCATCCCCGTGTTCTACTGCAAGGACTGCGGCAAGCCCATCTGCACCGACGAGACCATCAAGGCCGTCTCTGACCTCTTTGCCGAAAAGGGCTCCAACGTCTGGTTCGATATGGATGCCGCCGACATCCTGCCCAAGGGCTTCACCTGCCCGCACTGCGGCAAGAACGCCGGCTTTACCAAAGAGGAGGACACGCTTGACGGCTGGTTCGACTCCGGCTCCACGCACTTCGCGTCCATGAAGAAGGATCAGGGCTTCTGGCCCGCCACGATGTACCTCGAAGGTCTCGATCAGTACCGCGGCTGGTTCCAGTCCTCTCTGCTGACCGCCGTGGGCGCCTTCGGCAACGGTGCGCCCTTCAAGGAGTGTGTCACCCACGGCTGGACCGTGGACGGCGAGGGCAAGGCCATGCACAAGTCTCTGGGCAACGGCGTGGACCCCGCTGACATCTTCAACAAGTACGGCGCGGACATTCTGCGCCTGTGGGCGGCTTCCGCCGATTACCACGCCGACGTGCGCTGCTCCGACGCCATCTTCAAGCAGCTCTCTCAGAACTACCTGAAGTTCCGCAACACCGCCCGGTACTGCCTGGGCAATCTGGACGGCTTTGATCCCAACACCGACTGTGTGGCTGACGACCAGCTGCAGGACATCGACCGCTGGGCACTGGCTGCGCTGGATGACCTTATCGTCAACACCAACGCAGGCTATGCCGTCTACGACTTCAACAAGGTCTACCATGCGGTCTACAACTTCTGCGTCGTGGCCATGTCCAACTTCTATCTGGACGTCACCAAGGATCGTCTGTACTGCACCAACGGCACCGGCCGCAAGGCTGCACAGACCGCGATGTACAAGATCCTCGTCGCCCTGGACAAGATTATCGCCCCCATCCTCTGCTTCACCAGTCAGGAGATCTGGGACTTCCTGCCCAAGACCGAGGGCATGAACAAGTACGTCGTCTTCGAGGATATGCCGAAGGCCGGCCAGTACGCAGCCGACGACGCCTTCAAAGCCAAGTGGGCACAGCTCATCGCTGTCCGCGACGAGGTCAAGAAGGTGCTGGAGCAGGCCCGTGCCGACAAGCAGATCGGCGCTTCTCTCGAGGCTTCCGTCACCCTGTACTGCAATGATGCCGTCTATGCGCTGCTGAACAGCATCCCGATGGACGAGCTGGCCGACCTGATGATCGTCTCTCAGGTAGAGCTGGTCAAGGGCGAAGGCGGCGCTGCAAGCGCTGTTGAAGGTCTGGGCGTTGCTGCTGCACATGCCACCGGCGAAAAGTGCGAGCGCTGCTGGAAGTACTCTGCCGACATCGGCACCCACTCTGCTCACCCCACCCTGTGCGCACGCTGCGCCAGCGTTGTGGAGGGCTGATCCATCTTATATCTCTGGCGGCGCACCCGGCGCAAAAGGGGGCGCCGCCTTTTTCAAAAAATCAAGCGTTGGGAGAAACTATGGCATACGTCATTCTGAATCTGGTCTGTGTGGCCGCGCTGGTGGGCATCGATCAGGCCATCAAGCTCTGGGCCGTTCAGGCTCTGGCTCCGGTGGAGTCCATCACCCTCATCCCCCATGTGTTGGAGCTGCGCTTCGTGCTCAATCAGGGCATGGCCTTCAGCCTGCTCAGCGGCAGGCAGCTCTTCCTCATCCTCACCACCACCGCCGCGCTGCTGTTGGTGGCCTATATGCTGTTCTTCCGCAGCCGGGGCAGGCTGCTGCAGCAGACGGCGTTCATCCTCGTGCTGGCGGGCGGCATCGGCAACCTCATCGACCGGGTGCTCAACGGCGAGGTCGTGGACTACATCAACCCTCTGTTCATCGACTTTGCGGTCTTCAACTTCGCCGACATCTGCGTCTGCGTCGGTGTGGCGCTCTGGGTGCTGGTCATCCTGCTGGAAGAGGTGGACGACAAGCCCTCGAAGGAGCGCTGAAACATGGAACAGCGTGAATTTATCGTGGAGGCGGAGGCCGCAGGCCAGCGCATCGACCGCTTCCTCAGCGGGGAGGACACCGGGCTTTCCCGCAGCGCGCTGCAGGGCCTCGTGGCCGAGGGCCATGTGCTCTGCAACGGCAGGAGCATCGCCAAGAGCCTCAAGCTCAAGGCGGGAGATACCATCCTGCTGGAGATCCCCGACGCAAAGCCCATCGAGGCCGTGCCGCAGGACATCCCGCTGGACATCGTGTATGAGGACGACCATCTTCTGGTGGTGAACAAGCCCAAGGGGATGGTGGTCCATCCGGCCCCGGGCAACCCGGACGGCACGCTGGTGAACGCCCTGCTCTGGCACTGCAAGGGCAGCCTCTCGGGCATCGGCGGTGAGATACGCCCCGGCATCGTCCACCGCATCGACAAGGACACCAGCGGGTTGCTGGTGGTGGCGAAGGATGACGCCACCCACATCGGCCTGTCCCAGCAGATGGCCGTCCACAGCGTGGAGCGGGCCTACCAGACCGTCGTTTACGGCGGCTTTGCACAGGACGAGGGCTTTGTGGAGGCCAATCTGGGCCGCTCCAAGACCGACCGCAAAAAGATGGCGGTCTACCCGGCCAGCGAGCCGCACACCAAGTACGCCTACACCGGCTACAAGGTGCTGGAGCGCTTCGGGGGCTTCACCCTGCTGGAGTGCCGCCTCAAGACGGGCCGCACCCACCAGATCCGCGTCCATATGGCGTCCATCCAGCACCCCGTGGCGGGCGACCCTGTGTATGGCCCGCACAACTGCATCACTAAGCTCCACGGCCAGTGCCTCCACGCCAAGACGCTGGGCTTCATCCACCCCATCACGGGGGAGCAGCTCCGCTTCGATTCGGAGCTGCCGGAGTATTTCACCCACTTTATCGCATCGCTCAGGAGGGGGACTGTATGACAAAACTTCTCGGTTCTGCGCTCGTGCTCTGCGATCTGGACCACCTTCTCTTGGCCGGTGACGGCAATATGCCGCAGGTCGTCCGGGACGTGTTGCAGCTGTTTTCCAGCCGGGGCGGCCGCCTGACCGTCTTCACCCAGCGCTCGCCCCGGGCTGTCCGCGCCGTGCTGGGCGGGGTGCGCCTCGCCGCGCCTGCGCTGACCTGCGGCGGCACGCTGGCTTACCGGTTCTCGGAGGGCGGCGGCCAGCCGCTGTGCAGCTTCGCGGGCTGTGAGGAGTCCATCTTCAAGAAGCTGCCCGCTGCGGTGGGGCTTGGCATCGCGCTGCAGATGGCCGACGGCTCCACCCGCGTGCTGCGGATGAGCACTGCCCTCGAGCGCCATCTGCGCCGGGAGTTCACCCCCTTTACCCTGTGCAGCCCCGCCGATGTCCGGGGCGAGGACGTGCTGCGCATCCTGCTCTATCAGGACCGCCAGCAGCTGCCCATTCAGGCCCTGCTGGAACGGGCGCTGGGGGACAATGCCGCCATGCTGCGCTCGGAGCGCATCGGCATGGACGTCATGGTGCTGACGCCGGGCACGGTCTCGGCGGAGGCGATGCTGGGGGCGGTCTGCCTGCCCATCAACTGCACCGCAGACCAGCTCACCGTCGCCGCCGGATGCGGCCAGATGCTGGAGCTTGTCCGTCAGGCCAGGCAGAGCGTCGTCCCGGCCGATGCCCCGGTGGAGCTGCGCCTTGCCGCCAGTCAGACGACCCTGACCGACCACGACACCGGCGCGGCGGCAGAGTTTTTCTATGGCCTTGTGCGAAGTGCTGAAGCTGCTTCGTAAAAATTGTGTAAAGTCTCCTGCAAATTTTCCGCAGGAGACTTTCTTTTTGGAGGGATTTCTAGTACAATGAAAGAAACTATGTCCGCGCCCCACCAGTGCCGCTTTCTGGCGCTGGCAGCAGCGGCGGCAGCGTGCATCGTCGGGCTGGCACTGTGGTACGCCGTGCCGCCCGCCCCGGCGCAGGATATTCCGGCGTCCGCGCCGGAGGCGCTGCGGGAGTCCTTCCGGGTGGACCTCAACACCGCCGGGGTGGACGCGATGACCACCCTGCCCGGCCTCGGGGAAAAGAAGGCGAGAGCGATCTTGGAATACCGCCTCACCCACGGCTCCTTCCGGAGCCTCGGCGAGGTGGCGCAGGTGCCGGGCGTTACGCAGGATATGATAGACGGATGGCAGGGCCTCGTCTATCTGAGCTGAGGGGAGACCCCCCTCGCAGGAAAGAGGAATCATCATGAGTGAAGAGAGCATCTTTATCAACCGGGAACTGAGCTGGCTGGATTTCAACCGCCGCGTGCTGGTGCTGGGCAAGGATAAAAATGTCCCGCTGGCCGAGCAGCTCAAGTTCCTGTCCATCTATGGCTCCAATCTGGACGAGTTCTTCATGGTGCGCGTCGGCTCGCTCCAAGAGCGGGCAAACCTCATGCGCGGCAAGAAGGAGAAGCGGGAGAATAAGACCAACATGACGGCGGAGGAGCAGCTTGCCGCCATCATGCCCAAGACGGCCCAGCTTCAGGAGGACTGCGACAAATATTACGCCAAGGCACTGGAAAATCTGGCCGCCTGCGGCTACCGCAAGGTGGACTTCGATAAGCTGACCAAGGAGGACGAGCATTTCTGGAAAAAGTATTTCCAGAGCGAGCTTTTCCCCATCCTCAGCCCCCAGATCGTGGACAGCCGCCATCCCTTCCCGTTCCTGCGCAATAAGGAGATCTACCTCGGCGTCCTCCTCCACGAAAAGCACTCTGCGGAGAACACCCTCGGCATTGTGCCCATCTCGAGCCAGATGGAGCGGATGCACCTCGTCCGGAAGGACAACGAGACGCTTTTTGCCCTGACGGAAGAACTGGTGCTCCACTATGCGGCTCTTATCTTCGGTAAGGAGAACGTGCAGGAAAAGTGCCTCTTCCGGGTCACCCGCAACGCCGACATCGACGTGAAAGAGGGGATGATGGACCATGACATCGACTACCGCGAGATCATGGCCGACCTGCTCAAGCGCCGCCGCAAGCTGGCCGCAGTGCGGCTGCAGGTCATCCCTGCCGCGCCGCAGGTCACGCAGCTGCTGTGCAGCCGCCTCGAGCTGACCCACAAGCGGGTCTTCGTCCAGAAAAGCCCCCTTGACCTGAGCTTCTTCTTCAAGCTCACGAGCCGGATGGAGTCCGACGGACACCCGGAGCTGTTCTATTCGTCGGCCCGGCCCATGCTGCCTCCGCAGGACTACGACCTCACCGCCGAGGTGGAAAAGCATGATGTGCTGCTGAGCTATCCGTACCAGTCCATCCGCCCCTTCATTGCGATGCTCAAAAAGGCCGCGCAGGACCCCGACGTCATCTCCATCAAGATGACCCTCTACCGGATGGCCCGGGAGTCCCAGATCGTGCAGGCCCTCGTGGAGGCCGCCGAAAACGGCAAGGAGGTCGTGGCGCTGGTGGAGCTGCGCGCCCGCTTTGATGAGCAGAACAACATCGACTGGTCGAAGCACCTCGAGGAGGCGGGATGCACCGTCATCTACGGCTTCGACGACTACAAGGTGCACTCCAAGCTGACCCTCATCACCAAAAAGAGCGCCCATGGCTACTCCTACATCACCCAGATCGGCACCGGCAACTACAACGAGAAGACCAGTGAGCTTTATACCGACTACTCCTTCATCACCGCCGACCTCGGCATCGGCGAGGAGGCTTCCAATGTCTTCCAGAACCTCGCCGTGCAGAAGCTGACGGAAGAGAGCGAAAAGATGCTGGTGGCGCCGCTGCGCTTCAAGAGCGTCCTGCTGGACGAGATGGACCGGGTCATCAACGCCGCCCGTCTGGGGCGTCCGGCCTCCATGATCCTCAAGAACAACTCCATCTCCGACCGGGACATCATCCTGAAGCTCGAGGAGGCCAGCTGTGCGGGGGTCCGCATCGACATGATCGTCCGCGGCATCTGCTGCGTCCGCGCCGGTGTGCCCGGAAAGACCGAGAACCTCCACATCCGCAGCCTCGTGGGCCGCTACCTTGAGCATGGCCGCATCTACAGCTTCTTCGATGGGGTCAACACCCGCACCTATATTGCCTCCGGCGATTTTCTCACCCGCAACACCGAGTGCCGCGTGGAGGTGGGCGTCCGGGTGGAAGACCCCGTCCTGAAGGAAAAGCTGGACAGCATCCTCCGGCTTCAGCTCAGCGACAACGTCAACGCCCGCGAGATGCAGCCGGACGGCAGCTACCAGAAGGTCAAGCCCGCCCCCGGCGAGCCGCTGGTGAACAGCCAGATGGGGATGTACGACCTTCTCCGGGACGACTGGACCGCCCGGGACAAGGCAGCTGCGCCCGTTGAACCGCCGAAGCCCAGCAAGGCCCCGGAGAAGCCTGCCGCACCCGCAAAGGCTGTACCTCAGCCCGCCGCTCCCGCCCCGGCAGAAAAGCCGCAGGCGAAGGCCGCTCCTGCCCCCATGCCCGTTGTCGTCACCGAGAGCCGCTCCCGCAGCACCGGCCTGCTGGGCCGTCTGCTCGGATATTTCCGGAAATAATGAGACCTGCTGCCGTCAGTCCCAAAGCTGGCGGCAGCTTTTTTGTGTTCTGGCTGCCCCTTCTGCTGCATACAGTGCAGAGAGCAGGAGGGACGCCGATGCGGACAAGACAGCAGAGCACAAAGGGATGGGTCATCTTCGCGGCGTTCTGCGCCGTTTTGTTCTGTATGACTGTGCTGCGGGCCTGTGCCGCCAAGACTGCGCCGGAGGGCTGCTCGCTGGAACGGGTGCGGCCGACGCAGGCCGTCTGCTTCCCACTGGGGACGAATAGATGGCGCGTCTCGGACGCCTACGGCTGGCGCACCGACCCCCTCACCGGCGAAGAAACCTTTCACCGGGGCACAGACCTCGCCTGCGCGGAAGGAACGCGGGTGCTGGCCGCGATGGACGGCGTCGTATCTGCCGCCCGGCGGAGCACGACCTACGGCAACTATCTCCGCCTGAGCCACAGCGGCGGGCAGGAGACGCTTTACGCCCACCTCCAATACCTTTTCGTCCGGGCCGGGGAGGTGGTGCAGGCGGGCCAGCCGCTGGGCACAGCAGGGGAGACCGGCCGCTCCACCGGGGCACACCTCCATTTCGAGCTTCTTGAGCAGGGCATCCGCTATGACGCCGGGGCGCTGCTGGGTCTGCCATGAGGCGGCTCGTCCGGGCAGGGCCGCTGGTCTTCCGTGACCCGCTCTTGCTCTGCGGGGCGCTGTATCTGCTGCTCTGGTCCGACGCCAGCGGCTTTCTGCGCATCGGCCTGTATGCCGCTGTCCTCCATGAGATGGGGCATATCCTCGTCTATCTGGCCCTCTTCCGCCGCCTGCCGGTCATCGAAGTGACCATGACCGGCTTTTGTATGCGGACGAGGGGGCAGGCCCTCACCCGGGGGCAGACCTTTCTTCTCGCTGCCGCCGGGCCGGGGACGAACGCTCTGCTGGCCGCTGTCTGGGCGGTGCGGATGGAGCAGTACGCTGCCATCCGGGACAGCGCCTTTCTCGCGGCCAACGTCCTCACCGGGGCATTCAACCTCCTGCCCATCCCGCCGCTGGACGGGGCGCAGATGGTGCGCTGTCTGTTGCAATCCTCCTCAAAATAGGGTACAATAAGGAAACATGAAATCCGTATTGTCAAATGGAGGAACTTGATGTTTGATCCGAAACTGAAAGAAGCGCTGTCCCGGGTGCAGAAGCCGGGCCGTTATACCGGCGGCGAACCGGGCAGCGTGTATAAAAATAAAGATGAGGTGGACGTCCGCTTTGCGTTCTGCTTCCCGGACACCTACGAAGTGGGAATGTCTTTTCTGGGCGAAAAGATACTCTATGAGCTGCTGAACAGCCACAAGAACTGGTGGTGCGAGCGCGCCTTCATGCCGTGGCTGGATATGAAGGCGGAGATGGAGCGTCTGGGTCTGCCCCTCTACACGATGGAGAGCAAAGACCCTCTCACCGACTTCGATGCCGTGGGCTTCACGCTCCAATATGAGCTGTCCTACACCAACATCCTCGCCATGCTGGAGTTGGCGGGCATCCCGTTCTATTCGAAAGACCGCGACGAGCGCTGGCCGCTCATCGTGGCAGGCGGCCCCTGTGCCTGCAACTCTGAGCCGATCGCGGATTTCTTCGACGTCATCCAGCTGGGCGAGGGCGAGAACCAGCTGCCCGGTATCTGTGCCGAGATCGAAAAGGCAAAGAAGGAGGGCGGTGTCTCCAAGAAGGAGCTGCTGCGCCGCATCGCCAAAATTCCCGGCGTCTATATCCCGGCGTTCTACGATGTCGAATACTGCGAGGATGGCCGCGTCAAGTCCATCACCCCCAATGAGCCGGGCATCCCGGCCGTTGTCACCAAGGCCATCATCAAGGACCTGAACGAGTTTGCCCCGCCCACGAATTTCGTGGTGCCCATGGTGGGTGCCATTCAGGATCGCGCCAGCATCGAGGTGCTGCGCGGCTGTGTGCGCGGCTGCCGCTTCTGTCAGGCGGGCTTTCTGTACCGCCCCATGCGACAGCGTGACGCGGGCCTTCTGAACAGGGCGGCGCAGGAGCTGTGCGCCAACACCGGCTATGAGGAGCTGAGCCTTTCCAGCCTGTCCACCTCCGACCACAGCCAGCTGGAAGAGCTGCTGGACGACCTGAACGAGTGGGCACCGAAAGAGCACGTCAGCCTGTCGCTGCCCTCCCTGCGGATGGACAACTTCTCCCAGAGCCTCATCGAAAAGACCACCAAGGTGCGCAAAAGCGGCCTGACCTTTGCCGCCGAGGCCGGCACCCAGCGCCTGCGCGACGTCATCAACAAGAACGTCACATGGGACGAGATCGAGAAGACCTGCTCGCTGGCTTTCGCCAACGGCTACACCTCCGTCAAGCTCTACTTCATGATGGGCCTGCCCACCGAGACGATGGAGGACATCGAGGGCATCGCCGAGACGGCTCAGAAGGTGGTGGACCTCTACTACTCCAACCCCAAGCACGCCAAGGGCCGCGGCGTGCAGGTGACCATCAGCTGCGCCTGCTTCGTACCCAAGCCCCACACTCCCTTCCAGTTCGTCCCCATGGACACCGAGGAAATGCTCAAGGCCAAGCAGAAGCATCTGCTGGAGAGCGTCCACAGCCGGAAGATCAAGGTCAACTACCACGACAGCACCACCAGCTTTCTGGAGGGCGTGTTTGCCAAGGGCGACCGCCGCCTTGCCCCGGTCATTGTGGAAGCCTACAAGCGCGGCTGCTACTTTGACGGCTGGGAAGAGTGCTTCAAGTACGACACATGGCTGCAGACCTTTGCGGATCTGGGCATCGACCCGGCGTTCTACTGCCAGCGGCCCATCGGTCTGGACGAAGTGACGCCCTGGTCCCACATGGATTACGGCGTCACCCACGAATATCTGGTGCGGGAGTACCAAAAGGCGCTTGCCGCCCAGACCACCCAGCCCTGCAACCGTGCCTGCCACGGCTGCGGCGCCAATCATCTGTTAGGAGGGCCGTGCTTTGATTACAGTCAGGATCTCGTTTAAGAAGAGGAACGAAGCCTCCTACATCTCTCTGCTGGATCTGCAGCGGGTGATGCAGCGGGTGCTCAAGCGCAGCGGACTGCCGGTGTGGCACACGCTGGGCTTCAACCCCCATATCTATATGACCTTTGCCTGCCCGCTCTCGCTGGGGCAGGAGAGCGAGTGTGAATGCGTGGACGTAAAGACCGAGGCCGAAGCCCCCGACTTTGCCCAGTGGCAGACGGCGCTGAACGCCATCATGCCCACTGGCATCGAGGTCTACCGGGTGGAGCCGGTAAAGATGA
>OISE01000387.1_pt1 | contig 10901 bp, 10 predicted proteins | sample 1586401 | NCBI WGS metagenome assembly OISE01 (sample SAMN02675048, study PRJEB24791) | human gut metagenome, SKBSTL034 | isolation source: stool | host: Homo sapiens | place: USA
GCTGATATTCGAGTATCTCACAAGATAAAAAAGAGAACTCGACAAGATAAAAAAGTATCTTAGATTAAAACCATCATGCTGAAAATAAGTATCTTAACCCCTATCTATGGAGTAGAAAAATATATCGAACAGTGCGCCCGGTCACTGTTCGAGCAGTCGTATGCGTCTATCGAATACATCTTTGTAGATGACTGTACCCCCGATAAAAGCATCGGTATCCTACAATCGCTCCTGAAAGAATATCCTGAAAGAGCACAACAGGTACGCATCATCCACCACGACAGAAACCGGGGCGTGGGAGCTGCAAGACAGACGGCACTGATGGCGGCTACAGGCGATTATCTTTTATTTGCCGATAGCGATGATATGCTGCCGGAAGATGCAGTTGAGAAGCTGACCACAAAAGCCGAAAGCACTCATGCCGACCTGATTGATGGCGGCTACCGGGAATGGTGCGATGGTAAAGCTGGAATACTCCAGAAACCTTTTGATGTTTCTGACAAGAAACTGCTCAAACTGCTTGTTTGTCAGAACATCATCACCAACCGGCTGTGGGGCAGAATCTATAAGCGTTCGCTCATCATGGAGCACAGGATATTCTTTGAAGAGGGCATCAACTATGCGGAAGATCTTTTCTGGAATGCCCAGTTCATGTTCTACGGCAAAAAGGTGAACATCGATGATGCGGTATATTATTATCGTACCGACAATGAGAATTCCTACAATCACAACATCTCTGAAAAGAATCTCCTGTCATACTTCAAGTCAACCCGCCGACTCATCGATTTTTTCGAGCAGAACGATAAGAAGCATCAGTATCTCAGAGCCACAGAGATAGGCATCGTCAATGCCTACCGCTGGGCAGCAAACGCACAGGTAGCCTTCGAAAAGGTGGATCAGGCACTCGGCTACAAGCCTAAGAGCTGCCTCATCCGACTCATCATCAAGCTCATCAAAAAGGGGGTACCTGTCAAGAGGGTGAATCTTATCTACCTCGCTTACAGAAAGCTATACACTCTTCTAATATCTGCACCTTCAGCAGCTTCATGATACAGAAGTAGATGGTGGCTGAAACCAGCAGACGAACCAGCAGCAGGAGATAGATGTTCTGCAGGCTGCGAGTCATGAAATAGGTAACTACCATCGTGGCTGCCGCACAGAGCATGAATGGCAGTATATCCTTTGCCACATCCAGGAACCGCAATCCGGCAACACGCTTCATCATCCACTGCCAGACCAAAAGCCAGGCGATGATAAACACGGTATAGGCTATCACCATGGTCTGGATGCCATATTGATGACAGAACAACACCAAGGCGAGCAAACCCACTACCTGACCGATGTTGCACCACATATACACATCAGAACGCCCCTTGCTGATGGCAAGGTTCTGATAGAGCGTATAAATCGGCATAAAGGCACCGCTCACACAGAGAATCTGCAACAGCGGCACACTGGCTATCCATTTCTCATGAATCGTAATCAGAATGAATTCGCGTGATACCAGGGTCAAACCAAACATCAATGGAAAAGAAAGGAATGCCGTGAAACGGAGCATTTTTCTAAACACCAGCAACTCGCGGTTCTTATCGTTCTGGATAGAAGCCAAGACAGGCTGAGCTATCTGTCCCACCGTATTGGCAACAAACGAATTAGCCTTGGTGTCCCAGTTGTATGCCTGACTATAGTTACCCACATCATTAATCGGATAGAACCTGCCGAAGACAAAGGTCAATACATTATTGCTCACCGTATTGATGATGTTGGTAACCAGGAGTTTCACGCTGAATCCAAACATCTTCCTCACCGGTCCGAAATCGATATGAAAGTTCGGGCGCCATCCCGTATAATAATATCTTCCTATATTCAGCACGAGGATAAAGATAACCTGCTGCCAGGCAAGACTCCAGTAAGCCATGCCGTTGAATGCCAGTACCAGTCCCACGACATTCGAACTGATCAGGGCCATGAAATTAACGATGGTAATCTCCTTGTTCATCATGGTCTTCATCATATATCCGTTCTGGGCGATGCCAAACGAAGAGATGAAGAAACTCAGGAACACGAAGCGCGACAGGGAGGTGAGACAAGGCTGATGGAAGAAATCTGCTATCAGCGGCGCACAGAAAAAGAGCACCACATACATGGTAAGACTCACCAGGACATTAAACCAGAACACCGAGTTATAATCGTTATCGGTGGGTTTTCTGATATTCACCAGTGCCTGGGTAAACCCGCTACTCTGCAGATTGCCCGCTATCAGGGTGAATATGGTGAGGATGCCGATGATACCATAATCGGCTGGCGACAACAAACGCGCCAAGAAGATGCCAAAGAGGATATTGAGTACCTGGGTAGAGCCACTGTTCATCGCTCCCCAGAACAATCCCTTGGCGGTTTTTTCCTTTAATGATTCTGCCATCGTTTCTATCTGATAAATATGGAATATTACTTGTTTTTACTTTTTAGAATGCAAAAGTAGCATAAATAGTTTGAAGTTCAAAACTTTTTGCTTACTTTTGCAGCCGTAAAACAGAAAAAAGTATGGATATTAAGAACATCAAGAAGGAATGGAACGCCACAATACTCGATATATTGAAGGCATTCATCGACATCTGCAACAAGTATCACCTCAGATATTACTGTTGTGCCGGCACCGCCATCGGAGCCGCCCGTCACCACGGAATGATTCCCTGGGACGATGACATCGACGTGCTGATGCCACGCCCCGACTACGACCGTCTGCTCGAAATCGCCAAACACGAAGACTTTGGCAAATACGAGGTAGTAACTCCCTACAACAACGAGTCATACCCTCTGTATTTCTCCAAACTCGTGAATCGCGAAACCACCCTTATCGAGGAGAAGGAGCGTCCCTGCATCATCGGTCTTTACGTAGATATCTTCCCTCTTGATGCCACCGACGATGACCTGGAAACGGCAAAGGCGCTGTATCGCAAATACTCGAAGACCATCAACCGTCTGAATGCCGTAACCACCCACAATACTTTCTTTGAGTACATCTCCCTGCTCCTGCACAAGGAAACCTGGGGCCGCTTTGCCATCAAGACGATCGCCTTCTTCTGCCGCAGCAAGATGCGCCACCGCCTCATCCAGCAGATGGACGAGATGAGTCACCGGTATGACTTCGATAAGGCGAAGAACGTACTGGTGAATACAGGTTCCTACCACTATAAGGAGATTTTCCCGAAGGAATGGCTCGGCAAGGGCAAGGAATTCCCGTTCGAGGATACCACCGTATTGCTGCCGGAGCAGGCTGATACCTATCTGCGCCACTTCTTTGGCGACTATATGAAGTTTCCACCCGTAGAACAGAGAGTAGAGAAACACCTTCGCTACTATCTGAACATGGAAAAGCGGGAAACATGGGATGAGATTAAAAGAAAGCTTTAGCCTTCCCTCACTTCCTGCAAGGTATGTCCGAAACCTTCTTCTACATCAAAGAGCGGTTTCCAGCCTAAAGCCTTGAGTTTATCCGTACTGAAGGTTGCCTTGGTGATAGGCGTGGTATTGCCCTGCTGCGCATCCGCCTCAGGAATATCAAACACCACCTTTCTATCCGCTTTCCGGGCTATCAGCTCTGCCAGTTGGCGGATGGAGATATTCGATTCTGAATGAGCCACATTATAGACATTTGCCCTCTCGCCATCCAGCAGGAGGCGCAAGATGGCATGGGCGGCATCTACCACATAAAGCCAGGAGCGGAAAGCCTCACCCTTACTCTTCAGGACGATATCCTCACCCTTCAGAACATTGCGGATAAACTGGGCATACACCCTATTGTCACTCTCCGTAAAGCCCGGACCGTAGGTATGACTCAGTCTGGCTATCACCACATCGGCATCATACTCTGCTCCGTATGCCATGCAGAGCGTTTCGGCAGCACGTTTGGAAGATGGATAGCAGGCACGCACCGATGCACAATCCACATAGCCGCTGCTCTTCTCGGTAAATTCAGAGCCATCGCCCTCGCCATAGATTTCACCCGAAGAAATATAAACCATGCGCTGCATGCGGTGACTCAATCCATATTCCAGCAGGTTGGATACGCCGTTGATGTTTGCCTTCATCACCTCTACAGGGTTCTGCTTAAAGAAGTTAGGACTCGCATTGCTGGCTGCATCGATGATGTAATCTGCGCCCTCAGCCAACTCATTATAGACTGGTTCCCCTATCATCCTGTTCATGCTCTTGATGACAGGCTGGGTAACGTCTATCTCTGCAAAGAAGAAAGATTCATCCTCCCAATAGGCAGCAAACTTCTGTCGGGCACGTTCCTTGTTTCTTCCGGCTGCTATCACCTTGTAGCACCGGACAGGATTCTGCATCAGCACATCAACCACACAGCCTCCTACCAGTCCTGTAGCCCCAGCCACAAGAATGGTCTTGCCATGCAGTCGCTCCAATTCCAAACCTTCCCGGAAAAGGCGCGCAATATCTTCCTTATATGGTGAATTTCCTATCATAACATGTTTATTTTAACCAAGCCTCAGGCTGAACCTTCATCAGTGCCTTCAGTATCTCCAGATCCTCAACGGTGGTTATCTTGATGTTCTTCTCTGAACCAGGCACGATATGCATCTGTCTGCCTCCCAGTTCTGCCATCAGGGTACAGGATGCCACCGAATTGGTGATGCCCTTCTCCTTAGCCTCTTCGTGGGCTGCTATCAGATTGCCCAAACGGAAGGTCTGGGGTGTCTGGGTACGGATCAGTTTGTCGCGCGGAATACTGGTGTTGGTCGTAAAACCATCTTCGCTCTCCAGGATAGCCTCTCTACATTTGATACCCGTAATGGCATAGCCATACTTCTGGCAGATGGCGATATTGGACGAGATGATGTCTTGCGACAAGAGTGGGCGCACGGCATCATGCACCAGCACCAGGTCGTCATCACCGCATCCCGCCTCTTTCAAGCCATAGATACCATTGTGGATTGACTCCTGACCATTGCTTCCGCCAGGGAATATCCATTTCAGCTTGGTAATGCAGAACTGGTTGGCATACGACTGCAGTACCGTTTCCCAACCTGCCAGACATACCACAGCAATACCCTGAATATCAGGATGCTTCTGAAAAGCCATCATCGTATGGATGATGATAGGACAGTTGTCTACATGCATAAACTGCTTTGGGATGTCCTGTCCCATTCTATTGCCAGAACCTCCGGCTATGATCAATGCATAGTTCATATTCTCTATCTTTAAATTGATTATTTCTGAATGATTCTCCCCGGATTCCCTACCACGGTAGCCCCGTCGGGAATATCCTGGAATACCACGGCACCGGCGCCTATCGTCACGTGGTTGCCGATGTGGATGCCGCCGAAGACCGTGGCACCGGTATAAATCTTCACGTCATTTCCGATGGTAGGTCTGCCGCCCTTGCCGTTGCCCAGCGTCACCATCTGCAGACAGTAGAAGTCATCACCTATGCTTTCTGCGTTGAGATAGGTGGCATAGCTGTGCTCCAGATGCGCACCCTTCCCGATATGCGGACACCAGATGGTCATCGTACGCTCAGGAGGCAACAGCCAGCTGATGAAAACCGAACGGTATTCGCCCATGCGGTAATAAAACAGATTGCGGAAACTCCTTTCGCGGGTGCATGCCTTAATCAGGTTGAGCACCGTAGGCTTCCTGTCCTGCACCTTCAGCAGGTCGGCATCTATCTCCTTCTTATGGAGCAGATACAAAGCGATATGCGGCAACATGCGCACCGCCGAAGCTGACAATATGATGGTTTGTACAATCGGATTCATGACTCTAAATCTTGTTTTAACATGGTTGCAAAGATACAAAAAATAAAGCAACTAGCATGCTTTTATCCGAAAACAATTGCTCTTTTCACTAAAAATAAGATAATAGAACAGGGTTTGTAGATTTTTAGTCGGTTTTATTGCTAAATAATGTGAATTAAATAGCTTTCCATACAACTTTTCCGTACCTTTGCACAAAGTTATATATAACGATATTATAGAAGAGGATAAAACAGAACATTATGAAGAGGATATTGATTGTAGAAGACGATTTGGCATTCGGAACAATGATACAGACTTGGCTCAAAAAGAAAGGATTCGATGTAGAAAGGGTAACATCCGTAGGCGCTGCCATCAAAGCGATGGGAGCCGGCGATGCATTCCATTTGGTTCTTTCCGACCTGCGCCTGCCCGACCATGACGGACTGGTATTGCTCCAGCATATCAGAAAGTCCGATACCCACCTGCCTTTTATCGTAATGACTAGCTATGCAGAGGTTCAGAATGCTGTATGTGCCATGAAATCGGGTGCTACCGATTACGTGGCTAAACCCTTCCATCCCGAAATCCTCTTAGAGAAAATCCGTGAGGCTATCCAGTCGGCTGCTTCTGCGGTTTCAACCCCTCAGCGTGCGGAATCTGCCGCCATGCAGGATGCGCCCCAAGAAGAGCAGCAGGGCGCTACGGAGGTTCCTAGATATATAAAAGGTGAAAGCGAGGCTTCCAAACAGCTCTACGAGTTCGTTTCGCTCGTTGCCCCAACCCCGATGTCAGTGCTCATTCTCGGAGCCAGCGGCACCGGAAAGGAATATGTGGCGCGCAGCATCCACGAACAGAGTCTGCGCAAGGACAAACCTTTCTATGCCATCGACTGCGGCGCCATCCCTAAGGAGGTGGCAGCATCTGAATTCTTCGGATATAAGAAGGGTGCCTTTACCGGAGCCGAACAGGATAAGAAGGGTGCCTTCGAGATAGCTAACGGCGGAACGGTTTTCCTCGATGAGATGGGAAACCTCAACTACGAAGTACAGGTGCAGCTCCTCAGAGCCTTGCAGGAGAGGAAAATCCGTCCGCTGGGCAGCACGCAGGAGATTGATGTGGATATCCGACTCATCTGTGCCACCAACGAGAATCTGGCGCAAGCGGTAGCCGAAGGCAAGTTCAGAGAGGACCTCTATCACCGCATCAACGAGTTTACCATCTACATGCCTGCCCTCAAGGACAGAGGTGCCGATATCTTCCTCTTTGCCAACCTCTTTATCAAGCACGCCAACCAGGAACTGGGCAAGAATGTGCTCGGACTGGATGTCAAAGCCTCCGAAATCATTGCCTCATACGACTGGCCAGGCAACCTGCGCGAACTGAACAATGTGATGAAGCGCGCCACCCTGCTCACCCGTGGCAAGTATATCGGTGCCCAGGAACTGGAGAAGACGATGGCACAAACCTCCACAGCCCGACCAATCAATATGCAGCTGCACAGCGAACAGTCGGAACAGGAAAGCATCGCCGCTGCCCTGAGAGCCACCCACGGCAACAAGAGCAAGGCAGCCCAACTGCTTGCCATCGACCGCAAGACACTCTACAACAAAATGAAGAAATACGGCATGGAGTAAAACATGCCACACCCCGATTCCCCAATATATTCCACACTATATTGGGGAATTTTTCTACACCTTTTCCCCACTTTCCCCACATCCCGTTTCTGGCACAAAACACCATCAACCCTGATTATCAGATACTTAACAAAACCAATCGATTTTTGGCACGCCTATTGTGATATTATTTAGCGAACTCGCAAATGAGTTTCAACAAGAGAATTAATAAACAAAATAATATTCACAATTAAAAAACAAAAGAATTATGAAAAAGTTAGTATTTGCAGTTATCGCAGCAGTAGCAATGGTATCAGTTAGCAATGTATTTGCAGGTAACAGAATGGTAAGCGTTGCAGGTTCAGAACCAGTAGACACAGTAGCTCCAGCCGACACAACAGCAACACCTGTTGAAACTCCAGCAGCAACAGTGGATTCAACCGTAGCAAAGTAAATCCACCTTCAGAAAATAGTAATTACGCGTCGCTTTCAATGAAACAGGAGATAGATGACCAGATTTTGGCATTTATCTCCTGTTTTCGTTGGTTTATATCGCATTTTTGATTAACTTTGCACGCAAATAGCAAAAAGACTCAAAACATTAAAAGATAAAAAGATGCAGCAAACAAACGTTCCTTTCAAGGTAGCCCTGGGTTACATCATCGTCGCCATCGTACTGATTCTGGCGATAGGGTTGGTATATCGCAACACCACAACCGTGCTCGCTATCAACCAGGCAACCCGCGACTATATCGAAAAGCGACAGGCAGCCGACAGCACCATGTCCAACCTGCTCAAGGAGGAACAGACCAATCTGCAGCAGCTTACCCGCGCCATGCAGGGCAAGTCATCCCACAACTATCTGCATGAGAAGATGAACAGCCTCAACAGTGGCGAAGATTCCGTTGTCGTGCATTCCAAGGCACCCAAGACTCATGTGGCAAAGAACACCACCGTAGAGGTGATGAAAACCCGCAAGGGCTTCTTTCGCCGCCTTGCCGATGCCTTCAAGAAGGAACATGCCGAAACGCTCAGCATCAGACGCGACAGCAACCAGGCTGTCACCGATACCCTCTCTACCCCGGTCAACTTAGCCGGAAACGTAGCCGATATCCTGGAACAGATTGACCGCAAGGAGAAGCAGTCTACGCGCGATAACCACGATGCCATCAACCGCGAGGTGAGAGACCTGCAGATAACCAATGCCCGCCTCGCCCTGCGCTCCTCCCAGCAGCTCAACGATATCCACCAGCGCGAACGTCAGGCGATGCAGCAGGCTATCAACCAGGCGATGCAGGCGCGCCAGAATCTGCTCTGGCAGATAGGTCTGCTTGCCATCGTAGCCATCACAGCCGCCGTCATCCTCGTCTATTACATCTACCGCGATACGCAGAAGGAACGCATCTACCGCGAGAATCTCGAAGAGGCTAACGAGGAAATCAGGCGCATCATGAACCAGCGCGAACGCCTGCTCCTCACCATCACCCACGACATCAAGGCTCCGGCTGCCAGCATCTCGGGCTTCATCGACCTGATGAAGGATTATGTCGACAACCCGCAGGCCATCTCCTGCCTCAACAGCATCAAGGGGTCTGCCACCCATCTCTCCCGGCTCGTTGCCGCCCTGCTCGATTATCACCAGTTGGAAAACGGACTGATGAAGCTGAACCCTGTAGATTTCTCGCCTGCCGACATGTTCCGCCAGTGTGCCGGAGAGATGCAGATCCTGAGCCAGGAGAAGGGACTGGAACTGCATCTGGAGCTCGATGGCATCAGCAGTCCGCAGACCTACTACCGTGCCGATGCCTTCCGTATCCGTCAGATACTCAACAACCTGGTGAGCAATGCCATCAAGTATACTGATAAGGGCAGCGTCACCATCCAGGCAGCCATCAGTCCCCAGCACCTCCTCACCTTCTCGGTAAGGGATACCGGCAAGGGCATGACCACCGAAGAGCGCCAGAAGGTGTTCCAGGCGTTCACCCGTCTGAAGAGTGCCCAGGGCATCGAGGGCACCGGTCTCGGGCTGAACATCACCCAGGAACTGGTCAATCTGCTTCAGGGCACCCTGCGTCTGGAATCCGTCAAGGACAAGGGCAGCACCTTCACCGTCACCATTCCGCTTGCCTTAGGTACCGCTCCTGCAGCAGAAGAGGCAGAAGAGCAGAAGCCGCTCACCCCAGCCAAGCCCCATTTCGAAAACCACAAGATACTGCTGCTCGATGACGACCCGTTGCAGCTCCGTCTGCTTCAGGAGATGCTGAAGAAGCTGATAGGCGACAGTTGGCAAGTCTTTGCCTGTCTGCATGTAGCCGAGGCGCTCACCGTGCTCCACAACGAGCATCCTGCGCTGATGATGATGGATATCGAAATGCCCGAGATGAACGGCATCAGGATGATTCAGCACATCAACCACAGCCACATGAAGGTAGTAGCGATGACTGCCCACGATGCCAGCATCATCAGAGAGTTGAAAGAAGCCGGTTTCGACGATTGCCTTTTCAAGCCGTTCAGCACAGAGAAGCTGAAAGAAATCCTCGGATTGGAGGATGCAGCATCAGAAACAGAGGATATGGCAGAGAAAACAAGGGATACTGCATCAGCAGCAGAGGATATAGCAGAGAAAAACAATAAGAATTCCCGCTTTGCAGCCCTCCTGACCTTTGCAGAAGGCGATCCGGAGGCAGAAGCCGAGATACTCAGCACCGTCAAGCAGGAGTTGTCATCCCATCTCCAGAACCTCCAGCAGGCAACAGAAGGCGAGTTATCAATAGAAGCCATCGGCAAGACAGCCCACAAGCTCCTCCCTATCGCCACGATGATAGAGATGGAGACCCGACAGCACATCGCCGCCCTCGCTCCCGAGCATATCAGCGATCTGCCAGAATCTCAGATAAGAGCCTACACCCAGGCCATCATCGCCGACCTGAAGGCTCTCCTCTAGCTATCAGCTATTGTATCTCTTCCATCGACAGTCCTGTTATTTCCAAGACTGTCGATGCATCCATCCCCTTTGCCAGCATATTTCTGGCAATCTCAAGGCTACGCTGGTTCATGCCTTCTTCTCTGCCTTTCTGGTATCTGTCATCTAGGAGGGTTCTTTCAACACTTACCGAATCCCAGAACTTGTCGTAGGCTCTGAGTTCGGCATCTGTAAAGCCGGAAATCTCCAGCTCCTCTACGGCTTTTCCAATCTCTGGGTCATTTAGCAGGTCGGCAGGAATATCCTTCGTATTGGAATTGATTTCCGTAAGGAAACGAAGCCACAAGACCATCATGCGCTTGTCGGCAATGGAATGAGGAGTGAACTTCGGGAGTTCAATGAAGGTGAAATGCAAGCCTTCAATGACCTTATTACTGTCCTTGTCATGCACGATGCGGTAATTATGGATGAAATCTGGAGTATCATGCACAAAGATATCATTCACAAGATTCAGGGAATATACGGGTTGCAGTTCGCTGTATTTGCCTCCCTTTTTAGCCTGACTCACATAGAGTTTGGATGCATTGAACAGTACTCGCTGCTGGA
>OISE01000397.1_pt1 | contig 10585 bp, 10 predicted proteins | sample 1586401 | NCBI WGS metagenome assembly OISE01 (sample SAMN02675048, study PRJEB24791) | human gut metagenome, SKBSTL034 | isolation source: stool | host: Homo sapiens | place: USA
AAGCAAAGGTAGCTAATTTTAAAACTTAACAACCAGAAATTTCCGCTGAGCCGAAAAATGTATAAAAAAATGTTTTCAGAAAGAAAAAGAAAAGGAACTTCTCTGTATGATGTTGTAACCTACACTCTCCCCAAACTGCACACTGGCAAAAACTGGTATGTGGATTTCAAGTGCTACGATCCGCTAGAGGGAAGTATGAAACGAAAAAAATTCATGCTTGACTCAATCACAAAAATTTCGGAACGTAAGAAAAGAGCCACTGAAATCATAACAGTCACCACACAACGCCTCAGGAACGGCTGGAACCCATGGGCGGAAGCCACAACAGACAGACAATGTGCTAACTTTGTCTATGTCACAGAAATCTATAACAAGTATCTGGAAAAACTCACTTCTGCCAAAACACTAAAACAGAAGACACTCTATGATTACCAATCAAGATTAAACATGCTGCTAGAATATAATAACAGCAGGCACCTGCCTATTATGTATATGTATCAATTCGACCAAGCATATATAAGCGACTTTTTGGATTATATCTTATTAGACCGTGATGCCAGTGCCCGGACACGGAATAACTATCGCACCTGGTTATCTACCTTCTGTACCTGGCTGAAGGAAAAAAAATATATCGAGGACAACCCGACCGATAAAATCCGCTCTTTAGCGGAAGAAACGAAATTCCGCTCCGCACTTACGAAAGAGGATCTTGCACAATTACATGAATATCTGAAAGAGACCAACAAACACTTTTTATTAGCCTGTCAAATGGAATATTATACCTTTATCCGTCCGGACGAACTAAGCAATATCCGATTAGGAGACATTAAAATCAAGGAGCAAAAAGTATTTGTATCATCCACTATCAGCAAGAACCGACGCGACGGAATGGTCGGATTGAATGACAGTTTGGTCAAACTGATGATTGAATTAGACATCTTTAGGAACAGTTCAGACTATTACCTTTTTGGCAAGGATTTCAAACCCTCTATTCAAAAAGCAGACTCACGCATTTTCAGAGAATACTTCAACAAAGTACGAGCTTTTTTGCGATACCCGAAAAACTATCAGTTTTACAGTCTAAAGGACTCCGGCATCCGTGATCTGGCAAATGCCGAAGGCATCGTGATAGCCCGTGATCAGGCACGTCATGCGGATATCAGCACCACCAACAAATATCTGAAAGGAGATAATATGACCGTACATGAAGAAACCAAGCATTTTGAAGGAAACTTATAAAAAGAAGGTTAATACATAGTAATTTTACTATGTATTATTTGCGCATAATAAATTTACTATGTATCTTTACAATGTCAATAAAACAAGAACCATGAATGAAAAAGAAGAAATTTCAGCCTTACTCCATCGTTTAACACAGTTAAAAATGGAGTTGAAGATGACAGAGTTCACTTTCAAGAACAACAAAAAGTTAACAGAACAACAAGTAAATTCCATTCTAGATGAAAAATTAAGAATAGAAAAATTCATCCGGATTCTGGAAAACAGATTGAAAGAGTTAGAAAATTAATTGTTAAACCAGTCCCCTTAAACAAGGGGACACAATCCTATATAATATGTCAGACATCAAAAAAGAATTGAAGGAACTGGAAGAGATCATGCATTCAACAGATGAAGACAGAGAACAAAAATTCGAAAAGAAGTTTCTCTACATCCGAGAACATTACACCAGCGAAGAAGATAATGAGGCTATTTATAACTTTACCCTAAACGGATACAAACAAATCAATAATGAACTGGAAAACATGACTCGCTATTTGGAACTCCAGAATCAGATCAAAAGCGTAAAGGAAATAATACCTGTCTCATATATCGCCCGGAACTATTTCGGGAAAAGTGCCGCTTGGTTGCAACAACGTCTTTACGGTTATAAAGTAAGAGGTAAGGTATATACCCTTAACGAAAAGGATATCAAAACCTTAAACCTCGCGCTACAGGATATTAGCAAAAAGATTGGTTCACTCACCATCGCACTGTGATGGTCTGTTTTATTGACACGATCCCCGTAGTTGAACCGCTACGGGGATTTTTATTTATATCTCTATTTTATAGAACTCTCCTTGCATCAATCGACCAAAGCCATCCGCTGTCACAGTCACTTTTATTTGTTTAGCGAAATATTTCTGACAATGAATAATAAACGGCTTGCGAACATCCGGTACCGAATCAAGCAAAAAGTCAATCTTATACATCACCGCCGAACTGATCTGCATCAGGGATCGGTGACGAGCTCCCATAGACTGTTCGCATACCTCATGCAAAGACAAGGAAATCATTTCATTATCACCTGCCTGATTAACTGACTTCTGTGTATAATCCATGAAGGGTGCCGGGATTTCCAATCGGTACGATCCGACAGCAAACGACTTCATACCAGGACACACCGCCAACTCCATGATATCCTTGGAACTCTTCTCGGTTAGCTGTTCATTGCCTTCAATCACTTCTTGAATATTCGTTATATGGTTCTTGATCGGCGATGAGTCATAATAAGATACAGGTACAACAACCTGGAACTCCCCTGCCTTGACAATCCGTTGACCTTCCCCCACCTTATACAAGTTGACCTGTTCGCGAACAATGGCAGCCGGAACAAACCGAAGTGAGTTATCTACCTCGGTACTCTCTGTATCACGTATCAGATTGCCGTAGAGATCCACTTCGGTAAATTGCCCGTCCTTAGTTATATAGGAACGTCCGGAAGTCTTGTATATAGTACGAAGACGGACCGGCTCGGAGTCCTTCTCCCACAGTTGGACCAACGAATTATAATCGGCTGCTTTCTTGGATTCAGCCGTAATCACGATCCGGTTCTCCAGCCGGTTATAACCATCATTGGTGGATGACGGCAAGTCATAGCCGGTATTACCCATCGTCACATTGGACTCCGCATCATTTTCGGATTCTATATCGGTTTCGTACTCGTCAATCACTTCATCCACCTGCACGCTGTTCTCTAAGAAAAACGTATTCATATCAATGAGCATTGCCTGATGAGTCTTATCATCGATCATCATGATCACTCCAGCAAATTCCTCCAAGTGAGAAAAAAAATCCTTGACCGTCCAATGCGGCATTAATCCCCAACAACGAATTTTACTCTTATAATGCCACTTAGAATTACGCTCCAGCGTCGTACCGCCCACACAGAAAATATGACGCATCCAAGTGTCATCAAGATAGCTAGTCCCCATCTCGAATCCGAAGTGCTCGACTATCACCCGAACCAACTTGGTCAGGTAAGGAACCGGTTCGGCAGGAATCACTGCCTGCCGATCCGGATAAACAATGGTCTCTCCGGTATCCATATAGCCCGGACCGGACAGAACATCTTCAGTCTTGATATAAGAAAGATAGTAGCCATTCGTATATGTATAGTCATCATTCGCCCAATCCACTTCATCCAGGTAAATATCACCATTCGTCAAAAAATTGAATTCCGCATTACCGGACATCAACTGAATCTTAACCGTCTGATCCGTGGTGCCCAATACCAGTGCCTTGCCATTCAACAACTGGTACCCGTCAGCAATCAGAACTGCTGGTAATGTCACCTTTTGTTTCGTCACATCCATACGGTGCAGCATGCCGAACACATGCCGATTAGTCGGCATCGGCAGATCCACATCCAATGTATGGGTGGATGATTTGGTAAAGTAAGGATTCTCAAATATCAAATCAAACGACAAGTCGCTCGGCAGACTCACTCTTTTGCCATCAATCAATAACTCAGTCATCGGGATATATTATTTTTAAGCTCGTTATACTTCTTCAGATTCTCATCAATACCGTGCGGTCCGGCAACATACACATCCGCCCGGATACGCTGTTGCAATCGGGTATCCACCTTTTGAATAACCCGGACACAATCAGCTATCAACAGGCGCAAAGCCGGATCTGTATCGTTCCCACTACCGGATACCGGAACCACAGCAGACGGAGCAACCACAGCCGACACATCGCTAGCAGTCAGGCTGCCCACTGTATTGGTACGCTGCGCATGATCAATCAAATTAAGTACGGGACGAATAGCCGGGTTTGCCACCGCAAAACGGTTGGCAACAAATTCATTGGAATGTACAATACCCTGAGGGCGATCCCATTCACCGGGACCTGTGAAGCCTCCGGAAGAAAATCCGCCGAGCACACCCTTCGCTGTTTCAAATGCTGCGGTAATCAATGCAATTTTAGCCGCCGCCGTTGCCACACCGGCAAGCCCCTTAATAGTTATATCCTTTATGGTTACCAATCCTATCGCTGCCGCTTGTTCCGCTATCAATTGCTTCTCCAAAGCATCTAAAACAGTAACAAGCATTTTAGCTAAAAAATCTTTCAAACTTTTTTCTTCTCCTGTAAAAAAATCAGCCATTGCCTGTCCGAAGGATTGGCCAATCTCAATATATTGGCTTTTGAGCTTATTCAGATTATTAACCGCTTTTTCATAAGATTCTTTCTGTTCGTCCAACTGTGCATCAGACAAAGCAACGCTCATCTTTTTTTTGAATTCGTCTGATACCAAAGGATTGTTGATTATTTCATCATAAAGACCTGAAAGGTAGTTTCGGTATAGCTCTTTTTGTTCATTTTGGTTGATCTCTCCGGCATAAAGCTGTTCCTGCAAGCCATGTTTGTAAGTATCCAACTGTTGTTCCAAACCACTCTCTAGCGATTTTTGACGCTCATTGTACTCTTTTTGGTTTTTAGCGGAACATTCTTTTTCAAACTTATCACGCAAGGTCATTATCTTATTCTGAATCTCTAATCGTTTTTTCTCTTCAAGACCCAAGACTTTTAACTTTTTATTCAAATATTGCTCTTCAAGATCACAGCCAAACTGTTCATATTCCTCCTGAGTCATGTTGCGCTTTGACAAAAACTCATTCCGTAACTTCTCACGCTCCAACGCATATTTCTCTTCAATAGCCAGCAGTTCTTTCTCAATATACTCTTTTTTGTCCTTTGCGTTCTCTGCCGAGCCACCTCCATTTACCACCACAGAAGGAGTAACAACCACCTCATCCAACTCATTAGCCGGCTTCTTTTTCGGTGTCCGGACTAAGCTGCCCAACCTCTTCTGAACCGACTCTATCTTATCCGCATCACTCTTTACCGCTTTCACATAATCACGAAGAGCTTCTTTTGCCTCGGACAAATCACCCGTACCTATCTGCTTGTACTGTCTATGAATACTCTGAACGATGGATGTTGTCACGGTATCCACATCTTTGCCGGCAGCAATCATATCATCAACAAACCCCATCGTCTGTGAACGGATCATATCCGCCGTCGAGCCGGACAAAGAACCGGCCAATACTTTTTGAAAGTCTGCCAATGCCGAGGCACGGTCTTCTGTTGACTTCTCCAGTATCTCTGTCCGTTTGTTATCAATCATCTCTTGTGCTATCTTTTCAGAAATTGCGGAAGAAACTTCACGATACGCCGCCGCAATCTCCAGCACTGTAGATTTTTCCGATAACAGATTAGACAAATATCCCCCATATTTTGAATTAAACTCCTTGACTAGCCTGAGACGCTCACCCGTCCCCTCATTCGTCTTTTTCAACTCCGCATAGAGTTTGTTTAATTCTGTCTGCTCCTTTATATTCGATTTCATAAAATCCCTTACAGCCTTGTCAGACTCGGTAGTCTTGGTAGCAAGTTTGTAAATTCCATAAGACAAAGCGGTCACAACAGTCAGAAATGCTCCCAAAGGATGTAATTTCAGAATATTAAAAAATCTAACAAATGCATTGGTGGCTAAAGTAGTCCGACCTGCCAAAGCCGCCTTGGCGGATACTTGCAACCATGTGGAAGCGGCTACAGCCTTATTCCAGAACTGTTCTGCCTTTTGCATCAGAATATACAGTCCTATCTCCGTTTTCACTTTATTCATCCAGAACCATTGCACTTTTTTAGCTGCTGTATATGAAATTATAACACCTACAACCCATATCATATCCGCTCCGTATTCCTTAATAAAGTCAATCACTGAAGGTGCCACCTTAATAAGCTTTGTAGTCCACCCTGTCAGCATATTCAAAGACGGATTTAATCTCTCCATCAGTTCAATACCCGTTTCTCGCAACTGATTCTTCAACTGGGCCATTCTAGCCTCATTCGTTTCAGAATTGATAGCAGCCTGCTCCATAGCCACGTTAGTACCGGTCACCGCCTTGGTATAATATTCAACTTTGTCAGCACCGTCTATCAAGGTCTGTGCTACAGTATAGGTTTCCGCTCCGAAGCGCTTAACCACTTCGTCAACCGACAACTTTTGCAGGTTCTGCAGGGCAGTCTGAAGCCCTACTATTTTGGGATTCGTTTCATCAGCCCCTGTTTGCAAACGCAGAAAGAACATCTTCAATCCAGTACCCGCCACTTCATCTTTGATACCTTTTTCGGCCAACGTCTCGATACTACCGACCAATTGCTCAATAGGCACACCTGCTGCGGATGCGGACACACCTGCCTTAACAACGGCAGACGTAATGCTCTGCACGGCTGCGGAACCGTATTTGGAACCTGCCGCCATCACATTGGTATAAACAGCCGCCTGGTCTGCAGATGCCCCATATTGGTTCATTGATAACGTAACCGCATCAACCGCTTCTTTTAAATCCATCTTGGCAGCCTTGGACAAACGCATCGCCTCAATGGTCACGGCATTCAACGCCTCTTTATTACCCAACAAATCCGGTTTGGCAGACCCTACCAACATATATGCCTCAAGAATCTCTTTACTGGACTGAGTAACCCGAAGTCCAGACTTGTGCATCGAAGTAGACAATATCTCGGCCTGCCGGGCAAGCCACTGAATGGATACATCATCCAAACCGGTAAGAGCCTTCAGATTGGCAGCCGACGCCTCTTTATCATCACGGTCTTTGCGCATTTTGTTCAACGTCATGGATATACCGGTAATGGCAGCTATACCGGATGCCGCCAACGCCCCCCATTTGGCAAATCCATTATTAAACCGGGTCAACCACCCCTCAGATTCTTTAATTTCATCATTTACTTTACGAATCTCCGCATTGACCAACTTGAGTTGTGCCTGGTACTTCTTCCACTCTTCAGAACCTCGGGCTATGTGACCGGAGTTCAACTTAGCATTGATATCTTTCAACAGCCGTCGAAGTTCTTTTGGAGTGGCCAAACCAATATTGTTCATAGCCGCATCAATATTCCGAGCGTTATCCCTCATAGCACGCAATGTTGTATTGGTCTCCTTCAGTTCTTTTTGTAACTGCTTGACTTTTTTGGTATCACCCGCATTTTGGGCTTCAACAATTCTGGCTTTTAAAGAGAGCGCATGTTGTTCCATCAATTGCATCTCTTTTCTAGCCTGCTCCCCATTCACCTGGAGTTCAACGGTCGCTTTTTCATGTATAGCCATCTTTTTTTATTTCAAAAATAAGGTTATAAAAACAGCCGGTAAAAGACAAGAAAAACCCGACTCATCACGAGCCGGGGCAGTCCAATTTATAAATTTAAAGTCTTATGATGAAGATTGTCTGTTGCGCCAATGTTTTCGTATTATCAGCACAACAACAAGCAAAACTGTTCCACAAACACAGGCAAAACCAATTTGTTTAGGCAGCGTGGATTCTTTTTTATCTTTTATGGTTTCTGACCGTTTTTCCTCATGGATATCGGAAGTGGTTTCCTTGTCAGCTTTCATCTCTGTACAGTCATTGACTACAGTTTCCTTCTTTCTATTCTTGCTGAAATCACCTTCCACATGCCCGTCAGCCAATAACGGAGGTTTCCCAGTCAGACTGTCGGGCGGTTTTCGGGTATCATAGATACGGAAATCAATTACATAGCTGCCATTAGTGGTTATCAGCTCTCTTAAAGAAGTAGCAGATCCATGTACGATATTGACCGATTCACTGGCACTGTCCTTCCTGATTACTTCTGTGTCAGATTTGACAGCCTTATGCGAACTGCCACAGGCAAACAGCAGGAACAGACACATGAAGGGAGCCAGCAATATATGCCGGCTTACCCAGTTCATAACTCTAACCAACATAGTCTACAACTTAAGAACTTGCATCCTGTTATTTCCGTCAGCCCGATAACTGACGTGCACCCAAGCGAAGTTAGACTCGTCAATCAACTGGTCATAGGGCAGGTTCTTTCGGATATACTCAAACAACAGCTTGTTTTGCTGACGGTCTCCTGTATCGATGTCGGCTGCTTCCCCCTTCATGTGCTGCGAGGTCTTGCTTCCCTTGACGGCCGCATTAAGTTCCGGACAGCGATAACCACTGTTTACTGTTATAGGCTTCCCCCACCACTCACGTAACGGATCAAGCACATTATCTACCAAGGCAGTCAGAGCAGTCACATGCTCCTGTCTGCATCTGTTGTTGATACCCAAGCGGTCAGCAGTCGTTGATTTGCAGAGTTCCGCAATTGTAAAATACTTCATTTCTTATCCTCCTTATCGTTTAATTTATCCACTAGATGATTAAACTTGGTTGTCACATAAACTCCGATACCAAATATGCCTCCGGCATACATCAAACATTGAGCAAAAAACCACAATACAGACTCATGTATCTGACCGGTAGGTTCTACTATAAACCCTGCCACAGACAAAGCAACACCAGCCACTAACATACCCACTGCCGTATAAATCTGCACTTCTTCTTTAGTTTCTTTTTTCATCATTATTTGTTTTTGAAAAACGGCACAATATTAAATCAAAAACGACCAAGTGGAAAAGACATCACCTACCCCTAAATAGAAAACAAATAGGATTCATGAAATCTACCGGTTGTCTATAAAATCAGATGTCCTCAAGCCTTTATCAGGAAACATCTTTACTTTTTTCCTTTGAACATTTTTCAAGTCACGCACAATGGTGCTGGAAAGTACCTCTGAATAAATCTGTGTGGTCTTTACGGAAGTATGTCCGAGCAACTTCTGGACTGTTGTAATCGCAACTCCCTGATGAACCAGCAGGGTGGCACAGGTATGACGGCTCACATGGTAGGTTATCCGCTTTTTGATACCACATAACCCGGCCAGCTTTCGAAGCTGCTTATTCACTTCCGAGTTACAAGGCAAAGCGGCAAAACTTCCGATATCCGGATAACGGTCAAGAATGCCCAATGCCCTGCTTTCAAACAGCAGATGCAACGGCAGACGGATATCCACTCCTGTCTTGACGGATTTGAAGTACAGCCACCGTTTGCCGTTTACTCTAATGAAATTCTCAGGTGTGAGCTGGCAGAAGTCAGAATAGCGCAATCCGGTATAACAGCAGAACAGGAAGGCATCGAGCACATGGCGCATGGACTCCTCTTCCACCTCGACCGTTTCCAGCTTCTTCAGCTCGTCCGGGGTAAGAAACTCATGTCTGCCCTTCTCCTGTTTGATTTTGTACTTTCTGAACGGATAAGCATCTGCGTGCATATATCCCTGGTTGATTGCCTCATTGACCAAGGTACGGAGCTGTCTCATGTGCTTGGCTATCGTATTGACCGCATTGCCCTTTTCCCTTAAGTATTGCTCAAAATCACGAAGGAATGTATAGGTAATATCCTTGAAGTCCAATCCGGAACGGAAGTCATTCAGGACCGCCAGTGTAGAGTGCAGGTTGTCCTTGGTGGACTGCTTCTTGTCCGAATTGTCAATGGCTGATTTGGCGAAAGTGGAGAAGCTGATATTCACGGCACTTTTCTTCTTGACAGCATCCTTCAGTAGTGAGAGTGTGGCAGGTATTCCGCGCTTCCAATACCCCAACTCTATGCCTTGCAGATACAGGATGTATTCATAGAGCATTGCGTTGAGTTCGTTAGATTGGGGGTGGTTAATGACTTGTGCCCCCTCACGGCTCCAGCACTCCGGTTTGAGGTAGACATTGGTCTTCAGGTAGATTTTCCTTTGGTTCAAATAGGCTTCAACCTGTACAAGAGCCGTGCCCTGCCTGTTAAGTGTGTTCTGGCGGTTATATACAAGACGGTATCTGATTTTATCCATTTTTCCGCAAAGATGCATCCTCTGTTCCAAGCTGCAAAATTTAGCCTATAAAAAATACACCCCCACTTTCGCAAGTAAAGGTGCATAATATCTATAAAAAAAATGGTCTGTGAAAAAAATTATAAAAAAGATGCCATTATTCATCACGAACGATAGCATCTGGACTATTTTTATCAGTAAACTCTTTTTTAGTGATTTAGAATAATGTTTAATTCAATATAGTTGTTACAAAACAATATATAAATTTTGTTTTGACAAAACAATTCTGAAATACAGTATAAAAAGGCAGGATTCGCCAATCCTGCCCAATTCCATACACAAATCTTTTTATTAATTAAAATACCTCACGGCATTCAAAAATCAATAAATGAAAAAACATTATTAATTGTCATAGCAAAGTTATAACAAATATTTTAAAGAAAAATCTTATGCATAAAAAAAGCACAGAATAAACTATATACAGACCAACATACAACAAACCTTTAAAATAATATTGTAATACAAAAGTCATTGATACAAATCCTTCTGGAAGAACTAATGCCGATTGCCAATTTAGGAAGTAAAGGGCTCTTGAGAA
>OISE01000409.1_pt1 | contig 10320 bp, 9 predicted proteins | sample 1586401 | NCBI WGS metagenome assembly OISE01 (sample SAMN02675048, study PRJEB24791) | human gut metagenome, SKBSTL034 | isolation source: stool | host: Homo sapiens | place: USA
GCCCTATCATCTTCATATGCCATCTTATTTTTTAGAGACATTTACTGAATATCCCGATTTATTCTTGTTCTTTCAGTGCTGCGAAAATCAGACCTTCCAGTTCTTCCGCCAGTTCGGGGTTGTCCTGAATCACTTGTTTGGAGGCGTCACGTCCTTGTCCCAGTTTGGTTTCGTTGTAGCTGTACCATGAACCGCTTTTCTTGATAATGCCTAAATCAGCACCTAAATCAATGATTTCACCAGCTCTTGAGATCCCTTCACCAAACATGATATCGAATTCGGCTTTACGGAAAGGAGGTGCCACTTTGTTTTTCACCACTTTTACTTTAGTCTGGTTGCCGATTACTTCTTCACCATCTTTCAGTTGAGTGGAGCGACGGATATCCAAACGTACGGAAGCGTAGAATTTCAGAGCATTACCACCGGTAGTTGTTTCAGGGTTACCAAACATGATACCGATTTTTTCACGCAACTGGTTGATAAAAATACAAGTTGTATTGGTCTTGCTGATGGCTGACGTAAGCTTGCGCAAAGCCTGAGACATCAAACGTGCCTGTAAACCTACTTTGTTATCACCCATATCTCCTTCAATTTCAGCTTTCGGAGTCAATGCCGCGACAGAGTCGATAACAATGATATCAATGGCGGATGAGCGTATCAATTGCTCAGCAATTTCAAGTGCCTGTTCACCGTTATCGGGTTGTGATATCCATAAGTTATCTACATCCACTCCCAGTTTGGCCGCATAGAAACGATCGAAAGCATGCTCGGCATCAATGAAAGCGGCAATGCCGCCTGCCTTCTGAGCTTCAGCAATGGCATGGATAGCCAATGTAGTCTTACCGGATGATTCGGGACCATAAATTTCTATGATTCTACCTTTGGGATAGCCGCCTACCCCTAATGCGGCGTTCAAGGCGATAGACCCGGTAGGAATCACTTCCACTTCCTGTACGTTGTCATCACCCATTTTCATGATAGAGCCTTTACCAAAAGTTTTCTCTATCTTATCCATTGCAGCTTGCAGCGCTTTCAGTTTTTCACTATTTCCGGCACTCGGACTTGCTGAGAATGGAATTTCTTCGTTATCTTTTTTTGCCATAAATCTGTTGGTTTATAAAATTTGTTGTGCGTGCTCTTTTGTTTTCACCTCTTTGGGAGAGATGATACGTTCAATCACGCCTTCTTCGTTAATGATGAAAGTTGTACGGAATGTACCCATATATTTACGTCCGTACATACTTTTTTCTCCCCATACTCCGAATTGTTCTACCAACTTCTTGTCGGTATCGGCAATAAGAGTAAAGGGTAGCTCATTCTTTTCAATAAATTTCTGATGCGATTTGGCATCATTCACACTGACACCGATTACTTCATAACCATGGGCGCGCAGTTCCGCATAATTATCACGCAAATTACATGCCTGGGCAGTACAACCCGATGTCATATCCTTAGGATAAAAATAGAGTACTATCTTTTTTCCTTTATAATTACTTAAACGAATTTCTTCTCCTTTTTCGTTTAAGCCTAATATTTCCGGGGCTTTATCTCCTATGTTCATTTTTTAGTGGTTAATGATTAATGGGTAGTGTGGCCCAAGTATGAATTATGGGCCATTAATCACTATTTTAAAGTTCTAGATCACCATCGAATACTTCATGCCAAGGCAAACCTTGTTTGTTCAGTTGTTCCATAAATGGATCGGGATCAAACTCTTCCACATTCCATACTCCCGGACGTTTCCACAATCCTTGCAGGAACATCATGGCTCCAATCATGGCTGGAACTCCAGTTGTATAGCTTACTCCCTGCATTCCAGTTTCTTTGTAAGCTTCTTGATGGCTACAGTTGTTGTAAACATAGTAAGTACGTTCTTTGCCATCCTTTACGCCTCGGATGCGGCATCCGATAGAAGTTTCGCCTTCATAATTTTCTCCTAGATCCTGTGGATTGGGGAGTACGGCTTTTAGGAATTGTAACGGAACAATTTTCACTCCGTTATAATCTATTTCGTCAATGCGGGCCATACCGATATTCTGGATGACACGCAGATGAGTCAGGTATTCCTGACCGAAAGTCATCCAAAAGCGAGCACGTTTGATGGTCGGGAAATTCTTAACTAATGATTCCAGCTCTTCATGATACAGCAAGTAGGAATCACGAGGACCGATATTGGGATAAGTCAGATCCTTGTGGTATTCCAATGGCTTGGTGGTCACCCATTTGCCTTCTTCATAATAACGTCCGTTCTGAGTAATTTCGCGGATATTGATTTCAGGATTAAAATTGGTAGCGAACGCTTTGTGATGGTTGCCGGCATTACAGTCCACAATATCCAAGTAGTGCATCTCGTCAAAATGATGTTTTGCTGCGTAGGCTGTATAAATACCACTTACTCCCGGATCGAACCCACAACCCAGTATCGCTGTCAGTCCTGCGTCTTCAAAACGTTTTTTATAAGCCCACTGCCAGCTGTATTCGAAATGAGCTTCATCCTTTGGTTCATAGTTTGCTGTATCCAGATAATTCACCCCGGCTTTCAGACAAGCTTCCATGATGGTCAGATCTTGATAAGGCAGAGCTACATTGATGACGATTTCGGGTTTGAAACTATTAAACAGGGCTACCAGTTCGTCTACATTGTCCGCATCTACCTGTGCAGTCTTAATAGCTGGATTGCCGATAGCTTTTACGATTGCATCACATTTTGATTTTGTACGGCTGGCGATCATGATGTCAGTGAATACATCCGGATTCTGAGCCACTTTGTGTGCTACGACAGTACCTACACCGCCTGCACCGATAATTAATACTTTACCCATTTGCTGTTTTTTATTCTTGTTAAAATAAAATGCCCGGCAGACATTACCGTTCACAGGGCAAAGATAACAAAATATTTTGGGTATTAGTGGATACGGTCTAGTTTCTTATTGGTGAAATCTAAGGTTTTTCTTTCGTAGGACCATGTTTCATAGCCACCCGTGACTATATGAATGCGCATGGGATTACCCAATGCCAGCCGACATTCGTCGGTTGTCATTCCTTTTCGTACCTTACCGCGGCTTATCATGTTCCAAACTTCTTCTGTGATATTCGGATACTTGGTTCGTAAGTTGCCTATGCCGAATAGATCCGTAAAATAACTGTCTGATTGTAAAATCACATCAACTACACTCGTATGGGTGAATGCAGCTTTTATCTTATAATTCTTTCCATCTATGTCTTCCAGTTCTAAAAAGACGTAAGGAGAGTTGTTTTGTGAGATTATATTTTTGATGGTGAATTGTGTATATCGGGGAAGTCTCACCGGGGTGTCTGTTTCATCCAGACATTCCGTTTCCTCTTTCAGATAGACAGGTTTTTTCCCATATTTACTCATCAGATTCTTTGATTTTTTTGTATTTGCATTACTGAAGCTAAATGAATTTGGAAAATATTTATTTTTATTTTCCATAATAAAATCACTGTCTGCCATGCCACAATTAGTCTTTGATATAGCTACCGGCTGATAGTAGGTGTTTCCTTTCTTGTCTTGGAATACGATTTTTACAGGGTATGCGCGGCTGCCCACTCCGACAGCTGTTACTGTTACTTCTTCATTTATACCAATCGGGACCTCTTTATAGCCCGATATGCTGTTGGGATCATCTATACGTACTTTATTGGTACGCATATATAGGGTTTGTCCTTCCAGCAGTTCTTTGGCTATGTCCACATCACCCAGGTAGGCAAGGGTAGGAATACCGGCTTTGGGCTTCAGGCAATATTGTTCCAGAGTGGTGTTTTTAAGTTCGTGATAATATTGTTGCCCTTCACATTCAAAGTTAAAATGTACAAAGCCCCGTTCGGTAATTTCCGAACCCAGATATTCAAAAATCTTATGTTTTAACTCTCCTGTATCCACCTCCTTGTTGGTTTCCGCCGATTTAAAAGGAGGAATAATGATGTCTTTACGTTCCGGCATCACCATGAATTTCATGCCTGGTGTCCAGTCACACAGGTTGTAATACTTGAAATGATCGTTTATAAACTGTTTTTCCAAAGATTCTACGGAAATACTTGTTTGTTGTGAAGTAGTCGTGACTATATATCCGTTTTGTGCATAAGTGCATAGGCTACAGCTTGTTGCCCCAATTAAAATGGCTAAAAACCTTTTCATTGCTTTAAGTGTTAGTATATATAAATTGATACAAAGGTATAAAATTTTTGTGTATAATTGCTATAGTGAAAAATAAAATGGTTAGTTTTGCACACTAAACTAACAGATTTAACAAAAAAATAATATGAAAAAACTAGTATTGAAAATGATGGCTGTTTGTGCCGGAGCATTGATTGTATCTTGTGGTAGTGGAAAGAATATGTTGTCTGTTTCTTCTCTGGATGGGGAATGGAATATTACAGAGGTGGATGGACAGAAGATATCTACAGAGAGAATGCCTTTCATTGGTTTTGATGTAGCTCAGAAACGTATTTATGGCAATAGCGGATGTAACCGTATGATGGGAAGTTTTGAAGCCGACTCTCTGAAGCCAGGTACATTGAAGTTTGGACAGATAGGAAGTACCCGCATGATGTGCCCTGATATGAAGACAGAGCAGATGGTATTGGGTGCATTGGATAAAGTGACTTCTTTCCAGACGGTTTCTGACAAGCCCGACGTGATAACTCTATGTAATCAAGATGGTCGGCCGTTGATGACTTTGGAAAAGAAGGCGGCTCCGGAAGTGTCACTGTCTGATCTTTCAGGAGAATGGGTTATTGAATTGGTGAATGGAAAGAAAATTGTAGGTACGGCTGAAGTGACCCCTTTTATCGGTTTTAATTTGGATGAAAGCCGCATTTACGGTAATGTGGGCTGTAACACCATAAATGGTGCGTTAACGCAGGAAGATGGAAAACCCAATTCTTTGAGATTTGACAATGTTGCTACTACCATGATGATGTGTCCTGATATGGAAACTGAAACTATCGTGCTGAATGCTTTGAATGAAACAAAAAGTTTTAGCATGAAAGATGATAAAGTATATTTGTTAGGTGAAAATGGAAATGAATTGTTGGTGTTGAAAAAACAATAATCCATCTACATTCGAATTGATATGGGTCGGCCTGTTTTCTCATAAACGAGAAAACAGGCCGATTGCATTTATGGCATTATGCTAGGATGCTGACAGGTATTGTATTTGGTGGAGTTCTGACATTCTTGCCTTATATGAATCCATTTAAAAGTATCATATAGCAAATAAATCAGTCATTTTGTCAGCCTTTGTCACATTCTTATTTTTGGCATACCGTTTGTTTTATGAAGGGCGTGCGGTTGGTGCACCAAAGAAAAAAGAAGTCCTTCGTGAACCATTCGCCAAGAAATCAGTTTAATTGAAAACAAATAAATAAAGATATATAATTATGGGAAAGATTATTGGTATTGACTTAGGAACCACAAATTCATGTGTTTCAGTATTTGAAGGTAATGAACCGGTAGTAATCGCAAACAGCGAAGGTAAACGTACCACTCCGTCTATCGTTGCATTTGTTGACGGTGGTGAACGTAAAGTAGGTGATCCTGCAAAACGTCAGGCAATCACTAATCCGCAACGTACTATTTTCTCTATCAAGCGTTTCATGGGTGAAACTTGGGATCAGGTACAGAAGGAAACTGCTCGTGTTCCTTATAAAGTAGTGAAAGGTGACAATAATACTCCGCGTGTAGATATTGACGGACGTCTTTATACTCCGCAGGAAATTTCAGCTATGATTCTGCAGAAGATGAAGAAAACTGCTGAGGATTATCTGGGACAAGAAGTTACAGAAGCCGTTATCACCGTTCCGGCATACTTCTCGGACTCACAACGTCAGGCTACTAAAGAAGCTGGTCAGATTGCAGGTCTGGAAGTGAAACGTATTGTGAACGAACCGACAGCTGCTGCTTTAGCTTATGGTCTTGATAAGGCTCACAAAGATATGAAGATTGCTGTATTTGACCTTGGTGGTGGTACATTCGATATCTCTATCCTTGAGTTTGGTGGTGGTGTATTCGAAGTACTTTCTACTAACGGTGATACTCACTTGGGTGGTGATGACTTCGACCAGGTAATCATTGACTGGTTGGTACAGGAATTCAAGAATGACGAAGGTGCGGATTTGACAAAAGATCCGATGGCTATGCAACGTCTGAAAGAAGCTGCTGAAAAGGCAAAAATTGAATTGTCTTCTTCTACTTCAACTGAAATCAACCTGCCATACATCATGCCCGTAGACGGTATGCCTAAGCACTTGGTTAAGACTTTGACACGTGCTAAATTTGAAGCTTTAGCTCACAATTTGATTCAGGCTTGTCTTGAACCTTGCAAGAAGGCTATGAGCGATGCAGGCTTGAGTAACTCTGATATCGATGAGGTAATCCTTGTTGGTGGTTCTTCACGTATTCCGGCTGTTCAGGAATTGGTAGAAAAATTCTTCGGTAAGACTCCTTCCAAGGGTGTTAATCCTGACGAAGTGGTTGCTGTAGGTGCTGCCGTTCAGGGTGCTGTTTTGACAGATGAAATCAAAGGTGTGGTATTGCTGGATGTTACTCCGTTGTCAATGGGTATCGAAACATTGGGTGGTGTAATGACTAAGTTGATTGATGCAAACACTACTATCCCGGCCCGCAAGAGTGAGACCTTCTCTACAGCTGCCGATAACCAGACTGAAGTGACTATCCACGTACTTCAAGGTGAACGTCCGATGGCTGCACAAAACAAGTCAATCGGTCAGTTCAATTTGACTGGTATTGCTCCGGCTCGTCGTGGTGTTCCTCAGATTGAGGTGACATTCGATATCGATGCCAACGGTATCTTGAAAGTATCTGCCAAGGATAAAGCTACCGGCAAGGAACAAGCTATCCGTATCGAAGCCTCCTCTGGTTTGAGCAAGGAAGAAATCGAAAAGATGAAAGCCGAAGCTGAAGCTAATGCAGAAGCAGACAAGAAGGAACGTGAAAAGATTGACAAATTGAATCAAGCTGACTCCATGATTTTCTCTACTGAAAATCAGTTGAAGGAATTAGGCGACAAGTTGCCGGCTGATAAGAAAGCTCCGATTGAAGCTGCTCTTCAGAAACTGAAAGATGCTCATAAAGCACAGGATTTGTCTGCTATTGATACTGCCATGGCTGAACTGAATACAGCATTCCAGGCTGCCAGCGCTGAAATGTATGCTCAGAGTGGTGCACAAGGTGGCGCTCAGGCTGGTCCGGGTGCAGGACAACAGGCTAATCAAGGTTCTTCTTCTAATAACAAAGAAGATATTCAAGATGCGGATTTTGAGGAAGTCAAATGATTCCGATAAGGAAACAGATAACAAACAATAAGCAAAAGCGTGCAGTTTATCAGAGCTGCGCGCTTTTTGCGTTTATGGGGTTCATGGTTGCTATGTGTTTTCTATGGGCTTTTTTATCTCTTATTTGCGACACGTCTTATTTGGCGATAAGGTATAACTTAGATTGATATAAACCATTTAAAACGAGAAGAATATGCCAAGAGGAAATTACACCATTCAAAGAAGTTGCGAGGAGTGCGGTAAAATCTTTACTCCTCCGACATTAGTATCGAAGTATTGTTGTCCGGCTTGTTCCAAGAGAGCATACAAGAAAAGACAAATCGCAAAAGAGAAAGAAGCGATACGCCAAGCACTGATTAGACGAATACCATCCAGTAAGGGGTATCTAACCGTAAAAGAAGCTATGTTGATTTACGGCATTAGTAAAGACGCTCTTTATCGTATGATACGGAAAGGCTTGATACCATCGTATGATTGTAGTCAGCGTCAAACACGCCTTAGCCGGCAGTATATGGACGAACACTTCAAAATAAAGGTTGTCGGTAGAAAGAAAAAGAAGGAAGTATTGTCGTTTGAACCGAAAGACTGTTATACCATTGGAGAGATAGCTAAAAAGTTCCACATTAACGAAAGTAGCGTTTTCAAGCTATACGCCGTCACTCAATTCCTACACGCCAAATTGGTAACTATGTTTATGTCCCGAAATCAGAAATAGATAAATTATATAAGTCGTTCTGAAGAAAGCATTACCCAATACCAAAGTGACCGTCAAGCTCAGAAGGTCGAATTATAAAGAGGAATGGTATTTGATTATAGAATCATACCCAGTGTACAAACGAGGTTCTAAACGGGCAAGCCGTGTGGTTGAATCAATTAACCGGACTATATCCACACCCATTTGGGATAAGTCATCCATAGCACGTATCTTGCCGGATGGAACATTCAACTACAAGCCTAAGCGTGATTTGAATGGAATCATCCAATGTCGTTCAACGATAGACCAAGAGGCTTGCATCTATGCTGACAATGTGCGTAAGTTGCGGCAGCATGAATATGATAGTGCCATCCTTTATACTGATAAGGAAAACGAAATTGCTGCACAGAATGAACGGAGCGAGCAGGACTTTATCAAGTATTTTAATAGTATCATCAGCAAACGTCATCCCAACAGTTCCGATTCAATTATAGTCAACTGGAGGCGAGTAGGCGAACTGTTGAAAATGTATTCGCAAGGGCAGCTAATTCCATTCAAGGCGATTTCCGTTAAACTGCTTGAAGATATAAAGATATTCTTTCTTCGTGCTCCAATGGGAGAGAATAAGAAAGGCACTATCTCACAAAACACGGCATCGACTTATTTCTCTATACTCAAAGCCGGATTGAAACAGGCATTCATTGATGAATATCTGACCGTTGATATAAGCGCGAAAGTAAAGGGAATCATCAACATAGAGAAACCTCGTGTTGTACTTACCATGAATGAAGTGCAAATGTTAGTTGATACTCCTTGCACAAGGATGATGTTTTGAAACGAGCGTTCTTGTTCTCTATTCTCGCTGGATTGCGGCATAGTGATATCCAAAATTGGAAATGGAAATAAATTCATCAAATGAGTAAGGGAACATGGCAAGCAGTCGTAATTCAGCAAAAGACAAAAAGATCGGATTATAAACCAATTATTGCGCAGAGTGGCATGAAAGATGTTCCCATAGGTTTATTGTTCAGTTTATGGTTTAACAATTATGCGCCAATAACCTGCCTTGTCAGAACCTTCATGGATGAGAATACCTCTATCTCGAAGATTCTTTATCTGTTTCTTGACACCATCCAAAGAAATTCCCAATTCATTTGCCATTTTCTCACGAGTTATCATCGGGTTAGATATAACCATATCTATAATACGTTGAGCTGTTCTACCAACAGGTTTATTGGCACTTCGTTTTACAGGGTACTTTTCGAGGGTACTTTTTTCGTTTACAGGGTACTTTTTCACCGAACTTTCTTCGTTTACAGGGTACTTTTCGAGGGTGCTGTTTACTCTGTTGGCTACTTCTTCAACAGGTATTCTTCCGTTTTCAATTCAGGATTAAATTCAGACATCTTTCCGCTTAATCCGGTTGCCACAACAATCGTTTCATCTCCGGTATACTGATTTTCAAAATGACTTCTTGAGTGACGAAATGTTCCGGGTTTTCTCCAATACTCCACATAATGAACTTTATTTGGTAACATAATAATACCATCATTATCTGTCCCATAATCAAATTTACCTTTCACCGTACGTACTTGCCAAGCTTCATCAAAATTATACCAATGCACTAATTGAGTATCTTCTTTTTGATAAGTTGGAATCTGCTGATTATCTCCATAATATAGAATCAAAGGATTTAATGAATGCCCTGAAGCTGTGCAATCCACTTTACTAATGACAGAAACACCCCCTTGAGTAGCATAAGTCAAAGAATACACTCTCTGCACTGAACCCAAAAGATTCGTAGAAACAGAAGAAAGTAAATAGTCATATCGAAATCCTCTACCTGCACTATAGACCACTTGGATATCCGGACGTGAAGTAGCATAGTGGAAGTCCACCCAAGCCTGCTTAGCACTGCCATAAGTTACTCTTGACAATCGATAGTGGTTTTGAAGCGAGGTATATGAGTAATAAATCTCATTATCAGCCCGATCTTTCATTCGAGTTACATAAAAAGTCACTCCATTATTGGTCTCATACCAAGCACAGCGACCATCAGGGAAATAAGCTTCAAAGCTCGTCATAACAGAATCAGAGCCATAATACCCCTTCACTTTAATATTACCTTGTTCTGTTTGATAGGTCAAAAAAGTAGAAGAGATTCCCACCTGTAACAATCGCTGCCCATCAAGAGAAAACGAACAAGTAGGACTCGCAGTAGTTATTCCTGAGGTTTGTCCATCATAATAAATAGATTTATTAATCACCGCTATAACAGACGCTCCTGATAGATTCCATCCGTTTCCTAA
>OISE01000416.1_pt1 | contig 10179 bp, 10 predicted proteins | sample 1586401 | NCBI WGS metagenome assembly OISE01 (sample SAMN02675048, study PRJEB24791) | human gut metagenome, SKBSTL034 | isolation source: stool | host: Homo sapiens | place: USA
TATCTGATAGACCGACCATCTTCCATAACGATTTCCGGACTGTCTCAATCAGAAAACAAATCAAATAAATTGGTACAGGAACCAAGAATAAGCAAGCCAAATAGAGCCATCCCTGATATTCTTTTACCTGAAGCACGTTGCTAAAAAGCCATTCGAAGGTCAACGGATGCAAATGTAACACGTACACAGCCAAGCTACAAGTTGCTAATTTATTAATCCAAATAGAACGAAACTGCAACTCTTTAAAATACAAGAACAAAGCAACAGAGCCTACAAAAACAAAGAGGGTATCATAACTTAACAAAGCCGTAAAATGAAATCCCAGTATTTTAGAATAAACCACTTGGAAACATCCCAACGCCAACATAGTAAAAATATAGACGAACAAATAGACTTTGCGGTTATAACAAAGGTGTAAATGCAGACGTATGAAACGCCCAACTAAATACAAGAAGCAAAAGTTTGCCAACCCATACCCTGCATCTTCTGTAACAGAAGGAAAATTTAGAACAAATCCTAAAGTTGGAAGTAAAACGAACAATCCAAAGAAAACCTTCAATAAAGCCATAAAGTCCTTGGCACTTAAGTAATCAACAAGTTTATTAAGCCAAGGGCTACATAAACATAGGCCAAAATAAATCGTTATAAACCAATACTTCTTAGTCAACACAGGAAATAGATACATCCAATCTTTTCTAGGATGGAACGAATAATCAAGGCAGTAAATTGCGAGCAACTATAAAAGGTTACCATAGTATTTAATCTCAGCAGTTTGCTCACCTTTAGCTTGATTCCAAAGTAGCCGGATATCAAAACAAAAACATCAACAGCTACAATAACAAAGGGATAAACGAATTGACCTATGTACCAAGACGAAGTTCCCACAAACATATCTTGACGAGCCATAATGATATGCCCACAAACAATGAAGAGCATACAAATGATTCTCAGTAACTCAAAATTCGAGTTTCTACCCCCCCTTTTTTTATTTGCGATATTTAATACTATAGACTTCATACAACTATTCAATATCACTCATTTAACAACAGATTGAAAGCCTGCGAGGAGTCCCTACAGGTCATTTTGACCGCCTAAACAGCTTCTGGTAGTCCCCTTGAGGCTGTTACAATTGCTAATTTAAGCAGGTGTTTAAATTAGTTACACATATAATTACAGATTGTATGTGCAAGCAATTTGACCGAATAATATCAATCAAATTACAACACCTGCTTATTACTCAATTCTTTAAAACCTCTTTAACTTTAAATCCAATTCGTCCAGCCTCTTCTATATAAGAAGGAATGACATTCTGCAACTGTTGTTTGATATCCTCTTCATGTTTCCACAACCACAAAAAGGCATCCAACAATTCATGAGGCTGTTCTAATGACTGAACAGGCAATACATAATGTTGGTCAGTACCGAATAAATCCTTGGCAATACCTTTAGACTTGATTGAATAGCCCAAAACCAATGTAGGAATCAACGAAGAGTATGCAGCAATGGTTGCATGAGTTCGAGCACCAATAAAGAAACGACAACGCGATATATATCCCTTCAATTGCATACAATTACAATCCTCTATCAATGCAACTCTACCCGTTGATTGAAATTGATTATACAACAATTGCAAAACGGTTCTATCATCGTTATCTTGCCAGACAACATGAGGAATCAACGCAACGGCACAATCGGTCTTTTCCAAGACATATTCTATAAGCCGCTCACAATTTTGCATAACCATACCACTATTCTTTTCCTTTTGAAGAATCAGCGGACTTATATTCAGACCTATCGTATTTCCCTCTCGAAAACCTAATGGCAAGGGGAGCTTTTCGCCAGGTAAAGTAAATGCAGAATCTGGAGTCAACCCCACATTTCTAATTCCAACTTTCCGTAAGAGTTCATAGGTTAAAGATTCACGAGCTGAAATGTAGTCATAAAGTTTCATATCCTCTATAAAACGGGAGTCTTGAAAAAGTTTTTCATCTAAAGAACACCCTAAAAGAACAGTCTTACACCCTTTATTATAGATAGCCCGATGCAACATCATAAATTTGGGATAATCATCATAGCAATAAATATCACCACCTACTGATATTTCTACCATTCCCTTAGAAAATTGTTCTATGGATTTCTGATAATCTACCACATCCAAATAAAAGTAATTCCGATTCAACTTATATAACAAATACGAACGGATAAAACTCCAACTTAATTTGGAAGTGCGATGAACAGCAGACCGTATTTCAGCACACTGTTGCACACCATAACGAAAATCTTCTTCTATTTTTTCTGAATAAAGAATCAAACGATTTTCTGATTCTAATAAATTACAAACAGTTCGCACCAAAGCCTCACAGCCATGATTGGCACTACCTCCATGATTATAAATAAAGTAATTACTCATATTTTATTTTATTCGAATTATCATTCTTACACAGAATAAGGTCAACACATAAGCCAGAATACCACTTAATACAGAAGACCCGTACAAACGAGGAATACCAACGTCCAGAAAGCCCAATAACACCCACATACAATTGCCCACTAATATGTGCCAAATATAGATATGTGAAGAATATGCCTTTCCATTCAATGCCATTTTACTACCACGTCCACTATACGGATACCTTAACGCATACAAAAAGATACAGAAAACAACAAGAGTCAAGAACAAGTATTGATTTTGTAATCTTCCCCAATAATTGTATTGTATATACGCATCAATCATTGTCAGCACGCACGAAACAGTAAACACCACCAACAACTTGCCATTATCGAAAAATCTCAACAAACAATCTTCATACACATGAACGAAATAACCTAAATACAAATAAGGCAATGCCATAAACAGGAAATTCCTAACATAAATCCCTATATACGAAAGGATTTCATTTGCAATAAATAAGACAGGAATCAGCAGGAAACCAATTTTATCTAATCCACATCGCCCTATCGTCCACATAATTACTAAAGCTACTATCAACGCATAAAAATACCACAAATGATATCCATAGGGGGGGGTATGTTCAATAACCATCGTAACACAACAGTCACGAATTGAGGACATTGGATAGAACCACACACGTCCTCGCAATAGATTCATACCTACAGAAAAAACTATATATACCACCTGTGCCATTACAAGCATCCTGGCGATTTTGAATAGGTATTGTCCAAAACCTCCTTTCATATTAGAAAAGCAAGGATAGAAATAGCCTGTTATCATAAAAAAGATAGGAACAGCCACATTCGTCACGGTTAAAAGTACCTGATCAATGGTAGAGGCTCTATCTAATCCCCAATGTATTATTACAACAAAAAAGGCTGACACTGCCTTTAGACAATCCAAACTATAGGTTCTAATCTTTACATCCATAACATTACTATATAAAATTATGCACTAAACATTCCGAATAGACTGAATACCCCTTCTTAGAAGCAAACGCATCCATAACGCGATTTTCAATAGAATAAAACACCTATGCTTCAACAGAAACAGCACAAGCTTGGGAAAGCCATCGTAAAATTGAGGCTGAACACTATATAATATAATCGGTGAGTTAAGAACGCGCTTATAGTTTAACACAAAACAACCAGGGTCAGCATTAAAGGTATGGAATAAAAAATAGTAAACATACCGTCCAATATGCGTTTCAAAAAAAGAACGATAATGCTGGAACAAATTCTTATATTTAAACCATTCACAAATATCTAACTGTACGGTTATTTGAGACCAGTAAACATGAGGAGAATATGTCATTTTATTAGGAGTTTCCTGCAAATAATAAAAGCTAACTATCGGCAAGAACAGAGCCTTGTCTACACCTCGATACAGATGAACATAGAAATCAAGATCTTCTGCCAACTTTATATCAACTGGAAATTGCGCCTTTGTTTCATTCAACAGCCTTCTCGTAAACAATTTATTAGATACAAAACCGAAAAAACCTGTTTGATATTGATTTGAAATAAAGTTGTGACACAAGTCTTCCCCACTCATAATGCCTGTAAAAGAAATGGTTACCTCACCCACCTTCTGACGAGCAAGGTCTATCAATTCGAAATTTGTAAAAACAATATCAGCATGGCTAAATTCTCCCTGAGCTACTGCAACTTCAAGATATTTTTCATTTATTAAATCATCGCCATCCAAAAATTGTATCCATTCCCCTTGTGCATAAGTCAGCCCGACATTTCTCGCGTTTGACACCCCCCCATTAGCTGTATTGATTAAATGAAAACGAGCATCCTTTTTCAAATAATCTTCAACCAAACGAGCCCCATTATCAGTAGAACCATCATTGATAATCCATACCTCATAATCATCAAACGTCTGATTTGATAAGGATTGCAATGTTTGCAAGATAAACTTCTCCTTATTGTAAAGAGGTATAATAACAGAAACCTTTGGCATACTAATGCATTACCTTTTTATATAGCCAACAAATAAGTCTGGGCATTCGAAGTTTCATCAGCAATAAATGAATCTTGAATTTTACAGACACAGAAGGAAGCGTAAAGTTACAGAAAGCAATTCTCAACTCTTTTGAGTTCAATATATAACTGATTCCTCTCAGAGCCTGCTCATAAGGTAACTTCAACTCCATCCCAATACTATTACAAGCATAAAATACCAAATGAAGTTTTAACTGCCTGCCAAAATCATAGTCATGTACTTTATTGAAGAAAGCAGCTAAATGTTTGTTCATGATACAATAATTATCCCAAGCCCCCTTACGATAAGAAGTTGTAATCGATGCTGGATTCTGATAATAATGATACAATCCCTCTTCTTTTAAATAGTAAAAACTATTACAATGATAGCCTACTAGCGCACTAAATATATTATCCTCAGACCAACGAACCTGCTCATCAAATAGAAGTTCATGCTCATTTAAAAAGGAACTTTTATACAAACAAGAACATACTGACAGCAAAGGACCATATTCCAAGCGTTCACCCATAATTAACTGCGGAAAAATGTTCTCTCGTACGTCTTGCTTTGTATAGAATCCACCACGCATCTCAAGCGTTTTCAAGGAACTGGTTCCTTCTGCAATGCGTATATAGTCAGACATCACAAAATCAACTTTATACTTTTCAGCAGCAACAAGCATCCGCTCATACATAGTCAACTCAACATCGTCATCAGCATCTACAAATCCTATATATTCACCAGCAGCAACCTTCAGTCCTGCATTACGAGCACTACTTAATCCTCCGTTGACTTTATGCACAACCCTTATCCGAGAATCCTTACAGGCATATTGATCGCACAACTTCGGACAATTATCAGGAGAACCATCATCCACTAATATGATTTCAATGTCACGAAGCGTCTGATTAACTAGGCTCTTAATACATCGATCCAAATACTTCTCAACCTTATAAACAGGAACTATTACACTAACCTTCATTGCTTAACTACTTTAATTACTCTTCTCGTCTATATTGCCTCATACGCCTTGCTGCTATTAATAACCCTAATGGGAAACAAAACAAAGTCAGCAATTTATCATTTGAATTCTTCAGATATTCCAAATGTCCACCTATAAATGCATGACATATCATTTGCACTGTAGAATTGAACCTTTCCCGACAACCTCGCTGATACTTCAACTGATGATTAAACATCATGGCGTATCCCATAGGATTCCTCTTCATCAATCCCCATCCTCCTTTCGTCATACCATCCTGCAGATATTCCGATATAACAGCAACCTTATTACACCATCTTAATTTATAACCATCCAAAGCCATTTCGTTAAACACTACTGCCTCAGGAATAAATACTTCTCCCTCCCATACTTCAAAAGGATATTTTCTTAGGATTTCGACCTTATAAACTTCGTTACAATCAACATCCAGTGCATAATCAACACGTTGCAAATTGGTTGCATCCACATAAATCTTAAACAAAGGCACTTTTTTAGGAACTAAATGTTCGTTACCTCTCAAAATTCCGACACCAACGAAATCTGCCTTTTCCTCAATAGCTCTACAGTAAGGCATAATAAAGCTTAGGGCATCATCAGATAGATAATCATCCGAATCTACTATAAAAAGAAAAGGAGACCGTGCCAATGCGACAGCTTGATTAATAGCCCTGGGTTTACCGCCATTACTTACTTTGTGATAATGTATTACTACTTGTTTGTCACGTAACCATTGCTTTACCAAATCCTCCGTTTCATCAGTCGAACCATCATCAATTATCAACCACTCGAAAGAATAATCCCCCTCTTGTCTCAATAAAGATTGATACAGTTTAGGCAGGATGTAAGCCCGATTATAAGTCGGCGTAAAAACTGTTATGTCATACATAAGATTAAATCAGATTATATCCGTGGAAATACCATACAGCCCCAGCTTCTATTTTTTATACACTCCGAATAAAAATCTGGAAAGCAGAAAACTACGGGAAAGAACTATAGAAGCAATTGAAGTCAAGACAATTACGACTACCGAAAGTGCTACAGACACAGTAAGCAGCACGATGGGGTCAGCTGAATCAACTTCACCTTGGTAAGCCTCCAATGAAGGCAAAAAGAAATAATGAATCAGATAGATAGACAAGCTGTTTCGCCCTAACCATGACAGAATGTTACCTATACAACCATTGAATGCCAGATGCTTAAACAGCACCCAAGCAATAATCCCTGAAGTTGCAATCATAACAAAACGCGTAAGAAACGAAGCAATGCTTGCCGGCAGGGTGCCATAGTCGATATGAATGTACACAAAATAAGAAAGGGCAAAGGACAGCAACAAGACTGTATAGACCCAATTCCTGTTCTCAACGAATTCCAACACCTGCCTATACTTACCAAGCCATATGCCCAATAAGAAAGGGAATACATACTGCGCAAACTGCCCTAGAGAAAGCAGTGATTTTTCCCCCCCCCACGATTGCAATATATACTTATCAGAAACAAGCAGAAACACGGATAAAGCCAGGTAACATAGCACTTCCGTCTTTCTTCCTGCCCTTAAATACAAGAAAGGATAAAAGACTGCATACAACATGAACAATGTATATACAAACCAATACCCATACTTCATTTCGTTCATCATAAGGCCAACTGCGTCCCACCCTCCAAATACGCATACCCCAAAAACAATACTGATAAAAGGAACGAGAACGCGTTTGAACTTACGTACCATTTCCTGATAATATCCTGCCCAGCTAAAAGTTTCTTCTTTTTTGTGAAACATAAGCCCGGCAACAAACATAAAAACAGGCATATGAATCATACCTATAAAAGTCGGTATATAAGAAAACGAAGGTTTCAAAGCAAAATTATAGATGTGTCCTAATACAACAAGAAATATAGCAAATCCCTTCAGCTGATCAACGAACATCAATCTGCCCGGAAGACTCCTGGATAAAAATGTAGACATAAGTAAAAAGGGAAACAGGATTAATAACCTTAAAGAAAACAGGATACCCGCATAACATCAGCCTTTCGTCATACGACGCTTAAGCCAATGGAAAGAATACAGCCTAACTTGGTCTACAATGATTGAGCTAAAGAACAACAGGACTAAGAACAATAAAACGAGAAGGACTGATTTATCATACAAGTACAAGTTGACAGCCTTAAAATAATGAATGATGTACGCATTCGAATGAATCAAATAAACACTGAATGCCGACAATGCCAACCTGTTAATGAGGGTGCTATCCAAAGAAATCTTCGAAAAGAACAAGAAAAAATAGATACTGGCAATTATCACCAACGGATTATTGTAAGAAAAGGCACTGATAAACGGTATCTTATAATTACATAAAGCATTTAAAACGATAAGGGAAACGAAAAACAACCACACCACCAAATCCCGATGCTTGGGTAAAGAAAAAATTCTGGGACGATAGAGATAAATATATCTACCTATACAATAAAGATTGAGGAAGGAAACAAAGGAATATCCACGCTGAAACTCAGCGTTTAGACCCCAAAATTCAAAATACGATTGGAACAAGGTAAACATCAAGATAAACATTCTCAGTTCCTTCTCATCCACTTTCTGTATAAAGGCATTCAACACCGGAGAAAACAGCAACAAGCCTAAATAGGCTTTTACAAACCAGAGCCCAGACAAAGTCACACAAAACAATGATTGAACCAAGTGCTTAAATTCAAAATCCTGACCCCCCAACAGGCATACAACGACATAGATACCCACCGAATAAAACAAGCACTGATATAGAAAATTCAAGACACTACTCACCTTCAACTTAACAGAAAAGTACCCTGAAATCAATATAAACAGGTTCACACTGATAATCGCTATAGATTCTATTAAAACTTTACCCCCCCTTCAACAGGATTTAACTCAATATCAAGCCAAGTGGGAGTTCCTAAAGACATGTAGTCGGCATGAGCCACCAACACAAAGAACATAGCGACTAGTCTTAAAAGCTCCATATTCGAAGCCCGCTTTCTTACTTGCAACATACTCATGAAACTATTCTATGTAATAACCGATAATAAAGAGCCCTTAGCTTTTGGCCCCTGAAATGATAGTGGTAATAAGAATCCAAGTAAGAAATCCGCTTATTTCTTCTAAGAAATCCATACTCTCTCTCAAAGAGATCCTTCTTTGCATATTCGATGCAAAGGTCCTTACGCAAGGAGGCATAATGTAGTCGCATTTCGTTCCATAAACGATTTGTTTCAGGAATCTTCAAATGACCCATCAAGTCTATACGTATCCCTTCAAATTCGTTATACAGCTTATACAAACGCTCAAACGACAGATCTCTTTTAGTAAAAGAGTCCTCTCGTCGAAGATATTCCATCAAGGGTACATCAATAAAGCCGCATTTAGAACGATAAGCGGCTGACAGTAATATCTGTAAGTTTTGGCCATAGCGTGAACCTAAGATACGGTGGTCGGGAAATACCCTCCATAATTGAGAACTACGAACCATATATGAACCTGCCCAGTTATTGGTCTTTCCCAACACCAACATGGTGAATAAGTCTTCAGCATTCTTTTCTTTCTCGTTCGTTACAAACAGAATTTTTTGCTGATTTACCAGAACTTCATATCCATTGGTACGAACCACATTAAAAGACGGATTTGCTTCCAAAAAAAGCAATTGTTTCTCCACCGAGTCCGGATACAAGCAATCGTCTATATCGAAACATAATATATAATCACCAGTTGCATGCAACAAAGCAGTCCGAGCGGCAAATCCAGCCCCTTGATTTACCTGTTGATAACAACAGAGCGTCATACCTTCGGACGCAAACTTATCGCTCCACTTCAAAGCCAGAAGATAAGATTCGTCCATTGACCCGTCATCAACAAAAAGAACCTCAATGTTCTTATAGGTTTGAGACAGGATATATTGAAAACATGAAGGAATATATTTCTCTCCGTTATAACAACATACTACTATAGATACCTTTGGATTCATTTCTTTAAATGTACTCGTGATTTTAGAAAAGATACATTCCCCTTTAAATACCCTACTTCATCAGTACGCATAAACAACAGAATATTGACTAATGCAAATATGAAAACAGAGACCAGTCCCATCCCAACTATACTTATGAAATCAGTAGAGGATTCAAATAGATACTCATTGACAACACGCGTAACGTAACAAACTAAAATTGTGATACCTGCATAAAGAAGATACTTCAAATAATAGATATAAACCGACCGCTGAAATGTATTTTTAAACACTAAGCGCGGCCAATTCCAGGAAGCAGTACTTAGGACAGCTACGGACGAAGCTAGAATAACCCCTGTAATTCCCCAGTAATGCACAAAGATTATCGATAAAACCAAGTTTATAAGTGCTGTTATGAAAACCACATACTTGTCTTCGTTAAAGATACCCGAGACGTATTTATACATCATGACAGAACTTCTAATTTCATCAATAAAGAAATAGGCACATAATGCTATAACAACATACTCTGACAATGTATACTGTGCCCCCAGCCACCAGCCAATAAAAGGATTGATAGTGTTATAAACAAGAACGATAACAACAGAAACCAGCCAATAGTTTAAAAGATAAATCACATTGAACACCTGATATTGACGATCGGCAGTATCGGTAGCTACAAGATTTCCGATACTATCTTTCATATTTGTCAATACCGGCTTCATAAATGACTTCAATTGACCAATCAATAAGGTATAGTTGGAATA
>OISE01000422.1_pt1 | contig 9976 bp, 10 predicted proteins | sample 1586401 | NCBI WGS metagenome assembly OISE01 (sample SAMN02675048, study PRJEB24791) | human gut metagenome, SKBSTL034 | isolation source: stool | host: Homo sapiens | place: USA
GGAGAAGGGTAGGGGGGGGGGGTAAAATTTGTGTGGTGATGCGGCGGACGATGTTTGCGGCAGCATCACACAAGGCTTATTTTTATTGAGGAGGGGTTTCGAATGAAACTGTTCAAAAAGGTTCTCGCCGCCGCCCTTGCGGGTGTGCTGGCGCTGTCCGTCCTGACGGGCTGCAACAACAGCAATAGTGTGGCTACCGTGAAAATGCTCGATGCGCTGAATGACTGGTCAAGATTTTATGGTGAGGGTATTACCTTCGAAAAGGGCGATGAAAAATTGCAGGCTCAGGTAAACGATTTGGTGGAAATCGTGGATGACGCCGGTAAGAAAATCAATTTTCAAGGTGGCGAGGACATCGATGAAATGTACTGGGCCATCGTGAACGATGGCGCTGCAAAGCTGAAGCTGAAGGATTGGGCAAAGCAGTTCTCCAAAGCAACCATTGATGATGAGAATTCGCCGCTGTATGAGTTTGGCTTTGTCGATATTAGCACAACTTTGTCTGCAAGCAGCAGCCAGAATATTTACTACGCGCTTCAACTGATGGAGAACCGCTTGGACGACGAAATCAATCCGCCTGCCACAGTTAAGGATTCTGAGCGGAACCGTAATTGGACCGATGGTGACAAATTTTATGTTGCCGTTGCTACCGGTGAAATTAACGGTAAGAAGTACATGGTCGCACTCTTCAAGACCACTGCTGTAACGAATCCGGAGTATAATCCGAATGACGGTGGCATGGGCGAAGATGGTTCTGAGGATTGAGCCTCAGCCGCAGCAATGCCCGCCCACTGAATCATGAACTCGTTAGGCCCCGGTCCGCCGGGGCCTTTTTGTGTCTTTATGAATAAACCCCACTCCATCGCTCCAAACTACCACCAAAGAAACGATTCCGTACACAAAGATGGATTGGAGTAACGAACGATGGAGCAATTCAGAAAGTTTTTGCGGGACAAGGCCTTTGCACTGGTGCTCACCGCCTGCCTGCTGGCGGCGGCAGCGGCCGGAGTGTGGGCCGTGCACACGGTGCGCAAGGAGCTGAAGAAAGATCTGGACGCGGTGCGCAGCCCGTCCAGCACTGCCCCCGGCATCGACGAGGGCATCCGCACATCACCCGGCTTCGCCGGAGAGGAGGACGCCGAATGGCAGCAGCAGACCGCACCCGCCGCAAACAGCGTGGCCAATGTGCCCGAAGCCCGCAGCTCCTCCGGTGGAGCTGCATCCTCTTCTGGGGCGCAGTCTGGGTCTGGTTCGGTGCGCGAACCCTCCGCGCTGCAAACCGAGTCCTCGCCTGCCAGCAGTTCGGCTGCGCCTGCCTCCACGCAGCCTGTCTCGGGGCGCGTCTTGAACAGCTACAGCGGCGATGAGCTGGTCTACAGCAAGACGCTGGGGGACTGGCGCACCCACAACGGCGTGGATTACGCCGCCGAAAAGGGCGCAGAGGTAGCCGCCCCGGCGGCGGGTAAGGTGGTGGAGACGGGCACCGACGACAAGTGGGGGCCTGTGGTCGCCATCGAGGACGAATCCGGCAGGGTCTGGCGGGTCTGCGGCACGGCAGACGCCAAGGTGAAAAAGGGCGATACCGTCTCGGCCGGGCAGGCCATCGGCAAGGTGGGCAGCGTGAGCTGTGAGTGCGCCGAGGAGAGCCACATCCATCTGGAGGTCATGCAGGATGGCCGGTATCTCGACCCTGTGAAGGCCATGAAATAAGCAGAAATTCCCGGGCAGGTGCAGTGGAACGCTGTGCCTGCTTTTTTATCGCGGTCTTCCAAAACAGCGCCGCTGCAGCAGGCAGTCCGGCCCAGCTGAAAAATGCGGACGGTGATGCATTGCTTTTGGACGTCGATTCTGGTATGATAAACTCGTATCAGTATGAAATGAAGGAAAAGCGGAGGGAACGAAGGATGAAGGTCTTAGTGATAGGCGGCGGTGCGGCCGGCCTGATGGCGGCGGGTGCGGCTCTGCGGCAGGGGCATGAGGTGACGGTGCTGGAACATATGGAAAAGCCGGCCCAGAAGATCCTCGTCACCGGCAAGGGCCGCTGCAACGTCACCAACGACTGCACCGCAGAGGAATTTCTGCACCATGTGCGAACGAACCCCCGCTTTCTGTTCTCGTCGCTGGGGGCGTTCCCGCCCGCCAAGACGATGGAGCTGTTCGAGTCGCTCGGGGTGGAGCTGAAGGTGGAGCGGGGACGCCGGGTGTTCCCGGTGTCGGACAAGGCCGAAGAGATCCGGCAGGCCCTTCTGCGGTACGCCGAGGGGGCGGACATCGTCCGCGACGGGGCGAAAAAGCTGCTGCTGGAGCCGCTGGCCCAGCCGGAGGAAGCGCCCGCTGCGCCGGAAAATCCCCGCCACCCCAAGAAGAAAAAGCCCGGCCCGGCCTGCCGCTGTGTGGGCGTGCGGGGCACCTCGGGCCGGGAGTACAGGGCGGACGCCGTGCTGGTGGCGACGGGCGGCCTGAGCTACCCCACCACCGGTTCCACCGGCGACGGCTACAAGCTGGCTCAGCAGGCGGGCCATACCCTCGTGGAGCCTGTGCCCAGCCTCGTCAGCCTCGTCAGCCACGACGCCGACTGCAAAAAGATGATGGGCCTCGCCCTCAAGAACGTGACGCTCACCCTCCACGAGGACGGCAAGGCCATCTTCGAGGAGCAGGGCGAGATGCTGTTCACCCATTTCGGCATCAGCGGGCCGCTGACCCTCAGCGCCTCGAGCCATCTGGGCGATATGAAAAAACACAGGTACGAGGCTTTTATCGACCTGAAGCCTGCCCTCAGCGAGGAGCAGCTTTATGACCGCATCACCCGGGATTTTGCCCTGCTGGCAAACCACGCGGCGCAGGGCGCACTGGTGAAGCTGCTGCCGTCCAGTATGCAGCCGGTCATGGTGGCCCGCTGGGGCATCGACCCGGCCACCAAGGCCAACCAGATCACCCGCGAGCAGAAGCGGGAGCTGGTGCAGCTGGTGAAGCACTGGCGGGTATCCATCGACGCCCGGGGCGACTTAGCCCATGCCGTCATCACGTCGGGCGGCGTGTCGGTGCGGGAGGTGGACCCCAAGACCATGCAGAGCAAAAAGGCGCTGGGCCTCTACTTCGCAGGCGAGGTGCTGGATGTGGACGCCTACACCGGCGGATATAATTTGCAGATCGCGTTCTGCACGGCGCAGAGCTTTGCGAATAATCTGGGATGACCTCTCGGTCTGCGAAGCCGTGACGGAGAGGTTGAACCGTATTTATATAAAAGGAGATAGAAAAATGGTATCTGTTGCGATCGACGGGCCTGCGGGCGCAGGCAAATCTACACTGGCGCGGCGTCTGGCCGCAGAACTCGGCTACATCTATGTGGACACCGGTGCAATGTTCCGCACCATCGGCCTTTACGCCCTCCGGGCGGGTAAGGACCCGAAGGACAACGAGGCGGTCAACGCCCTGCTGCCCGAGATTTCCCTCAAGTTCGCCTTCATCGGGGGCGAACAGCACATCTACCTGAACGGCGAGGACGTCAGCACGGCCATCCGCACCGAGGAGGTGGGCATGGCGGCATCTGCCGTGGGCGCAAACCCGGAGGTGCGCGCCTTCCTGCTGGGGATGCAGCGGGATATGGCCAAGACGCAGGACGTCCTGATGGATGGCCGCGACATCGGCACTGTGGTGCTGCCCGACGCGACGGTGAAGATCTTCCTCACCGCCAGCCCCGAGGCCCGCGCCACCCGGCGCTGGAAGGAATACCAGCAGAAGGGCGTTGAGGTCTCGTATGAGGAGGTGCTGGCCGACGTCCGGCAGCGGGACTATCAGGACACCCACCGCGCCGCAGCCCCCCTCCGACAGGCCGACGATGCCCAGCTTCTGGACACCTCGGAGATGAACTTCGAGCAGAGTCTGGAGGCCATGAAGAAGATGATCGTGGAGAAAGTCGGATGATACTATATTATATTATTGTGCCGCTGGCATGGCTGGTGTTCAACATCGGTTTCCGCGTCCGGTGTGAGGGCCGGGAAAATCTGAAGAAGGTCGGCACGAAGGGCTGCATCATCGCGCCCAACCACATCTCTGCCATCGACCCGGTCTTCATCGTCATCACCCGGTTCTGGGGGCGGCGGATGATGGTGTTCGCCAAGAAAGAGCTGTTTGAGATAAACCCGTTTCTGTCGTGGTTCTTCCGGTGTGCGGGCGCGGTCTGCGTCCGGGGCACGAAGGAGGAGGTCGGTGCCATCGACGACACGGTGAAAAAGTGCAAAGAGGGCGGCACTCTGCTGATCTTCCCGGAGGGCACGCGGGAGAAGGAAAATGCATTCCTCCCCCTCAAGAGCGGCCTCTTCGTCGTCGCAGCTGCCGCCGGTGTGGACGTCGTGCCCTGCCGCATCCATTATGACACGCCCGACGGCAGGATGAAGCCGTTCTGCCGGGTGCGGGTGGTCTACGGCGAGCCGATGCCCGCAGCCCGGTTTTCGATGGAGGGCCGCCGCGACCTCAGAAAGCTGCGGGAGAATAAGCAGGCCGTCTTGGAGGCGTGGGAAAAGCTGTAAAGGCGGCTTGCCCTCTCCGTCACGGCTTCGCCGTGCCACCTCTCCCAAAGGGAGAGGCTTGGCCTTCCCGCTACGCTTGAAGGCTCTCTCTTTGGGAGAGCTGTCGAGCAAAGCGAGACTGAGAGGGCAAGGACGCTAAGATAGGAAGGACGAGCAATGGAAATCAGACTTGCAAAGACCGCCGGCTTCTGCTTCGGGGTGGACCGCGCGGTCAAGCTGACCTATGGTTTGCTGGAAGAGGGGCACAAGGTGGCCACCCTCGGCCCCCTGATCCACAACCCCCAGACGGTCGAAGACCTTGAGCGCCGGGGCGCGATGGTGGCGGACACCCCTGCCGATGTGCCCGCAGGCTATGAGGTGGTCATCCGCAGCCATGGCGTGCCCCGCAGCATCTACGACGAGCTGGAGGCCCGGGGCTGTGTCTACCACGACGCCACCTGTCCCTTTGTGCGGAAGATCCAGAAGATCGCCGCCGAGGCCGAAGCCGCCGGTGCAGTGCTCGTGGTGGCCGGAGACGCCTCCCACCCGGAGGTGCAGGGCATCGTGGGGCATACCCGGGGAGAGGTATTTGTTTTCGGCGATCTGGCCCAGCTGAAGGCGTGGAAAGGCCCTTCTGACCCCCAAAAGCCCATTTTTGCGGTTGCACAGACCACATTTCAGGTAACAAAATGGCAAGAAAGTTCGGAGTTTCTCAAAAAAGCCTATACAAACGCCCGAATTTTTGATACAATATGTAATGCGACGTGGGCGAGGCAACAGGAAGCGGAAGACCTCAGCCAACAATGCGACATCATTGTTGTCATTGGCGGTCATCATTCTTCCAATACCCAAAAGCTGGTACAGGTCGCCGCAAAGCATACGCGAGCCGTAACGGTCGAGACCGCGAGCGAACTTCGGCCGGAATGGTTTGCAGATGTAAAGACGGCGGGCGTCACAGCCGGGGCTTCAACGCCATCGTCTATTATTGAGGAGGTACTTAACAGTATGAGCGCAGAAATCAATGACAGCATGAGCTTTGAGGAGATGCTGAACGCATCCGAGGAAAAGCGTGTTCATGCAGGCAGTATTGTGAAAGGAATCGTGACCAGCATCTCTGCCAACGAGATCCAGGTGGATATCGGAGCGAAGCAGACCGGCTTTGTCAAGCTGAGCGAGCTGACCGATGATTCCTCCGCCAAGGTCGAGGACCTGGTGAAAGTTGGCGATGAGCTGGACCTCATCGTCGAGAAGGTTATGGATCAGGATGGCGTCATCCAGCTCTCCCGCAAGAAGCTCGCATCTCGCAAGGGCATGGAAGAGATCGCCAAGGCAGCTGAGTCCGGCGAGGTCGTCGAGGGCGACGTCACCGAGTTCAACAAGGGCGGCGTTGTCGTCAACGTCAAGGGCGTCAAGGTGTTCGTCCCCCGTTCTCAGGCCACCATGCGCCGCGACGAGGATTACACCGCTCTGGTCGGCCAGCACGTTCAGCTGGTCGTCACCGAGTGCTCTGGCCGCAAGATCGTCGGCAGCATCAACAAGGTCACCGCTGAGCAGAACAAGGCAAAGCGTGAGGAGTTCTGGGCAAACGTCGAGGTCGGCAAGACCTACACCGGCGTCGTCAAGAGCCTGACCTCTTACGGTGCATTCGTTGACATCGGCGGTGTGGACGGCCTGTGCCACATCAGCGAGCTGAGCTGGAACCGCATCAAGCATCCCTCTGAGGTCGTCTCTGTGGGCGACACCATCGAGGTGTATGTGAAGGATATCGACACCGAGAACCACAAGGTCTCTCTGGGCTACAAGAAGGCTGAGGACAATCCTTGGGAGCAGCTGAAGAACAACTACCCCATCGGCAGCACCTTCCATGCTCCGGTCGTGTCCCTGACCAAGTTCGGTGCATTCGTCCGCATCCTGCCGGGTGTTGACGGTCTGGTCCACATCAGCGAGATCAGCAATGACCGCGTTGAGAAGGTCTCCGACGCACTGAAGGTCGGCGATATGGTCGATGTGAAGCTGCTGGATGTTGACTTCGACAAGAAGCGCATCAGCCTGTCCATGAAGGCTCTGCTGAACGACGACGCTGAGTAATCAGCCCGCAGCATAGTCTTTTCAGACACAATGCGAACAACAGCCCCGTTGCCGGGAAAACGGCGGCGGGGCTGTTGTTGTATCGCCCTCTCAGTCGCTGACGCGACAGCTCTCCCGGAGGGAGAGCCACTGGCGTGCCGGTCGGGACGGATACTGGACGAGTGAGGTTTTCTTGTCTCGGAGACAGTAGTGCCCTGCTGGCGACGGAAGGTTTTGGGAACAATGAAAAACTGGTTTGTAAAGCACCGCGAGGTGCTGGCTTATCTCATCTTCGGGGTGCTGACCACCCTGCTGAACATCGTGCTGTACACGCTGTTCAGCAGGCTTTTCGGGTACGAGGCCGCCAACAGCTGGGGCAATGTGCTGGACAATCTGCTCTGCATCCTGTTCGCCTATCTCACCAACCGGGCATTCGTCTTTGCCAGCCGGACGCAGGGCAGGGAGGCGCTGAAGGAATTTGGTGCATTCGTCACCTGCCGTCTGGGCACACTGGTCTTGGATGCTGCCATCATGATGGTCTTCGGCAACCTGCTGGCCGCACAGGGCACAGCGCTTGTGGAAGGCTTCATGAATGGTCTGCTGAGCGCAGCGGCGAATTGGTTTGGCCCGGACACGGTGCTCCACATGGCGACAAGCAGCATAACGCCCCCTGCATCCATTTCGGACGGCTCTGCCGCCATTGCCATCATTGGCGGCGCCGATGGCCCCACCGCCATCTTTGTCACCAGCTTCTACGATGCCCAGGCCCTCTGGGGCCTCGCCGTCAAGGTCTTTTCCAATGTGGTGGTGGTCGTGCTGAATTATGTGTTCAGCAAGCTCATTGTTTTTAAGCGCAAGTGAGATGTTTTTTCGCCAACGGCGGAAAAATATCCAATATAACTTAGGAGGTACGGTATTATGAAACGTGGTCTGAAAGGTTTTGCATTTCTGGTCTCCGGCCTTGTGCTGGGCATCATCGGCGCAACGGTGTCTGCAACAGCCATTGCCCTGAGCGCTGTCGGCATGGCAAAGGTGCGCCGTGCCACCAAAAATTGATTCAGGAGGAAAAAACATGAATCGAGAAGAGATCCTGTCCCATGTCGATCACACCCTGCTCAAGCCTGAGGCCACATGGCCCCAGATCCAGACCCTGTGCGACGAGGCCATCGCAAACCACACGGCCTCCGTCTGCATCAACACCTGCTATGTGAAGCAGGCCGTCGAGTACATGGCAGGCCGCATCCCGGTGTGCTGTGTGGTCGGCTTCCCTCTGGGTGCGATGGACACCGCTTCCAAGGCCTTTGAGGCCAAGACCGCCATCGAGAACGGCGCAGCCGAGGTGGATATGGTCATCAACATCGGCCGCCTGAAGAACGGCGAGTACGACGCCGTGCGCGAGGACATCCGCGCCGTCAAGCAGGCTGTGGGCGATAAGATCCTGAAGGTCATCATCGAGACCTGCCTGCTGACCGACGACGAGAAGCGCAGGATGTGTGACATCGTCTGCGAGGCAGGCGCTGACTACATCAAGACCAGCACCGGCTTCTCCACCGCAGGCGCAACCTTCCACGACGTCGAGCTGATGGTCAAGGGCGTGGCAGGCCGCTGCAAGGTCAAGGCTGCTGGCGGCATCTCCACCGTGGACGATATGGAAAAGTTCCTCGCCCTCGGCGCAGACCGTCTGGGCACCTCCCGCGCCGTCAAGATCCTGAACGGCGAGCAGGCAAAGGGCTACTAAGCTTCCGCTCCGCAAAGGGCACAGCTCCGGCTGTGCCTTTTCTGTTTGCGGGGGAGGCTGCGCTCTGGCAGAAAAGAAATGAGGGCGGGTGCATCATTTTCAAGAAAATGCCGAAAAAGAGTGCAGCGCTTCTTGACATTTCGACGCAGCAATGATAAGATATTACCCGGACAAACTGAATACCGACTTATCAAGAGCGGCTGAGGGGACAGGCCCTGTGAAGCCCGACAACCTGTGCGTGAGCATAAGGTGCCAAATCCTGCGGGAAACCGAAAGATAAGAGTGCAGACGCTCCGAACTTCGGTTCGGAGCGTTTTTTTGTTGCATGAGCTTGATGAACGTGTAGGAAGCTGTCAAGAGTAATACACACCCCAACGCCAAGGAGGTACAAAAATGGCAAAAAATCGTCTGTTTACGTCCGAGTCCGTCACCGAGGGCCATCCCGACAAGATCTGTGACCAGATCTCCGACGCCATCCTCGACGAGATCCTGACCCACGACCCCGACGCCCGCGTGGCCTGCGAGACCTGTGCATCCACCGGCCTCGTCCACATTATGGGCGAGATCACCACCAACTGCTACGTCGATTTTCAGAAGATCGTCCGCGAGGTCGTGGCGGACATCGGCTATACCCGTGCAAAGTTCGGCTTCGACGCCGACACCTGTGCCGTCATCTCCAACATCGACGGCCAGAGTCCTGACATCGCCCTCGGCACCAACGACGAGGTCGGCGGCGCAGGCGATCAGGGCATGATGTTCGGTTATGCCTGCGACGAGACCCCCGAGCTGATGCCCATGCCCATCAGCCTCGCCCACAAGCTGGCCAAGAAGCTGACCGAGGTGCGCAAGAGCGGCGAGCTGGACTACCTGCGCCCGGACGGTAAGAGTCAGGTCACGGTGGAGTATGTGGACGGCAAGCCCGCCCGCGTGGACGCTGTGGTCATCTCCAGCCAGCACAGCGAGGCCGTCAGCATGGACCAGCTGCGCGCCGACGTGATGGAGAAGGTCATCAAAGCCACCATCCCCGCCGAGCTGCTGGACGAGAACACCAAGTATTATATCAACCCCACCGGCCGCTTCGTCGTGGGCGGTCCTCAGGGCGACACCGGCCTGACTGGCCGTAAGATCATCGTCGATACCTACGGCGGCTACGCACGCCACGGCGGCGGCGCATTCTCCGGCAAGGACCCCAGCAAGGTGGACCGCAGTGCCGCGTATGCGACCCGCTGGGTGGCCAAGAACATCGTGGCCGCCGGTCTGGCCAAGCAGTGCGAGGTGCAGGTGGCCTACGCCATCGGCGTGGCAAAGCCCGTCTCCATCATGGTGGACACTTTCGGCACCGGCGTCGTGGAGGACGAGAAGATCGAGAAGGCTGTGGAGAAGGTCTTTGACCTGACGCCTGCCGCCATCATCCGCACCCTCGACCTGCGCAAGCCCATCTACCGCAAGCTGGCTGCCTACGGCCACATGGGCCGCGAAGACCTCGGCGTGAAGTGGGAGAACACCGACCGCGTCGAAGAGCTGAAGGCCGCAGTCGCAGCCCTCTGAGCGCGAAAATAGAATAGAATGACTTTTATCGCAATTTTCAAAAATAGCGCCTATCAGAACAGCATATTTGCGATATGCAGTTTGCGGATGTTGCCTGTGCATTAAAAACGCAAAC
>OISE01000426.1_pt1 | contig 9838 bp, 8 predicted proteins | sample 1586401 | NCBI WGS metagenome assembly OISE01 (sample SAMN02675048, study PRJEB24791) | human gut metagenome, SKBSTL034 | isolation source: stool | host: Homo sapiens | place: USA
GGATGCCAAAGCACAGCACCAGAGTGAAATGGTGTTCCCCATCGGCGCGCCCAACGACGGTTTTGCACAATATTTCAGCGGAAAAAGCTATCTGGCCCCTCTGTCCACCGCACAGGTTGGCATTTACAACGTCACCTTTGAGCCGGGCTGCCGGAACAACTGGCACATCCACCATGCTGCAAAGGGCGGTGGGCAGATTCTTGTCTGCGTGGCAGGCCGGGGCTACTATCAGGAATGGGGCAAAGCGCCGCAGGAGCTGCATCCGGGCGATGTGGTGAACATTCCCCCGGAGGTCAAGCACTGGCACGGTGCTGCACCCGATTGCTGGTTCTCTCATCTGGCAGTGGAAGTGCCCGGTGAGGGCACCTCCAACGAGTGGTGCGAGCCGGTGGCGGAGAAAACCTATGGGATACTGCGGTAACCTCTACGATATGTACAACAGGGAGTTCCCCGGCGGGAGCTTCCTGTTTTTCATTTCCTGCAAGATGAGCCTGTTCCGCCTGCCATGCGGCTGTCTGTAAGCAGACGTAAAAAAACAGCAAGGCTCCCGCCCGGAGGATCTGCCCCGGGTGGGAGCCTTTATTTCCCGGGATATTCAGGACAGTGGAAAAATTTTCAAAAAAGTTGCAAATCGTGCAGGAAATCTTCCTTGTAGTCCGTTTTATAAGATGGTATCATGACATTGATTTGCGCAGCTGACCCGGAGCAGGAACTCGCAGGTGGGATGATTTTTGCGGGTGCGGCGGGAAGGGCGCAGAGCGATGAACGCAGGAGGAATGCATTCTTCTTTTTCACAGGTCTACAGGAAAAAAACACAGGAGGTCAGGCTTTTCATGCTAGGTTTCAACAAAAAGACACAGGACGCCTCTCCGCAGGAGAACACCGGCGGGGAAAATAAGGTGCTCTACTTTATCCGGACCCACAAAAAGCGCTGCATCGCCGCGGTCGTGGCCGTGGCGGTGCTGGCGGTGGTGGTCATCCCCCGCAGGAGCCGCAGTGCATCGGCAGACATGGCGTATGTGCAGGAGGCGCTGGGACGCCGCGACATCGTGAACGTCTACGACGGCAGCGGCACCATCAATGCCGCCGATTCCTACACCGTCAAGTCTCTCGTCACCGGCACGGTGCTCACCGCTGACTTCGAGCTGGGCGACACCATCCAGAAGGGCGATGTCCTCTACGTCATCGACAGCTCGGATGTGGAGGGCGACCTCGAGAGCGCACAGCTTTCGGTGTCTCAGGCCCAGCGCAGCTACGATGACGCTGCCGACGCCCGGAACGTCCGCACGAAGATCAGCGGCGAGGTCAGCTCCTTTGCCGTGGCCGCTGGCGACGCGGTGCAGGCCGGTCAGACCGTCGCCACCGTCCGCGACACCTCTGTGATGCTGCTGGCCGTGGATTTCCCCGCCGCCGAGGCCCAGAGCTTCGCCGTCGGTCAGGCCGCGCAGGTCATGCCGGACACCACCTTTGAGGTGCTGAACGGCACCATCCGCTCGGTATCGGGCGCAGACCCCTCCGGTGACGCCAGCCTCATGACCTGCACCGTCACCATTGCGGTGCCCAACACGGGCAGCCTGACCACCGCGCAGGCCGCAGTGGCGCAGGTGAACGGCGTCAGCTCCCTCAACTCGGCCCATTTTGCCTACCAGCGCGAGGAGACCGTCGTGGCCGCTGCCTCCGGCACCGTGTCTGAGCTTTGCGTCAGGGAGGGCAGCACCGTCCGTCAGGACGACGTGCTCCTCCGCATCACCGGCAAGGATCTGGACAAGCAGGCCCAGAACGCCGCCGACAATCTCCGCTCCGCCGAACTGCGGATGTCTTCGGCAGAGCGGAACATCAGCCACTACACCATCGATGCGCCCATCAGCGGCACCATCGTGGACAAAAAGGTCAAAGCCGGCGATAAGCTCAGCGCCAACGACGCAGCCATGCAGAACCTCTGCACCATCTACGACATGAGCTATCTGGAACTGAAGCTCAACGTGGACGAGCTGAAAATTCGTTCTCTGAAGGTCGGGCAGGAGGTGGAGATCACCGCCGACGCCGTCCCGGGCGAGACCTATAAGGGCACCATCAGCAGCATCCTCGTGGCCGGCACCACTGCCAATGGCTCCACCAGCTACCCCGTCACCGTCCGCATCGACGAGATGGGCGATCTGCTGCCCGGCATGAATGCCTCGGCCAAGATCACCACCGCCAGCGTCAAGAATGTTCTGGCCCTGCCCAACGCCGCCCTCGTCCGGGGCAGCTATGTGCTGGTGACGAAGGATTCGCCCAGCGCTGCCAACGCCGAGGCCTCCATGACCGCCCCCGAGGGCTATGTCTACGTCAAAGTGACCACCGGCATCAGCGACGATGATTACATCGAGGTGAAGAGCGGCCTGCAGGAGGGCGACACCATCGCTTACGACACCTCGACGGTCAGCGCGACCGACTTCTACAGCAACATGATGGTGTCTGCCGAAGGAGGCGACGAATGAGCGCCCTGATCGAGTTTGACGAGGTCTGCAAATACTACCAGATGGGTGACACCCTCGTCAAAGCGGCAGACCACATCTCCATGAAGATAGACCGGGGCGAGTTCGTGGCCATCGTGGGCCAGTCCGGCTCCGGCAAATCCACCTGCATGAACATCATCGGCTGTCTGGATGTGCCCACCCACGGCCGGTATCTGCTGGACGGCAGCGATGTCGGCAAGATGAACCGCCGTGAGCTGGCGGCCATCCGGAACGAGAAGCTGGGCTTCATCTTCCAGCAGTATAATCTGCTGCCCAAGCTGACCCTGCTGGAAAACGTGGAAGTCCCCCTCATCTACGCAGGCGTGGGCGGCAGCGAGCGACGCCGCCGCGCCATCGCAGCGCTGGAACAGGTGGGTCTGGGCAGCAAACTCCGGAACAAGCCCAACCAGCTCTCCGGCGGCCAGCAGCAGCGTGTGGCCATCGCCCGCGCCCTTGTCCGCAACCCGCCCATCATTCTGGCCGACGAGCCGACGGGTGCGCTGGACTCCCATACCGGCCGGGAGGTGCTGGGGATGCTTCAGGAGCTGCACAAACAGGGACACACCGTGGTCCTCATCACCCACGACAACTCCATCGCCGTGCAGGCAGAGCGCATCATCCGGTTGGAGGACGGTGTCGTCGTCTACGACGGCGACGCCCACGCCCCCGAGGCGGTCGTGCAGCCGAACCTCATGATGTCGGCCCCGAAAGCCGGAGAGGAGGGAGCGCACGCATGATAAAGGAGACCTTCAAGCAGGCCATCCAGAACGTGTGGAGCAACAAAGTCCGCACCTTCCTCACCATGCTGGGCATCATCATCGGCGTTATGGCCGTCATCGTCATCGTCGGCCTCGGCAACGGCATGACCCACATGATGCAGGACTTCTACTCCGATATGGGCAGCGATATTCTGTCGGTCAACGTCATGACCGCCAGCACCCGCACGGTGGAGGTCAGCGATGTGTATAACATCATCAACCAGAAGCCGGAGTATTACAGGGGCCTTTCGCCCATCGCCAGCGCCGGGACGGATCCGCTGCGGGTGGCAGGGGAGAAGTACCGCCGCACCAACATCAGCGGCGTCAATGAGGATTATCTGACCATCAACAACTATAAGGTGGCCAAGGGCCGGGGCATCCAGTACGCCGACCTGATGGACAACAAGAACATCTGCGTCATCGGCGACTATGTGGACCGCAAGATCTTCGGCGGCAACGGTCTCGGCAGCACCCTCAAGGTGGGCGCAAACGAGTTTCGCATCGTGGGCGTGCTGGAGGGCCGCTCCAAGCCCGCCGCCCAGTACGAGGGCGGCAATGACGATGTCGTCCTGATCCCCTATACCACCCTGCTGAGCCTCAGCAGCGGAAGCAGCGTCAGCCAGTATTACGTCGTGCTGCAGGATGCAGACCACTCGGACGCGGCACAGGAGTTTTTGCAGTCGCGGCTCAAGAAGCTGGTCAGTAAGGATGACTACGTCTTCGTCATGAGCCTGAGTGCGGCAATGTCGCAGATGTCCTCTATGATCAATATTATGGTGGGCGTCCTGACGGCCATCGCAGGCATCTCGCTTCTGGTGGGCGGCATCGGCATCATGAACATCATGCTGGTGTCTGTCACCGAGCGCACCCGCGAGATCGGCATCCGGAAGGCGCTGGGCGCACAGGAGAGCACCATCCTGACCCAGTTCGTCGTGGAGGCCGGCGTCACGTCGGCGCTGGGCGGCTGCTTCGGCATCGTGCTGGGCTACATCGTCTCGGCCATCATCAACCAGATCCTTCCGTTCGTCCTGACGGACATCACCCTGAACGTCACCCCCTCGGCGGGCGCAGCAGCCATCGCCGTGGGCATCTCCTGCGGCATCGGCGTCCTGTTCGGCTTCCTGCCTGCCCGCCGTGCCGCCCGCCTGAACCCCATCGAGGCGTTGAGGTATGACTAACCTCTCGGGAATGCTTCTGGCTCTCCCTTTGGGAGAGCTGTCACCGAAGGTGACTGAGAGGGCAAGGATGCTCCTCCTTTGTCAGGCGGCTTGCCCTCTCCGTCTCGCATTCGCTCGCCACCTCTCCCAAAGGGAGAGGCGATGGCGTTGATTCTATAAGGAGTTTACCATGAAAAAAAGATTCCTCGCATTCCTGCTGGCCGTCTGCGTGGCGGTTTCCATGCTGGTGCTGCCCGCCTCGGCGGTCGGCTCCAACGCGGCAGTCCAGACGGCGACGGCGCTGGGCGGTCTGACCGCAGAGCAGTCCGCTTCTCTGGGCGCGCCCCTCACCCGTGGGCAGGCGGCCCGTCTCCTGACGGCTTTCTCGGCCTACCGCGACACCGCCGCAGCACAGGGCCGCACCGGCCGTCTGTACAGCGACGTGGACAGTGATTCGCCCTACGCCGTCTACATCCGCACCGCCGTCCAGAACGGCTGGATGACCGGCTACTCCGATGGCAGCTTCCGCCCGGACAATGCCGTCACGCTGGAGGAGGCCTGCACCATGGCCCTCCGCCTGCTGGGCTACGATGTGGCGAGCCTCGGCGGCACCTTCCCCTCGGCCCAGCTCAATAAGGCGAGCGCACTGGGCCTGCGCAATGACATCAGCGCCCGTCAGGGCGAGGTGCTGACCCTCGAGCAGGGCACCGTGCTCTTCTACAATGCCCTCACGGCCATGAACGGCAGCGGTCAGGTCTACGCCTCCACGCTGGGCTTTGCGGTGAGCAACGGTCAGGTGGACATCTCCTCCGTCCTGCTGGACAACGTCAAAGGCCCCTTCGTGGCCGATGCGGCCACGGCCCTGCCCTTTGCCCCGGCGGCCATCTACCGCAACGACGAAGTCACCACCTCTGCGGCCCTCTCGCCCTATGATGTCTACTATTATAATGAGAGCGCCCGCACCCTGTGGATCTACGATAAGCGTGCCGCAGGCCGTGTGACGGCGGTCTCGCCCTCGGCCAGCGCCCCGACCTCTGTGACTGTGGCCGGGGTCAGCTACATCATCGCCTCGCCCTCTGTGGCCTACCAGCTGTCCTCCCTGTCCGGCGGCGGCGTGGGTCAGGTGGTCACGCTGCTGCTGGGCATGAACGATGCCGCAGTCTCCGTCCTCACCGGAGACGAGGCCGACGCCGTCTTTTACGGCGTGGTGCAGTCCTCATCCCGCACCCTCGTGGAGACCAACAGCGCCGAGGTGCAGCAGGCCGTCTCCATCATGTGCACCGACGGCACGGCCCGCACCGTCAACGTAAACAATAAGCTCAATTTCCCGGCGGGCAAGCTGGTGGAGGTCCGCGTGGACGAGGGCGGCGAGAGCGTTAAGTCCATCTCGCCCCGCCCGGTCAGCGGCACCATCCGCGCCGACGGCACCGCACTGGGCGACACCCCGTTTGCAGACAACGTGCAGATCCTTGATACGACGTCGGAGGGTGTGGCTGGGGCAGTTCGCCCCAGCCGCCTATCGGGGGTAACGCTGAGTGAGAACGACGTCCGCTACTACACCACCAACGCCGCCGGTGAGATCGACCGGGTCATCCTCAACGATGTGACCGGCGACCTGTGGGAGTATGCCGCGCTGGATTCCGTCCGCCGCCTGACGGACGAAGCCGCTAAGAAGATCGACAAGAAGATCAGCGAGAAGGCGCAGGACGCCGCAAAGGAGGCCGCAGGCCTCCCCACGACGACAACGACCACCACCACGGTGAAGAAGACCGACGAGGAGACCTTTCAGGACGTGAAGAACATTCTGGTGCCCAGCACCAGCGATGTGCTCTACGGCCTCATCGACGGCAGCATCGTCAGCTCTACCTGGAACACCCTCACCGGCAAGACGGACCAGCTCTTCAGCTATGTGCTCCGCCGCACCGGCGACAGTGTGGGCGGCACGGTGGGTGATTTCCTCAACTATCTGGGTGAGGGCGCCACCTACGTCTGTTACACCGGCGGCAAGCAGGTGGCCTACAGCACCGCCACCAAGTATCCCATCGTGGCGGGCGGCATCGCCATCGGCCGCTCTGCCGACGGCAAGGCCATCAACCGGATGCTCCAGCTCTCGCCGGTGGTCATCGACAGGCTGGGCGCGGCTTCGGTCATGAGCGGGGACAAGCGGTATGAGACCGCCGACGATATGCAGGTCTATCTGTGGTCGAACGGCCAGTATTTCGCCACCTCGCTGCCCAAGGTCAACACCGAGGACTACAAGCTCATCGGCTGGTACGACAACTTCGGCTGCGCAGGCGGAAAGAAGATCCGCATCCTCGTGGCCGTCAAGACGAACTGAGATCTTCCCTGAAAGAACAAAGCAGCAGCCTCACTCTGCGTTCGGTGAGGCTGCTGCTTTTGTGTTTAGCTGTTGGACTGGGGGACAAGATGGATGAGGGCCGCGCCGTCCTGCATATTGACCCGGACGACAGAACAGCTGGAATTGCTGCTGCTCGAGACGTTCAGCTTGGTCTCGGTGCCATCGGAGCCGACGAGATAGAGGTCATAGCCCTTGACCGCGTCGTTGGGAACCCGGACGTCGGCGGTGGTGCCGGTCATCGCGCCGTTCCCGTTGATGCAGGCCACCGTCATGACGCGCTGGCCGTTGTCCAGCGTGCCGGTGTAGACGCGGGTGCCGTAGAAGTTGGAGCTGGCGCTGGTCAGCTCAGTCAGGGCCGCACTGCCGTTGACCTCGCCGCCCTCGGCGCAGATGGTATAGAAGCTGGTGGAGCCGTCTGCATTTTTGAAGCGGGCGAGGATCTCTGCATTCGAGTGGTCATCATCGCCGCAGGTGCTGGTCTGGTGGCCGAGGACAGCAGCACCCGCCGTGACGGGGGCCGCCGCGAAGCTGGAGACCGCGCTGCCGGTGATGACGCAGGCGGACAGGGTGAGCATGGCGAGGGTTTTCATGGAGGTCTTCATAATGTGATCCTTTCTTTCCCATGAGGGAACGATAGATTTTTTGCTGCAAGACAGGGAGCGCCCGGCGGGACGCTTCCGGTTGACGCTTCATAGTATACCGGCCATTTCTTAGAAAATGCCCGAAAGAGTGTTTAAGATGTCCTTAATGGCGGTGAAGGTTTTGTGAGGCGCCGTCCTGCATCCCCGTCGATGTCTATAGTATAGTCTGCGGTACATCGCCGGACAACGAGCAAAAAGACCCCATTGTATAAATTTTTTACAGGGGAGCGAGGATGTCAAAAGTTTTGGCAAAAGGGCAGAGTTGTATGAAATGCGTCCGGGACGCGGCAGAAAAAGGGCCTTCCCATTTGCCACCGGCCCAGTTTCGTGTTACAATAAAAACCAGAGAAATTGCGGAAAAAGGAGGTGCGGCAATGATACGCATCGCTCTGGTGGAGGACGAGGCAGAGGTGCGGGCGCAGCTGCAAGGCTATGTGCAGCGGCACACCCGGCAGTATGGCACCAAGTTTGCTGTGACGGAGTTCGCCGACGGGATGGAGCTGCTGGATGATTACCGCCCGGTGTACGATGTCCTGTTTCTGGACGTGGAGATGAAGCATCTGGATGGGATGGAGACAGCCCGGCGGGTGCGGGAGCTGGACAAGGACGTCATCATCGTCTTCATCACGAATATGGCCCAGTACGCCATCGGCGGGTACGCGGTGGGTGCGCTGGACTATGTGCTCAAACCGGTGCCCTACTTTGCCTTTTCGCAGCAGCTCCGGAAGGTGGAGGAGCAGCTGCGCCGCCGGGTGCGGCACTATCTGGCCCTGCCGGTGGAGGGCGGGCTTCGGCGGCTGGACTCCTCCCTCATCTATTATCTGGAAAGCGAGGGCCACCGCGTCCACTTCTACACCGAGGAGGGGGACTTCGCGGCGGCGGGCACCCTGAAAGCCTTCGAGGAGAAGTTGGCTGAGCGGCCCTTTGCCCGCTGCAACAGTGGCTACCTCGTCAATCTGGCGCAGGTGAAGGGGGTGCAGCAGGGGATGGTGCAGGTAGGACCTTATGAATTGCAGCTGAGCCGGCCCCGGCGGAAGGCTTTCCTCGCGGCGCTGGCCGACCACATCGGAGGTGGAGGCGCATGACGGCGCTGCCCAGCATCCCGCGCCTCTACACGGCGCTGGCCGAATGTCTGGCCGTGGGCATCTACGCCCTGCCGCTGGGCCTCCGCTTCGGCCCGAAAGCCACCCTCGCCGTCAGCGCGGCGTGGGCGCTGGTCCTCTGCGCTTTTTTGCAGGCCACGGGCAGCGTCCCGCTGGCGTGGTGGATCCCCTGCATGGCGGCGGCGGTGGCGATGCAGTACCTTTACCTCTGGCTCACCCGCACCATCTCGCTGCTGGAGGCCGGGTATGTCTGCGCCCGGGCCTTTGTTCTGGCCGAGCTGGCCGCCAGCGCCGAGTGGCAGCTGCACTGTTTCCTCTGGCCTCAGCGCAGAGGGGCCGATGGCCTGTCGCTGGCGCTGCTGGCGGTGGTCTACAGCGGGGTCTTTGGCTGCATCTGGCTGCTGGAGCACAAGCACGCCAGCCCCAAGGGCCGCATCGTCATCAGCGGAAAAGCGGCCCTCGTGGCCGTCGTCATGGCGGCGATGGTCTTCGCGGTGAGCAACCTGCTGTTCTTGGGCGACCGCGAGGTGGACATGAGCGTCTACTACATCCGCACGCTGGTGGACATCTGCGGCGTCCTCATCCTGACTGTCCAGCACGAGCAGCTGCGGGAAGCGGCCCTCCACAGCGAGCTTGCGGCGATGGACGAGGTGCTCCACCGCCAGTATGAGCAGTACAAGCGGAGCAAAGAGGGCATCCGGCTCATCAACAGCCGCTACCATGAGTTAAAAATTCAGATCGCAGACATCCGTGCCGAGCGCGACCGGGCCAAGCAGGACGCTGCGCTGGCCCGGATGGAAAGCGGCATCCGCCGGTATGAGGCCGAGAACAAGACCGGCAATCCGGTGCTGGACACCCTGCTCACCGCAAAGAGCATGGACTGCCAGCAGCGGGGCATCAACATGACCAGCGTGGCCGATGGCAGCAAGCTGGGGTTCCTGACGACCCGGGAGCTGTGCACCCTCGTGGGCGCGCCGCTGGACAACGCCATCGAGTGTGTCACGGCAGAGCCGGACCCCGAAAAGCGGCTGCTGCGGGTGGCCGTCTATGACCAGAGCGGCTGTGTGATGCTCCGCTTCGAGAATTACTGCGCCCAGCCCGTGGAACTGGGCGCAGACGGCCTGCCCCGCCACAACACCCACGGCGGCTACGACCTGCGGGGCGTGCAGGCGGCAGCGCAGGACCACGACGGCACCATGACCCTCCATTGGGCCGACGGCTGGTTCACGCTGCGGATCCTGCTGCCGATCCCGGAAGAATAAGGAACAACCTCTCAGTCTCGCATTCGCTCGACAGCTCCCCTACCGAGGGGAGCCTCTGGC
>OISE01000434.1_pt1 | contig 9696 bp, 10 predicted proteins | sample 1586401 | NCBI WGS metagenome assembly OISE01 (sample SAMN02675048, study PRJEB24791) | human gut metagenome, SKBSTL034 | isolation source: stool | host: Homo sapiens | place: USA
CACTGTCACCGAGGACGAGACCGCAGCGGCCATCCTCTCCCTGATGGAGAACCAGAAGCTGGTGGCCGAGGGCGCGGGGGCTGTGCCTGTGGCGGCGGCGCTCTTCCACAAGCTGCCCATCGAGGGCAAGAAGGTCGTCTGCCTCATCTCCGGCGGCAACATCGACGTGAACATCCTCAACCGCGTCATCACCCGCGGCCTCGTCATGAGCGGCCGCAAGGCCAACCTGACCATCGCGCTGGAGGATAAGCCCGGCCAGCTGCAGCAGGTGGCCAACATCGTCTCCCGCTGCGGCAGCAACGTGGTGTCCGTCCTCCACGACGGCTCCGACCCCAATATGCCCATCTCCAGCTGCTTCCTTAAGCTGACCCTTGAGACCCGCGACAATGCCCAGATCGAGCAGATCCGGCAGGAGCTTGCCAAGGCGGGCTTCCAGCTGGTGGCAGAGCGCGTATAACGAATCAGAAGACACAGAAAAGCCGCCCATCCGGGCGGCTTTTCTGCGGTTTGTCAGCCGATGATCTCGTACTGGAAATATTCGCACTTGAGCTTGCTGCCTACGTCGATCTCCGGTGGCAGGAGCGCCAGCGCCACCGGGTTCAGCTCGTCGCTCTCAATGTCGGTGCGGCGCAGGTTGACGTAATCGCCGTCAAAGCTGACGACTTCATAATACCAAGGCCCCATAGGTGAACTCCCTCTCTCGTGTCAGGTGTCGTTTTCTTTTTCCTGTTTCCGCCAGTGGTAGTACGGCCCGAGGATGCAGACCGCCGAAAGGATCATCACGGCGAGGAGGATGCTGGTGACGGTCGGGTCGTCGGAGAAAAAGCAGAACAGCACCTGTACGCCGCCTACGATGAGCTCCAGCACGCCCAGAAGCCGCTGCCAGAGGCGGCGGCCCTCTTCGCTGGACGATTCCAGCCGCCGCGCCAGCACGCCGGGCAGCTGGACGCGGAGGACGTCTGCAATGCCCCAGACGAGGAAGATAACGCCGATGACAAGATGGTGCACCATAAGCCACGCTCCTTTCTGCGCTGTGCATTGAACAGGAAAACTTTTACACAGCAAGTATACCATATCCGTCGTCCCCCGGCAAGGATGGGGAACGGGCGGAATAGAATAGAAAGTTTTTGCGGAAGCCCCGGCGGCTCTTGTGGAATCCGGAAAAATATGCTATACTATTCTCTACTGATGCGCCATCGCCAAGCGGTAAGGCAGGGGACTTTGACTCCCCCATCGTAGGTTCGACTCCTGCTGGCGCAACTGTATGAAAAAACTGCACGGACTGCTGGACTTCAGCGTTCGTGCAGTTTTTCTTTTATGCCTCTGTAAAAACAGGAACGGGGGACGGCATCCGAACCGTCCCCCCTCGAAAAGCATTTGGCAGGCGTGGCGTTCTCCTGCATCTCTCAGGGCAGATGCCCTTGTCGTTACCATCGGCGTGTGGCTGCCACGAAATTGACCACCTCAAATGCTTCTCTTATCCAGTATAGCATGCCGGATTCATTTTGTATAGAGAAACCGTCCCGCCAAAACGCAAAAAAACGCCCGGCTTTCATACCGGGCGGCAATGGAGAAGAAAAATCGCAAAAGCGATGAAAATATCAGCTTACAGGATGTCGATGTACTCACCGGCCAGAGCTTTGTTCATGCTGCGGACGGCGCAGAACTTGCCGCACATGGAGCAGGTGTCGCTGTGGTCATCCTCGGGCAGGCGGGCGTCACGGATGGCCTTTGCGGTCTCGGGGTCGAGGGCACAGGCGAACTGTGCGTCCCAGTCCAGCACACGGCGGGCGTCGCCCATCTTGTCGTCGATGTCCCGGGCGTGGGGGATGCCCTTGGCGATGTCGGCGGCGTGGGCGGCGATCTTGGAGGCCACGATGCCCTGCTTGACGTCGTCCACATTGGGCAGAGCCAGATGCTCGGCGGGGGTGACATAGCACAGGAAAGCCGCACCGCTCATGGCTGCGACAGCGCCGCCGATGGCAGCGGTGATGTGGTCATAACCGGGGGCGATGTCGGTGACGATGGGGCCGAGGACATAGAAGGGCGCGCCCATGCAGATGGTCTTCTGGATCTCCATGTTGGCGGCGACCTGATTCAGGGGCACATGGCCCGGGCCTTCCACCATGACCTGAACATTGTGTGCCCAAGCCCGCTTGGTCAGCTCGCCCAGACGGACCAGCTCTTCGATCTGGCAGACGTCGGTGGCGTCGGCGAGGCAGCCGGGACGGCAGGCGTCGCCCAGAGAGATGGTGACATCGTGCTCCTCGCAGATGTCGAGGATCTCGTCGAAGTGCTCGTAGAAGGGATTCTCATTGCCGGTCATACACATCCATGCAAAGACCAGAGACCCGCCGCGGCTGACGATGTTCATCTTCCGCTTGTGCTTGCGGATCTGCTCGATGGTCTTGCGGGTGATGCCGCAGTGCAGGGTGACAAAGTCCACGCCGTCCTCTGCGTGCAGACGCACCACGTCGATGAAGTCCTGCGCGGTCAGGGTGGCGAGGTCGCGCTGGTAGTGGATGACCGAGTCATACACCGGCACGGTGCCGATCATGACAGGGCACTCGTGGGTCAGCTTCTGGCGGAAGGGCTGGGTGTTGCCGTGGCTGGACAGGTCCATGATGGCCTCTGCGCCCATGTTGACTGCGCTCATGACCTTCTGCATCTCGATGCTGTAGTCCTTGCAGTCGCGGGAAACGCCGAGGTTCACGTTGATCTTGGTGCGAAGCATGGAGCCGATGCCCTCGGGGTCGAGGCAGGTGTGATGCTTGTTGGCCGGGATGGCCACCTTGCCCTCAGCGACCAGCTGACGGATCTCCTCGACGGTGCGGTACTCCTTCTTGGCGACCGTCTCCATCTGGGGCGTGACGATGCCCTTGCGTGCGGCATCCATCTGTGTGGTGTAAGTCTGCATGGTTCAAATCCTCCGAAAATACGCTCTTTATTTATCCTGTACAGCGTCTGGGACGCCGTGCATCCAGTTTTCGACCCCTGTGCCGCCCAAGGTGTGGTCCAGCGGGCCGGAGCCTTGGCCCAAGTCGAGCTGAGCGTTCAGCGCGTCGGTCAGATAGGCCTTGGCCCGGGCGATGGAGTCCGCCAGCCCGAAGCCCTTGGCGAGGTTTGCCGCGATGGCGCTGGACAGGGTGCAGCCGGTGCCGTGGGTGTTGAGGTTATCGACCCGCTGCCCCGGGAACCAGAGCAGCTGCCCGTCCCGGAGCGCCAGAAGGTCGTCGGCGTCGGTGTCGCTGTGGCCGCCCTTCAGCAGGACGTTGCAGCCATAGCGGCCGGCGATGGTCTGTGCGGCGCGTACCATGTCATCGCGGCTATGGATGGCCATTTCGGCCAGAACTTCCGCCTCGTGGCGGTTGGGGGTGATAAGCGCCGAGAGGGGGAACAACTCCCGGCAGAGGGTGCGCACAGCGTCCGAGGCGATGAGGTCAGAGCCGGAGGTGGCTACCATCACGGGGTCTACGACGATGTTCTCCGCCTTGTAGAAGCGGAGACGCTCGGCGATGGTCTCGATGAGCGGGGCCGAGGACACCATCCCGATCTTGACCGCGCAGGGGCGGATGTCGGTGAAGACAGCGTCGATCTGCTGGGCCAGAAACGCGGGGCTGACCTCATAGATGCCGGACACGCCGGTGGTGTTCTGGGCCGTCAGGGCGGTGATGGCGCTCATGGCGAAGACGCCGTTCATGGTCATGGCCTTGAGGTCAGCCTGAATGCCGGCGCCGCCGCTGGAATCGCTGCCCGCGATGGTAAGTGCAGTTTTCATAAATAACTCCTTAAAAGAAACCTCTCCGTTACGGCTTTGCCGTGGGTAGGCTCTCCTTCGTACAACCTCTCAGTCTGCTTCGCAGACAGCTCCCCTTGTAGGGGAGCCTCTGGCGAAAAGGTGAAACTTTTCGGTATGCCAAGGCCTCCCCTCGGTAGGGGAGGTGGCACGCCGTAGGCGTGACGGAGAGGTTAAATGATCTGTTCCGCCAGCACCTTTAACTCCCGGCACTCGGCTTCGATGTCCTCGGCGCCGAAGATGGCGCTCACGAGGGCCACGCCGTCTGCGCCGGAGCCTTTCAGCTGGAGGATGTTGTCCTTATGGATGCCGCCGATGGCGACGACCGGCACATCCACAGCGTCGCATATCTTTTTCAGCTCGCCCTCGGGCAGGACGTCCACATCCGTCTTGGTGTGGGTGGAAAAGGCTGCGCCGACGCCGAGATAATCTGCGCCGTGGGCCACGGCCAGCCGGGCCTCCTCCACCGAGTGGGCCGACACGCCAAGGAGCATATCGGGGCCGACTTTGGCCCGGACATCGGCTGCGGCCATGTCCTCCTGCCCGACGTGGATGCCGTCCGCATGGCACTGGATGGCGATGTCCACGTTATCGTTGATGATGAAGGGGACGCCATAGCTGCGGCAGAGGGCGGAAAGCTCCATGGCTTCCTGTAAAAATGCCGCGTCGTCCAGCTCTTTTTCCCGCAGCTGGACGCAGGTGACGCCGCCCTTCAGCGCATCCTCCACCTGCTGGCGGAGGGTCTCGCGGCCCGTCCATGCCCGGTCGGTGACGGCGTAGAGAAGCATGGTGTGTTTATCGCATTTCATAGCGTGCTCCTTCCTCGAGCTGCTCGGAGGTCATGTTGTAGATGGCGTCGATGATATAATTGCGGTAGGTGGCGCTGCCGTCCCGCTTCGTAAGGCGGCTGTGGGCCACTTCGCCCGCAAGGCCCATGGCGCAGACAGCCGCCGCAGCAGCCTCCAAGGGCTTGTCGGGGTTGGCGGCGCAGAAGGCCGCCGTCAGGGCCGAGAGCTGACAGCCGGTGCCGGTGACGGCGCTCATCATGGGGTGGCCGTTGCGGATGCAGAACGCCCGCTGGCCGTCGGCTACGATGTCAATGGCCCCGGTGACGGCGATGACCGCCCCAGTGCGGGCCGCGAAGGACTTGACGAAGGCCACGGCCCGGTCCAGAGTCTCTTCCGTGATCTTGTCGGATGCGTCGGCGTCCACGCCCTTGGTGGTGCCGCTGCCCACCGCCAGTGTCCGCATCTCGGAGATGTTGCCCCGGATGACGGTAGGCTTTACCTCCCGCAGCAGCCGCAGGGCCGTCTCAGTGCGGAGATGGGACGCTCCCGCGCCCACCGGGTCCAGCACGACGGGCCGGCCCAGCCGGTGGGCGGTATGGCCCGCCAGCAGCATGGAGGGGATGGTGCGGCTGTTCAGAGTGCCGATGTTCAGGTTCAGCCCGGCACACAGAGAGGTGATGTCCTCTACCTCGGCGGCATCGTCCGCCATGATGGGGGACGCGCCGCAGGCCAGCACCATGTTGGCGCAGTCATTGACGGTGACGTAGTTGGTGATGTTATGGACGAGGGGGCTTTGGGCCCGGACGTTGGCGAAGATGCTCTGGAACATGGGTCGTGTTACTCCTTCCGCTCAGCTCAGGCTGGCCTGCATGGCGCGGAGCGCGCCTGCACGGGAAAGTGCGGCCAGCAGCACGCCTGCGATGACCGCGCCGCCTGCGGTAGAGACGAGGAAGGGCACGATGTAGGCGTAGAAGGCGATGTCACCGGCGCTCTTGCCCATCAGCAGGATGGCGACGGGATAGGCGCACAGACCGCCGAGGATGGAGGTGCCGAACACCTCGCCCACGAGGGTGGGCAGCAGCTTCTTCGTCTTGTGGAAGACGAGGCCGCAGAGCAGCGCACCGAACATACTGCCCGGGAAAGCCATCAGGCTGCCCAGACCCAGCAGGTTGCGCAGCAGGGAGGCCACGAAGGCTACGCCCACGCCATAGTAAGGCCCCAGCAGGACGGCACAGAGGATGTTGACCATATGCTGGACGGGGGCGCATTTGCTGCCGAAGACGGGGAAGGAGAAGACGCTGCCCACGACGGCGAGGGCGCAGAACATACCGGCCAGCGCCAGCTTTTTTGCAGAGTAGTGTTTCATGATGAGTGCTCCTTTTCAATAAAAATATCATGCGGGAGCAGACAGACCGCCGCCCCCGCACACGAACAGAACCGGCACCCGCGCAGATGCCAGAAACGGAAGAAGCGGTCGAGGCTCATTGGCCTCCTCTCACGCCGGAACACGGCTTCCCATCGCAACATATAACCCAGACTCAGGGCGCTCCCCCTCAGCCGGGGACAAAAAACAGGAGACACCCTCTGCGGCGTCTCCTGTAAAAATCCATAAGCAGCGTTATGACTTCCTACGGCGGCATTATCCGCATCAGGTGCAGAGGCTGTCCAAAGACAGCCTCCAAGGGTCGAAGTTCGAGAACTTCCTCTCAGCCTGCGTTTACAAGCTCCCCTGTATTTGTTTGTCGGGAGTATTCTACACCCATCGGGGAGAAAATGCAAGGGTTTTCTTTTTTCGCCGCCTGTTTTGTGGTATACTGAGGGAAAGCCCACGCGCAGAACAGCGGGCAGAAAAAGGAGATATGGCTTATGGGTCTTGTCAAAGCGGCATTGGGCGCAGCATCCGGAGTGATGGGCGACCAGTGGAAGGAATACTTTTATTGCAGCGCTCTCCCGGCGGAGGTGCTGGCCGTCAAGGGACAAAAGAAGGTCTCCGGGCGCTCTTCGAACCGTCACGGCACCGAGAACGTCATCACCGATGGCTCCATCGTGGCGGTGGCCGAGGGCCAGTGCGCCCTCATCGTGGAGCAGGGCAAGGTGGTGGATCTCTGCGCCGAGGCGGGCGAGTACACCTACAACACCGGCACCCAGCCCTCTCTGCTGAGCAAGGGTCTGGCCAAGAACATCGACGAGGTCTTTGCAGAGATCGGCAAGCGGTTCAGCTTCGGCGGTCAGGCCGCCACCGACCAGCGCATCTACTACATCAACACCAAGGAGCTGATGGGCAACAAGTACGGCACCCCCAGCCCGGTGCCATTCCGGGTGGTGGACCAGCGGGCCGGCATCGACATGGACATCAGCATCCGGTGCTTTGGCGAGTACAGCTACCGCATCACCAACCCCATCCTGTTTTACACCAACGTCTGCGGAAATGTGGAAAATGAGTACACCCGCGACGCCCTCGAGGGCCAGATGCGCACCGAGATGATGACAGCGCTGCAGCCTGCGTTCGCCCGCATCAGTGAGATGGGCATCCGCTATTCGTCCCTGCCCGGCCACACCGCCGAGCTGGCCGAGGCCCTGAATCAGGAGCTTTCCGAAAAGTGGAGCAAGCTGCGCGGCATCGAGATCGTCTCCCTCGGCGTGTCCGGCGTCAAGGCCAGCGAGGAAGACGAGCAGATGATCAAGGAGCTGCAGCGCAGCGCCGCCTTCATGGACCCCACCCGCGCTGCCGCCCATATGGTGGGCGCACAGGCCTCGGCCATGCAGGCCGCGGCGTCGAACACCTCCGCCGGCCCGGCCATGGCCTTTATGGGGATGAATCAGGCCGCAGCCGCCGGGGGCATCAACGCACAGGCCCTCTACCAGATGGGCGCACAGCAGCCTGCTCCCGCCCCTGCCGCCCCGGCAGCGGGCGGCTGGAGCTGCTCCTGCGGACAGACCGGCAATACCGGCAAGTTCTGCACCGCCTGTGGCAAGCCCCGCCCCGAGGCGGGCTGGGTGTGCAGCTGCGGCACACACAACACCGGCAAATTCTGCTCGGAGTGCGGCAAGCCCCGCCCGGCGGCCAAGTGCCCGAACTGCGGCTGGACGCCCGCCGACCCCACGGATCCGCCGAAGTTCTGCCCCGAGTGCGGCAAGCCCTTCGGCGCCTGAAAGGGGGGCTGAACGATGGCAGAAAACACCACGAATTACCAGTGCCCGGCCTGTACCGGCCCACTGCGGTTCGACAGCGCCAGCGGCAAGCTCTGCTGTGATTACTGCGGCTCGACCTACGATGTCGCACAGGTAGAGGCCCTCTACGGCGAGAAGCAGACACAGGCAGACAAGGCCGCCGAAGCAGCCGAAAAGGCTGCGGCCAATGGCCCGGTCTGGGGAGAGCGGGAGGCCGGAGGCCTCAGCAGCCGCACCTGCACCTCCTGCGGCGCAGAGCTGGTCTGCGGCCCCGAGACAGCAGCCACCACCTGCCCCTACTGCGGCAACCCCACCGTACTGGGCGGACAGCTTTCCGGCAAGCTCAAGCCGGAGTACATCATCCCCTTCAAGATGGACAGGAAGACGGCCATCGAGAACCTGAAGAAGTATTATAAGGGCAAGACCTTCCTCCCCAAAGCCTTCAAGGACGGAAACCACATCGAGGAGATCCAGGGCGTCTATGTGCCCTTCTGGCTCTACGATGGCCGGGTGGAGGCCCGGGGCGCTTACAAAGCCGAGATCAGCGAGAGCCACCGCGAGGGCGACTATGTCGTCACCACCACCAAGCACTTCGATGTGGCCCGCGTAGGGGATGCGGACTTCGTCCGGGTGCCGGTGGACGGCTCCAGCAAGATGCCGGACACCCACATGGACGCCATCGAACCCTTCGACTACAGCGCCCTCAAGCCCTTCTCCACGGCCTACCTGCCCGGCTTTCTGGCCGACCGGTATGACGAGGACGACAAGAAGTGTGCCGCCCGCGCTCTGGGCCGGATGAAGCACAGCGCCGAAGCGGCCCTCCACGGGACGCTGGGCGGCTACACCAGCATCCAGACCCTCTCGGAGCAGATCGACCCGCGGACCCTCGAGCCGCACTACGCCCTGCTGCCGGTCTGGATGCTCCACACCCGCTGGAAGGAGCAGGACTTCCTCTTTGCCATGAACGGCCAGACCGGCAAGCTCATCGGCGACCTGCCCGTGGATAAGGGCAGGGTGGCCGCGTGGTTTGCCGGCATCAGCATCCCACTGATGATCCTGACGGCCTTGTTCATGCTGCTGTGAGAGGGGGAGACGGGAATATGAAACATTGCAAAAAACTGTTTGTCCTTCTGGCAGCGGCCCTGCTCTGCATGGCCCTGACCCTGCCGGCCGGGGCAGCCGCCCCGCTGGTGCGGGACGAATGCGGCATCTTCGACGCCGACACGCTGGCCGACCTCGAAGAGGAAGCCGAGAGCGCCTCCGACGGCCACGGTGTGGATGTCTATTTCCTCGTGGTGGACAGCATCGGCGACGCAGACCAGCGGGAATACGCCAAGAATTATTACATCTCCAACAGCCTCGGCTATGGCGACGAGCAGAGTGGCATCCTTTTCCTGCTGGCCGTCGGCTCCCGCAAGTATGTCACCATTACCTACGGCGGGGGCGTCACCGCCTTTACCGACTACCGCATCGAGCAGCAGGAGGACGAGATCGTCCCGCTGCTCTCCGATGAGGAGTGGGAGGATGCGGCAGATACCTACATCGAGATGTGCGGTGAGGCGCTGGACTACTACGCCGACCACGGCGAACCCATCGACATAGACAATGACGTCGGGCTGGGAGACCTGATGGTTGCCATGCTCGTTCCCCTCGGCATCTCGGCCATTATCTGCTTTGTCCTGTACAGCCAGATGAAGACGGCCAAGCGGAAGACCCGGGCCGATGAGTATATGCCCGGCTTCGCCCTGCGGGTCAAGCGCGACCGCTACACCCACACCACCCGGGAGCGGGTCTATGACCCGCCCAAGAAGGAGTCAAGCTCCTCCGGCGGCTCGTCCACCGACTCCGACGGCTTCGGCGGCTCGTCGGGAGGGTCGTTCTGAAATAACCTCTCAGTCTCGCATTCGCTCGACAGCTCCCCTACCGAGGGGAGCCTCTGGC
>OISE01000447.1_pt1 | contig 9319 bp, 8 predicted proteins | sample 1586401 | NCBI WGS metagenome assembly OISE01 (sample SAMN02675048, study PRJEB24791) | human gut metagenome, SKBSTL034 | isolation source: stool | host: Homo sapiens | place: USA
TACGCGCACTTTGTGCAATTCCAAAGGCAGATCTTCGCCTCTGAAAAACTTGACATTTTTCATTCTTTAATATAAGTTAGAAATTAAGGGTCTGAATACAGGCAATAATAATAACCGTCGTCCATAGCGGGTAGGGTAATTATGTTTTATATAATTCAGTTGTTTTTGAGGCGTGCGGCTATTGTTCCCGTCGCACGGTCCGGTTAAAAACAAATAAAGTATCCCGCAGGATACTTTATCGCAGTAGGCTGTCGGAAAATTTTCGGTCGAAAACCGAATTCCGCTCCATAGCACCCGGAGCCGCATTTGAATATATTAAATCCCATTAAATAAAAATAGAAGCTAAAATAAATAAAATTGCATTTATTTCATTTATTATCAATAGTATATGAATATCCAATAATTTTACATGAAAAATTTCGATTAAACATTTTTTAGCAGATGCGGGGAAAATGTGGGGAATTTTTCGTATTTTTGCTCTGTCAATCCGGAATCTGGGTACTATGAAAATAACTCTCATCATCAAAAAGAGCGTAAAACGCTATGATACAGAATCAAAGGCGACCATTTACGCGCGTCTGCGGGATGGCAGACAGGTAGATATGGTCGCACCGACCCGGCTCACCATCAACCCCAATCTTTGGGATAACAAGGCCGAACAGGTCAAAAGCAAAATCGTTTGCGACGACGAAATGCGTTCCTATTACAACGATGAAGCCCGCAAACTCAAGTCCTACCTCGAAAAAGCCTATCAGTCCCGACAGACGACAGAACCGCAGAAAGAGTGGCTGAAAGAGACATTGGAACAATATTACAATCCGCAAAAATACAATATCGAAACGGCCACGGAAGAAACGGCCAAACCGACATTGATCGCATTGTTCGACGAATTTCTCGAAAAGCACCGTCTTTCCGATGTCCGCAAAAAGAATTACCGGGTCATCAAACGAGGATTACAGCGGTATGAACTTTATATCCGGACAACCAAGAGGGGGCAAAAAGCATTCGTATTGGACATCGATCAAGTAACGGCCGACACCTTGCGGGATATTTGGGAATTTTTGGAAAATGAATACCGCTACTGCGCTCTTTACCCGGAAATCTACGAAGCTATACCCGAAGCACGCACGCCGCAACCCAGAGGAAAGAATACGTTATTGGATTGTTTCTCGCGCATCCGAACTTTCTTCTACTGGTGCAACAGCAACAAAAAGACCCGTAACCGACCGTTCGACGATTTCCCGTTGGAGGAATGCACATACGGAACGCCTTATTATATCACGGTCGAGGAGTTGCACAAGATTTACGGCACGAATCTGATGCGGCATCCGCAACTGGCCGTTCAGCGCGACATCTTCGTTTTTCAATGCCTGATCGGCTGCCGGGTGGGCGATCTGCTGAAAATGACGAAATCGAATCTGATCGACGGAGCCATCGAGTACATACCGCGCAAGACCAAGGAAGGGCGACCGCTGACCGTGCGGGTTCCGCTGAATCAGACTGCCAAAGAGATCGCAGCCCGTTACAAAGGTCTGGATGGCGACAAGCTGCTGCCCTTCATCTCCGAGCAGAAATACAATCTGGCGATCAAGCGGATTTTCAAAGCTGCCGGATTGAAACGGTTGGTTACGGTCATAAACCCCACCACCCGCGAAGAAGAAAAGAGGGTGCTTTACGAGATCGCCTCGTCGCATCTGGCCCGCCGGACATTCGTCGGAAATCTATACAAGCAGGTCAAAGACCCCAATTTAGTCGGAGCTTTGAGCGGACATAAGGAAGGCAGCAAGGCTTTCGCACGTTATCGTACCATTGACGATGAAATGAAGCAACAGTTGGTCGATTTGCTGAAATAATATATTGCTTTTTAGAATTTACTGAAAAGAATCCATATTTTTGTCCTAACAAATTGAGAGCCGCATTATGTTAACACAGAAACAACTGGTACAAATACTTGGCAATCCGGAAAGCTACAACATCGAGATAACGACCTCGACAACCAATATGGACAAATTTTGCCAGGCGATTTGTGCTTTTTCCAATGATTTACCCGGCGATGACAAAAGCGGCTATCTGATTATAGGAGCCGAAGACAACGGGAAGTTATCCGGCCTGCGTGTCGATGATGGTCTACTACTCAAAATGACCAATATCCGCACCGACGGCAATATTCTCCCGCAACCGGTAATGACTGTCGAGCGCTTTGTTTTGGAAGGTGGCGATTTACTCGTGGTCGAGGTCAAACCGTCCGAATTTCCTCCGGTCAGATACCGGGGACGTATTTGGGTACGGATAGGTCCGCGCAAAAGCATCGCATCGGAAGCCGAAGAAAAAATATTGATGGAGCGAAGAATCTCTAATATTCGAACGTTCGATGCCATGCCGTGTATCGGAACGACGCTTGCCGACATTGATATAAACCTTGTTCGGTCAGAATTTTTACCAAAAGCCGTAGCCAGTGAAATTCTTGCAGACGATAAGCGCCCTCTTGAAGAACAGTTGGCATCACTCGGATTTTTCGACTTGCGATATAACTGTCCGACGAACGGATGCATTATTCTGTTCGGGGGAAATCCGGGGCGCTATTTTCCGGGAGCTTATGTCCAATATGTCCGTTTCAAAGGTGTGGATCGTGCAGGGGAAATCATCAATGAACACAAGTTCGGGAATAACCTTTGCCATGACCTCATTAAAATAGACGCATTCGTCGAAACGAGTGTGTCGCAAAAACGCCCGATTCCGATTAGTGTTCTCCGGGAAGAAACCGTTGCGAATTACCCATACTGGGCAACGCGGGAACTTCTGATGAATGCGATCATGCACCGGGATTATGAAACGAATGCCCCGATACAATTCTATGAATACGATGATCGTATTGAAATACAAAATCCCGGCGGTTTATATGGAAAAGTCAGTCCGGAGAATTTTCCGAATGTAAGCGATTACCGCAATCCGTTCATTGCCGAAGCGATGAAAATTCTCGGTTATGTCAATCGTTTCAGCCGAGGTGTTTATAGGGTTCAAAAAGAGCTGACGGAAAACGGCAATGAAAAAGCCGAATTCGACTTTTCATTTGTCACGGCATTTCGGGTAATTGAAAAAGCATCGAAACGATATTACGATGCAGGCTTCGGTGCTGAGAGAAACCCACAAGAAACCCACAAGAAACCCACAAGAAACCCACAAGAAACACCCCAAAATATTCGGGAAAGGATCATCTACGAAATCCAAAAGAATCCGGCAATCTCCGGCAGGGAATTGGAAGCGTTATTAGGACGTACCTCGAATAGCATTAAGCATTATCTACTGCAAATGAACAAAGAGGGGATTATCAGTCATGAAGGGCCGACAAAAGGCGGCAGATGGGTTGTCTTAAAAAAGTAGTACAATACTATGGGCCAGCAGGAATACGAGGCTTTCAAAGCGAAGTTGCGGGAATGGATGAACACCCACCCCGACGAATACGCCGCATTCGAAGAGGCGATGACCGCCCGTGACTATGCAGGGTGCCAGTCGGTCATATTCCAAGCCATGTCCCTTATCCCCCGGTACCGGCGCCTAATGTCCGACAAAGCCAATGAAGGACTGTTCGAGCATGTCGATGAGATCGAACAGGCGGCCCGACAACACGACCTTGCCGGCAAGATCATCCGGGAGTGCGAACAGCCCGGCAAGGATTCCACGCTCCCGGCGATGCTTTGCTGGCTCTACTTCGGCAAGAGTTTCGAACGGATGGTGGAGCGTTGCGAAGAACTGCGGCGTTCGCCCGATCTGGGATTCTTGCAGAAAATGACCATGAGTGCCACGATCAAACTGCTAATCTCCCGCTCCATCAAATTAGAACTGCGCACCAAGCAGGATTGGGATGCCCACCGCGAAGCGATACGGCTGGCCGAAAGCGACCGAGTGCTGGAATGGGCAACGGGCACTCTTCTTGTCGAAGATGCAGGTGAAAAGAGGAAGCCCGGCAGGCCGAGCGCAGCCAGATCATTGGTGGAAATGTTTTCGCCAATTGTCACACATCCCGCTGAGTTGCGAAGAAAGATCGGCGAATACCTCACGAGGAAACACACCCAGACCGACATCGCACGGTTGAAGATCGCACTCGATGAATTGCGCTATCTGGTAGTTCCAACCAACATCAAACCGTTCCGCGATGCCCTGCAAGCGGAATACGGCTCTGACATCCGCATCGTCCACGAGCGGGGCATACAGGAAGCATACAGCCGCCTGACGGAACCGCTGCTTATCGGATCGGCCGTCAGCAGTCGGGGCAGCGAGGCCCTTATCATCCGGGAAATAAAAGATTTTCTATCGCAATAAGGCTCGTTAAATTCGCCTTAACACTCCGCGAATTAAACGCTTAAATATCGCTCAATCATAACATTATATTTGCGCCGTCGCTCGGATTTCCGGGCGGCGGCGTTGCTTTTCCCTCCGCCGGAATGTTGCGCCTCATAACGGGCGGAAAGCAATGTATGAAAGATTTATTATCCATCCTCCGGGATGCTCCGGGCAGCATCCGGCTGGAGGTAAGCGGCGAGGATCTGTTGGCTTTCTCCAAAAGCCTTATCGACCGCGCCAAAGAAGAGCTGGCTGCACAAGTCGCCGAAGCCCGCAAGGAACGTTACCTGACCAAAGAACAGGTCAAAGAGCTATGCGGCGTTTGCGATGCGACGCTCTGGCATTGGAACCGCAAAGGGTATCTGAAAACCGTTAAGGTCGGTAACAAGGTTCGTTACCGCGCTTCGGACATTCAACGGATTCTCGGCGGGCGCGATGGCAAATAAGTCTTCAGACAGCGTTGCAGTCCCTGGCAAGCAGTCCCGGAACGAGCGTATCGAAGAGTTCCTGCGGGAGCATTACGCCTTTCGCTACAACACGGTCAAAAGCCGTGCGGAGTTCCGCAGCGGCGACGGCGAGTTCCTCCCCGTGACCAAATACCGGCTCAACTCCTTCCGGCGGGAGCTCGACCGCACCATCGGCATCTCCACCTCGGCGGAGAACCTGCGCAGCATGCTCGAAAGCGACTTTTCCGAGCGTGTGAATCCCGTGCAGGCGTATTTTCATAAACTGCCGCCGGCAACGGGAACGCAGGCCATCGACGAACTGGCCGCGACCGTCACTGTGCGCAACGCCCTGCATTGGTCGGAGTACCTGACCAAATGGCTCGTCGGCGTGGTCGCCAATGCGATGAACGACGTTGGGTGTCAGAACCATGTCTGTCTGGTATTGACCGGCGAGCAAGGAAAGTTCAAGACCACATGGCTCGACAACCTCTGTCCCCGCTCACTCGCCAGTTATCTTTTCACGGGAAAAATCGACCCGCAGAACAAGGACGTGTTGACGCTGGTCGCCGAATACCTCTTCATCAACATCGACGACCAGCTGAAGGCGCTCAACAAACGGGATGAAAACGAGTTGAAGAACCTCATCACAGCTCCTTCGGTCAAATACCGGCGGCCCTACGACGTCTACATCGAAGAGTATCCCCACTTGGCGAGCTTCATGGCCTCGGTGAACGGGAACGACTTTCTGACCGACCCGACCGGCTCGCGGCGCTTCCTGCCCTTCGAGGTGTTATCCATCGACATCGACCGGGCGATATGGGTAGACATGGATCAGGTATACGCCGAAGCCCGAACACTCCTGCATAACGGATTCCGCTACTGGTTCGACGACATCGAGATCGAAGAACTGCACCGGGGTAACACCGCATTCCATGTCCAGACCATCGAATACGAAATGCTGCTGAAAGGGTTCGAGAAACCTCCGGAACATGCCGTCACGGATTGCTTTATGACCACCGTGGAGATTCTGAACTACCTGCGCAGCTATTCGTCGCTGAACCTCTCCGAGAAACGCATGGGCGAAGCCTTGCGCAAGGCCGGGTTCGAACGACGCTCGAAACGTGTCAACGGAAATCCCATCTACGGCTGGGCCATCGAGAAGATCACACCCAATCCTTTCGCTTCTTACGGACTGTAGTTACTACGCTACTACACACAGCTGCAAAACATTGAAAAAGAACAAGCAGACGTGTAGTAGGATGTGAAAAACACACTTTACAACATCTTACTACACTACTACATGAACCTACTACGGTAGTAAGATCATATAGGTTTAGCTACTACGCATAACAGACTATATATAAGGTTATTGCAAATATGTAGTAAGTAGTAAGGTAAAATCGGCAAACTTCAAAAAACAAAAAATGATGAATGATTTGAAAAATATCAGCATCCGGCAATTCCTCGCACGGCGGGGCATTCAGCCCAAATACGAACGCAACGGTTACGGCATGTATCTTTCACCCCTGCGGGAAGAGCGCACGCCGAGTTTCAAAGTGGACTACGTGCGAAATCTCTGGTACGACTTCGGACTGGGCGAAGGCGGCACATTGCTCACCCTCGTGATGCGGTTGGAGCGGTGCGACAGCCGTGAAGCGATCCGACGGCTGCAAAACGGTGAAAAAAGGGACGCCGGTTCTGCTTCTCTTTCACCGGGTATTTACAAGCGTCCAGCCGTCGGAGGGCCCTCGCCGGTCATGCGTCCGGCCACCGTCCCCGCGCTCCGCGTCCTCTCCGACGCTCCGCTTCGTCATCCGGCATTGGTCGGTTATCTCGCCTCGCGCGGCATCGTCCCGTCGGTCGCCGCGGCATTCTGCCGCGAGGTTCGTTACGAGGTAAACGGCCGCGCCTTTTTCGCCGTCGGGTTCCGCAACGATGCCGGAGGGTGGGAGCTCCGCTCCGAGCGGTTCAAAGGCGGCTCCTCGCCCAAACACATCACCACCCTCGACAACCGTTCCGATACGGTAATCGCTTTCGAGGGATTTATGGATTTCCTCGCATATCTCTCGCTGAAACATCCCGAACGACTGCGCATCGACGCCACGGTTCTGAACTCGGTCGTCAACCTGCCCAAAGCCGTACCGTTTCTTAGCCGACATCCGGTGATCCACACCTTTTTCGACAACGACGAGGCAGGACGCAAGGTAACTGCCGATCTGATCCGTCTTTGTCCCCGCAACGAGGTAATCGACCAAAGCAGTTTTTACAGCGGGCACAAGGACGTAAATGACTATCTGACCGCCCGCATAAAAGACCGAACACAAAAGCCTTCGACACAGAAGAACGCCCCCGAAACAAAGGCCGTTCAGGCTCTTCGGAATAATCTGCAAGCCCTGAAAGCGGAAACGGCGGAAATTGAACCACCGCGTCGGAAAGGGGTAAAGATTTAAGGAAGGCAAGGTTGTGTTTTCGTAGACGAAAACTGCGCCTTCCCCGCTGGTCGGCGTAAAATCCCGCTGGTCTGAACAAAAAATGCTTAACCACTTATCATGGAAACACCGAAGAAAACATACAGCAAACAGGGCGGTCGTCCGAAAGTCGGCATCGGACGCATCTGCAAATACGTCGTCAGCACCCGGCTCAGCCCCGAACGGAAACTCCGCTTTTCAGCCCTCTGCCGCGAGGCCGGACAACCGCCTGCCGAAGTCCTGCGCCAGCTGATCGACCGAGGAACGGTGAGGGCGCGGATCACCCGCGAACAGCTGGATTTCATGGCCCAACTCAAGGGCATTGCCCGAAATCTGAACCAGCTGACCCGGCTGGCCAATGCCAAAGGTCTGGCGGCTGTCAGGGTACGGCATGCGGCGATCGTCACGGCCATCGAAAAACTCCTGAAACAGATCTGCGATGATCGGTAAGGTAATATCGGGCTCGTCCTTTTCGGGAACGGTGGGCTACGTGATGAAAGAGGAATCTCGGATATTGGAAGCCGAGGGCGTCATGCCCCCGGAAGTAAAGGACATGGTGCAGGACTTCAAAGACCAGACCCTATTGAACCCACGGCTGAAAAACAATGTCGGCCATATCTCCTTGTCTTTCTCACCCAAAGACGCCCCGCGGATGACCGACGCCCTGATGACGCAGATCGCAAAGGAGTATATGCAGAAGATGGGCATCACCGATACGCAGTATCTATTGGTGCGCCATCTCGACCAGCCCCATCCGCACTGCCATCTGGTCTACAACCGGGTCGGGAACAACGGGCAGACCATATCGGACAGGAACATCAAGATCCGCAACGCCAAGGTCTGCCGGGAGCTGACCGAGAAGTACGGATTGTATCTCGCACCGGGAAAGGACGACGTACGGCGGGAGCGGCTGCGCGAACCCGACAAGACCAGATACGAAATCTACGATGCGATCGAAGGCTGTCTGCCCAAGAGCAAAAGTTGGAACGAACTGGAAGGCAAATTAAAGGAACAGGACATCGGCGTCCGTTACAAGTATTGCGGAAATACCGACCGCAAACAAGGGGTTTTGTTCTCGAAAAACGGCTTCGAGTTCTCCGGATCGAAGATCGACCGGGCTTTCAGCTTTACGAAACTCGACCGTCATTTTACCCACGTGCAGCAACAAACCCAGCACCGGGCCACGCTCTTCGGGAACCTCTCGGCGGCAGCAGGTAATTACCGTTCGGCATTTGCCGGGTTGTTCGGCGGTATGGATAGCGGCGGCACGCACGAAGAGCCATCATCGGTAAACCTCGGAAAAGCAGGCGGGATTCCGCTGCCGCCGGCCGATTCGCCCGTCGGAGTGTCCGCCGAGCAGTTGCAGCGCAAGCCGGGAGAAAGCCCCGAAGAGCATATCGCACGAATTACAGCGCTGCTCGATGCAGCGGCCGAAGCGATGGCCATAGCCGCGACGGAGCACCGACGCAGACTCGAAGAACAGAAAAGAAGAGCCAAAATAAAACTGTAACCGAATTAGAAAATCTTAAAAATCATGAACGACGAAAATAAGATCGGACTCTCGATCGAAATGTACGAAGACCTCAAGGAAACACTTGTCAAAGCCATTAAAAACGCCAAGACGGGAAAAACCGACGGCAGTATACATTCAGACAATGCACAAACCGAACGGATCGAGCGGCTGATAGAGGCCACGGAGCTCTCGCAGGCCCAGATAACACACCTGCTCGAACACGTACGCAAACAGATCAAATTACCCGGAGTACAAAACGGGCGGGAGCAAGCGATGGCTGACAAATATAATACGCTGCTGACACAGTTGGCTGGGAGACTGGAGGTGATCGACAAGGAGAACAGGCAGACACATACATTGGTCGAGCAGGTCGGGCAGGCCGTCGAAGCAGCGGCAATGCCCGAAAACCTGCCTGTGCAGGAACACCGCCACACTTATACGCTCGACATCAAATCCTCGAAAACCGCGCTGGTAATATTCGTTATGGCAGTAATAATTGCCCTCCTTATTGGTTTTATTTACCGGATCTCGGTAAGCAATCAGCAGTTGGC
>OISE01000451.1_pt1 | contig 9280 bp, 10 predicted proteins | sample 1586401 | NCBI WGS metagenome assembly OISE01 (sample SAMN02675048, study PRJEB24791) | human gut metagenome, SKBSTL034 | isolation source: stool | host: Homo sapiens | place: USA
TTGTAGGCAAAACTTAAATTGTGAACTTCCAGCCGATGTGTCTCGTCCTTTGTATGCGGCTTTTCCTGATAATGTTCTGCATCGCGTTCCGGGTATGCTGTCCGCAGACCATAAGAAATTTGTGTTTCTTCAGGCAGAGAGCAAAACTGTTCCCTTGTGAACTCATGCTCAATTTTTCCATTCTGAATCAGAAAGGCTCGGTCAATCAGATCGCGCAAATAATAAAAACGATGCTCTACCACAAAAATTGTGTATCCAGCGTGTTTCAGTTTTCCCATAATTTCTGCCAACCGTTTGGTAGCGGCATAGTCCAGATTTGCCGATGGTTCATCAAAAATATATACTTTTGGCCCCAGCGCATAGACAGAACCGATTGCGATCTGTTGCTTCTCCCCGCTGGATAATGCAAAGATACTTCTGTTCAAGTAGTTTACCAATTCCAACTCTTTCGCCGCTTTTGCAATGCGATCAATCGTTTCCTCGCGGGGTAGTCCGAGATTTTCGCAGCCGAAAGCCAGTTCCCGCGTGGTATCCGTCATAAAGAATTGAGAGCGTGGGTCTTGGAATACCGTTCCAACCTGTCCGGCTAATTCAGACGGCTTCATTTCCAGCAGCGAATGACCATCCATGAGCAGATCGCCTTGGATTTCTCCGGGATAAAAGTGCGGAATCAGACCGTTGAGTGAGCGGATCAGGGTTGTTTTGCCGCAGCCGCTTCGCCCTGTCAGAAGAATGAACTCACCCGTCTGTACGGTCATATCAATTCCACGGAGGGTGAAGTCTTTGCTTTCTTCATAACGAAAGCTAAAATTCTGAAATGAGATCATCGTCATACCCTCCACAAAATGATTTCCCCGATTTTAGTCTGATCGATAAAAAGCAAACCGACCAAAAAGAGGATACCAAACAGCGATACCACGATTTCCGGCCACGAAAAACGGATTGGCCGCAGCGCGTATCGTTTGCACTCCAACTCCAGACCGCGTGTTGTGCCGGATGCTGCCAGTTCATCAGTGACTTTCAAGCACCGCATCAGCAGAGGTATCAAAATATATTCTATGGTTGCTAACGGATGGGATACCCGTTTCCACACGGTATCACTGATACCGCGAATATCCATCGTGCTTCGGATTTGTCGGTATTCAATCCGTAAAGTAGGGATATAGCGGAACATAACAACAAGGGGGATTGTGACTGCCTGGGGCAGCCGCATCCGTTGAAGTGCCACCATTAAGTCATCCATGTATGTAGTTCGCAATATCCAAAGTCCCATCATCATGATAGGGATCAATTTTAAGACCGTCACGCCGAACACGCTCATAATCACACTTAAAACCGGAACTTGGACATAACGGAGCAGGGCATTGAGATAAGCAACAATAATATAGGTCACTATCATTTTGACAGCCCATTTTCCACCGTTACCCAAGGCAATAAACAGCCCATAAACCAGCATGAGCGCGAGACTGACAACTTCTCCGGCCAGAAAATAACTGACAAAACCAATGCAGACCAAAAGAAGTATCTTGCAGCGTGGGTCGAGGAGCGCAGAGCCATGTAGGGGCTGGCGCTCAATTATTTGTTTAATTTGTGCTTCTTCCATTCAAATGTCTCCCTATAAAAATCAAAGCGCGGGACGGTTCTCAGCCCCACGCTCTGAAGTCAGGCAGCCCGCTTGCCTGTATTGTCTGATAAAGTTTCAGGGGGCTGATCCTGTTATTTTACTGAAACAAGTCCAGCTTTGATAAAGTGTTTTTTCAATGCTTTCTGACCGATAAAGCCACCAATCAGACCGCCCACCAATCCGGCAGCAACAATGACTACCAGCATGGGAACGGAAGTAATGCTCAACATTCCCTGAATGTACTCCGGGGCAATATTGTTTTTCTCCATTGCTCCGACAAACGCGCTTTGAAGAAATTTGATGGGGCAGATAGCACTAAAAGCAAAAATAGCACTGAACAGCGCATAGGCTGCCATCATGGACTTCATTGTGATTTCATTCCGGCTCATAACCAGAAAATCGCAAATGATACCGCCAATTACCAAGCCGATAGGAATAAACCAGAAAGCACCAACCAGCAGGAACAGGATGGCCTGAATTGCGGCGCAAATGGTAAACACGCCTTTCTTCGGAACCTTAGCCAGCAGGAGCATCATAACGATGCCATTCGGGATCGCAACAACGGACGGATAAAATACGTTTGTCACCGGGCCAGCCACGCTCATAATGGTGCTGATAACCATGCAGATAATCCACATGAGGGCCGTTAAAACACCGATGAGAATAAAATCTTTCGCATTTAGCTTTTGTTTCATACTCTTATTCCTCCTCACTTTATTTGGAAAATAAAAAATGCGATGTGGTTAATGTTCTCTAACCACATCGCAAATTGTACCAATTTCCGTTGTTACATCCAACCCAAACCCGATTTCATTCTACCCAAAATCGGTATTTTTTGGGTTTAGCCAATCGTATTTTCATCTTTATAGTTCTTAGGTATTACTCCATATTTCTTTTTGAACGCAGCCGCAAAATTGCTTGGTTTTGAATATCCAACCAGCGTTGCAATCTGGCTTACGTTCAAGTCGCTTTCCAAAAGTAGCCCGGCTGCCTTTTCCAGTCTTTGATCTATGATATATGCGTGAACAGATGTCCCAAATAAAGAATTAAATCCCTTTGTCAGTTTGGAAACACTGATATTTACCTTTTTCGCCAGTTCCTCACAACTTGGTGCAAAAGCAAGCTGGCTGTCGATGATCCGTTTTGCTTCGGTAATCGAGTCCCTGTCACTTTTAGAAATACTGATATAGCTTGATGAAAGAATACTAAGTTCCAATACTTCACTCAAATACACGGACAGCAATTCAAAAACCTTACTTTCCAGAAATAAATACCCTAAACCGCCCCGGTATTGCGTAAAATCTTTTACCTCCGCAAAAATGTGCTCCATATACGGGGTAATGTTCACTTTTGAAATGCCAGTCAATAACTTCTTCTCATAAGCATCTATCTCACTATCTTCAAAGTAGTCATTCAAGATTTTGTGAAAATAGGGCATGGGAATTTTTATATTTTTGAAAAGGAAGTCTGTTTTCCCGGAATAACACAGGTATTCCATCTTACCATGTCCTCGATAAATACAAGATTCGCCTTTCTGTATGCTGACACTTTGACGTGCATCTGCAATATTCCACGATACGCCATCATTGAAGCAAAATAAAAGTTGAATATAATCTTCGCAGCTTACACCCTGCACATTCATATCAGAAAAATAGTTCATTTTCCAGTCTGATACAACAGCTCCTTGCTTTGTAACAACCTGTGAAATCTGGCCTGTTCCCATATCAGCCGGAATATCTATTGTCACTGTCTGCGGAGAGTTGGAGAGCAGATCATGGTACAGCTTCGTCATGTATTGGTTTGTCATCGTGCGCCCTCCTTTCTGGGTTAGCCAAGGCTAAGCATATAATACTTTATATTTTGATGGCAGTCAAGGTAGGGTCGCCAATTGCTAAAGTGAAATTAAATAGTCAGTAGTATGAAATACACAGTCGTTCAAATAATATCACATGAAATGTAAAATCATATCAGGTGATGTTATGAAGATAGAACGAGATGAAAGACGCTTTGATTTTCACGATATAGGGCTCGCCATCAAGCGGGCAAGAGAAGCCAGCGGCATGACACAGGAGCAACTGGCCTATATTGTTGACCGCGCTCCGCGTACCATTATGTATAATGAAAATGATGGTCAGCATCCAAGCTTCAACACCTTTTATCAGATGGTCACAATGTTTGATATATCGGTGGATCAATACTTTTACCCGTCCCAGAATAGCGGGAGCGAGTGCAGAAAGCGGATTGATGCCATGTTGAACGCCTTGGACGAAAGAGAATTGAAAATCGTTGAAGCTACAATCCAAGCGATGAAAGCATCGAAAGAAACGGAGGAAACGTAAAAGAAAGCGTAACCTCCGTTTTTTTGCGCCATGTTGCGGGTTGCGCGTTTTGGCAAGCAATTCGGGTGTGGCCACACTCCGAAATTTTTGCAGGGCGCAGGGCCCGCAAAAATGCTTGTTGGGGAGCTCCCCAAACCCGCTGTACTTCGGGACAAATTGTCCCAAAGTCCCGGTGCGCTGCACCGTAGTCTGCGGCCCGTCACTATCGTTCCTGGGCCTTATTCTCACGCTCGTCCGTTATGCCGAGCAGATGATCAATGTTCGCTTTTATTGCCACGGCCTCCCGCATTTGCCGCTGGGCATCCCGGTATTCTGCATAAAGCTCTTTCTTTTGTCCCGCCAGCTCACGGCGGGATTTTTTTAGTGCTTCAATCTTAGGGAGCTTTGCGCCGTTCAGTATGGTGTTCATGGTATCCTTTGCCGCCCGGTAAGTGGCAAGCTCCACTTCATGCTGGGCCAGATACTTTTTGCTGTACCGCGCAGCCTTGTACCCATCGAACACCGGGCGGGTCTTGGCATAGTCCACCGTGGCAGCCATCAGCTCCGAGGTTTTGGAAAGGGCCTCCTCCGTTGTGCGGAGCTCGTCAGACAGCTTGTGAAAGTGATCCACAGCAGCCTCGGTGCGGGCCGTCAGCGCCGCATAGTCTGTCAGATGATGCTCCTGCAAATACTGGAGCGCGGCAGCCATCTGTTTTAGGTTGTATATCTTGGCCCATCGTTCATAGGCCGGGCCCTTGCCTTGGGCCATCCGCTCTTGAATGTCGATGATGAGATTAACTCGCCGTGGCGGAACCTTGGGCTCCTCTGGCAACTCGGGGAGCGGACGTTCCCCGGCAATTACTGCCTTGATGTCCTCCGGGTCAAATCCGGCTCCAAGTGTAGAAGCCCGGAGCCGGGTCGGTTTTTCCTGCCCGGATGCAAGGAATGAGATGACACCGCCCCGCCCATGTTTCACCGCAAAGCCGGACTCCTCCATAAGCCGGAGAAAATCGGCAAAGTCTGTGGGCTTTTTCTCCAAAGCAGCGAGAATCGCCAGACGTACCCGCTGCTTGGCAGAGGGCGGCTTTTCCCCGATCCACTGGCCATAGTGAAGAAAGCGGCCCTTGCTGTGCTGGCACGGATTTTGGATGACAGACAATTCATGTTCGATGCACACGCGGTCAGAGAGCCGCCGCAGGGCAAAGGACGAACCAATAAAATTATGAAATTTCCGGGAGCGGTCAAAGGCCGTCGCATTGAAATAAATGTGATTGTGGATATGGGCCTTGTCGGTATGCGTACAGACGAAGAACTGATACTTTCCCTTTGTCCAGCGCATCGCCGTTTCATAACCGATACGATTTGCTTCTTCCGCCGTAACCTCCCCGGGCAGGAACGCCTGCCGGATCTGAAAGAACAGGGCCCCGCGAGATACGGCCCGGCCTGTCTCTGCAAGGTATTGACTTTTTACCAGAAGAAACTCGGCGGGGGCCGTGTTCGGATCGCAGAGATAGGAAGATACGGCTCCCAGCTTTTCTGGGTTCAGGCCATAGTTGAAACGATCCTCCATCGTTTGAATTGCACTTTTTCCCGCCGCTGTTTTATAAGGGCGGATGTAGGTGGTCGCCGTAGAAATCCCTCCTTCCGGCAAATAGTATTTTTACTTTGGGACACTTTGTCCCGAAGTAGAAAAAGCCGGGGAGCGGTATCAACCACTCCCCGGATGGGTCAGAGCTCTACCAGCGCGGAGAGCTGTTTCAAGAGATCAGACAGCGGCCCCCATAAGGCGGCATAGTCTCGCTGCAAGGTCGCAAGTTCTTCGGGATAAATTGCGCCGTAAGTGTTGGCTTGAATTGCCACTTGGTTCAGATTGTTGGAGCAGCGCCGCTGGAGCGAAACCAGCTCACGAACAGGCGAAAGGTCAACATGAAGCACATACCCACTCAGGGCCATTTTCCGCATATAGGCTCCCATGTTACGGATGCCAGCCTCCGCCATACGTTCTTGAATCAGGGCCTGCTCCGCCTCCGACACCATCACATGAAGATGGATCGGACGGCGGCGCTTCTTTGTCATCGCTCCTCACGCTCCCGGCTGCGGCAGGCACGGGGCGGCTCCTTTACCTTATCCAGCGGCTTTTCCTGTTCGTCTGCCGAAATGGGGTGCGGCAAATGAAATTCACGGTGCAGGCGCAGCGCCTCCAGTACAGACAATTCCTGTTCACGTTTCTTTTCCATATACGCACCTCCTTATCTATCGCCACGGTCGGGCTGCCTGCGCTGGGGAGCCGGAGCCTCCGGGCCGCGATCTGCCTCCGCCAACTTTGCCGCGTTTTTCATCTGCTCGGCAATCGGACGGAGCCTGTCGGGATTATCAGGCGCAGGCCGCAGTTCATAGTCGGATGCCTGCTTTTCCGTCAGCGGACGGGTGTAGGTAAGATAACCCCAAGCCAAGAACGAGCCATTTTCCACCGGGATGCGCTGATCGTAATTGAAAATTTCATCCGGCTTGTTATAGGGCGGCTTCGGGAATGTCCCGATGTCCACAGGCCGCTGGGTCGAATAATACTTGTAAAGACCGGGAGCCTCGGTCTGCCTGATCCCCACGTTATAAATACGCTGATAGTCCTGCACCCGGTCTGCAAAATCCTGTTCCATCGCGGTGCGGTCATTTCCATAGTGACCCCATTCGTACTGCCGCTGGCCGTCCTTGTCATCATAGCAGGCCCATGTGACATAGCGGGATGGCGCGGTGGGATGTTCGCCCAATGCAAATCCCCGCCCATTTTCCAGCATGACCGCCTTCAAAATAGCATAACCTTGATTTTTGTCCATAGTACACCTCCCATCATCGAGACATTTCTTTGTTTTCTCTTTTCACAAACGGCTGGAGCTGATAGGGGCTTGTACCGTCCTCGGGCCGCAGAAAGTCTATCCGGGCCGCAGCACGGATGGCGTTCTGGTTAAGCTGCCGCTGCCATGCCCCTTGGCTGGGAGCCCACTTAAAGCCGTTACTTTTCAGTTCCTGCCGCTGATCGGCATCGGGCTTTTCCTCGAAAATAAGCTGCAAACGGTTTTCAGCCTCGTTGATTTTGGCCTTGCCTCCGGGGAATGTCCAGCCAGCAAACTCGGAGCGGCTGCTCAGTTCCTCAATGCGCTGGCGCACACGGCGGATGTTGGCGTTGTTGTTGGAAAGCAGATAGGCGGGATACGGCTTGCTTTTATCCAAGTGCCATGACTGCGCCATATCTGCTTTGAGCTTTTCTGCCTGCTCCGGCGTAAGCTCCGGGCAGCCGTCCAGCGTTTTGTGTTTCCGAAAATACGCATTGACCGCCTTCATGGTGGCCTGCTGGGACTCCAGCCCCTCCAGCTTTTTTGTCAGCTTTTCCACGGCCAGATCATCGTCTGCGCTGATCCCGCCCATACCAACAGAGCGGATTTTATCAAGCAGCTTTGAAATCTCCGCATACTCTCCATAGTTGCGATCCCGGGCGGCGTTCTGCTTGTGCTTTTTTGCCACAGGGAAATTACCGCCCCCGGAGATCAGAATAGAGGGCACCCGGGCATCAATCACATTGCGTTCATTCAGATTTTCCGCAAGTTTCCGGGCATAGCGATCCACCAGAGCGTCAATCTTATCGTGGTACATGGGATCGACACGCGCTTTCTGGCGTTCCGCCGCTGCATACGCTTCATCGACCATTGCCCGGTAGCTCGCCGTAGCGGAGCCCGGCTGATAGTCAGAAAAGCTGTTCATATCTTTTGCCCGCTTTGCGGCTTCTTCATTGATCGGATAATATTTCGGCATAGTACCTCCTTCCACAAAAGCCGGAGCTTTGGGACAATTTGTCCCAAAGCTCCGGCAGCTAAAATGTTGACAGCATCTCACGGAAACAGGGGCGGACGTAGAAACATACGCCTCCCGCAGAAAAGGGCCTTAAAAAGCCTTGTCACAGGCGGGTTTGGGGTGTCCTAATTGTCAACATATCAGCCCCGCTTTTTCCGCATATATTCCCGCTGCTGTCTGCGGTGTGCCGCCTTTGCACAGGCCGCCGAACAATAGGTTTGCCGTCCATCAGGAGCCACGGCTCTGCCGCATACCGGGCAAGCCTTGAAATCCGGCCTTGGCCCTTCTGCCAGCAGCGCAGCCTCCAGCGCCGGATCAAGGGGCAGAACTGCCTCGCGGAAGTAGCGGCAATAAGCCCCCGTCCAGCATTTCCCAAACATATAGCACTCGCAATCCAGCGGCAGGCAGCCGCAGTCCCGGTCATAGTTGGCACACCATTTTGATACCAGCCTGCGGATTGCCGTTTTTTCTGTCCGGGTCAGTTCTCGGCCCACAGCATCACCTCCCGTTGCCCGGTGGTTTGAGTTGCTCCCGGTAGCAGAACACGCAGCCGATCCCGCGCCAGTAAGGGCAGCCGTCACAACGGGAGCCCTTCGGCGGCAGGCTGGGCGGCACACCCTTAAAGTAGCTTTTTTCTTTCATAAATCCCTCATAGGGGTTGTTGGTAAATCTCATTCATTATCCTCGCTTTCGGTATCGTCCTCGTCCCAAGGCGGCCCATCGTCCTCGGGATCGTCATAATCAGCCAGTTCCTCGCTGTAATCCTCTTCGGGTACAGCAGCTTTTTCATGCTTCGGGCGGTAGATTTTGAAGTACCAGCCAGCGCCGCCGCCAATGACCACCACAGCCAGCGCCAGCAGAAGCATACCGCCGCTGCCCGTGGCCTTGGGCTGCTCCGGCTCGGGGTCAGGCTCCGGCTCTACCACAGGCGCAGGCTCCGGGGCCTTGCCCTGGCACTCGCTCATGTTCACGGCGCAGACGGCACAATCCGCGTTGATAGCACCAACGGCGCATTTATCCACGCACGAACACTCCGGCAGCTCACCGCCCGCCGCCTGCATCGCCGCCAGCAGGTCGGCCTCGTCCACCATGTTCAAAAAGTAGGTCTGATACTGCTCGCCGTCCTCATCGGTGGGCTTGTCATAGTCAATGACGATGTAAAAGGTGTTGCCGCCGCTGGTCTGCACCGTGATGAACTGCTTGTTGGTGGCCTTATCGTAGAGCAGGTCACGGGTCACAAGGTTGCCGTCCTCGGTGAAGCCCTCGCCGGGGTCAACGGTTTCCGTGGGCAGCGGCTCTACCGGGGCAAGGCCATCCCATTCCTCACCGCCCCCGGCGTAGGCCGTGACCGCCATGCCGCACATCAAAACAGCGGCGCAGAGCGCCGCCGTCAGCTTCTTCATCCATTTGTTCATTCGCTGTCCTCCTTGTCTGTGGGATCGGACTTCGGGACATTCTGTCCCAAAGTACCGCCGCTCTTGATGGTCTGAAG
>OISE01000476.1_pt1 | contig 8877 bp, 7 predicted proteins | sample 1586401 | NCBI WGS metagenome assembly OISE01 (sample SAMN02675048, study PRJEB24791) | human gut metagenome, SKBSTL034 | isolation source: stool | host: Homo sapiens | place: USA
CAGTCAAACGTTGCACAGGCTGTTACGACAAGATCGTATTGTTTCTCCTATCCTATCTTCAAAGCATCGCATGGTTCAGATAATGGATAAATTCAGGATCATCGGGTGCAATGATAAAGTTACCACGGCGGGAAGTCGTAATCAGAATACGGTTATCAGAACGCCGGGCAAAAACTTTTACACGTCCGATAGCAGTAGAAGAAAAATATCCGAGATCACCAAACAACCAACCGACACCAAATGAACGGATCATTATTCCTAAATCCAGCCGGTCGACCTCGCGAGCCGAAAGGATTTCCTCTATGTTTATATACGTCTTCCGAAAATACGCATCTATCACCAGTTTTTCTCCATCCACAATAAAACGGTTTGGCATAAATCCTCGAGTAAGCATACAAAGGATCGAACTGACGGCAAACAAACCTAACAAAACAGACAGATTGCCATCCCAAGCCGGAAATATACAGATACCATATAAAAGCAGAAGCATGACAGACGTTTTTATTTTATTGGCATTGTCCATCGAAGAAGAAGATATCCGGGTTTCCATACTCTTATTCCTTTAGTATTACTTAGATATTCCAAGACTCACAAATATAACAAAAATCCCGTACAAACTATTATCTTTGCAAAAGAAACAAAGACAATTAGGACAATGACTTTCAATTACGATGTAATCGTGGTAGGTGCCGGTCATGCAGGCTGTGAAGCCGCAGCGGCAGCCGCCAATATGGGTTCAAAGACGCTTCTCATTACAATGGATATGAACAAGATTGCACAGATGAGTTGCAATCCGGCAGTCGGAGGTATCGCCAAAGGACAGATCGTCCGTGAAATCGATGCCTTAGGCGGATATATGGGAATTGTGACGGACCGGACAGCCATCCAATTCCGTATGCTGAACCAAAGCAAGGGACCGGCCATGTGGAGTCCGCGCTCCCAGAGCGACCGCGCCCGTTTCATCGAATGTTGGCGGGGAATACTGGAAAACCTTCCGAACCTGTACATCTGGCAGGATACCGTACGCGAACTGTTGCTCGACGGAAATACCGTATGCGGCGTAAAGACTTATATGGGAGTCGAGTTCCATGCGAAAAGCGTGGTTCTGACAAACGGGACTTTCCTGAACGGGCTCATGCATATCGGCCGGACACAAATCAGAGGCGGCCGCATAGCCGAGCCGGCGGCAACCGGACTGACCGAACAACTGGTCTCATTAGGCATCAAATCCGAACGGATGAAGACCGGAACACCTGTGCGTATCGATGCACGCAGCGTGCACTTCGATGAAATGGCGGAACAGCCCGGAGAAAACGACTTCCATAAGTTCTCTTATATGGACACTTCGCACCGCGTTTTGAAACAACTTAGCTGTTGGACAACGTTCACCAACGAAGCCTGTCATGCAGTCCTGCGCGAAGGTCTCCCCGACTCCCCGTTGTATAACGGACAAATCCAAAGCATCGGCCCACGTTACTGTCCGAGCATCGAGACAAAAATCGTAACGTTTGCGGACAAGCCACAACACCAACTATTCCTGGAACCGGAAGGTGAAACGACACAGGAATACTACCTGAACGGCTTCTCCTCCTCCCTTCCGTTGGATATCCAGCTACGTGCCTTGCAACAGATACCGGCATTCCGGGACATACAGATCTATCGTCCGGGATATGCTATTGAATATGATTTCTTCGATCCGACGCAGCTCCACCATAATTTGGAAACAAAACTAATCCGCAACCTCTTCTTTGCCGGACAGATCAACGGGACGACCGGATATGAGGAAGCCGGCGGACAAGGATTGGTAGCCGGCATAAACGCACATATCAATTGCCACGGCGGAGATCCGTTCGTTTTAGGACGCGACGAAGCCTACATCGGCGTACTGATCGACGATCTTGTCACAAAAGGCGTAGACGAACCCTACCGTATGTTTACCTCACGTGCAGAATATCGCATTCTGCTCCGCCAGGATGATGCGGACATGCGTTTGACGGAAAAGTCGTATCATCTCGGTTTGGCAAAGCAGGACCGCTACGATTTGTTGAAAGAGAAAAAGGCAAGCCGGGATGCGATTATTTCTTTCGCAGAAAACTACTCCATCAAACCGCAATATATAAACAGTGGTCTGGAGGCGTTGGGCACTACCCCGCTCGCACACGGATGCAAGTTGATCGAACTGATTCCACGTCCTCAGATCACCTTGGAGAATATCGCGGAACTGGTCCCGGCATTCCGGACAGAGCTGGACAAGGTCCCTGTTTCACGAAAAGAAGAGATCATCGAAGCGGCAGAAATATTAATCAAGTATAGCGGCTACATCCGCCGCGAGCAGATCATCGCCGACAAGATAAACCGCCTGGAAAATATCCATATCAAAGGCAAGTTTGACTACAATGCGATCCAGTCTTTGTCTACGGAAGCCCGCCAGAAACTGACACGGATAGACCCAGACACGATAGCCCAGGCAAGCCGTATTCCGGGTATCTCCCCAAGCGACATCAATATCCTCCTGGTGATGCTGGGACGCTAAACGTGGAATGTTCCACGTGAAACATTTACTTTAACAACAATAGCGTAAAAGACTGAAAATAGGATAGAAACAGATGCAAAAGAAATGAGCACAACCGAGGAACATATAAAAAACATCCTTTCCGTCATACCGGAATCGCCAGGCTGCTACCAATACTTTGACGAGAAGGGAACGATCATCTATGTAGGCAAAGCAAAGAACCTGAAGCGTCGCGTTTCCTCCTATTTCAACAAAGAACACGACAGCAACAAAACACGTGTCCTGGTCAAGCAGATACGAGACATCAAATATTTTGTTGTCGACACGGAAGAGGATGCACTTCTTTTGGAGAATAACCTGATCAAGCAAAATCGTCCTCGGTACAACGTGTTGCTGAAAGACGACAAAACCTATCCGTCCATCGTTGTCAAGAACGAATATTTCCCGCGCGTATTCCAAACCCGGAATATCGTACGGGACGGTTCGCGCTATTACGGTCCCTACCCTTCCATCTATACGGCAAAGGTCATGCTGCAAATGCTGAAAGAACTGTATCCGCTACGTACCTGCAAATATCCTCTTACTCCCGAATCCATTGCGAAAGGCCGGTATAAGGTATGCCTCGAATACCATATCAAGCACTGCAAAGGGCCTTGTGAAGGATTGCAGACATTGGAGGAATACCAGCAAAACATTTCCGAAATAAAGGAAATCCTACGCGGGAATATCTCGCAAATAAGCAAACATCTGTATGAAGAGATGCAGAAACTGGCAGGAGAATTGCGGTTCGAAGAAGCACAGAAGATCAAAGAAAAGTATGAAGTCATCGAGAATTACCGCTCCAAATCGACAGTGGTCACCCCGATGCTCCACAATATAGACGTATTCTCACTGGCCGAAAACGAGAATTCCGCCTACATCAATTACCTGCATATCGGCAACGGAGCGATCGTGCAAGCCTATACATTCGAATATAAAAAGCGTTTGGACGAGTCGAAAGAGGAGTTGCTCAGCTTGGGGATCATCGAAATGCGCAACCGCTTTAAAAGCACTGCACGCGAAATCATCGTTCCTTTTCCGTTGGATATAGAACTGGAAAACGTTTCGATCACCGTTCCGCAGCGCGGAGATAAAAAGAAGCTGGTGGAATTATCGGAAATGAACGTGAAGCAGTATAAGGTCGACAAGCTGAAACAGGCGGAGAAACTGAACCCGGAGCAACGCAGCACACGTCTTTTAAAAGAGATACAGGAGACGCTCCATCTCCCCAAATTACCGGCTCATATCGAGTGTTTCGACAATTCCAATATACAGGGAAGCGACGCGGTAGCTGCGTGTGTCGTCTTCAAAATGGCGAAACCATCGAAAAAAGATTACCGGAAATACAACATCAAAACGGTTGTCGGCCCGGACGACTATGCCTCCATGAAAGAGGTCGTACGTCGCCGCTACCAGCGTGCCATCGTCGAAGAGACTCCCCTGCCCGACCTGATCATCACCGACGGTGGAAAGGGGCAAATGGAAGTCGTACGCGAAGTGATCCAGGACGAACTGCACTTGGACATTCCGATAGCCGGGTTGGCAAAAGACGGGAAACACCGGACTTCGGAACTCCTGTTCGGCTTCCCTCCCGAAACGATCGGCATGCCGATACAAAGTTTCATGTTCAAATTCTTCACGCAAATACAGGACGAGGTGCATCGTTTCGCCATCACTTTCCATAAGGATAAGCGCAGCAAAAGCCAGACAAAATCCGAATTGGATACGATAAAAGGGATCGGAGAAAAGACAAAAGTATTACTTTTACGTCATTTTAAGAGCGTAAAACGAATACGTGAAGCCGGCTTCGACGAACTGAAAGAGGTAATCGGAGAAGCCAAAACAAAAGCATTATTAAATGGTTTAAAATAAAGATATGAGAACATTGATACAACGGGTACAGCATGCCTCCGTAACCATAGACGGACAGCTGAAATCCAAAATCGGGAAAGGTCTGCTCGTACTGGTCGGTATTGAAGACCGCGACACGCAGGAAGATATCGAATGGTTGTGCAAGAAGATTGCCAACCTGCGCATCTTTGACGATGAAAACGGCGTTATGAACCGTTCTGTCGTCGAAACGGAAGGCGAAGTGATGGTGGTCAGCCAGTTTACCCTGCACGCCTCCACAAAGAAGGGAAACCGCCCTTCCTATATCCATGCCTCCAAACCGGACATAGCCATTCCAATGTACGAGGCTTTTTGCGCCGAGATGGGCTTGCAGATCGGAAAGGAAGTGCAGACCGGCACGTTCGGCGCCGACATGAAAGTGGAACTGGTGAACGATGGGCCTGTCACGATCTGGATCGACTCACAAAACAAAGAATGAAAAGATATGGCAGAAATTACGCTTAAACAGGCACAGGAGCAGGTGGACAGCTGGATCAAAACGTATGGTGTCCGCTACTTCAACGAACTGACGAATATGACCATTCTGACCGAAGAAGTCGGCGAACTGGCCCGCATCATGGCCCGCACATATGGTGAACAATCTTTCAAGGAGAGCGAGAAACACCGCGATTTAGGCGATGAAATGGCCGATGTCCTATGGGTATTGCTTTGCCTTGCCAACCAGACAGGCGTCGACCTGACGGCTGCTTTCGAAAAGAACCTGCAAAAGAAAACGAACCGGGATAAAGAACGACATATAAACAATAAAAAACTATAAGATTATGGTACACGAACACGATCACGAATGTGGATGCGGACATCACCATCATGATGAAGACACCGAACATCTCCACACCAATAAATACCAGCAAGCATTCGCCAAATTCGAGGCGGCCGGCACAACGGAAGAAGTGACCGGACGGGTAAAGACACTGCTCGGAAAACATGGGAACGACAACTTCACTCCCGACGTTTTGAAGCAGATTCACGGTTTCATCGACCTGACTTCCCTCACCAGTATCGACACGAAAGAGAGCATCTGGAAACTGGTCGACAAGGTGAACGATTTCGAAGGAACCCGCCCCGACGTACCCAACGTTGCCGCCATCTGCACCTATCCCCTGTTTGTTGAGACGGTAAAAGAGGCCCTCTCCGCACAGGAGGTAAAGATTGCGTCCGTAGCAGGCGGTTTCCCTTCCTCGCAGACCTTCATGGAAATAAAGATTGCCGAGACAGCGATGGCCGTCATGCAGGGAGCCGATGAAATCGACGTTGTCATGAACTTAGGCTATTTCCTCGAAGAAAATTATGACGAACTTAGCGAAGAAATTCAAGAGATCAAAGAAAGCTGCCGTGATGCCAAACTGAAGGTCATCCTTGAGACAGGTGCTCTCCAGACTCCCGAAAGCATTCAGAAGGCGGCTGTCCTCGCAGTCTATTCCGGTGCGGACTTCATCAAGACATCGACAGGGAAAGGTTATCCGGGAGCCACTCCGGAAGCCGTTTACACGATGTGCCAAGTCTTGAAAAAGTACCATTCCATCACGGGAAAACGTGTCGGTATTAAAGTTGCAGGCGGTGTCCGCACGGCAGAAGAGGCTGTCCGCTACTATACCATCGTCAAGGAAGTATTAGGAAACGATTGGTTGAATAAAGACCTGTTCCGCATAGGAGCCAGCAGTTTGGTGGAAGACATCGAACACCGTCTGGGAAAATAAGAAGAAAAGCAACGGGATATTTCTCACAAACCCATAGTCTTTTCTTCCAAAGATAACGACATAAATTCGGCTACACCCGGATGTTCCCTCCCGCTACACCCGGATCTACCCTAAACGAACACCCGGATGCAGGGATCGCCTACATCCGGGTGTCGTCGTGTTTATATAAGCAGTTCATTCATCTTTTTCCGTATCTTCCGGAAGTTTCTCCAAGGTACTATGCGCATTCAACGGAGAGATATCTTTATTTAGCTGTATTTCAAGCAATAATACTTTAACAAAAGGGGAACATGATGGTATGATAGATAAACATGATAGATGGAAAAGCAACTATCATATCTGAATCAGCTTGATATTCAAAGAATACAAGAAGAAAATGATAGTATGACAGTAAAACGTAAAAACCTATTTACGGCGTTCTACGATGTAATCGGCAAGCAGCAGCAAACCTTCGCGTGCTTCCGATTCAGGAAGTGTCATCAAAACCTCGACCGCTTTGTCATGATATACCTGCATACGCTGTTCAGCATATTCGATTCCCCCGTTCGCTTTCGCAAAATCAATCAGCAAATCTATATTCTCTGTGGTAAAGTCTTTTTCATTTATGATATGAAGGCAATGTTCTGCCTCTTCTCTCCTACCCGTCTGCAACGCGTGCAGCAAGGGGAGCGTGACCTTTCCCTCCCGGATATCGTTGCCGGTCGGTTTGCCGATATTCGCTTCTTTGAAGTAGTCGAAGATATCATCTTTGATCTGGAAACAGTAACCTAAGTATTCGCCGAACTCACGGCATTTTTCCACCATTTCACCGGATGCCCCGGCAGAGATGGAACCGATCTCGGCACAAGCGGAAAGCAGCATGGCCGTCTTTTTCCGTATCACCTGCATATAGCAGGATTCGTCGATGATGCTTTCTTCGGCCGTTTCCAACTGCTTGATCTCCCCTTCCGAAAGATCGCGTCCGAGATTGGAAACAATACCTATGATTTGCAGATTACCTGTCTGGATAGAACGGATCAACGCGGTGGAAAGGACATAATCGCCCACTAAGACAGAAATGCGGTTATCGAATATGGCATTCAAGGAAGGAACCCCGCGACGCTGTTTTGTCTCGTCGATCACATCATCATGAATCAGTGTGGCAGTATGAAGCAGTTCCAACAGAACAGCCGAATTGATCGTATTATCCGTTACCTGCCCACATGCTTTAGCCGTCAAAAGTACTAATAAGGGGCGGACATGTTTTCCGCTCGCATTCAGTATCTGGTCAATAGCTGATTGCAAACGATTCGTTTCGCTTCGCAGCGAAGCAGCAAACTCATCATTAAAACGTTTAAACTCTACGGCAACCGGTTGTTCTATTTTACTTCTATCCTTCATAATTGATCCTAAGATGCGCAAAAGTAACAAAAAGTATCGAGTAAGCGAGTTTTTTCGTACATTTACCGACAATTGTCACACTAAAACGTGTTAAAAGAGATGAAGTTATTCCTCATAGATGCATATGCATTGATTTATCGGTCTTACTACGCTTTTATCAAGAACCCGCGTATCAACTCCAAAGGCATGAACACTTCGGCCATCTTCGGTTTTATCAACAGCCTGGAAGATGTCCTGAAACGTGAAAACCCGACCCATATTGCGGTAGGCTTCGACCCGAAAGGTCCGACTTTCCGCCACGAAGCCTACGAACAGTACAAGGCGCAACGGCAAGAGACGCCGGAAGATATCCGCAAGTCGGTCCCTTTCATCAAAGACATCATAGAAGCCTACAATATCCCGATACTGGAAGTTCCGCGCTATGAGGCCGACGATGTTATCGGCACGGTTGCCAAGCAAGCCGAAAAAGAAGGTTTCGAAGTATATATGATGACACCTGACAAAGACTACGGCCAGCTGGTATCCGAACATATATTCATGTACCGCCCCCGCTTCGGCGGTGACTACGAGATTATGGGCGTACCCGAAGTACTGGACAAATACGGCCTGACATCCGTCGACCAGGTGATCGACCTTTTAGGACTGATGGGCGACAGTTCCGACAACATCCCCGGATGTCCGGGTGTCGGTGAAAAGACCGCCCAGAAATTATTGGCCGAATTCGGAACGATCGAAAATCTTTTGGAGAATACCGACAAGCTGAAAGGCTCCCTTCAAAAGAAGGTCATGGAGAACATGGAGCAGATCCGCTTCTCCAAATTCCTGGCAACAATCAAGACGGATGTACCGATCCGGTTCGATGCTGCCAAATGCATCCGTGAAAAGATGAATGAGGAACGTCTCGTAGAGATTTACACTGAATTAGAATTCAGAACATTTATTAACAGAATGAGCGGAGAGCCGGAAAAAGTCAAAACGGAGTCCAAAACAGCACCGGCGCCAGCAAAAGCCGATACAAGAAAAAAAGCAGCTCCGGCAGGCCCGATTCAAGGCTCGCTCTTTGAAGAATTTGCGACCGAACCTACGGCTGTTCCCAAATATTCGACTCTCGCGAACTTAAAGTCTACTCCTCACACCTATTATCTTGTTGATACAGAGGAAAAAAGAATAGAATTAGGGCGGTTTTTGAACGAACAGGATTTTTTTGCTTTTGACACGGAAACAGATGGTATAGATCCATTGAAGGCCGGATTGGTCGGAATGTCGTTCGCCGTGAAGGAAAACGAGGCCTGGTACGTCCCTGTTCCGGCAGCCCGCGAAGAAGCCGACAAAATTCTT
>OISE01000484.1_pt1 | contig 8697 bp, 6 predicted proteins | sample 1586401 | NCBI WGS metagenome assembly OISE01 (sample SAMN02675048, study PRJEB24791) | human gut metagenome, SKBSTL034 | isolation source: stool | host: Homo sapiens | place: USA
GCTGAAAAAAGACTTGTCAGTCAGCCAAAACAGATTGCCGAAATTCAAACTGGCATAATTTGTGATACAACTGCGAATAGCCACTTCTATCTTCTCTATCTCGTTAAACAACAGCAATCTTAATTTGCGGTCGAAACGATACATATCCATTACTTTTTTAAAAGTTGCATCCGGTTTGTAACGGTGTTGTTCCTTGGGAAATTCCAATAAAGGATAAAAATAAGCACTTAAACGAAAGTAACCGATATTGGTCAGGTAACTGACGGCTTTCGTTTCATCCGAGATAGATAATCCTCTGTCTTTTAGTAGGGTTACATGTTGTTGGGGAGTAAAGCAGGTTTTGCTAAAATGTACTTTCATAAGGTATATAAAAAAAACGACCCGCCGATTTGAGCATTGTTAAGAGGCTTGGCAGGTTCTACTGGTTGCAAATATAGAACTTATCTCTTAAACTACAAAACATATCCGGAAATAATTTTGTGATAAGTGCGACATTGCCGCACTTATTTATCTGTATTGCCGGGATTACGGGTACAAGACCTTGAAATCCCGTGGGCTGCCGCCGTCTGTCAAGCCGTCCTGCCGGAGCCGCCGGAGGGTCTCGGCTGCCGATCCGCTGCCGAAGTTGCGGACACAGTACAGGCGGGAGAAGCGGAAGCGGCGGAGGTGGACGAGCAGGTGCTCCACGGTGAAGACACCCAGTTCCCGGCACGCCCGGACAATGCGCTGCGACAAGCCGAAGGCGTCGAGCGGGGTGTCGAGCAGGCGGCGGAGCCTGCCCGGTCTGCCGGGCTTGCCCCGCTGTTGCGCCACGTCCTCGTAGATGGTGGCGACCCGGTTGCGGCTGAACAGGGCGGAAAGGGATGCGCCGTCGATCATCAGGATGCCGTCGAAACGGGCATAGGCGATGTGGTTGCCGTTCATCCAGAGGGTGATGCGCAACTCGTCCGTGCCGCAGAGCCGGGCGGCTTCCGCCACGGTGATCCAACCGATGCCGTTCATCGCCTGCGCTCCTTTCCTTTGGGCTTGTCCGTGCGGGGCGGGAACCCGTACACGGTGCGGAAGTCCTTGTCGAAGGTGAGGTACGCATCGAAGGGCTTGCCGTCCCTGCTCCTGAATCCTTTGATAAGGGATGTTTTGCCTTTGGTTACAAGGTCGGCAATCTGGCTGTCGGTGAGTTGCTTCTCCCCCTTGCCACGGAAGACGGTAAGCCCACAATCGACGTTGCTGCACTTGGCGACCTTCGGGTAAAGGAGGATGCGACCGGAACGGCACTTGGGGCACGGGATATGCCTGCCATCCGCCACCGATACCTGCACTTGCAGGAGTTCTTCGGTAATCTGGGCGGCATAGACCTCGATGCCCTTGCGGAAGGTGTCGGGATTCATCTCCCCGCTCTCGATCTTGGCGAGGGCGGTCTCCCACTGCCCGGTCATCTCGACATCGGCGATGCGCTTGTCCTTTACTATCTGATACACGGCAAGCCCCTTGTCGGTCGGCACGAGGCTCTTCTTCTCCCGGCGTACGTAGTCACGGGCAAAGAGGGTCTCGATGATGGAGGCACGGGTGGCGGGCGTGCCGATACCGTTCCCTTTCAGGCTGTCCCGCAGCTCGTCGTCCTGCAAATCCCTGCCGCAATGCTCCATCGCCGAAAGGAGGCTGCTCTCGGTGTGCAGGGGACGGGGCTTGGTCTGTTTCTCCACGCACTCCACCGATTGCAGGGGGAAAGCCTCGCCGGGCTGCAAGGGCGGCAAAGCGGCTGTACCCTCGTCGTCCTCGTCCCGCTCGTCCCGCACGGCACGCCATCCGGCAGACCTGACGACCGTTCCCTTGGCGGTGAACACGCTGTTCCCCGCCGTGAAGGAGACGGTGGTAACATCCTTGAGGCAACGGGCGGAGAAGGCTTCGAGCAGGCGGGCGGCTACCATGTCGTACACCGTGCGCTCGTCGGCGGACAGCTCGCCGGGCAGACACTCGGTGATGATGAGCGCATGGTGGTCGGTAACTTTCCCCGCATCCACGCTGCGGCGGTTGAGCGAAGCCCCTTTCAGGGCGGCGGCATGGGCGGCGAAAGCCGGGTACCGCTCCAGCAGGGCGATGCGGTCGGGTATCTCGTCGAACACATCGTCCGAGAGGTAGCGGGAGCCGGTACGGGGGTAGCTCAGCACCTTCTTCTCGTAAAGCGACTGGGCGACGGAGAGGGTCTTGTCCGCCGAGAAGCCGTACCTGCCGTTCGCCTCTTTCTGCAAGGCGGTCAGGTCGTAGAGCAAGGGAGGCTCTTGGCTCACCTCCCTGCGCTGCACGTCGGCAACCTCCACCGTCCCCGTTGCGGTAACAGCGGCGAGGGCGGCGTTTGCCGCCGGAAGGGTTTCGTAACGCAATTCAGAGATGGCGGCGAAGGGCGTGCCGTCCTTTTCCGCCGTGATCTTCAGCCGGAAATAGGTCTGCGGGGTGAAATCCCTGTTCTCCAGATAACGGGAGCAGATCATCATCAAGGTGGGCGTCTGCACCCGTCCGAGGGAGTAGATGCCCTGCCCGGCGGCGATGCTGAGAGCTTGGGTGGCGTTCAGCCCAATCTCCCAGTCGGCGATGGCACGGGCTTCGGCGGCACGGTAGAGGTTGTCGTAGTCGCTGCCGGGTCTGAGGTTGTCCAGCCCCTCCCGGATGGCACGGTCGGTCAGCGAGGAGATCCAGAGGCGCAGGCAGGGCTTGCGGCAGCCAAGGTAATTGTAGATGTACCGATGAATGGCTTCACCCTCACGCCCGGCATCGGTCGCCACGACGATACGGTCGGAACGGTCGAAAACCTCCCTGATGACCTTCAACTGTTTGAGCACGCCGGGGTCGGGCTTGTACTCCTTGCCCTCCCGTATCTGGCGGGGGATGTACTTGAACTCCTGCGGCAGAATGGGCAGGTTCTCACGCCGGAAGCCCGCATAGCCGTATGCTTCGGGCATGGCGAGCTGGACGAGATGGCCGAACGCCCAGGTAACGAGGTAGCCGTTACCTGAGAGGTAGCCATCGTGCCGCTCTTTCACCCCCAGCACGGCAGCCACGCTTGCCGCCACGCTCGGTTTTTCACATAAGATACAAACTGTCATGTCGTTAAAAATTTAATGGTTTGACAAAAGTTATCCCGCCGCTCGGACGGGATAACCGGGTAATTCATTTACAGAATGGCGGGGAAATCAGCGGCGGACACCCCGGCTGCGCTTGGGCTTGTCGGGCTGCTCCTGCTTCTGTTCCTGTTTCCGGTCCTCTTTCTGCTCCTGCCTGCGCTCCTGCTGCTGTTTCTGTTCCCCGGTGGGTCGCTGCTGTGCGGATTGCAGGGCTTCTTTCAGGTTGCGGGTCGCCTCGACGGTCTTGCCCTCGGAATTGACCGCCACCTGCACCTCGTTCTCCACGGCGGGCTTGACACGCCCCTCTTCGAGCGCCGCATTGTAGTCCTTGGGGAACATGAAGGCGGGCTTCTCGCCGGGCTTCCATGTGATGTAGCCTTGGTAGGCTTTTCCTTTCTTGTCCACCAGACCGGAGACCTTGACCGTTCCCCCGGTCGAGTTCGAGGCGGGACTTCTCGGTAAGCTCCTGCTTGCGGAAAGTCCTCGGCACCTCCTGATTGGCGGTCTGTTTCTGGTTCGCCTTGTACGCATCCATCGCCAGCCTGCCCCGGTCGCCGAAGAGAAATTCGAGCTGCATCTTGGCTGCGCTGAACTGCACGGGAGCCGGGTAAACCTTGGGCTGCTCCCCCTCCTTGGTTCTGGAAAGGAACCGGCAGACCACCGCCTCGCCCTGTTTGAGCCGGGCTATCTCGTCCGGGGTGAAGGTATGCCCGTTCTTCTCCGCCGGGATATTGACCTTGGAGAGCGGGAAGGCGACCAACTCGTTGGTCTTGAGGTTGCGGCTGACAAGGGCTTCGACCTGTTCGCCCGCCCGGTTGGTGACGGTCGCCGGGTGTCCCATGTTGCCCGTCTGCCGGAGCACCTGCTTGTCGGAGTCGGTGATGTCGTAGCCGAAGAACTGCTTCTGCATCTTCTCCGGGTCGAGGATGCCGTGGCTGCACACGGTCAGCCTGCCGTCCGTGCCGGGCTTGAGCGAGAGCTGGCTGTCGTTGCTGTGCGAGATGCCGTCGAAGTGGAAATGCACCCGGACGGTCTTGTCGGTCTGGAAGCCCCGGAGCATCTGGTCAAGCATCCCGTTGCCCTCGATCTGCTCCCGCTGCACGCCAAGTGCGGCGAGGCTGTTCCAGTCGATGTCCTCCGGGCGATACTTGTACTGCGGGTTCTGTTCGGTCTGCCCGGCGGACTGCTGCGGCGCACCTTCGGGCTGTTGCTGCTGCCCGGCTTGGGTCTGCTGCTGCGCCTGCACGGGCGGCTGCACCTCGTACTGCGCAACGAGCGGCTCGCCCGTCTTGACGGACTGGCTCTCCCGTTGCCGGAAATCGGCGGCTACCCGCTGCACCTCCTCTTCCGGCACACGGAAGAAATGGAAGCGGGTCGGGTCTTTCAACTGGCTCCAGAGGTTGGAAAAGAAATTTGAAAACATATCGCCGTGGCGATCCACCCGCAGGAGGTCGTTGTTGTCCTCCAAGGGGTTCTTGGTCTGTAACTCGCCGTCCTTTACTCCGCTGACGGCTTGGAGCGTGCCTTTCTCGTCCATGACGAGCAGGATGTCCATTAATTGCTGGCTGCTGTCCGGTCGTTCGTCCATAATCTGAAAAATTTAAATGGTGAATACTATTGGTTCTCAAACGAAACCGGGCGTAAATATAGAGGGAAGCAGACGGGAAACCTGCAAGTCCGGGGCGGGCTGTCCGCACTTGTCGTCCGGTTCGCAGGTTTGTCGCCGCCCTTTCCTGTGAAAAATACAAAAAAATCCATATCGTCCACACATTTTTCTATCCCGAAAACGAGGACAATCCGTTGTTTTCGTTATATTTGGAATCTAAATATAGGTGCGGTCATGCCGTGCCTGATTGAAAATCCGGTAACGGGAAACACGCTTTGTCGTTACCACCCATGAGATGCGTATGAAAGTCTATCAGAGCAAACCGAGAATAAAACTTTCACCTGCCATCCGTGACGGGCAGAAATACGTGGAAGTGGAGTTCGACGAGGACGATGCCATCCGGCTGTCGCTGTCGAAAGAGAAGGGTGTGCGGTTCGAGGGGGACAGAGCCTACCTGCCGGAAGAAGGGTTCGACCTGTCCGGTTTTTTCGACCGCCATGTAGAAACGGCGTTTATTGATTACTCCGCCCTGAAAAACACCCAGCCCAAGAAGAGCGGGAAAACCAGCCCCGCCATCCCGCCCGGCTATGCCGAAACGCTGCGGCAACTGCGGTACAGCGAGCATACCGTCCGTGCGTACACCGCCTATTTCAAGGAGTTCCAGCAATACTTTGCGGGAAGAAACCTCCGCTACATCCGACCGGAAGAAATCAACGCCTACATCGTGCACCTGATTGACACACGGGGGATCTCGTCGTGCCAACAGAACCTGCGCATCAACTCGATCAAGTTTTATTTCGAGAAGGTGCTGGGATTGGAACGGAAATGTTACGAGGTAAAGCGAGCCAAACGGGAACGGACGCTGCCCGACGTGCTGAGCAAGGAGGAGATAAAATCCATCCTTGACGCAACCGGTCCGGACATCCGGCTGTTCTGCATGTTCTCTCTGCTCTACTCCGCCGGGTTGAGAATCAGCGAGCTGCTGGACTTGAAACCTCACGACATCAACGTGAGCCGTTCGCTGATACGGGTACGGCAGGGCAAAGGGAGGAAAGACCGCTACACGCTGCTGTCGAAGCCCCTTGTCAGGAAGCTGACCGAGTACACCAAGCTGTACAAGCCGCAGGAATGGCTGTTCGAGCGGTACAAGGGCGAGCCGTTTACGGAGAGCATCGTGTCGAAGAAGTTGAAAGAGGCGGCGAAGGAAGCCGGAATAACCAAGCGGGTGTACCCCCACCTGTTGCGGCACTCGTTCGCCACGCATCTGATCGAGCAGGGCACGGACTTGAAAATCGTGAAAGAACTGTTGGGACACAACCAACTGAAAACGACGGAAATGTACGTGCATATAGCCGACACTTTCAAGAGCAGCATCCGCACTCCATTGGATGATATTCTTGAAAGTGATAATGAGATAGTTAAATAAGAAAATAACAGCGAAAACCGCTGATAATTACATGTTCAAGGCCTTGAAGTTACTATTAGACTGTATAATAAGCAGTTGCAAACAGGAAAGATGATAGATTTACTCGACATATCGGCACAATCGGAAGGCTGCGGCACTGAAAAAAAGTACCGCTTGGCAGACTATTTCAACCGTTGGTGGGATGAGTACACCAAGCATCCGACAGAGCATATCACCCCGGAACAGTATAAGGCTGCAAATGCCATAAGGGTATGCCGCACCGCCGCTTTGGGGATAGATACTTATGCCTGCCCCGAATGTGGTGAGGTCCGGGAAATCTACCATAGCTGCAAGAACCGTTTCTGCCCCACGTGCGGATGGCGTGACACGCTCAAATGGGCTGCACGCATGAAAGACAAGCTGTTGCGTGTCCCTCACCGCCACGTGGTGATGACCCTGCCCCATGTATTGCTTGACTTGGTGAAGCGCAACAAGAAAGAAATGCTCAACATCATGATGCGCACGTCGGCGGAAGCGTTGAAAATCTGGATGATGAAGGCTTTCGGGCTGAAAGTGGGCGTGATAGCCGTGCTACATACCTACGGGGAAACCAAGCAGTACCATGTCCACACGCACATGATCCTATCATGGGGTGGCATTGACAGGAACGGGAGGATTGTCGTTCCGGAAAGGTCAAAGGTGAACGACACTTTCATCAGGAGCATATTCAAACACACGTTCGATAAGGCTCTGATAGAGTTGTTTGACAACGGAAAGCTCAAACATGACTTCCGCAACCGCATGGAGTTCATGAGTTTTATCAAACACGTGGTAAACAAGAAGCAGTGGATTGTTCATCTGGAGCCGCCTCTGGAAATGCCCGAACAAGTGATACAATATATCGGGCGGTATTCCAAAAGAGCGTGCCTGAGCGAATATAAAATCACGGCGATGGAAGACGAGAACATCACGTTCCGTTACCGTGACTATCAAAACTCCCCCGACAGGAGGAACCCGTTGGAGAAGGAACTGACCCTGCATTACCGTGAGTTCTTTCCCCGGTTGATGCAACATGTACCCCTACATTATTTCCGTATCGTGAGGTACTACGGCTTTTACTCCAATAAAGGCAATTTGCCGGGGGAATACTTCGGACGGGCCGAGAATGTGATGCAAAACGCCCCGGCAGAAGAAAGCGATTACGAGAATCCTTTCTTCTGCGAGTGCTGCCAACGTGCGAGAATTTATGTACATACAATAATAACAAGACGGACTGTTTTCGATGAATCACCTGAAACACTTGTGTTTAGCAGGTCTGACATACGAAAACAAAAAGTCGCATAATGAAATAACGGGATAGCTATGCACTTTCGTAAAGGAAAACATGGAAATCCCACGAAAAAGCAATGAAAGGAGGACAAAAAATGATTGGTGAACGGAACATCATACCGGGAAAATCCCGGAAACGGAATGAAAATTTCCCTTATCGGCAAAAGGAAAGTACAGGGGGAAAATTGAAGTTCTATAATATTAATTATAAGGTAAGCAACCTGAACGGTTGCTTGGAGAGTTAAATAAAGCAGCCTAAGGGCTGCGAAATGCGGCCTCGAACATAAGGATAAATCGCCCAAAAAGGCGATTATCCTCCTTAACATTAGCAGTTTAGAATTAAATATTATGGATAAAGAGCAATTTAAATCAATAGTTCATCCAGTAATGAAAGCGCATAGCTTTCGTAGAAAAGGAAATTCGTGGTATAAGACTACTGCCGAATGTATAGTCGTATTCAATCTCCAACACTCTTTGTATGGAAAGATGTTTTATATAAACTTGGCGGCTTTATTACGTAAAGGAGATGATTTATTATTTCCTAAAGAATATCAATGTGATATTAGAATGCGCTTCCCAATAATGGAAATTGAAGGGTATTCCACACAAATGATATTAGATTTAGAATCGACTATTGATGAACAGTTACGTTCACGGTTAATTGAAAACATCATAAATATTTCAATACCCATTTTACAAAAATTAGAATCAATAGATGGGATAATTGAACTATATGGAGAAAAACCGGAACTTAATAATATTTATCCCTTTAGTTCAATTCTGTATAGGAAAGAAATGAATAACAAGTTTAAGACTATTTAGAAAATAAACTGCTAACAAACAGCAAACCGACCGAATAAGCGGAACGCTGCCAGACATTATCAGTGCATAAAAAATAGAACATGAACTAATTAAATAAAAAAATATGAGTTGGTCTATCATTTTAATAAAAACGCCATTGAACGATGAATCAGATTTGTCAGATGTGGATAAAACACTGCCTATAACAGATAGAAATGCGTTCGTGGATTGGATGCAGAACACTTTTATTATTTCTGATGATAATTTGTCGGATAGCGAAATGATACTGCAATTAGACAACGAGTGTGGCGTGGAGATTTCTTGGAACGATAATGAAAGTATTGAAAATATACATCTATGTTTTCATGGAGGTGAAAATGAAGAAGCAATCTTGCACTTCGTGAAACAATTATGCTCGCATTGGAATTGCAGGGCTA
>OISE01000486.1_pt1 | contig 8684 bp, 9 predicted proteins | sample 1586401 | NCBI WGS metagenome assembly OISE01 (sample SAMN02675048, study PRJEB24791) | human gut metagenome, SKBSTL034 | isolation source: stool | host: Homo sapiens | place: USA
AAAAAAAAAGCCACTTGACCGCAAGAAAAAACTTAATCCGCGCCACCAGCACGCGATTCCATTTAAAGAAAGCTTAGCCCTGCTGCAACAGGCATCGCGTTCCAGCAAATAGCGAAAATGCATGGATTTGATGATACAAGAAGTATAAGGAGGCCCACTATGTCCAACATCGTCATCATTGGTTCCGGCCCGGCGGGAGTATCTGCTGCGCTGTACACCGCCCGCGCCGGGGTGGACACCACCGTCCTCACCCGGGGGCCGGGTGCGCTCGACCGCGCCGAGGGGATCCAGAATTACTACGGCTTCGCCGCTCCCATCTCCGGTGCCGAGCTGGAGCGGCAGGGCATCGAGGGGGCCAAGGCGGTGGGCGTCAAGTTCGTCACCACCGAGGCCGTGGGCCTGACCTATACCGATAAACTCACGGTGGAGACGCTCGACGGAGATTACCCGGCGGATGCTGTCATCCTCGCCACCGGTGCAGCCCGGGCCGTGCCCCGCATCCCGGGGCTGGCGGGTCTTGAGGGCCACGGCGTCAGCTACTGTGCCACCTGTGACGCCTTTTTCTATCGCGGCAGGGACGTGGCGGTAGTGGGCAGCGGCGAATACGCCCTCCACGAGGTGCAGGCCCTTCTTCCGGTGGCGTCCAGCGTCACCCTCCTGCTGAACGGTGCGCCGCTGGCGGCCCAGTTCCCGCCGGAAGTGACCGTCCGGCCCGAAAAGATCGACGCTGTCCTCGGCGAGCAGAAAGTCACCGGCGTCCAGCTGGCGGGCGGCGAGGTCGTGGAGCTGGCGGGTGTGTTCATCGCGCTGGGCGTTGCGGGCAGCACGGCGCTGGCCCGGAAGATCGGCGCGGCAGTGGAAAATAACCGCATCGTCACCGACGGGAAGATGCAGACCACCGTTCCCGGCCTCTACGCCGCCGGAGACTGCACCGGCGGGCTTTTGCAGGTGGCAAAGGCCGTCTATGAGGGTGCGCTGGCAGGCACCGAAGCCGCCAAGGCCCTGCGAAAGGAGTGAGCCAAGATGCCGGAAGTTCTTCCCATCCCTCGATGCGGTGAGCACCGCCAGTGCCTCGCCTGCGCCTTCCCCTTCTGGGACAAGCTGACCGCCGACCAGCAGGAGCTGCTCTGCCGAGCGACACGGCCTGTGCGTTACCGCAGGGGTGAGCGTGTCCACAGTCCGGTGGAGAACTGCGTGGGCATCCTGCTGCTGCGCACCGGCCAGTTCCGGGCCTACCTGCTCTCCGACGATGGCCGGGATGTGACCCTCTACCGCCTCTTCGGCGGCGAGATATGTATCCTCTCGGCCTCCTGCGTGATGGATTCGGTGAACTTCGACCTCTACATCGACGCCGAGGAGGACACCGAGGCTTACTGCATCAGCGCGGGCGTCTTCCGCAGCCTGATGCAGCAGAACGTGGAGGTGCGGTGCTTCGCCTACCAGATGACGGCCGAGCGCTTCTCCGACACCATGTGGACCATGCAGCAGATCCTCTTCATGAGCGCTGACCGGCGACTGGCCATCTTCCTCGCGGACGAGCTTGCCAAGACCGGCGGCGAGGACGTCCGCCTGACGCAGGATCAGATGGCAAAGTACATGGGCTCTGCCCGTGAGGTGGTGAGCCGCCTGCTCAAATACTTCGCCGGTGAGGGCATCGTGAAGCTCTACCGCGGCGGGGTGACGGTGACGGATAAGGATAGGCTGATGAAGATAGCGTACGGGGAATAGGGAATTTTGCGACCCATATCGGAGCCGGGAGAATATCCCGGCTTTTTTCATGCAAAAAGTGTGGCGTCACACCACACTTTTTGTACCAAATTGAATTGAAAACGAGTGGCCAATCGATGAGAAACTTGCAATATAAATAACGTTGACACGATAACTTTTTAATGGTATACTGAGGCCGCATCAAACGAAAGGACAATGGGACATGAAAAGGATCGACCAAGAAGGAATGAGCATGCTGATAAGGTTGTTCCAGCAGAATACGCTGCCAATGCTGAAGAGGTGTGGTATCCGCAAAACAGATGCGGCCAATTTTATCGGTGTTGATAGAGGGACTCTGTATGACATTCCGAATCGGGAGGAAGACAGCGTCAATGAAGCACAGCTTCTGCTTCTTTGGAGACTCATAGAAGAAAGGCTGAAGTATGGCCAGTCCCAAAGACAGTTGATCGTGCAGGAGCTGAACGAGAAGCTCGAAGACGAAGACTACTGGTTCGACCCGAACAGCATCACCCCCTTTACGGATGGCTGGTGCCGCTGCTTCCCGGGCATCTTTGAGGACGAACTTCTGGATTTCGATGCTATGCTGTCGAGCCATCGGCTCGTGTTTGACCCTGAAGTGGCATATGCGGTTTTCTTTGATGAGGCCCTTACTCCGTTGCTTCGGGCTATGAAAAAATCGGCTAGAGCTGGGAGAAAGGTGATACTGTCGCTCCGATGGTGGATCAAAGTAGCAATGCAGACTGACACAATGAGCAAGGAGGCGCAGAGACGACTTGGAATGCTGGAAGCGGACGGCGTATGGGAACACTTTTGCTCGGACGGTCAGCCCGAAGGGACATGGCAGGATACATTCGAGATGCTGCGTCAAATTTACCCCGGAGAAAAGCTGGTCTTTTTAACGGCAGACCCAGACCATGCCCATGATGCCCTTCTGTCGAACCGCCACGAAAAGGGTACTCAGGACGAAGAGATAATCCCTGTCCGTGTGCTGGGGTTTGATGAGTGGAAGGGTATCGAACCTGACCCATCCGATCCGGAGCTTATCCAGCATTTCTTCTCTGAGTGGACCAAGGCGCGTATCAAAAAGATTCAGGAGTACGACGTGCGCCGAGGAATTGTAGACCCCCAAAAAGATGATAAGAAAGACAAAGGAGACGATAACGATGAACAATAATCAGATCTACAGCTACGCAAATACCCAGCAGGCAGAACAGGAGAAAGAGAATAAGCTGGCTTCCCTGCTGACACCGGAGAACATCCAGATGGCCATTCAGCTCGGCAGCGTTGGCGTACAGCTGCTGAAAAAGGCGGCCCCGGCGTTTTCGCTGATGGCGGCGGCCGCAGCCCCTGCGATGGCAGCTGCTATGCCGAGGGCCAAGCGCTCGATGATGTCCGTCACAGGTGCGGCGCTGCGGGTGGCTTTTAAGCGCTGAGCATAGATACAAAACAGAATCAGGAGGTACTTATTATGAAAGGTCAGATCATCGGAACGCTCACGGGCGGTGTGCTTGGTGTGGCGACAGGAATGGTGAAGGGCGCAAAAGTGGGCCTTGCCTTCGGCGGCCCCGGCGGGGCCATGGCAGGCACTATCCCCTTCGGCATCATTGGCGGCGTCATCGGGATTCTGGGCGGAAACAATGTGGGCTTCCGCTTCGATAATCGGTGAGAACTCGCAGCTTCTGGGCAGACACAAAAAGGCTCTCGTCTGGCATACAGCATGTCAGACGAGAGCCTTTTGTTATGCAGTTTTAGGAGATGTTACCCCTTACACCCCTGCTCTTCCCAGTCGCCGAAATCAGAAGCCTCAGCGATCTTGGTGGGGTCGAACTTGCCGCTTTCGTCCTTGGGGGCGACGGCGGGGCCGGCCTCGACGGGGTTCGGGTTCGGGGCCTCGGGGTCATAGACCGGGCGCTCCTCATCCGGGCTGGCCGGTGCCGCAGGTTCTTCGGCCTCTGCCTTTGGTGCGGCAGGCGTTTCGGCGGGAGAGGCCTCTTCCGCCGGTGCGGCGGCTTCGGCCTCTGCCTTGGCTTCACCCTCGGCGTATGCCTCGGCGGTCTTGGCGGCCTCTGCATCGTCCTGCTCGGCGTCCTCGGGAAACTCGATGGATTCGATGAAAGGAGCGGCCTTCTCGTTCAGGAACTTGTCCATGATGACGATGGCAGCACCAGTAGCTGCCACAGCGGCAGCAGTGCCCAGAATGCGGAAGATTGCTTTCATGTCATGACCTCCTTGGCAGTGTGGTGATTTAAGAGAACGTGACCACGTCGTTCAGCGGCTTCTCGGCAGGTTCCACCGACAGAGCGGTGAGCACCGGGCCTTTGCCGCGGTAGATGTTGTGGAACTTGTAGCCCACCTTGGCCGTTACCTTGACCCAAGCCCGCTGCTCGAGGGCCTTGTAGCCGTCGTAGCTGCAGGGGAAGCCCACGAACTGGATGTCCTGCACGCAGCAGGTCATGGCGAACCGACCGGGCACGAAGCTGTTCTTGCCGGCGCGGTTGGTCTGGCAGACCTGCGCGAGGAACTTGACGGTCTTGCCCGTGTACTTCTGCGGCTCGTCCTGACAGTCCATATACCAGATGCCGAAATCCTCGTCCGGGATGTCGATGACCGGGGCGTTGATGTCAAAGGGCAGCGGGTCGGGGATGTCGTCGTAAGCCACGCTGCCGTCCTTGAACTCATAGGCGATGTCGCACTTGCGGGAGGCCTGACGCACCAGCTTGTGCAGCTCCTGACGGGCAGCGTCGTTGTTGACGGCTTCGGCGCGGTTGAAGACGATCAGCTCGCTGCGGGCGATCTTGTCCAGCATCAGCGCGCGCATGGAGTTGTCGCGGGCGTAGGTCAGGGCGGTGGTGCCGTCGGCGGTGGCGATGCACTGGTAGACGATCCAGTTCTCGGGCAGGTTGTTTGCCAGATCCTGCAGCATCCACATACCGTTGTACTCGATGACCACGCGGCCTGCATCGGCCTCCTTGGCCAGCTTGGCGAGGTTCTGGGGGTTCAGCTCAGCCTTGTCCTCGAGGTTGTAGAGGGTCACGCCGGGGAAGGCGAACTTCTTCTGATTATATTCCTCTTCGCCCTCCTCGCAGACCAGCAGAAGGGTCTTGTCGCCGGAGTCGAAGTTGGGGTCTTCAAAGGTCTCCTGAATGAACTTGGTCTTGCCGCTCTCGAGGAAGCCCACAAACAGGTATACCGGGATCTCATTTGCCATAATCGTTTATCCTTTCAGGGCCAATATCAGCAGCCGAACAGTGCTGCGATGGCCTTTTCATCCAGCTTGGAGCCGATGACCACCAGCTTGCCGCCGACATCTGCGCCGCGTGCGCGGACTTCCCACTCGCCGGGAACGTAGTCGAACTCCAGCCAGCCGTCGGTGCCGCCGTCCACGATGCCCTTGGAGCGGAGGATCATGCCGTAATTGCCGGTGTCCAGCTCGGTGAGGGCGTGCTCGATGTCTGCCTTGGAGAATTTCTTGGCCGTCTCGACGCCCCAGCTGGTGAAGACCTCGTCGGCGTCATGGTCGTGATGATGGTGATGGTGGCCGCAGCAGCAATGACCGTCGTGGTCGTGGTGGTGATGCTCATGCTCGTCCTCATCATCGTCCTCGTCGTGGTCGTGATGATGGCCGCAGCAGCAGTGCCCGTCGTGGTCATCGTCATCATGGTCGTGGTGATGATGGTGCTCGTGCTCCTCATCCTCATCATCGTCGTCATCCTCATCGTGATGATGGCCGCAGGTGCAGACGCCGTTCTCATCGTAATGATGATGGTGGTGATGATGTTCTTCCTCTTCGTCCTCGTGGGCGTGCTCCTCGTTGGCCTTGGCCGCCATGGCAATCAGCTCGGCCTTGAAGTCGTTCTTGGTGGACATGGCCTTCAGGATCTGCTCACCGGTCAGAGCGTCCCATGCGGTGGTGACGATGGTGGCGGTGGGGTTCTTCTCACGCAGCAGGGCCACAGCGGCGGCGATCTTCTCCTCAGAGGCGGTCTGGGTGCGGCTGAGCAGGATGCAGCTTGCGTGGCTGATCTGGTCGTCGTAGAACTCGCCGAAGTTCTTCATATACATCTTGACCTTGTTGACATCGGCCACGGTGACAAAGCTGCTGAGCTGGACGTCCAGATGCTCGGCCACGCCCTCGACAGCGCGGGTCACGTCAGACAGCTTGCCGACGCCGGACGGCTCGATGACGATGCGGTCGGGGTGGTACTGCTCCACCACCTGCTGGAGTGCGGCGCGGAAATCGCCCACCAGAGAGCAGCAGATGCAGCCGGCGTTCAGCTCGTTGATCTGGATGCCGGACTCCTTCAGGAAGCCGCCGTCGATGCCGATCTCGCCGAACTCGTTCTCGATGAGCACGACCTTCTGGCCTGCAAAGGACTCCTTGATGAGCTTCTTGATAAGAGTGGTCTTACCGGCACCAAGGAAGCCGGAGAAAATGTCGATCTTGGTCATATTCGAAATGCCTCTTTCTTTTATGCAGCCGCCCGCAAAAGGCGCTGCCCAGCAGGCCCTGCGGGCCTTACAAGCAATCCGGGGCGCTGAGTGCTGACCCGGAAAAATTCCTACACTCCTATTATAACAAGGCTGTCAATGGCAAACCGGCCTTTTTGATGAGAAATTTGTAACATTTTTTGCAATTTGCTTGCGTTTTCGGGTCGGCTCAGCTCCTCCGTGAGCCAGTCCGCTACTTTTTCAGTTTGTTCGTCCGTCTCGGCGGTGAGCCAGAAAATGCCGTCCTCCGTTTCCACTCGCAGGAATTTTCCGGCGGTGGGGTCGAGGCAGAGGTGGACAGTGCCGTCGTGTACCATGACGAAGGTGCCCTGCCAGTAGTGCTCCAAGTCGATGCCGCCGACCCGGCTTGCCTCCGGCAGAGAGGAATAGACCTGTACTTTGGTGATGCTGTCCAGAGGGATGATGTACTTCCGGGTCTTGCCGTGGTAAGATTGCAGCTCTACGGTGGGTGATACCTGCAATTCCAGCCTTGCGGGCGTGTGGTCGAGGACGCCTAGCACCGGCCCGGTCAGTAGGATGGCAGCGATTGCAATGGCATTGACCGCCACAGCAAGCTTCCCCCGGAGGGTGGCGAGGTTGGCGGTAGTCCCCTTGCCAATGCGCTTAGGCACAGAGGCGCGCGTGTCGTCAGGAGCATAATAGAACAGACCGTATTTCCATGGGACATCTCCGGGGGCTGCGGGCCAGCCGTGGGCGTCCCGCAGCCTTTGGAGGGTGCGGTTTGCCCACAGACAGGGCAGATACGGCAGCGCCAGACTTCCGAAAAAGAAATAGACCCAGACCATGACCCGGAGCAGCGAATCGGGCAGGAAAAACAGCCCGACGCCCCCGGCGGCGCAGAGCAGGCAGATGATGCGCAACCAGCGCAGATATTGTTGCACGATGCTCTGCACCTCGGGCAGGGCGGCAGCGTCCGGTGGCAGTGTGACGCCCAGCAGAGCGCCGTTCTGGTCGATGTGCTTCAGGCTCAGATAATCGATGCCGACGCAGACGATAAGACAGGCGAGCATAATGATGGAAAATGCCATAAGAACGCCTCCATTCAATAAGTCTATGGCCCTAGGATACACGGAACGCGGCAAAAAGTCAAAATGATGCCCACGAATTGCATTCTGTGGCGCAGAATGATACAATAGACCCGGCAGATCATCGCCGCCGGGCGTTTTTCCGGCAGAACAAAGAAAGAAGGCTTTTTTGATATGAGCATGAATACCGTTCCTGAGCGTCTGGCCGCCCTGCGCGCGGCCATGAAGGCAAATGGTGTGGACGTCTACCTCATTCCGGTGGGCGACCCGCACGCCAGCGAGTATATGCCGGACCACTACACCGCCCTGACCTACTTCTCCGGTTTCCACGGCGAGAACTCCAACTTCGTCGTGACCATGACCGAGAGCGCCGTCTGGGCGGATGGCCGCTACTTTGTGCAGGCCGAGAAGGAAATTGCAGGTACTGAGATCCAGCTGATGCGGATGGGTGAGCCGGATGTGCCCACCGCCGAGCAGTACTGCGCCAAAGTCCTGCCCGAGGGCGGCAAGCTGGGCCTCTGCGGCCTGACGGCCTCCTGCGGTCTGGTGCGCAGCCTGCAAAAAGAGCTGGACGCCAAGAAGGGCACCATCAAGCTGCTGAACCTCGAGGACGAGCTGTGGACTGAGGGCCGTCCCGCCCTGCCTGCTACCCCGGCGTGGATCCTGCCGAAGGAATATGCAGGCTTCTCCCCCGCCGAAAAGCTGGGCCAGCTGCGTGCGAAGCTCTCTGAGCTGGGCTGCACCGCACAGCTCGTGGGCAAGCTGGACAACCTCGCATGGCTGCTCAACCTCCGCGCCATGGACATCCAGTGTACCCCCTATGCCATGGCCTATTGCTACGTCACCCCGGACAAGGCGACCCTCTTCATCAACACCGCCCGCGTCAGCGCGGAGGCGGCGGCTGAGCTGAAGGAGAACGGCGTCGAGCTGGCAGAGTACGACGAGGTGCTCTCCTTCCTCGCCGCCCAGACCGAGACCCAGACCGTGCTGGCCGACCCCGCCTCCGTCAACTATGCTGTCTATCAGACGCTGGAGGCCAACCCGGCCCTCACCGTCAAGGATGAGGCCGACCCCCTGCTGCCCATGAAGGGCGTCAAGAACGAAGTCGAGCTGGCCCACACCCGCGAGGCCCACCTCCGGGACGGCGTGGCCATGGTGCGCTTCCAGATCGAGCTGGAGAACCGTCTGGCTGCCGGCGAGGAGCTGACCGAGCTGACCATCGACGAGATCCTCCACAAATACCGCAGCGCACAGGACAAGTTCCTGACCGAGAGCTTCGGGACCATCGCCGCCTACGGCCCGAACGCTGCCATGATGCACTACCACGCCACCGAGGAAGATCACGCAAAGCTGGAGAAGAAGGGCTTCCTGCTGGTGGACAGCGGCGCGACCTACATGGACGGCACCACCGACATCACCCGC
>OISE01000492.1_pt1 | contig 8561 bp, 8 predicted proteins | sample 1586401 | NCBI WGS metagenome assembly OISE01 (sample SAMN02675048, study PRJEB24791) | human gut metagenome, SKBSTL034 | isolation source: stool | host: Homo sapiens | place: USA
ATCTGATTCCAATATAAACCACATGCACCAGTAGCAACAGCGTGATGAGATTTATCGGAATAACATTTTTAATCCATTTTCCAAAATAAATTGCAATGGCTGTGCTTGTAATAACTTCCACAATACTGATGATATCCCAACAATATTTCCGGTAGATTTTTCCCACCTGATAGCCAATCCCAATTATCAGGAATCCCGTTATAATGAATAAAATTCCCATAACAATAGCCGCGATCAGCCAGTACACAATCCCGGAAACGATACTGTTTGAGATTCCATTGCTTAACTGTCCGAAAGAATCTGCACCTATGACAAACTCCCGAAACAAGCTTCCCATTCCTTTTCCTAACACACCGAAAAAGGTGATACAGTCGTTAAGGAAAACTGGCGAAAGAATAGCCGTAAACAGTGTTATTGTTATGCTGTACCATGCCAGTAGGAACAGGATACTTTCATAACCAGTTGTCATATTTTTATATTTCTTTTCCAGCTGACTTTTGCGGTTATCGCATTTTTCTTTTGCTTTCTGGTAAGCAGTGCGGTCACATTTTTCACATTTCTCATAAGGCACTTTTTTCTCAACAGCTACCTCAACCGTCTTTTGGTGTGTCTGTGCATAAAGTTTTTCCTGTTCTGCTTTTTCATACTTAAATTTCCATGCCACGACTTCTGCGTCGGCTCTTTTCCTGCTGTCTGTCTCGCTGGTTAATTGTTCCTCTGTTTGCCTTAATCTTGTCCGCAATGCTTCGATATTCTCGGCTCTGTTTTCGCTGTTCAATTTCTCGTTCAAGGTCAGCGATCTGTTTAGCTGCCTGTTCAGTTCCATAATCGTCTGGTCTTTCTGATCCAGTTCGTCCTGCATCTGTTCTGTCATCTGTAGAAGTTCTTCCACTTGACCGACGTTCTCTAAGTTTACGCATTCTCGCATCTATATCCCTCACTTTCTCTATCTGCTGTTTAAGGTCAGTAATTCTCTGCTCTGTTTCAGCAATAAGCTGTTCTCGTTGTTCAGCTTCTGCGTTAATTCCTGCCATTGCTGATTCTCGTTTTCCAACTGTTCGATTCTGACTTTTTGCTGTTCGATCTGGGAGAGCAGTTCTTCTGTATCTGGCAAAAGATTCAGCAGCCCGGATAATTCGCTGTTTAAGCTTTTTAAACTCTTGTTCTGCTCCTGAAAAGACAGGAGCTGTCGATCCCGTTCCTGCAATTCCTGTACCATCTCTGCCATAAGGTTCTGCTGTTCCTCGATCTGGTTTATCATTGACTCCATCATGGGAATGACTTCCCGGCTTTCTTCTAATGTCATTTAATCGCTCCTTCCATAATGATAATGCACCCGATACTTTCCCAAAGGTGTTTAGTATCTTTTGCAATAACGTGTTTTGTTGTTTTATGATTTGATTTTCCGCTACTTTCCACGAACCTTTTATTTCCTGCCCGGCAAGAAACTTTTGTTCAATCTTTCTTGCGTCAGCGCCTTCATGGATGGTAGGAATCTGGAGTTTTCCCTGTTTTTCATAAGAACGGTGATCGACCTGATTATGCAAAGGAAGATGTTCATTACACACCTTTGCCCATTCACTCCGCCACAGTTCACAATTTTTTGGATTGTTCCATCCGTTAGCATCGGTCAGCACCCGTTTCCATTGCAGGCGGTTTCTTGCACCCATCTTCTGAATTCCGTTTTCGTCTAATACAGGGATACGGATTCCATGACGGTCAGGGTTTTTCTTATCCTGCCACCAGTTCGGATGGGATTCATCAATCACGATATTTCCGTTTTTATCTCTGACAAAATCCCAATCCTTGACTTCTTTCTTTCCCCAAGAATGATCCGGGTTAAAAGGACGCATAGTTAGAAGCAGATGGACATGGGGGTTGCCATCCCCTTTGTCGTGGATACTCCAATCAGCGCACATTCCTCTATCTACAAAAGTTTTTTGGATATAGTCGGTTGTATATTGAATTTGTTCCTGTCTGCTCCATTCTTTGGGGAGGGCAAATTCAAATGACCTGCCAAGTTGGGCATCTGCACTTTTTTCAATCTTCAATACCTCATTCCATAACCGTTGTTTCTGAAATGTGATTTTAAATTTTTCTAAAGCAGCTTCTTTATCTTCTGACCTTTTGTATCGGACAGATTTTTGAAAGCGTTTTATATTTTCTTCTGGTACTATCTGCCATTCAGGAGGTGCGTTTTCGCACATCATCAGACTGGTGTAGACCACTTCTTTTTTAGAAGTGTAATAACTGATTCTCCCGGTTTCCTCGTTTTTCATCACATCCCCATTGAGATATGCGGAAGCGGAGATAACAGATTTCCCTTTACTTCGTCCGACTATTTTGATTGTGTAATGAAAAATCGCCATGTCTGGATTCCTCCTTTCTGCACATCCGGCATAGATTTCCGGCAACATTGCTTTCGGTTTTAGGAAAAGCAGCATTGCCGGAACGCCCTCTGCGTAAGAGTGCCCTGCGCATAGCAGCCTGCATGGAATGCGCCTCTCTGGCGAAGAGTGCCTCCTGCGGCATGAGCAGGTCTGGCTGAAAGCCCCGCCGACGGAACGAGCCCGGCAAGCGTGAGCGCAGACCGGTTGCCACTTGTGGCAAACTTATTGGGACGACCTCTGGTTGTCCATAAGTGCGCCCTTCATGAAAAAGCAATGAAGGGAATGAAAAACTCATCCCCTCCGCCATTACACTTCCTCCATATCGGTATTTGTTTCTTTCTGCATTGCCTTTGAGAAAAATTTCCCATTGGCTTCCTGCTTTTTCAGAAAACCAATCAGCTTTGGGATGTCTTCTTCCTCAATAGGCGCACCGAGAACGGATTCCACCGCACCGCCAACCTGACAGAGCCTATGGGTTCGTTTTTTACTTTCTTCGGCTTTCTTTCGTTTCAGAAGTTCTTTCTTCTGTGCTGCATATCGTTTTGCTTTTTCAAGGCTTTCCTGTTCCTTCTTTTCCATTTCAAGCATTCGTTCTTCATAACTTTTTGTTGATTTTGCCATGATTACATTCCCCTTTCTTTTACAAACATAAGTTCTCGGTTGCGTATCAGAAGAAGCACATGGTATAATCTTCTTGCGTGTAGGTATATCATGGCTTCGGTCTGATAGAACCTTTGGCGGTTTCTTTGGAAGCCGCCTTTTTAATTTGCCGCAGTTCTTGTTACGGCTTTTACATTTCCTCTATCCCTCAAATCACGACCTTCATTCGCTTCCATAAACATTTCCAGAATATCGGTTTTAATCAGGACTTTGCGACCAACCTTTAATACTGGAAGTTTCTTCCATTCTACAAGCTGTCTTAAGGTGTTTCTGCCGATTCCCGTATAGTCAGCAGCTTCTTCGATGGATAATGCAATTTTTCTTTGCGTCATATAATCACCTCCTTATAAATTGCATTATGCAATTCTTGTGATGTAAGTATATCCTTTTCACATCTTTTTGTCAAGCGTTACGAAATGTTAAAAATAAATATTGCATTGCATATTGCAATTTCGGAAAAACAATGCTATAATTCATACATACCGAAAAAGGAGGCAGTCAGCATGAAAGATAAAGAACTACGCAAGCTGATAGGCAGCAGAATAAAACAGCGCCGTCTGGAATTGAATCTGACACAGCCTTATGTCGCAGAGAAGATGGGAGTTACCGCTTCTACAATCCTGCGTTATGAGAATGGTTCGATTGACAATACGAAAAAAATGGTGCTGGAAGGTCTTTCGGAAGCACTCCATGTATCTGTGGAATGGCTCAAAGGGGAAACAGATGAATATGAAACCGACATTACGGATAAGAGAGAGTTACAGATTCGTGATGCGATGGGAGATATTCTGGAACAGTTACCGCTTGCCCTTACCAAAGAAGAAGATGCTTTTTCAAAAGATTTATTACTGCTGATGTTAAAACAATATGGTCTGTTTTTGGATTCCTTCCAGTTCGCCTGCAAAAACTTCAAGGGAAATGCTGGTCAGACGGATATTGCCAAAACAATAGGGTTTGAATCGAATGAGGAATATAATGAGATTATGTTCTTAAGGGAAATCACTCACACCATCAATGCTTTTAATGAGATGGCAGACGTTGTAAGGCTCTATTCCAAGAAACCAAAAACAGCAGAACAAAGGCTTGCAAATCTTTTATCAGAAGTCTTATACGAAGATTCCGAATCGGTATAGTAAGACAACCGGAGTTATGATATACTTACACGCACGAAGCATTTCATCAGTTCCGATTGTCTAATATCGAAAGGAGACATACGATTATGGCAAAAGGATCTGTAAGAAAAAAAGGAAAGAAATGGTACTACCGCTTCTATGTAGAGGACGCAAGCGGCAATCTTGTTCAGAAAGAATGCGTTGGAACAGAAAGCAAAAGTGAAACTGAAAAGCTGCTCCGTCAGGCAATGGATGATTATGAGAAAAAGAAATTTGTTGCCAAAGCGGAAAATCTCACAGTCGGACAGCTTTTGGATGTGTGGGCAGAGGAGGAATTAAAAACAGGTACGCTCAGCAATGGTACGGTGGAGAATTACCTCGGAACAATCCGAAATATTAAGAAACACCCATTGGCAGAACGGAAACTGAAAAATGTAACCTCTGAACATTTGCAATCCTTCTTCGATTTGCTTTCCTTCGGGGGAGTTCATCCCGATGGAAAAGAGAGAAAGGGTTACAGCAAAGATTACATCCATTCTTTTTCCGCAGTCATGCAGCAGTCCTTCCGTTTTGCAGTATTTCCAAAGCAGTATATTACGTTCAATCCCATGCAGTATATTAAACTGCGGTATCAGACGGATGAAGTGGATTTGTTTTCTGATGAGGATATGGACGGAAATGTCCAACCAATTTCACGAGAAGATTATGAAAGATTGCTTGCTTATCTGCAAAAAAAGAACCCAGCCGCAATACTTCCAATCCAGATAGCCTATTATGCCGGGCTTCGTATTGGAGAAGCCTGTGGTTTGGCATGGCAGGACGTAAATCTGGAAGAACAATGCCTTACCATAAGACGCAGCATCCGATATGATGGCTCAAAGCGCAAATATATCATCGGACCAACCAAGCGGAAAAAAGTAAGGGTTGTTGATTTTGGAGATACACTGGTAGAGATTTTCCGTAATGCCCGGAAAGAGCAGTTAAAAAATCGAATGCAGTACGGAGAACTTTATCACACGAACTACTACAAAGAGGTCAAAGAGAAAAACAGAGTGTACTACGAATATTATTGCTTAGACAGAACAGAGGAAGTCCCGGCAGATTATAAAGAAATTTCTTTTGTCTGCTTAAGACCGGATGGTTGTCTGGAACTTCCGACTACTTTGGGGACGGTATGCAGAAAGGTGGCAAAAACATTAGAGGGATTTGAAGGCTTTCATTTCCACCAGTTACGTCACACCTATACAAGCAACCTTTTAGCAAATGGAGCTGCCCCAAAAGATGTGCAGGAATTGTTGGGACACTCAGATGTCAGTACCACAATGAACGTCTATGCTCACTCCACAAGAGATGCGAAACGAAAATCGGTTCGGCTTCTTGATAAAGTGGTGGGCAATGACTAAAAAATTTCCCTTATTTCCCTTGTGATTATCTCATAAGGGCAAAAATAAGGGAAACTACATATCATTTCACTAATGAACAGGCGGGAAAGCCTGTAAAATAGGGAAAGTTAGAGGAATAATTATATAAATTCCAGTTGTGCGCCCAGCTAAGGGTGTGTAGTCAAGCCGGTGGGATTCCGGTTTATCCAAGGTTTAGCCAACCAGATAATAGCGAGTCTTGGGATGATGCCGGTAACGGCATCTGACAAGCGTAGACAGCAAGAAAGCAGGGTTGAATAGTGATTGAGCTTCGAAACGTTAACTTCAGTCGGTCGACGTCTTAACTGGTGCGGAAGACAATATCATGTAATGCGATATGGCGAGTGTTATGTGGCACTGCGGAGTCAGAGAACCAATCATGTTTTACATTGTGAATACACATCAACTGGGGAGAACCTGCCATTTCTCGAAGAAGAGTATGAAATTGCAACTGAAAACGGAGTATTTCAAATGAATGGTAGGTGGTCGGACAATCCCATAGTACTGTAGAAATCGGGCAATGCCGATGGAGGGAAGGGGATTGCATAGTAAAGGTCTTACTGAGGACACATTATCCGTACTCAGGGACGGAGGAAATAATGGAAACGAAATTAGTAAGAATAGCTGAGATATCAGCAACATCAAAACATCCTATATTTACATCAGTGTACCACTTGATAAATGAAGATATGCTAAAGCAATGCCATAAGGAATTAGATGGGAACAAAGCAGTCGGAATTGACAAGGTAACTAAGGATGAGTATGGGAAGAACCTTGATAGAAATATCAAGGAACTGGTACAGAGGTTGAAAAACAAATCCTTTAAGCCACTTCCGTCACTGAGGGTATATATACCTAAAGGAAATGGAAAGAAACGACCATTAGGGATTGCTTCCTATGAAGATAAGATTGTACAAATGGCAGTGAAGAAAATACTGGGAGCTATTTATGAACCGAGATTCCTAAACTGCATGTATGGATTCAGACCGAATAGGGGGTGTCACGAAGCAATAAAAGAAGTATACCAACGGATAAGCTATGGAAAAATCAGCTATATCGTAGATGCCGATATCAAAGGTTTCTTTGACCATATCGACCATGATTGGATGATGAAGTTCCTTGAATGGAATATACAGGATAAGAACTTATTGTGGCTAATACGTAAATACCTTAAAGCAGGAATAATGGAGCAAGGAAAATTCGAGCCAACAGAGGAAGGTTCGGCACAAGGCTCAGCAATGAGTCCGATGCTTGCAAATATATACATGCATCATGTGCTGACGCTGTGGTTTAAGCTGGTGGTGCAAAGGGAAATGCAGGGAGAGTGTTTTCTCGTCAACTTTGCGGATGATTTTGTTGCAGGATTTCAATATAAGTCAGAAGCTGAAAGATACTATAAAGAGTTAAAGGAACGAATGGAAAAGTTTGGACTGGAGCTGGAAAGTAGTAAAAGCAGACTAATTGAATTTGGGAGATTTGCAGAGCAGAATCGTAGAGCAAGAGGAGAATGTAAACCTGAAACATTTGATTTTCTGGGGTTTACCTTCTATTGTAGCAAAACTCGAAAGGGAGGTTTCGTGCCAAAGGTACAGACTTCAAGAAAGAAGTTAGAGCAAAAGGTTAGAGCATACAAGAACTGGATTTACGATAATCGAAATCGACCAATGCGAGAAATAATTAAAGAGTTGAACGTAAAACTAATTGGACACTATCGGTATTATGGTGTTACATGGAATTTTCGGAAGATAACAACATTCCTGCATAGAGTACAACAGTTTCTATTCAAAGCCATGAATCGGAGAGGTTGTAGACGGGCATACACATGGAATGGATTTGTGGAAATGCTCAAGTATTACCCGTTAGCAAAACCTAAAACGTACTATTGTTTATATTGAAGCGAATGTTACTATGAGGAGCCGTATGCGGGAAAGCCGCACGTACGGATCTGTGAGGGGCTAAGATTGAGAGGTCTTAGTCTACTCGACTGTTGAACTGAATCCGAAAAGCATTAGGGCGCAGAGGAGATAGAATCCTTTGCGTAAAAGACTAACGAACATATTTAATGAAACATCGGAACCATCTTCTTTTTGTTGTCTACCTATAATAACGATTGGAGTAATCGATTATAGACACTGCAATCAAAAAAATCTGAAAATATATTTATCAACATTACATAAAAGTGTGTAGATGCACATAAAATGGGAATACATATTGAAATTCAGGTCGTTCTGTGATAGAATCTCATTACTAAAAAGTGTGTAGATGCACGGAAATGGGGAGTGTAACGATGGAGATTAAAAGAGACGCTTACCTACAGCAGCTGATCGAGCGAAAAGATAATGGAATGATAAAGGTGATTACCGGCATTCGTAGATGTGGCAAATCCTTTTTGCTGTTTACCATCTTTAAGAGATACTTACTGGAGAACGGCGTTGATGTTGATCATATTATTGAAATTGCATTGGACGGTATTGAGAACGAGGAATTAAGAGATCCCAAGGTATGCTTCAAGTACATCAAGGATGCCATGAAAGACGACGGGAAGTATTATCTCCTTTTGGATGAAGTGCAGTTCATGCCACGATTTGAGGAAGTGCTGAACAGCCTGCTCCGCATGAGCAATATTGATGTGTATGTCACCGGAAGTAATTCCAAGTTCCTGTCCAGCGACATTGTGACCGAATTCCGTGGCAGAGGTGATGAGATTAGAATCTACCCTCTCTCCTTTGCAGAGTTTTATTCTGTCTATGACGGCGATTATGATGATGCCTGGGATGACTACATGATCTACGGAGGATTGCCGCAGATCGTAAGTTTCCAGAGCGAACGACAGAAAGCGGACTATCTGAAGAACATCTTTGCAAATGTCTATCTGAAGGATGTTATTGAAAGAAATAAGATTCAGAACGTGGATGAGATTGGGATTCTGGTTGATGTGCTTGCATCTGCAATCGGCGCACCGACCAACCCTTCAAAGA
>OISE01000499.1_pt1 | contig 8490 bp, 8 predicted proteins | sample 1586401 | NCBI WGS metagenome assembly OISE01 (sample SAMN02675048, study PRJEB24791) | human gut metagenome, SKBSTL034 | isolation source: stool | host: Homo sapiens | place: USA
CGCCTCCCAGATGCCCAGCAGCACCAGCAGCGCGCCGGAGAGGGCGACAAGACCGTTCGAGACCATCAGGCCAAGCACGATATTCGAGTTCGTGTTGATGCCCTGTGCGCGCGCCATGTGGGGGTTTGCGCCGGTCGCGCGCAGCGAGCTGCCCTTCTCCGTGCCGAAGAACCAGTACAGGATGGCGATGACCGCGGCTGTGAAGAGAAGCAGCAGCGGCAGGGGATTGTTCATCGAGAGCTCGCGCACATAGCGCTGCGAAAGCAGCAGCGGATATTTATCAACGCTGAGTGCCTGGTTTGCCTTGCTGTCCATGATGCGCAGATTGATCGAATACAGCGCAAGCTGCGTCAGGATACCGGCGAGAATGGCCGGAATACCGCAGCGCGTGTGGAAAAGACCGGTGACGAGGCCTGCCAGCATACCGGCGAGCATCGCGCACAGCAGGGCGATCCAGGGATTGAAGCCGCCGCGGATCAGCATGACGCAGACAGCGCCGCCGGTGGCCAGCGAGCCGTCGACGGTCAGGTCCGCCACGTCCAGAATGCGGAAGGTGATGTAAACGCCGATGGCCATAATGCCCCAGGCGAGACCCTGTGCGGCAGCGCCGGGCAGGGCGTTCATCAGCGACGAAAGAAAACTCATGGGTTCTCTCCTCCTATCTCTTGTTGAGGCAGGAACGGGCTAAGCCCGTCCCTGCCTGCGGGGGGATGTGATCAGATTACTCTTCGATGGCAGTGTAGCCCTCGAGAGGCTCGATGCCGAGCGTCTCGCACATGGAGGCGTTGTACTTCGGGGTGGCCTCGGTGAACTCGATGGGCATCTCGGAGATGTCGGCCTCGCCGGTCAGGATCTTGGCGGCCATCTTACCGGTGGTCACACCGAGGTCATAGTAGCTGATGGAGAGGGTCGCGACGCCGCAGCCCTTGCAGATGCCCTCTTCGCCGCAGATGGCAGGCACGCCCGCGGGAACGAGAACGTTTGCGATGGCCTCGGTGTTGGAAGCGGCGGTGTTATCGGTGGGGACGTAGACAACGTCGGAGTAGTCGGCAGCGGACTGCGTGACGGAAGCGACGTCGTTGGTGTCGGTAAAGGCAAATTCCTTCGTTTCAATGCCCTTATCGGAGAGGCACTTGGCGACCTCTCCGATCTGGTAGCGGGAGTTGGGCTCGGCGGAGCAGAACAGCAGGCCGACCTTCGTGGCATCGGGGAACCATTCGGTGATCATGTTGGCCTGAGCCTCGAGGTCAGCGAGGTCGGAGGTGCCGGAGATGTTGCCGCCGACAGTGCCGTTGAAGTCGTCAATATCAAGAGCAACGCCGTAAGCGGTGATGGAAGTGCCGAGGATGGGAATGTCGCTCGTGGCGGCAGCGGCGGCGGTCAGCGCGCCGGTGGCGTTCGCCATGATGAGGTCAACGCCGTCGGAAACGAAGCCGTTGACGATGGTGGAGCAGTTGGCGTTGTCGCCGGAAGCGTTCTTGTTCTGGAATTCGACCTGGCCGGGCAGCGCCTCATTCAGCGCGTCGATGAAGCCCTGGGTGGCAGCGTCGAGTGCCTCGTGCTGCACGAGCTGGCAGATGCCGACGGTGTAGCTGTCGCCGGAAGCGGCAGCAGAGCCTGCTGCGGCAGAGCTTGCCACAGAGGAAGCCGCTGCGGAGGAGGCAGAAGAGCCGCCGCAGGCGGTCAGGGCAGCAGCCGCGCCGCAGACAGCGGCAGCGGCCAGAAACGAACGACGAGTGATTTTACGCATAATGATTACTCCCTCATTTTTCGTTCACGCGGCCACAGGATGCCGCGCAAACACGCATTTCAATGTCCAGCAGAGCGGTCTCTGCTTTACACTCGTGAAGTATAGCACGATTTCCCTCCGTTGGCAACGCTCTTTCGGCCCTAATTATCGATTAGAGTGCATCTATCCATCACTTTTTTCGATAGGTATTTCTTCTCTGCTGATACTCCGTCAGTTTTTGCAGTGCTTCGTCCAGCCAGACGAGGTTTGCTTCCAGCTGCGGCAGGTAGGCCTGCCCGTAATCGAACCGGAAATAGAGGGCCTGCCAGAGCTTCGCCTGCATCCGGCGGCGCAGCGGCGGCTCGAGGGCAGCGTCCAGCGGCTCCACCACGTCCTCCAGCTCCATGCAGGTCTGTGCCCAGCGGACGTCGGTCTTTTCCCGGGCGGGCACATCGTAGCGGGCCAGATAGTCCTCCACCCGCGCCGCAAAGACCGTTCCCCCGCAGCCGGTGGGCTGCAAAAAGTAGCGTACCTCCCCTTCCCGGCTGATCTCCTGCGCCAGCGGGTAGAGGGCGCAGACCAGCGGCTCGGCGTCGTGGATGGCGCAGTGGTCTTCGGTGAGGAAGGGGCAGTTGTTCCGCTCCTCCTTCACGGGGGCCAGCCGCAGCACCGGCAGATGGCTCACCGGCCCGATGGACGCCCGGCAGAAGGCCCGGGCCACGGTCTGGGGCGGCAGGCGGAGGCGGGCCGCGATGCGCCAGAGGTCGAAGCCCGACAGCACGATGTCCTCCCGCCCCCGGCAGCAGTCGCCGCAGCCTGCGCAGGCGAAGGAAAACGCCTCGTCCCGCCCCAGCAGCGGGGCCGTGCGGGCAAAATCGACCCGTCCGCAGAGGTCGAGCTGTGAATCCTTGAGCATATGATCTCTCCTGTATACTGTGGTGAATTATATGGCCAAGTGGCCATTTAATAATATAGATACGTTATATTTCCCCAGTTGGTCAGTTTGGCCAAGTGACATGGATTGGCCAAGTGACCCACTTGGTCAGCTTCGCTCAGTTGGTCCCCTTGGCCAAGTGGATATTTCGACATAGCAGCGATGGAAAAGTGTCACTTGGTCAGATAACCTGCGTGGCTCGGAGGGGCTTTCGCCCTCACTCAAATCTCTTCGCCGGTATCACGATCGCCCCGAACAGCGAGGCGATATACACCACCAGCACCGCGCCCCACACCTGCCAGCCGGTAGCGCGCTCGAGCAGGACAGCCCCCGCCGTGCAGGGCGGCACCAGCACCAGCGACGCCATCGACCAGACCCGGAACGCCCGCAGGATATGCTTCCAGTTGCGGTTGTTGTAGTACACCCCCGGGATGTGGATGTGGAACGCACCCTGTGCAAAGTTGCAGATGCGGTTCTCGTCGTAGTAGCGGGGCAGGGTCTCGGCCATCCAGAACATGGCATATGCCCCGTAGACGACGCCGAAAACCACACCGATGATGAGCAGAGCCAGCGCTCCCTCGATGTCGGCCAGTCCCGCCGCCCAGACGGCCAGCGCTCCGGCGACGCCCAGCACGCAGCAGATGACATACACCGGCAGATACTTCTTCGTCCGCGCCTGACGGCGCTCCGGCGGCTCTGCCGAAAAGGTCAGCGCCTTGCGGATAAGCTCCTCCGTCTCCTCGCGGGTGAAGCGCCGCTCCTCCTCTACTCTGCGGCCCTGCAGAAGCTCGGCCACCGTCACGTTCAGCTGCTCGGCCAGCGGCACCAGCAGCGAGATGTCGGGTACGCTCTGCCCCCGCTCCCACTTGCTGACGGCCTTGTCGGACACATACAGCGTCGCGGCAAGCTCCTTCTGGGTCATCCCCTTTTCCCTGCGCAGCTGAGCCAGAAAGCGGCCAAATGCGGCTTTGTCCAGTTCGTACATATCTTCTGCCTCCTTGCGGGCGTCTGCCGCCCTTTTCTGGCCTTATTGTACCGGGCCGCATCCTCCCGCGCAACCGACGGGCGGTAGAATCATCGCTCCTCCGTCTCTTTTGCAAAGAAAAAACGCCGCACGGTCTCCCGCGCAGCGCTTCGTATCGTATCGCTTCCCGCCGCAGCCGCCCGAAAGGCCGAGCAACTCGGTAAAATAGCCTTTCAGGCCCGGACAGGCGGCCTGCTCGATCAGGCACGCCCGCCGGGACGGCGCGGGAGCGTCTTATATTCAGGCTTCGAAGACCTTCCTGACCGAAGGGCTGGCCTCGATGATGCGAACCAGCAGGACGCCCAGCACGGTGCAGCTGATCAGCTCGCCGATGCCCACGGAGATGCCGTTGGTGATGCAGGCCAGCCAGAGGGGTGCGCTGGAAGCGGGGTCCGGGAACATCACCGCGATCTCGATGCCGATGATGACGGCATTGAAGACCACCGGGGGCAGCGAGGCTGCGACGGCCAGACCCTTGAAGCGGATGTTCCGCAGCTTGTAGGTCACGAGGCAGGCCAGCAGGGTGGCCAGCGTGCCGAAGATGACGTCCACGATGGTGGAACCGAGCAGGTTTGCGAGGAAGCAGCCCAGCACCACGCCGAAGATGTACTCTGCGCCGAACACCGGCAGCAGGCAGAGGGCCTCGGCCACACGCACCTGCACCGCGCCGTAAGAGAACGGCTGCAGCGCCATGCAGAGCACAACGTAGAGGGCTGCGACCATGCCGCAGCGGGCCAGTTTACGGACAGAAAGATTCTGATTTTTCATACTATAACTCCAGCGGTTTGATTTTGACCGCGCAGGGACCGCCAGCCCCTGTGGGTTTGGCCCGGCATGGTTCGAGACACGCCGGGGAGCCTAAAATCCTAAGTTGCTCTTTGAGACACTGTGCCCGCAGGCACAACTTGAGTAATTATATCATAGTTTGGGCCGGGATGCAACGGCTGCACGAAAAAAGACTGCCGCACAGCAGCAGTCTTCCAGCGTGGCTCAGCCCCGGGGCTTGCCCACATAGACCAGCGCAAGGGTGTCGGGGCCGGTGTTGGCCGAGACGACGCCGCCCAGATTAAAGGTGGTGAGGGGGGCTTTGCCGAACGCCCTGCGGCAGGCCTTTTCCAGCTCCACGGCCTGCGGGATGGAGGTGTGGCCGATCATATAGTCGAAGTCCTCCACCCCCTCGGTGCGCTTTTTGCACAGGTCGATCATGGCGGGTATGACCTTGTCGTCGCCGCGCACCTTGCTCTCCACCTTGGTCTTGCCGTCGATGAGGGTGATGATGGGGCGGATGCCCATCAGCTCGCCCATGACGGCGGCAGCAGCGGAGATGCGGCCGCTCTTCTTCATCTGCTTGAGGCTGTAGGGTCCGAGGATGACCTCCATCTTGTTCATCTGTGCCTCAAACTCGCCGATGACGTGGCGAAGCTCTGCGCCGTTCTGCAGCTTGCGGGCCATCTCGCAGACATACCAGCCGAACACCATCGAGTAGGTGTGAGGGTCCAGCAGGTGGATGTTCAGGTGGTGCTCCGGGCGCTCCTCCCGCAGCATCCCCTGCGCCATGACGGCGTTGTTGTAGGTGGAGGAGCCGGAGCGGTTGATGGGCACATGGATGACGTCGGTGTAGCCCTCGTCCACATACTGGCAGTACTTCTCACAGAACTGGATGGGGGTGATGGCAGCCGTGGAGGGGATGCCCTTAGCGGCCCGCATCTTGTCGTAGAACTCCTCGGGGGTGTATTTCTCGCGCTCCACAATATCCTCGTCGTCCAGCAGGATATGGAAGCCCATGATGTCGATGCCGTATTTTTCGGCCAGCTCCTGCGGGATGTCGCAGGAGGAGTCGGTCAGAATCGCAATTTTGCTCATAGTATCCCTCATTTCCATTCATAGTCTCGCAGATGGCCGTGGTCCAGCAGCTCCGGAAAATCCCACTGGCGCAGCACCTCGTACACACCCACAGCGACGCTGTTGGACAGGTTCAGGCTACGGCAGGTGTCCCGCATGGGCATCCGGATGCAGTGCTCCTGATTGGCTGCCAGCAGCGCTTCCGGCAGCCCGGCGTCCTCCCGGCCAAACACGAGGTAGGCCCCGTCCGGGTAGGCGACGTCGGTGTAGCGCTGGGGTGCTTTGGTCGTAAAGTAGTAGAACGGCCCGGCGTTCCGGGCGAAGAAGTCGTCCAGACCATCATAATAGCTGATGTCCAGATAGTGCCAGTAGTCCAGCCCGGCGTGCTTGAGCTTCCGGTCGTCGATGGCAAAGCCCATCGGCCCCACCAGATGGAGGCGGCAGGCCGTGCAGGCGCAGGTGCGGGCCACGTTGCCGGTGTTCTGCGGGATGCGCGGCTCCACCAGCACGATGTTCAGGGTCGGTTTTTCGCTCATATCCTCCGCCTCACTCTTCCCGCAGCGGGCACAGCCGGGGCAGCAGAGGCTCGAACCAGACGCCGAAGCGGGTGTCCTGATCATAGGGCGTCTTCTGGATGGCCAGCGCCACAAATTCCGCTGCATTGTCTGCCGCCGCGCTCAGGGCGTTGCCCTGAATCAGCGAGCCGATGAGCACCGCGCCGTAGAGGTCGCCCGTGCCGGGGAAATTGCGGGCGATGTGCAGCTTTTTGACCACGAAGCGTTCGCGGCCCGCACCGGCGCAGGCAATGTACTTGTCCAGCTGTAAGCCCGTGACCACCACGTTGGGGGCCAGCGCCGCCGCCAGCTCGTCGGCCAGCGCCTGTGCGCCCGCCTCGTCCAGCGGGTCGGACAGGGGCTTTTCCAGCAGCAGCCCGGCCTCGGTGGCGTTGGGCAGGATAAGGTCGGCCCGGCGGCAGAGCTGCCGCATCCGATCGATGAATGCCGGGGTGACGGTGGTGTAGGCCCTGCCGTTATCCCCCATCACGGGGTCTACCACCTTGTAGGCCGAGGGCCAGAGGTCGAAGGCCTTCTCGGCCAGCGCGGCCTGCGCCTCGCCCCCGAGGTAGCCGGTGTAAATGCAGTCAAAGCTCAGCCCCAGCTCCCGGTAATGCTCCAGCGCGGCCTCCCCGTAGGCGCAGCCGTCCAGACGAGCCGGAGCGCCAAAGCCGCCGGTGTGGGTGGAGAGCATCACCGTGGGCAGGGCCACCGGCTGGATGCCCATGACGCTGAGCACCGGCAGGATGACCGCCAGACTACAGCGCCCCACGCCGGAAAGGTCGTGGATACAGAGAACTTTTTTCGGTTCTGTTATCTTCAGCAAAAAAGAAACCTCCTTCGCAGGATATGCCTTTTCCCATAAGCCGGGCCAGCCCATAGCCAGCCCAGTTTATCAGAATATGATACAGTATACCACATTTTCCTGCACAAAAAAAGCGTATAGTGAATCCTTTGGCGGAAATACTAGCCTCACCGCCCAAAATTTCCGATTCGAAAGGAGTTTCTCCCATGAAAAACGAACACACAAGCTCCACCGCCCCGCTCCTGCTCGGTATGGCCGCCGGGGCCGCACTGGGTGCTGCCGGCGTCATGGCCACCAACACCAGCCAGCGCCAGATGCGCCGCACCGCCCGCAAGCTGGCGAAGGGCGCCGAGCACGCCGTGAGCCAGCTGGACAAGATGGTGGATGATTTCGTCGAGCGCCGGATGGACGGCTGACCGGGCCGATACAACAGCACCCCGGCTTTCCCTTTTCAAAAAGGGAGGCCGGGGTGCTGCTGTCTGTCGGGGCAGAAGGCTTTGCGCCGTACCGCCGATTTTATTTCAGGTATGCTTCCGCGCTCTTGGAGATCTCTGCCTCCACCTTCTCGGCGGCTTCCTTATTCTCTGCGCTGACGGAGATATAGGTCTTGAGCTTCGGCTCGGTGCCGGAGGGGCGCACCACGATGGAGCAGTTGTCTTCCAGCAGGAACTTGAGCACGTCGGACTTGGGCAGGCCGTCCAGACCCGGTGCGTAGTCCAGCAGCTTGACGACCTTCCTGCCGCCAAACTCCTTGATGCCGCCCCGGAATGCCTGCATAATGTTCTGCATCTTGGCAAAACCGGCGCTGCCATCGAACTCATAGCTGTGCAGGGTGTTCAGGCAGTAGCCATAGGTCTTGTACAGCTCCTCCAGCTTGTCCAGCAGGCTGATGCCCTTGGTGGCATAGTAGCTGAACATCTCGCAGATCATATACGCACCGTCCACACCATCCTTGTCCCGGACGTAGGAGCCGGTCAGGTAGCCATAGCTTTCCTCAAAGCCGAACACATAGCTGTCGGCCCTGCCCTGCTGTTCCAGCTTGCCGATCTGCTCCCCGATGAACTTGAAGCCGGTCAGCACGTTGATGGTGCGCAGGCCGTAATGGGCAGCAATTTGCTCGCCCATGTCCATGGTGACGATGGTCTTGACCATAACCGGGTCGGTGGGCATCTTACCGTGCTTGACGCGCTGGCTGCAAACGTAGTCCAGCAGCAGCATACCCGTCTGGTTGCCGGTCAGCAGCTCGTACTCCCCTGCCTTGTTCTTGACTGCGATGCCCACACGGTCGCAGTCGGGGTCGGTCGCCAGCAGCAGGTCGGCGTTGCACTTCTTGGCATACTCCATGCCCAGCGCCATGGCCTCTTTGATCTCCGGGTTGGGGTACGGGCAGGTCGGGAACTTCCCGTCCGGCTGCTCCTGCTCCTTGACCACCGTAATGTTAGTGTAACCCATCTCCTGCAGGGTGCGGGTCACTGGCTTCAACCCCGTACCATTCAGCGGGCTGTACACGATGGCTACATTCTTGTTGACGTTCTCGCCAAACAAGACAGACTGATTCTTGACCTGTTCTACAAATGCAGTGTAGACCTCGTCCGGAATATA
>OISE01000500.1_pt1 | contig 8486 bp, 7 predicted proteins | sample 1586401 | NCBI WGS metagenome assembly OISE01 (sample SAMN02675048, study PRJEB24791) | human gut metagenome, SKBSTL034 | isolation source: stool | host: Homo sapiens | place: USA
GTGGATGTGGATGGGGCTTGGAAGGGATTTGTTCAGGCACATCACGAGAATAAGATGGAGATAGATGCCGGCAAATCTAAGGGCGTTTATCGCAACCGGATGAAGATTGCTGCATCCATCGTTGGCATCATCTTCCTTTCGGGGGTAGCCTTGGCTGCGATTCACAATGGCTGGTTGGGATTCCCGGCTTCTGATCAGACAGCGGATAACAAGGCTGCGACAGAACAGCTGGCAACAACCCAGGCGCTTGCGAATGACAGTCTTCGTGCAGCAACAGCAGAGAAGAAGAATTCGCTTGATATGAAACCCGTGGTGTTTGATGATGCCGAATTGGGAATCATTCTGGCTCAGCTATCCGGTTTCTATCATGTCAAGGTGGAGTATGTGGATGCTGGTGCCCAGCACATCCGTCTCTTCTTCAACTGGAACAAGACGAAGACATTAGAGCAGAACCTGGAGATTTTGAATGCTTTCGACCGCATACAGATAGAGTATATTGACGGTACATTGTTGGTGAAATAAGATAGGAGGATATGTTTATGAGAGATTTTTGGAAACCAATGCCCGTTAGCGGCAAGCTTATCAGAGAGCTTCTTCTTCTCTTCCTGCTGTTTGGAGTTCAGCAGTCTTATGCCCAACGCATCACCCGACAATATAATAATGTGTCGTTCTCTGCGGCGTTGAAGGATTTGAATGCCCGCCAGCATAAGTACACCATCAACTTCGTGTATGATGAACTGGAGGATTTCAGGGTGACCAAGAGCATCCGAAACCAGAGTGTTCCTGATGCCATCATGCAGCTGATAGGATTCTATCCCATCAGGATGACGCAGGTGGAGGATAATATCATGGTGGAGTGTACGCAGAAGACTCCCACCAAGATGATAGGCCGTATCATCGACAATAAGAATCGCCCTGTAGATTTCGCCAATGTAGCCCTGCTGAATGTTAGTGATTCTTCATTGATAAATGGTGGCGTGACGAATGAGAACGGCCAGTTCGTGATTCCCTGCGAGGCGAGAAAGGCGATAGTAAGGGTAAGTTGCGTGGGCTATATTACGACAAACAATACATATAATATAGGTAAGATAGGGACAATAACTCTGAAAGAGGCAACAATGAACCTGCAGAAAATTGTAGTGAAAGGACATCGACAGCCTTTCAGAATGACTTCTGAAGGATTGGTAGCTCAGGTAGAAGGTACATCCTTGGAGAAAATGGGCTCGGCAGAAGATGTATTGAAACATCTTCCGAGAGTGATGCAGAAGAACGGTGATATAGAAGTCTTGGGCAAAGGTAAACCTTTGATTTATATCGATAACAAGAAAATCAAGGGAATCGTTGATCTCGACAGATTGAGTTCTTCTGACATCAAACATGTAGAGGTGATAACCGAGCCGGGTGCTGAATACGATGCAACCTATCAGTCTGTCATCAGAATCAAGACGACAAGAAAGAAGGGAGAAGGTTTGGGATTGACTTATCGGCAAGTCTATCAGCGCAATCATCAGAACAATCATCGTGAAGTCCTAGATTTGAATTATCGTTATCGGGGATTGGATATCTTCTCCAATTTGTATGGCGGTTTGTCTCAGGGCTATCAGGATCAGCATAATGATAACAGACTCTACGGCAAGACGCTCATGAGCATTGACGAAAATTTGATTATCAAAAACAAGAGTTACTATACCAGTGGAAGTCTTGGTTTTAATTATGTTTTTAATGATAAGCATTCTGTGGGTGCCACTTACGAGGTGAACATCAATCCTTATAGTCGGGGTGGATGGAATTCGCTGATGGATGTCTGGAAGAATGGCTCCAAGACAGAAAGCTATACAAATGATATGTATTGTCGTTTCAAAAGCCGACCTACGCAGGATATTACGGCTTATTATGCCGGACAGATAGGAAAGGTGAGCATAGAATGGAATGGGGAAATATATCTTCGTAAAACAGGACAGACTCAATATTCTGAAGAAACAGGAATGGAGGGCGGAGATTCTCGTACGATAGAATCTGATTTCACGGCTGATAGTTGGATGCATGCATCTAAGCTGGTACTGAGCTTTCCGGTATGGAAAGGTACTCTGAAGGTTGGTAATGAGTTTACCGAAAGTTGCCGTGCCAATCTTTATACTATAGATGAACAGGGAACTGACTTGCCAGGCAAGACGGACGACCAGGTGAAGGAAAGTAATCTTGCAGCCTTTGTTTCTTATGGATTGAGACTGAACAAGGTAGAACTGAATGCTGGTCTCAGATACGAACATGTTTCTTCCAATTACTATAATACAGGTGGTGATTATTGGAGCGAGGAAAATAAGGATTATTTCGTACCCGACCAGAGTCGTAAGTACGACCATTTCTTTCCGAATGTGTCCTTGACTTTTCCTATCGGGAATATGAAAATGAATATGGTTTATAAGGTGACGGTGAGTCGTCCTTCCTATAGTCAGTTAAGTAGTAACGTGCAATATAATAGTCGCTATTATTATCAGGGTGGAACCCCATTGCTCAAGTCAACCTTCGAACATGGCATAGGGATTAATCTGGGATATAAATGGTTCCAGTTTTTTGCCAACTGGCGTTATCTTGTAGATCCTTGCTATCAGGTGATAGAACCGTATCATGACAATGAGTTAATCAGTATGTACACCTTTCGTAATTTGAATCATACTCAGGTTTGTTACGTGGGACTGACGGCATCGCCAACGATAGGATGGTGGCATCTTACGTTGGACGCTGGTATGAGAAAGCAGTTCCTGACTATTGGTGGTAAGGCATACAGCAAGCCGATATTCATAGGCTCTTTCAATAATGCGTTTTCGTTACCATGCGGTTGGACGTTTAATCTTGATATGAGTTGGAACACGCAGGGCCATTCTGCGCTTCCGCTTTATATGGCACAAGGAGGAGTGGACGTCTCTTTGCGTAGAAGTTTTCTTCACGACCGCCTGAATGTCACTTTGGCGGGCAATGACCTCTTTGCGACGATGCGCAATTCCACAAGATTGGTATATGGTACCAGCGATATCTATACCAAAAAATATACGGATACCCGAATGTTCATGTGTTCATTTAGCTATAAGTTTAATGTTAGTAGAAGCAAGTATAAGGGTACGGGTGCCGGTAATACAGAAAAGAACAGATTGTAAAATAAAAAAACAGAAAGTATATGAAACGTTGTTTATGGATGATATTCATGGTGGTTGGCATCTGTATGCTAACTGGCTGTAGTAGTGATGATGATAAGTTGGACAGCCTTCCTTGGAATGACAAGGAACTGTTCAACCAGTCATTTGTTTTAAATCAGGACGGGTATTGCATCTTAGATGGAAAGGCTCCTGTCTGTGATATAGATAGGAATGTTCTGAATTCTTGGCTTGTAAGTTATGGCTGGCAACCTGTCGGCATCTATCAGATGAAGGAAAACGGTAAACTTGCAACAACTGATTATCGTGAAGGCATCAAGGATTATAGTCCGAAGGTCTATGAATTCTTATCAGAGAATCAGTTGATGACTTATTATCGTGATGAAGATGCACGTACATTCTGTTTCAAGAAGCAGGATTGGTCGTATGATGATGCGACGGGCATTGTCATCAAAACGAATAAGGCAGGTAAGGTGGATGATTATATGCAAATCCTGGATGTGAAGTTTCATGAAGATGAAGCTTACCTATATGTGATGGAGAAGATTGGTTCGGTGACAGTAGCTGACAATCAGAAAAAAGCCATTTATGGCTTGGTGGTATATCAGCGTTTATCTTCATTAGAACTGATTGATGTGCAGAATACTTATACTATTGATAAGAGTGATGAAGAAGACAAGCCAAATGAAACTGAAAAAGTACCGGATGATTGCCGTTATTATATTCGGTGTGTATATGCCAATTCTAAGGATGCGCATGGAATGGGTGATGGACATAGTAAATTTCAGTCATTCCGACTTTTGAGTTTGGATTTGACAGATTATCTGAACAATAACTCATCAGCTAACCCTTATTATCATTATTATGATTCCATTGTATGGTCATGTAAGGGAATGCCAGATAGGGTAGTGAGTCTCAGAAATGAGAACAATTGTTATGCTGTGTCAATCAACCTTAGCACTTATCTTTTTCAGATCAGCCGTAATACTTCTATGACGGAGGAAGATAGAACATTGATTGTTGCTGATGGCTATAAGGGTGGACGTGTGGTTTATTCTTCCGGCATCTATCTCAATATCTATAATACTGGTTTCATGGGTTACGATTTCGGCTCTTCTGATTTGCTGAATCCATCTAATGAAGACTATGATTTGTATTGCATCTTCGACGAGAGCAAGCGGTTCCGGATAGTCTCTCCTCGTTATTCTCCTGATTTTCCAGAAAAGCCATATTCTGAGCTGAAATACATTGTATCAGGGGTGCTGTTGGATTCTGAGGATCCGGAAAGCATGAAGAAGCATGAGGCTGTGTTGTCAGAGCAAAAGAGGATGTTGGTTGAGCTGATGGATATGTATTATGGTCAGTATGGTAAGGGTGTTGTGGTAGATGATTCGAACAGAGAGAAGTACCGCAATCGTTTCAAGGCTTTGCCATCTGATGCAGACCTTGTGATGTATTGGAAGGGCTATACGCCTGCGCAATGGAACTCTGATTATGAGGGATGTTTAGTTGCTTTAATCTTGAAAAAGAATAAGGAAAATCCCTTGAAGAGTTACTATTGTATCCATGCAGAGCCGATTAAATAGATTTCCCTCTCAATACAACAATGAATATATGACAATCGCTCAAGCGAAGGCAAAACCTTATTGTTTTGCTCTTTGCTTGACCGGTTAAAATTTTATACACATATTTCTAAATCCTGATGAACTACATTTAATATCGGAGCTTGGAGAGCATCCTCAATAGATACAAGAGTGTCTATTGTAAAATTATGTGTTCCCCGCATCCATTTGCTTATTTCCGCTTCCCGTTTTCCGAGTAGAAGGGCTAGGTCTTTCTGCTTCATCCCTTTAGAAACCAGAATGTCATGTATCCTATCTACGATTTGGAAAGACAAATCTACAGACTTGCGAATCTCAGGATCAACATGTTTGCGGCGTTCTTCTAAAATCTTACTTCTTTTCATTTCTTGTAAAGTTTAAATTTCCAATTATTTCTTTGTCAACTAATACAATTGTTCCATCTTTAATTCTCGATTGAATGAAACGACTTGTATCTATCAAGAGTTTTACATAGGGAGCTAGTGTTGTACTTTGTTGCCAACTTTTAGCATCTTTGACTCCTCCGTTTCCGAAAATCAGAATTTTGTTAGATAATCTGATACAGTAGAGTCGAATCTTGTTACCAATATCTATTGGGATAACTCCAACACCATCTCCATAGTGGCCTTCCGGACGGAAATAACGTTCCAAAGCTCCTCGTTCGGAGATTTTGTCCAACCATGAAATGACGACATCTATTTCTTCATCGTAAGAACATCCTTCTGGAAATTTCTCAAAGAAATTTTCAAATTCAGAGAGTTCTTCTCCTTCAAGATGAATACTATAGAAGTTTATATCTTCATACTCTTCTATAAGCTCTATGTTGTACTTCTGTTCCATAAGCTTAACTTTTAAGTTATTTCGTTGCAAAGATAATACAATCTTCTTTAAGTTGTTTATAAATTAACTTAAAAATGAAGAGTAGATATGTTTTTTAACTATTATTTATTAGTCTTATAATGAAATTAGGATTACCTTTGCATCGTTTTTTCCAAAGAAAGTAGAAAATTTCTTCATTTTAGGGGTAATTGATTTCAGGAAAGCTTGTATATAAGAGTAGAAACAAGAAGAAAATGACGTGATGACAGAAGAAAATGAACAGCGGATGGAACGGCTGTTCCACGACCATTACGAGCAGATGTATCGCTTCGCCTTTGCCTTGCTCCATGATAATGAGGAGGCGAGGGATGTGGTGAGTGATGTGTTCTCCAGATTGTGGGATAAACAGCTGGTTCCAGACCGGGCTTACCTGATGCGGAGCGTGAAGAATGCCTGCATCAATCTTATAGCCAGAAAGAAGAGAGATGAAAGACTGAAACGGCTTCTTCCTCTCTCGGAAGAGAAATTGACGGAGGAAGAACCTTCTCGTCTGGAAGAGCGATGGCAGGCTGCGGTGGATTGCATCGACCATGACCTGACCGACCAGACTGCTTCCGTCATCCGATTGTGCTATCGGGAAGGAATGTCGTATAAGGATACGGCGGAGGAGCTGGGCATCAGCGTCTCGGCAGTGAACAAGCATATAGTGAAAGGTTTGCGAACGCTCAGAGAAAAGTTGAAAGGAAAATAGCATAACCATGATTCTATTGTCTGAAGACGTCCTTACAATGGAACCCTAAAATGAAGAAAGGAAAAGAAAATGAAACATGAATTATCTGACATAAATCCTCAGAAAATGGATTCTCAGAAATGGGATATGCTCCTCAATCTCCTGGAGCTTCCCGAAAAGTATTCCGAAACCCAAAAGGATGAACTTCTGGGCGATAAGGAAGTGAACGAACTCTATCAACAGCTGATAGAGACCCGACAGTCTCTGGATTTCGCCATGTCGAAGGAAAAGATGAAGATGCCTTCGATTGATGCAGAATGGGAGAAGCTGAAAGAAGAAAAGCAGCAGAAAGAAGAGATGAGTCAGAATGCAGAAACCCAGCAAACTGCCAAGCTGTTTTCTCTCTGGAGTCCGATGAGAAAGGTGGCTGCCGTTGCAGCCGTCCTTTTTGTCTCCGGCATCACCTTTGCAGCCATTCATCTGGTAACCCGTTCTCATCAGCCATCAGATAACAGCAATACCGAACTCGTGGCATCCCAAAAGGATTCTATCCAGCAGGTTTCTGCTCCTCAGAAATCCAACATAGAAGAAAAGACAGATTCTGCAAGTCTTGCCCAGCTCCCATTGGTTTACGAAAACGCTGAGCTTCAGAATATCCTTACTCCTATTGCCGGGCATTTCCATCTCCAGGTAACTTATCAGAACGAGTCGGCTCGCCATATCCGTCTCTTCCTGCAACTGGAGAAGAACATGAGTCTGGATGATATCATCGAACTGTTGAATCATTTCGAGAAAGTGAATATTCGTTATGAAGGTCAAACTTTAATCGTGGAATAAGATGAAAAGATTAAGATATATCATGCTGCTGGCAGGTTTGATGAGCCTTTCTCTTCAGACCATCTATGCCCAACGCATCACCCGCAGCTTCCGCAACACTTCTATGTCAGAAGCACTCACCATCCTTGCCAAGAGCACCAAGGATTATCGTATCAACTTTATGTATGATGAACTGGAAGATTTCACGGTTACCACAAGTATCGTGAAGCGAACAGCTCCGGATGCCATCCGCCAGATCATGGGCTTCTATCCGATGAAGATGACGATAGATGGCGAAAACATCTTTGTGGAGTGTACGCAGAAGACTCCCACCAAGATGATAGGTCGCATTGTAGATGCGCATCATCGCCCTGTAGATTTCGCCAATGTAGCCCTGCTGAATGTTCGTGATTCTTCATTGATAAATGGCGGTGTGACGAATGAGAACGGCCAGTTCGTGATTCCCTGCGGAGCCAGAAAGGCGATAGTAAGAGTAAGTTGCGTGGGCTATCATACCGCTGTTGATACTTATAATACAGGTAAGATAGGTTCAATTACTCTGAAGGAGGCAACAATGAACCTGCAGAAGGTGATTGTGAAGGCGGTTCGCCCAAAGACCAAACTGACTCGCGAGGGATTCCAGACCCAGGTGCAGGGTACGATACTGAGTGATGCGGGTATGGTTGCCGACTTGTTGAAGCAGGTTCCAAGAGTGCGTGTGGATAAGGATGGAAACTGTTCGGTGTTTGGAAAAGGCACACCGGAGATTTATGTCAATGGCAGAAAGCTGACCGACAAAAATGAATTGCAAACCATATCTTCAAAGGATGTGAAGAACGTGACGGTTATCACGACTCCTGGTGCGCAGTATGATGCCCAGGTCAATTCGGTGATTCGTATTACTACGGTCAAGAAGCAAGGTTATGGATGGAGTGGTAATTTCCAGGCAAAATATGGTTTTGCCATGAAGAATGCCTGGCAAGAGCAGGCTAATCTCAATTACCGTGTGGGTGGACTGGATGTATTCGGTGGATTGATGTGGTCAGATTCGTATTTCTATGATAAGTTGGGATTGGATGAATATATCAATGGAAATCAGCATCAGATATATCAAAAATCAGTAGGGCGCATAGATGCTAGAAATTATGGACCTGATGCCAATCTGGGTTTCAATTATGAATTCAACGAAAATCATACCATCGGTCTGAAATATAAGTTTGGTTCTGGCAATACTAAGTATTTTACTGTTAGGCAGAACTATTCCATCTTTCAGGATGGAGTTCACCAGGGAGATGTAAATTATCTCAACGATGAGTCTGATTCCAAGCAGACTCCTATGCATCAGGCTGACTTTTATTATAATGGTAA
>OISE01000509.1_pt1 | contig 8397 bp, 6 predicted proteins | sample 1586401 | NCBI WGS metagenome assembly OISE01 (sample SAMN02675048, study PRJEB24791) | human gut metagenome, SKBSTL034 | isolation source: stool | host: Homo sapiens | place: USA
CTCACCCCGGCTCTGCCTGCGTCAACGCGGAGCGCTGCTTTGCCATCACCAAGAAGGAGCAGAACATCATCTCGAGCCATATGTGGCCCCTGACCTTCCGCCATGTGCCCACCTGCCGGGAGGCCATCATCGTCTGTCTGGCCGACAAATACTGCGCCGTGCTGGAGAGTATGTTCCAGCGCACCCGCGTGGCCGATGCCGACGCAGGGGAGAATGAGTGGTAAAGGGCTTGTTCCATACAAAAAAGAGCTGCTGTACGTCATATACAGCAGCTCTTTTCTTATAATTTCTTATACCCCGCAGGCTCATCGGCTCTGGCGCGGCGCTCCATCAGGTAGGTGTCCAGCCAGCGGCCATGACAGTCCCGGGCGATCCGCTCCCGCCGCCCCACGACCCGGAACCCGCACTTGGTGTGGAGGCCGAGGCTGGCGGTGTTGTCCTGCAAGACTGTGGAGTGGAGCGTCCAGTAGCCCTCCTGCTCCGACGCCTCGCAGAGGGCCGTCAGCAGCCGGGAGCCGAGGCCCCGGCCCCGGAACTTCTCGCCGACGTAGATGCTCACCTCGGCCACGCCCCGGTAGCACCAGCGGGGGTCGATGCGGCGCAGCGCGGCCCAGCCCGCCAGCTCGCCGCCGTCCAGAATGACGAGGCGGCATTCCTTGATGTGGAAGGCGTCCCACGCCGTGTAGGGCGGGCAGGTGGTCTGGAAGGTGGCGTGCTCGGTGGCGATGCCCTCCAAGTAGATCTCGGACACAGCGGCCCAGTCCTCCGGCGTCATCGGCCGGACAGTGATATTGCTCATGATACTTTCCCCGGCAGAGCGCCCCAATGCGCCCTGCACCATTCCTCTTGTCCCAGTTTGTCCCAGTATAGCAGATGCGGCCCGTCTGTGCAATGACTTCTCACTCCAGCCCCGGCAGGGTGTCCAGCACCGGGATTCCAAGCCCCTGCAGAAAGGCCCTCTTCTCCTCGATGAGAGGGACGACGTCCAGCTCCGAGGGGGCGTGGGCGTCGCAGCCTACGATGGCCCTGACCGGATACTCCGCCGCGATGCGCCAGAACTCGTCCCGGGTGTAGCCCAGCGAGCCGTCGGGGCGGCGCTGGAGCGTCAGGCCCGCCATGTTGTACTCGAGGGGAATGTCCAGCCGCGCCGCTGCGGCACAGACCTCCCGGCAGGCCATCTCGGCCTCGGCGTCGAAGGCCGTCATCCGGTTCAAAAAGAGGTCGGGGTGGGCCAGATACCGGTACAGCCCCGTTTCCAGCGCCCGTTCCACCTGCTCGGCGTACCGTCTGCCGTGGGCCGGGGAGGCGCTGCCGCCGAAGCGCCGGGCCTTGGCGTCCTGCTCGTCGGTGGTGTCGTAGTGACAGCCGAGGATGAGGTACTCGATGCCCAGCCGCTCGGTCTCCTCCTTCAGCCAGCCCAGATAGGCCGGGAAATACTCGGCCTCGAGGCCGATGTGGAGATGGAGCTGGTCGGCGTACTTCTCCCGCAGGCTTCGCAGCGTCAGGACATAGTCGTCCAGTTGGGCGGGCAACATCCGGATATGGCTGACGAAGCCGGGCGTGGCGTAGGCCCACGGGGTGTGGTCGGAAAAGCCCAGCACCTTGTAGCCGCAGCGCAGGGCCGTGAGGATGTACTCCTCCTCGGTGCCCTCGGCGTGGCCGCAGCGGGTGGTGTGGGTGTGGTAATTGGTCAGCATGGAAAAAAGCCCCTCCCGGGCAGAAATCTTTTTGACAATCATCACGGTTGTGATACAATAGAGAAAATACCCGTTCGGGGCAGGAACTATTATAGACCTCTTTGCCGCAAAATGCAATTCGGCTGCTCCGAAAAAAAGGAGACAAGAAGATGGATTGGAAACGACTCACTGCTTCTGCGCTGATGCTCGGCCTCCTCGCTCTCCCGGCCTCTGCGGCCAGCATCACGCCCCAGACCACCATGAAAGAGATCCGCGACGACCCGGACATCCGGGCCAGCGGCCTCTACACCTATACTTATGTATGGGAGCGGGACTGCGAAAAGCTCTCCACCAGCCGGGACGATGAGACGCTGGCCGAGGTGGTGGACGATACATCGGCGGAGGCCTGCGCGGCGGGGCTGAACTATCTGGCGCAGGGGTACCACGACGGGGTGCAGGTGACTTACCCGCTCTATTCGGAGGAGGAGATCGCCGCCATGCCCTCCCGCGCCCACGCGGAGCTGTATTACTGCCCCGCAGAGCAGCCGGGGGCGAAGTTCGCCATCGTGCTGTCGGGCAACTCGCTCTACTACAGCGGCGAGCTGCGGGGCGGCGTGTCCACGGCGTGGGAGCTGCACCAGCAGGGGTACGCCGTCTTCTCCCTGCGCTACCGCATCGGCCTCGAGGCCGGGGACGACGCCCCGATGGAAGACCTTGCCCGGGCCATCCGCCTCGTGCTGGCGAACGCAGACACCTTCGGCGTCTCCACCGAGGATTACGCCCTGCTGGGCTACTCCTCCGGCGGGCAGATCGCGGGCGTCTTCGGCAATGAGGAAAAGGGCTGGGGCCGCTACGGCGTCCCGAAGCCCGGCGCACTGCTGCTGGCCTACCCCATCAACAACTTTCTGGAGGCAAAGCCCGCCTACCATCTCCTGATGGACACCGACCGGCTGGAAAGGCGCTACTACTCCTACACGGTCTCGAAGCTGGTGACGCCGGACTACCCGCCCACCTTCCTGTGGTATGGCCGGAACGACAAGATGCTCATGGCCTTCGTCTACCCGCTGCAGGGGCCGGCCCTTGCCAAGGCCCTGCGGGACAACGGCGTGCCCAACCGGGTGCAGGTCTACGACGACGCCAAGCATGGCGTCGGCATCGGCGTGGGCACCGACGCGGAGGGCTGGGTAGCCGACGCCGCCGCATTCTGGAAGAGCGTTTCGGAAGAATAAAGAAAAGAGGGAAAGGATATGTACGATTTGAATGAATGCATCCGCAGCCTGAACGTGGGCCTGCCCGACGACATCGCCCGGCTGAAGGCAGCCGGATACTACAAGGAGGCCATCGCCCGCATCGACCGGCTGCTGGCCGAGGACTGGACCAAGACCCAGAACAGCCCCGCCACCAACGGCAGCGCTGCGCCGGAGGGATACGTCCCGCCCGAGAACCCCACGCCCCACGGCGTGGACGCCCTGCGGGAGGTGCTGACCGTCCAGAAGGAGATCATGCGCCGTCTGCCCGGGGAATACTGCTGGACGGAGGCCGAGGCCATCGCCCGGATGCAGGAGCGGGTGAAGGGGTTCACGGCGGAGGAGTTCCGCGCCCTCGACTGGGAGGGCCGGATGGACTGGCGGTTCGTGGAGGGAGAGAAGCGGTATCAGGAGCGGTTCGCCGAGACCCTGCTGGCCACCCACGCCGACCTCGCCGCCCGGAAAAAGACCCCGGACGCCCCCAACAATAAGAACGAGGAGCGTCACCGCCTCTGCGAAAAGATGATGCAGGAGGGGAGCGCCAGCGCCGACATCACCCTCCGCACCAGCATCCGGATGTCGGACGAGGCCTTCGCCGCCGCGCTGGAAAAGGCGAGAGCCGAGGGCCGGGACACCGTCCATGTCCGGGCGTGGCTGGCCCTGCCTGCCGCCTGCCCGTCCCAGAGCCATATCACGCTGGACCGCTTCACCGAGACGCCCGGCCATATCGCCGCCGAGGACGCGCCCCAGCGCACCGTGTACTGGGAGGCCGACCTTGCCGAGAACCGCACCTTCGGCGCGGAGTACAGCTACCGCGAAACGGCGGTCTACGCCGACCCGCTCTCCTTCACGCCCGACCCGGAGCAGCCGGACTTCTACACCGGCGAGGAAGCGCCCCACATCGTCTTTACGCCCTATCTGCGGGCGCTGGCGGCCCAGCTCACCGAGGGCGTCACCAGCCCGGCGGAGAAGGCAAAGCGCATCTACGATTACGTCACCCTGAACGTCCGGTATCACTTCCAGCCCTCCTATTTCGTCCATGAGTCCATCGCCGAGAACTGCGCCCGCAGCCGCCGGGGCGACTGCGGCATCATGGCCCTCACCTTCATCACCCTCTGCCGCATCGCGGGCATCCCGGCCCGCTGGGAGAGCGGCCTTGCGGTGGCCCCGGGGGATGCAGGCTGCCACGACTGGGCACGGTTCTACATCGCGCCCAAGGGCTGGATGTACGCCGACTGCTCCTATGGTTCCTCCATGGCACGCCGGGGCGATGAGATGCTCCGCCGCCACTATTTCGGCAGTCTGGACACAGGCCGGATGGTGGCCAACAGCGCCTTCGAGGCCCCCTTTGACCCGCCGATGACAGGCTTCCGCAGCGACCCCTACGACAACCAGAGCGGGGAGATGGAGGCCGACGGTGTGGGCCTTGCCGGGGAGGAAAGGGTCACCACCAAAGAAGTTTTGAGATTTGAGGAAGTAAAGTAAATGGAATATCTTGCGTTCGTGTACACCCTGCTGCTCGTCGCCATCTGCCTGATGATGGCGGTGCTGCTGGCGCGCACCAGCCGCCTGCTGAAGGAGCCGAAGGACGACGAGGCCCTGAAGAGCTGGCTGGAGCAGCAGCTTGCCGCACAGGCCAAGGACTTCAGCGCCCGGCAGGACGCCGTGGCCCAGCAGAACTACGCCGCCATCCGCAGCGTCAGCGAGACGCTCCAGACTGCCGTGCAGGGGATGAGCACCACGCTGGGGCAGGGGCAGGACAGCCAGCAGCGCATCCTTGAGCAGCGGCTGCGCAGCCTCGAGCAGGCCAACACCCAGCAGATGGAGCAGCTGCGTCAGGCCGTCACCCAGAGCATGGCGACGCTTCAGGCCGAGAACGCCCGCAAGCTGGATGAGATCCGCCACACGGTGGACGAGCAGCTTCAGGACGCCCTGCAGAAGCGGGTCACCGAGAGCTTCAAGGCCGTCAACCAGCAGCTCGAGCAGGTGTACAAGGGTCTGGGCGAGATGCAGTCCCTTGCCGCCGATGTGGGAGGCCTGAAGCAGGTGCTTTCGGGTGTCAAGACCCGCGGCATCCTCGGCGAGATCCAGCTGGGGGCCATCCTCGAAGAAATTCTGGCCCCCGAGCAGTACGACACCAACGTCGCCACCATCCCGGGCAGCACCCAGCGGGTGGAATACGCCATCAAGATGCCGGGCGCGGACGGCGGCAGCGTCTGGCTCCCCATCGACTCCAAGTTCCCCGGCGACACCTACGGCCACCTGCAGGACGCCTACGCCTCCGGCGACGCACAGGCCGTGGAGAACGCCCGCCACGCGCTGGAAATGGTTATCCGCAGCGAGGCAAAGGACATCCGGGAAAAGTACGTCGAGCCGCCCTATACCACGGCCTTCGGCATCCTGTTCCTGCCCTTTGAGGGCCTGTATGCCGAGGTGGTGAACGCCGGGCTGCTGGAGGTCTTGCAGCGGGATTATCAGGTCAACGTGGCAGGCCCCAGCACCATGGCGGCCCTGCTGAACAGCTTACAGATGGGCTTCAAGACCCTCGCCATCCAGAAGCGCTCGGGCGAGGTGTGGCAGCTGCTGGGCGCGGTGAAGACCGAGTTCGACAAGTTCGGGCAGGGCCTCACCAAGATGCAGCAGCGCCTGCGCCAGACCGACGAGGAGCTGGACAAGCTCATCGGCGTCCGCAGCCGCGCCATCAGCCGGAAGCTGCGCAGCGTCCAGAGCCTCGACGAGGCCAGCGCCAGCGCCCTCCTCGAGATCGACGACATGAACGAGCTGCCGGGTGCACTCTCCGAGACAGGCGGAGTATCTGACCAAGTTGGAAATTAACGGCGGTGCATCGCCGAAAATCGAACTTGGCCAAGGAGACCAACTTCGACGGAGGTGACCAAGTTGGAACTTGGCCAGCAAAGGCAAGTTGGCCAAACTGACCAACATGGAATATATAACATATATACGTTATTATATTGGAACTTGGTCTTATATTCCACAGGAGTAGAGACTCGGCCTGCTGCCCGGCCTGATAAATAGTTGACGAAGGGGGCAGGCTGTGCTATACTAAGAACGATTCTTGAAAAATACTGCCGACTGCGGTATGTCATACACAAAACAGCAGAGAGGAAATGTGCTTATGAGCGTAAAGAATATCAGCAGCGCCATCCTTGGCGTGGGTGTGGACGATACCACCATTGACCTGTTCGAGAGCCAGTACCCGGTGCCCACCGGCGTCAGCTACAACTCCTATATCATCCGGGACGAGAAGACCGCCATCCTCGACACGGTGGACGTGCGTGCCACCGACGAGTGGATGGCAAACGTCACCGAGGCGCTGGCAGGGGAGAAGCCCGCCTACCTCGTCGTCCACCACATGGAGCCGGACCACGGCGCAAATATCGCAAAGCTGGCGGCACTCTATCCGGAGATGCAGGTGGTGGGCAACGCCAAGACCTTCCAGTATATGGAGCAGTTCTTCGGCCCGGAGGCCATCGCCAAGGAGCGCCGCGTCGTCGTGAAGGACGGCGAGAGCCTCTCGCTGGGTGCACACACCCTCACCTTCGTCTTTGCGCCGATGGTCCACTGGCCCGAGGTCATGGTGAGCTATGAGTCCACCGAAAAAGTCCTCTTCTCCGCCGACGGCTTCGGCCGCTTCGGCGCTGTGGCAAAGTTTGACGAGAAGGCCGACTGGGCCAGCGAGGCCCGCCGCTACTACCTGAACATCGTGGGCAAGTATGGCCCGCAGGTGCAGGCCCTGCTGAAAAAGGCCGCTGCGCTGGACATCGCCACCATCTGCCCGCTGCACGGCCCTGTCCTCACCGGCGACCTCAGCAAATACCTGAACTACTATGATATGTGGTCCAGCTACAGGGCCGAGGAGCCGGAGAAGATCCTGGTGGCCAGCGCCTCCATCCACGGCCACACCCGCGCCGCCGCCCACACTCTGGCCGACAAGCTCCGGGCAAAGGGGGCAAAGGTGGTGGAGATCGACCTGACCCGGGTCGATGTCTCCTACGCTGTCACGGAGGCCTTCCGCTGCGGCAAGACCGTGCTGGCCTGCGCCACCTACGACGGCTTCCTCTTCCCGCCGATGGAGAGTCTGCTGACCCACCTCAAGACCAAGGCCTTCCAGAGCCGCACCATCGCCCTGATGGAGAACGGCACTTGGGCGCCCATGGCCGCAAAGCTCATGCGCGCCGAGCTGGAGGGCATGAAGAACATCACCGTCTGTGACACCGTCGTCACCCTCCGCTCTGCCTCCAACCCCGCCGCCGAGGCGCAGATGGATGCGCTGGCGGAGGAACTGCTGGCGAAGTAAGTAAAAGATTGCGAACATGAGAAAATCCCCCACATTTGTGGGGGATTTTCTTGTTTTCTGTCAGCGTTTATGATACACTGGTGCTGCCGCTGGAAAGCGGCGGGGCACTGTACATACGGCAGGCGGTTTGGTCTCTCACTTCCGAAAGGAGGTGAGAAGATGCCGATTACTTTGACGTTTCACTTGTTTGGACTCACGTTCACACTGCGAATCAAAAAGTAAAACCGCCACCTCTGCCAAGGTGACGGTTTTCAAAAAGCCAAATCCTTAGAAAGAGGCCAAACCGTTTGTCACAGTGCCTTTTCTATGGATATTATAGCGCATTGCCGGGCGGCTGTCAAGGAACCCGGCAGTTCGTTTTTTATCAAGAGGCGCGCGGTTTTCTGCCAAGCGCCGCCGCGCCGCTCAGGGCCACAAGGACGCCCAGCACGGCAAGACCCGCACCGGCCTGCCCGAAGGCGTCGCCCACCGCGCCCACGAGGGGGCTGGCGGGTATCATGAGCAGGCTGTAGACCATGCTGTCCACGCTGGTGAGAGTGGCCCGCTGGTCGCTGGGGATGACGTCATTGAGCCTCTGGTCCTCGTGCAGGAGGTAGGCGCCGATGACGCCCTGCACCAGCATACAGCCGAAGATGCAGCCCAGCACCGGGGCGGCACCCACCAGCGCACAGCCCCCGCCGCAGAGCAGGGCGCAGACGGCGTAAAACCGGCGCAGGCTTTTCGGATGGAGCCGCCGGGCCGCTTCAACGCCCAGCATGGAGGCAAGCCCACCCAGCAGCATCGGCACGAACAGCAGAGCTGTGGGCCAGCCCTGCTCCACGAGCCGCTGCTGAACGAACATCTTGGTCAGGTAGCTGGGGATGCAGAGGACAGCGGCGGAGACGATGAGCTTCGCCGCCAGCGGGGTGGTGCGAAGAGCGGTGATGCTGTCCCGCACCAGCCGCGCGAGCTGGCCGGGCAGGTCGCGGAAGGTCTGCTTCTCCCGGCGGGCCTGCGTCTCGGTGACGATGGGCTCGGTCATCAGGGCGGTGGCGGCAGCGGCAGTGCCTTCAAAGGCGGCGCTCAGCAGGTAGAAACCGGAAAAGCGGAGAAACCGTTCCAGCGTGCTGGCGAGGGACCCCACAGCCGTGGCCAGCATGGAGAGCTGGGAGCAGTT
>OISE01000512.1_pt1 | contig 8326 bp, 6 predicted proteins | sample 1586401 | NCBI WGS metagenome assembly OISE01 (sample SAMN02675048, study PRJEB24791) | human gut metagenome, SKBSTL034 | isolation source: stool | host: Homo sapiens | place: USA
ATATAATAGAAGAATAAACAAGTAAAATAGGTTTATAATAAGTTCCTAATTTATTTACAGGATTTTCATTCCATAATTGTGCTAAATAAGGGATTGACAAACAAGAAAATATTTCATATAATCTAATAAATTCAACCCTTAAAGGACCTAATATATTAAGAAAGAAGATGCCAATAATATATAAAAAAAAGAAGATATTATTCGTATTTTTAGATATACAAACAACATAAATGCTAAAAAATGAGATATAAAGTAATTTTAAGAAAGAGTATTCCTCATGCTCTACAGTTACTGAGTTTAAGAAATAGGATATTCCTTTGCTTGAATATGATATATTTCCTACTAATTGTTCTCCTATCGCTACCACTATTTTAGTTTTAAAACACACAACAGAAAGTAGAATTAGTAAAATAATATTTCTTTTCGAGAATAATTTATCATAGCATGGCGTATAATATACAAATATTACTAATAACACAATCATTGAATTATGAAAAAAATAAGTAATCAATAGAATCATTAAAACAAGAATATAGCGCCTACTTTTTTTCTTCATATCCATCAAGCTAAAAGCAAACATAAAAACACCTAAAGCAAAACATTGACGCACTAAGTTAAAACTAAGAAGATAAGAACCCAGTAAGACAAAAAGCAGTAGTGCTACACGTATATTACAGAAACTCTTTCTACACATATTATAAAAACCAACTATATATATGCAACCAAGTATACCGTAAGCTATAAAAAACTGACTAGATATGTATTTTTTTATAAAATAAAGAATATAATTAAATCCAAACTCACATGGAATATAATAATCCCAAGATGCTGGGTTATCCCTCATCCGCATAAAATTCTTAACATACCCAAAATAATCAAGCCCCACACTTGGCGCACGGAATACATATAAAAAAATCAAGACAACAAGTATTAACAAATATTTTTCCTGATTTTTTCTTGTTTTACAAAGAGTCAAGAAATAGATAAAAAAATACAATACTATATAAACATTCATGTCTTTTATCAAATATCTTATGCTATTCATTATACGCCATTTCATTATCTTATAAAGAAAGCAAAAAGTCTTACGTTCATCCTCACCTCATTAAAGCCATTTTTCACTTCTTAAAAAAATAAATATTTTACTTTCCAAACAACAGCACTATTTGATTACATATAAACAGGTTATAAGATGCTCTATTTCTCATGTAGCTTTAAATCTTTTCCAACAATTATTGTACCATCCTACTTCTTTTTAATTATCAATCCAGTATCCATCAATCTTTTAACAATGGGAATAAGTTCTTCAATAGGTACATTAATCCTATTACTTATATCAATAAGATCGTGTTCTCCATCTGCATAAGCAATAAATGCAGTCATTTTGCGAGTATTATTAATCGCTCCTTTTATACTGATAGTTGGATACAACCCACGTTTTCCCAATTGAGGTTCACAGTATGTTGTAACTTGATAATATCCATTATATTCTATGAAATCAAGACATTTACTATAAACATCATAAGCTCCTTGAAGACCGGAAGGGGTAACCAAAGATAAATCATCGGCTGATGTATGATATTCTGGATATTCTTCATATTTGGAACGACATATTGCACATAAAGGAAGACGCACAAGTGGAGAACAGTACTGACGCTCATCTGATCCTCTATTCAAGAATGAATATCGTTTATATTTGGGATAATGAAAATGCAACACATTCTGAGCTACTCTATCGGCTAATGTATTTGCATACGGTGATTCTATATAAGAATAAGTACGATCATCCCCAACACAAGAAACATTATAACCCGCTATTATATAGTTTTTCATATGTGACAAATGTTCCGAAAGATAAGTAATAGAACCTATGGTTTCTGGAATAAAAATAATTCGATATGAATAATTTCTAATTGCATTTGCTAATATCTTCTTTGCAAGAGCAACAACCACAGCGGGTCCCGACAGTTCATTGTTCGCCATTGATGGATGACAGATGTATGTAGATAAAAATATTTCTTTATCACTTCTGCCAGGAATTAACAGTTCGCCATAAGTCAAATAACCGTTTTCCAGAGTGCTATCTATAACAACATGATATCTTTCATCTGTAAGTGTTCGCTTTTGATTTTCTGACATACAGAAACCACTGCGTTCCTTATAATAAGAAGTAACATATGGTATCAAATCCGGTTGGGCAGGAAGTGTATAAACCATTGATAATAATTCTTCTTTGGTTACTATCTTATCCATAGGTAAAGAATAACCAAGCACATGGAGATTTGTATTTTTAAAGTCTATGATTTTTCGTCCATCCAATGTCTCAATATAGGCATTGTTAATATTCCATTCCTTTGGAACTTTCCAATCAAAAACTTTAGTTCCAGATGGCACTTCGTGGAGTGTGAGCTCTGGCAACTCACGTTTTATGACTTCCAAAGTCTGCCTTACTCCATTTCCAGTTATGCTTCTACATATTGGAAAAAGTTCACATACAAGTTCATATGCCTTATTACCGACATTCATTTTATTCTAAAAATAAATTTTTACTCATTTTTTAATATATAAGTATACAAAACGAGTCTAATTTTACTATAAAACAATCATATTTAGCTATTTCATTGATCTAATAGAGTAACCTCACTTACAATTTCCATAACTCTTTCATATCCAAGAATAGCTTCAACGAACTCACGAAAAGCCCCTTCTCCCCCTTTTTTATCAAGGGGAACATTTCCTAATGCCTTTACATAATCAGGTGCTGATGCTGGTACCCCAGCCCATCCAACAAGCAATAAAAGTTTCATATCATTAAGGTCATCTCCTATATAAGCAACATCTTTCATATCAATACCAAGCTGTGAGCAGAGTTCTGCAACAGCTTTAACCTTATCCTTACAACCAAGATAAAGGTAATCTATTTTGAGTTTTTTTGATCTACGTTCTACTATTTTTGTATCCTCACCTGTAAAGATCCCCACAGGAATACCAAGATGATGTGCAAATAAAACGCCTGCACTATCATAAGTATGAAACTTTTTTAGTTCCAAACCCTCTTGATCATAGTACATACCACCATCCGTCCAAACGCCATCTATATCTGTAAGTATCAGTTTGGGTAACTTATTCATTGTTCTCTTATATTTCTAGCAGGTGTTCCAACCATAATACTATTAGGAGGACAGTTTTTCGTCACGACCGAATTAGCTCCAATTATAGAATTATCGCCAATCGTAATGTTACCAAGCAACATTGCCCCTGCATAAATAATTACATTATTTCCAATAATAGGTCTTCCGCCATTTCTATCTCCAATAGTACAATTCTGATGTATTATACAATTTTTGCCAATTTTACAACGAGCACCAACAACTGTTCCAACGCCATGATTAATCCTCAACCCTTCACCAATATCAGCCGAATAAAACAACTCAATCTGACCAATATGTCTAGCCAACAACGAGTAAGCATCTTTTACCCCCATAGACCCACCGTAAACGTTTGATTTTAAGTCACTTAAATAAACATTACGCGATATTCTATAAAGAAGCATTGCTATCAGTTGCGGAGTATATTGAATATTATAGACATTAATAGTCCTGTCATTAGGATACCATCGACTATAATCTGATTGAAATACCCGAATACTTTCCTCGATAATTTGGTCATCACATTTAAAATCATGACTACATAACCAAGAATTACTAGTCCAAATATCCAAAAGTTTCCTAAATTCCAACACTGTCATTTCATTTTATCATTTTTGGATATATAACTTCGTCTTTGGGTATCTCAACCTGCACAGTCCTGCCAATCACTTCATTAACCTGAGCCCACTTATATCCATCACCCGGACTAAGCATATGGATATCGTCAATTGTAATGACATCACCAATATGCAAATTCTTATTTGTAGCTATAGATCGCTCCAACTTAACCTTAGCTGGTTCTACATTTTTATCAATATAAAGATCCTTAACACCAAGCCATTTTTCAGTAATACGAATATCACGAACCATTCGATTAACGCCATCGGGCCCCAAAGAACCTGCCTGATCTGTTCCTTTCATGTGCCGATCAATAGTAATATGTTTTTCAATAATTTCAGCTCCCATTCCAACAGCCACTATTGGAGCAGAAATACCAATAGTATGATCAGAGAAACCTATGTGATACTGCCCATAATGTTCTTTTAAATAAAGAATTGTATTAAGATTTAAATTTCTAGGGTCCGTCGGATACTGAGAAACACAATGAAGAATAGAAATATCAGAATGATAATGTGTAATTATATCAAGAGCGTCATCAAGTTCTTCTTTCCCAGCCATACCTGTTGAGAGGATAATCGGAATTTTAGTTTCTGCCATAGCCTCTAAAAGAGGAAGATTAGTGAGATCCCGACTTGCTACCTTTAAATAGTCCGGTGTGAAAAGCTTGAGCATAGAGAGACAACCTTTTGCACAAAGCGTTTCTACAAATTCAAGACCTAATGACTTTGCATGTTTATAAACCTCAAAGTGAGCCTGATCATCAAGTTCAAGAACTGCGCGATGCTCACCATAAGTACGACCAAAAGAATTAGGTGTATCATAAATACGATTCATCTGTGTTGTTGTCAGTTCTTCATTGAGGTCACGTCGAGTCATTTTTACAGCATTCATAGGTTCCAATTGAAGATCAAAATCTTCCTCTCTAACAGGACGTGCTACTAATTCGGTTATAAGTTTTGCTATATCAACAGACCCATTGTGGTTCTGCCCTATTTCACCAATAATATAGGTTTTTCCCTTTGTAATCATAATTATATATTCTATTTCTTATTATCATTTATTATCTTCAGCATCGACTGTTTAATATCTTTACAGCTATCAAGAAATCTAACCACATCCAAGAGACTAAAATCTCTATATTTCTCTTTAAGATACGCATATATTTGTTGAGCATTTATCATATCTTCAGGCGTATCAACAGTTAAACGTATATCATCTCGTCCCTGAAGAAAATCAGGGCATTCAATCCACTCACATTTATATTCTTCTGGATGAGTATAAACATGAACAGTCACGTGTTCATGTGCAGGTGTTCCTTTTTCTGTAGATGCTGCCACTTGTTTAAGTACACTAAGTTTTACAAATTCCCCCCAAAAACCAAAATGAGTTTTGATAGAAGGAGTATTATTTATACGAAAACCAATGTAATCAGCATCACTATTTTGAGCTTTCTCAATAAGTGCAGCCACTCCATGCCAATCCATGAAAGGGTTATCCGAACAAATACGAATGATTCCATCTACATAATTCGCTTCAGCAGCTTTTATGAAGCGATCAAGAACATCATTCTCAGAACCACGATATACCACTTCTCCTTTCTCTAAAAGAAAAATCTCTAACTGATCATTGCTACTATTTACAGAGGTTGCAACAATAATCTTCGTTTTATCAATCTTGTGCAAATTTTCAAGTAGCACCTCAATAAGCGTCTTACCCCCATAAAACAGCTTCAGAACTTTGCCAGGCAAACGGGTTGATTCCATTCGCGCTTGAATAATAATACCAATATTCATTTGGTTATATAATAATATGTTTTAGATTTAATTGCCAACTTATATATTCTAGAAATCAGAATGATACATTGAAAAACCAAATACTTGACCGATATTTTAACATTCAGAAGTTTGAAAATAAGAAATTCTTCCATCCGTTATCTGTTTCAACTTCAGTTGAGAATAAAAGGTTTTATCAAAGTCTTCATTAATTATATTGGCTATCAGAAGAGAAACATTCCCTTCATATTCTCTTTTATACGAATTATCAAAAAGCCTTATTATATCATCTGCCGGAATATAAAAAGATTTATCAACTATAATCTTTTCCAAATCTTCATAAGACCGTATATATTTCACAAGTTTGGAATTAACGAAACTATATTGATCAGAAAAACCTAATTTACTAAATGTGTACATTAAGGTTGGAACTTGAAATTTAATTGCATCTAAATGAATGCAAGAATCATTTGCAATTAAAACATCAATTTTATTAAGAAAAACATCAATCGATTCATCATAAGCTGAGGTGAAACTAATATTAGAATTATAAATATGAATACTTTTCCTCCAATTGGGATGAGCACGGATTATTACTTTATACTCAGGAAAGGCTGTACTTAATCTGTGGCTAATATCTTCTATTATTTTTTCATCATCAAGTATATTGATACCTATACCAATAGCATATTTCATTTTTTTATCAACCTGCCTCTTTTGAGCTAATGAATCATATCGAGCCGCCCCTAAAAGTATAACAGTAGTATTATCTAACGTTTTATGACAAGATGCATATTTATATAAAGAATCTAAGCCATCTAGAAACGAATAGGTAAATTTCAATTCTGGATAATAATCTGCAACGGAAGCATGCTGTATATAGGTCGTTATTATTCTTTTTTCATTGGCAGCTTTCACAAAAGCCCTATTAAAATTAGTATGATCGTTTGAAACTATTAAAGATCTTATTTTTACATTTTGACATATGTAAAAATCAACATAATAAAATCCACATGTTAATATATAATTTATTAGTTCATTCCCTATTATATTCTTTTTCTTACCATTTTCCAACGATAAGTATTTACGAATTATAAAAATAAATGTTTTCAGACTGATAAGATATACTTGAATTATGGGATATTTATTATTGTCTTTTATATCATCAATTAAAAAATAGCAATTTGTTTTTTGAATAATATCTTCTAAAGCCCTCTGATTATTTAATGTTGGAGCAAAAAAAATATTTTTCAAATCATATTGTTTCTTATAATATGATTTTCCTCTGAATAATTTTCCGTGTTTTAACACGTTCAAAAAAATTGTATATATGAATCTTCTAATATAAATGATGCAAGCCTTTCCTATACAAAATAAAGCCGTGTTGGGTTTTTCACTTTGAATAAGATGTTCAGATAATAAAAAATTATTTAATTCAAATGACAAATCTACGAGTTCTTTTCTTTTCATATCATGACCTTTATTTGTAAAAATACATTCTAACGATTTCAAAGAAACTGGGACTTGAATTACTTTATCTTTAAATATAGCATAAAAGTTATAACAGATAAAATAACAATATTCACTACGATTTTGAAAATCCACTCTTCATCTACAGCCCAATAACATAATGAAGTTAATGCAATTTGAGAAAAAAGAAATATTAGAGGATTTATAGAAAACAGTTTATTATCCTTGTAGATTTTATATAAATAGCCACTATATCCATATATCAAACATCCCAAATAATTTCCTATCACTGCACCCATAATATTAAAAGACGGAATCAACAATACATAAAGTGCTAAACTAACGATACCTGACACAAAAGTTACAGTCAATAATTGTTTCGTTTTTTCATAATAGAAAAAATAGTTAGAACAAATTATATACATGGGTCTATAATTCAATGCCATAATAAGAATAATTGTGTATTTATACGCTCGAGCTAGAGAAGGGTTACTTACCAAAATTGAAAAAATTTCTTTTGCCCACAAAGAATATATAAAAGTACCAACAAGAGTCATATAAACATATAGATATGAAATCTGTTTTAACGAATGAACATTTCTTTCTTTTATATACTTTAAAGACAGCGGATAAACTACTTGATTTATTGCATTTATTATAGATTCAAAAGTGTTCACAATGCTATTACATAGCGTCAATTCCCCAATTATATCTTGAGGTTTATTATAATAATTCAACACAAGTGTATTCGAGGAATTCAACAAATAACCGGTATAATAATGTGGAATCGTGGGAATCGAAACATAAAGAAGTCTACCTATACTTTTTTTCTTAAATTTGTAAATGGGTGACAATCCCAATGTACGATTAACGACATACCAATAAGAAGCATTTATTAAAAATGTCCCTGCAAATGTTCCTATATAAAATCCTAAATATCCCCATTGAAACACGACTACACACATATAATTTATAACAATAGATACTATGCCTGAAGCTATAGTTCTTATTGCTACTGGAATTGGTTTTATATTTAATTGATAATACAAACTGCCAAGCAATGCAGTCGGACCAAATAAAACAGTAGAAAATATAGATAAAAAAATTATCAAAAATCTATTTTCTAGTGCTTCAATAGGTATTGTAAAATATAAAAGGAATGATTGCAAAATAGCAAATGCAACCATCCAAAGAGAAAGGAAACCATAAATTTCTCTCCATATTATTTTATACTGAAAAGGACATTTATAAAAATAGTTAGGTAAAATCACCTGTAATCCTAATGTAGAAAAAACTTGAACACAACCCACTACA
>OISE01000517.1_pt1 | contig 8220 bp, 10 predicted proteins | sample 1586401 | NCBI WGS metagenome assembly OISE01 (sample SAMN02675048, study PRJEB24791) | human gut metagenome, SKBSTL034 | isolation source: stool | host: Homo sapiens | place: USA
GAGATGGATATTCTGATTATTTCTTGATACCTGGCATACGGAGCATGACCTCTACTTTATAATCTTTGTCACTTTCAATGACATTAATTGCAGGGGCGGTAGCGTTGGCTCTTGTCAACCATTCATTATCAAAGAAATCGTTGAAAATACTTGGTAACCAATTCTGATTGTTATACTTTCTAGTCGGCATCATAATTATAATCTCCTATATTTTAAATTGTTACTAGACTGCTTTTTGATTTTTTTATCTTGTCGTTTTTGGCAATACACTGATGTTCTTGCAAAGTATATGCCTGATGGCAAAATGTCAGCCGGAAATGAAATGAATTTAAATCTGTGAAGATAATTTTAATGAATATCGAGATGTGTTTAAACCTTTGTAAAATTTGTTTGCAGTTGAGAAGCAAGGTAAAGTGATAAAGAAAGCCATTTTGTCAGCAAATGGTGGCTGTTATTTATGTTTGTATATTATCTTTGCGTCGTTTTATAAAGATAACCATTAAAGAAGAAAAGGAAATATCATGTTGGCATATACTTATATTAAACAGGGAAAATTTGAATTGATAGAGAAACCGAAGCCTGAGTTGAGAGACTCGCGTGATGCTATTGTGCGCGTTACTCTCGGGAGTATTTGTACCAGTGACTTGCATATTAAACATGGTGGTGTGCCACGTGCTGTTCTCGGAATAACAGTGGGGCATGAAATGGTGGGTATTGTGGAGCAGACAGGACGTGATGTTAAATTAGTCAAACCAGGCGATCGAGTTACCGTCAATGTGGAAACCTTTTGTGGAGAATGTTTTTTTTGCCGGCATAGATATGTGAATAATTGTGCTGATCCTAATGGGGGATGGGCCTTGGGATGTCGGATTGATGGGGGGCAGACGGAGTATGTTCGCGTACCTTATGCTGATCAAGGCTTGAATCTCATTCCCGATTCCGTGAGTGATGAGCAAGCTTTGTTTGTAGGAGATATCCTTGCTACAGGATTTTGGGCTGCTCGCATTTCGGAGATTACCGAAGAAGACACGGTGCTTGTCATTGGTGCGGGACCTACGGGAATCTGTACTTTGCTTTGTGTGATGCTGAGAAAGCCGCAGCGCATTGTTGTTTGTGAACAATCCTCTGAAAGAATTCGGTTTGTTAGGGAACATTATCCGCAGGTAGAAGTTGTCACTCCAGAAGAATGTAAGGAATTTGTATTGCAAAGTAGTCCACACGGTGGTGCGGATGTAGTTTTTGAAGTGGCAGGAGGGGAGGATACATTTCGCTTGGCATGGGAATGTGCGCGCCCTAATGCTGTCGTTATTTTGGTGGCTCTTTATGACCGTCCTCAGATTCTTCCTTTGCCGGATATGTATGGAAAGAATCTAACCTTCAAAACTGGTGGCGTAGATGGTTGCGATTGTGCTGAGATACTTCGCTTGATAGAGATGGGAAAAATAGATACCACTCCACTAATTACACATCGTTTCCCGCTAGATCAGATAGAAACGGCTTACCGGATTTTTGAGAACCGACAAGATGGAGTGATAAAAGTAGCTGTGACAATGGAGACTGGAATGTAGATTAAAAGCAATGAAATAGCATAATATAAGAGTGTATGCCTATTATTGAAATATCATCATTGACACATCCCGGAGTGGATGTTTTCTGCATGTTGACGGAAGCTCAGTTACGTCAGCGTATGGAACCTGGGAAAGGGGTGTTTATAGCCGAAAGCCCCAATGTCATTAGTAGGGCTTTGGATGCAGGATATGAACCTCTTGCTCTTATGTGTGAGCGTAAGCATATCTCTGGCAGTGCTGCTCACATTATCAAGCGTTGTGGTGATGTGCCCGTTTATACGGGTGATAGAGAGTTGTTGGCTACGTTGACTGGCTATGTTCTGACACGTGGTGTATTATGTGCTATGCGTCGTCCGGTGTTGCCCTCTATGGAAGAGATCTGCCGGGATACCCGGCGGATTGTAGTCATTGACGGTGTGGTGGACACTACCAATATCGGGGCGATATTCCGTTCGGCAGCTGCTCTTGGGATAGATGCTGTTTTGTTGACACGCAATTCTTGCGATCCGTTGAATCGCCGTGCGGTAAGGGTGTCTATGGGTTCGGTGTTCTTGGTTCCATGGACATGGTTGAATGGTACGATTGGCGATTTGAACAAGTTTGGTTTCCGTACTGCTGCCATGGCGTTGACTGATGATTCTATCTCTATAGATCATCCCATATTGGCGGCTGAACCTCGGTTGGCTATTGTGATGGGAACAGAAGGGGATGGGCTTCCTTACAAGACAATTGCTGAAGCTGATTATGTAGTCCGTATCCCTATGGCACATGGAGTGGATTCGCTCAATGTGGCTGCAGCAGCTGCTGTTGCCTTTTGGCAACTCCGGATTACAGACCATTGAAAAGATTTAATATATGATTAAGTTTATTTTATTTTCATAGCTCCCATGGCGTCCGGGCAGTCTGTGGGCGTCCTTAGTTGTATAGGCATAAAGCGTATCATCACGCTGATGTGTGGTCACTAGGCGCAGACCATGGTATATCTTCAGCGTGTCAGCATCATAGACAATTTCGACACGTTTGCCTATATACTCTTTCGGCATGCTGTAATGGTGAAGCTTGAAAGTTACATAGCAGTTCCGCATTACCGTTGCAGAGCGCCGCTCCTTCATCTGGTGGCGTATGGCGGGAAGTGGGCGGAGGTACTCGGCTTCAATCTGTTCGCGTCTGGACAGGGAACGTCCGTTCATCCTGCGCCCGTTAAAGGCTGAGAGCGATTCGAAAATGGCCACATTCAAAGATTCCAGAGAGTTGAACACAAGCTCTTCGACATCTGCATATACTGCCGGTAAAGCAGTTTCACGGCATTTTCAACCAACGCCTTGTCCTTGGGATGGCGTACCCGTGCGGGGTATACGGTACATCCATAATGCTCGGAAAATGCCGCAAACTCCTCGTTGATTACCGGACCGTTGTGGTTGCTGCGGGCTACTGCTGCTTTGAGGTTGTCAGGTACGATTGCCATCGGAATACCGCCGTAAAAATGAAGTGCGTTTTCACATGCCTTGATCAGATCTTGTTTTGACTGGGACCAGACCGCCTCACAATAGGTATAGTGGCTACAGGGGAGTATGGACACAAACATTTCAACGCTACGGCATTCACCGTTTTCATTGTCAATGACCTCAAGCTTGTCACTGGCAAAGTCAATGTATATTTGGTCATCGGCATAATGCTCAATATGCCCCACGACATGAGTCACCATCCGGTAACGCATGAGATAATTACCGAAACTGGCATGTTTGTATCCATTAGGGCGTGTTTTGTGATACTCTTTGTACAGGGATTTGACCGTTACCCCTCGGCGGCTAAGACGGGCGGAGTACTCGGGTAGAAGTGCCTCCAGCTCAAGTTGGCGTTGTGATGGAATCTGACTACGGCTAATCCCTTCGGAGAACATTTCTTGGATGCGGGAAGAAGGCATTGATGCCAACTCCTTTATCGGAATGCCACACTTTTGGAACAGACGCACATATTTGTGCACTGTGTTGCAGGATAGCTCAAAACTCCTGCTTATTTGCTTTATCTCCATCCCCAATGCATAGCATTGGAGAATATTTGCTATCTTTGTTGTCATAGTAGAAATGATTTTACCCCACCGGTCAAGACGGGAATCAAATCTACGAAACACGAAGGTGTGTCAAAATGCACCCCTTCTTTTTTTTACGCACCTTCCCTTTTTTGTTATTTCGGTTTTTCTAGCTATCTTAGCAACTTGAAATAAGGAACAAGTATAACCATTTGTTATAACGATTTGTAATGGTGTCCATTTGTTCCTTAATACCGGCATTTAATAACCTTAAAACAAACTGATATGATAAAGATAGGGTTCAAAGCATGTAGAATGAAGACATTTAAAATGAAACTGGAGAATCTTCCTGATGTTGTTTATAGTATTAGCGAAAAGAAGATTCCTTATAAAATATGTTCTTTGCAAGGTGATATATTGACTGTACAGAGAGAAAGTACAGAAAATTTTGTCGAATTAGACATCAATGAATTATATGAATATTTCACCGAAGAAACCACTTATAATACGCAAACGGCTCGAAAGCATATCACTGGATATGCATATTCTCCAGCCGCAGCTATAATAAACGCTTTAGTTAAATCTGAATAATAGAGAATAAGCCGTATGCCAGAGCAATACAAAATGGTGGCGGAGAATCCGCAAAGCACGGTGGTTTCAGACTTTGAACCTGTTTACCGTAAATCCACACAATACCAAAGCGAGGCGGAGATGGAGCATGACTTTATCAGCCAGCTTGAAAAACAAGGTTACGAGTATTTGCCAATCAAAACGGAAAAGGAACTCATTTGCAATCTTCGCCGCCAGTTGGAGTGCCTAAACGATTATAAATTTACCGACAATGAATGGCAGTCGTTCTTTGCCGACAAGATTGCCAACCGCAATTACGGCATTGTGGAAAAGACTATCATCATACAAGAGGACTACATTCAGTTGCTGATGCGCGATGATGCTTCGGTGAAGAACATTTACCTGATAGACAAGGAAAACATCCACAATAATTCGTTGCAGGTAGTCAACTAATACACGCCGGAGGGAAGTGTAAGGGAAAACCGTTACGATGTGACGATATTGGTGAACGGCTTGCCTCTTGTGCATGTGGAATTGAAACGCCGGGGTGTGGATATCAAGGAAGCGTTCAACCAAATCAACCGCTACAACCGCGAAAGTTTTTGGGCAGGCAGCGGACTGTTTGAATACGTACAGTTGTTCGTTGTCAGCAACGGCACACAGACGAAGTATTACAGCAACACTACCCGTGCCTCGCACATAGCCGAGGCAAGCAAGCGAAGCCATAAGCAAGGGAAGCAGCAGACCAGCAACAGTTTTGAATTTACGAGTTTTTGGGCATCAAGGGACAATAAGGTAATATACAAAAGTTGTCGGTATTCATCAGCAAGAACCGCACGCATGAGGTCTATGGCAAGCACCTCGTGTTCATCTTCGATGAATGCCACCGCAGCCAGTTCGGAGATATGCACACCGCCATCATCAAGAAATTCAAACGCTATCATCTTTTCGGCTTCACGGGAACACCTATTTTCCCGGTAAATGCCGGAGCCGGCGGTAAATTTGACCTGAAAACCACCGAACAGGCTTTCGGCAAGCAACTGCATATCTATACCATCGTAGATGCCATTGCCGATGGCAACGTGCTGCCGTTCCGCGTGGATTATGTCAGCACCATGCGTGAACAGGAGAATATCAAGGACGAACAAGTGCGTAACATCGACCGCGAGCGTGCGTTGGCAGCTCCTGCCCGTGTCAGTCGTATTACAAACTACATATTGGAACATTTCGACCAAAAGACTAAGCGCAATGCCCGTTCCTTTACGTTCAATAAATTGGTGAACATTGCAGAAATGGCAACGGCAAAGAATAGGGAGGCGACGGAAGAGAAGAAGCAAAAAACGCGAATGACGGGATTCAATTCCATTTTCGCCGTTTCGTCCATTGACACCGCAAAACTTTATTATATAGAGTTCAAGCGGCAGATGACGCAACTACCACCCGACAAACAACTGCGTGTGGCTACCATCTTCAGCTATGGGGCAAACGAAGCCGAAGACGGCACGGGATTGCCCGATGATGAGAACTCAAAAAACACCGACGGACTGGATAAGAGTTCTCGTGACTTCCTTGAATCGGCTATCGAAGATTACAACGCAATGTTCAAAACCAATTACGACACAAGTGCTGACCGTTTCCAAAACTATTACAAGGATGTGTCGCTAAGGATGAAGAACCGTGAGATAGATTTGCTCATTGTGGTAAACATGTTCCTGACGGGATTTGACGCCACTACTCTGAACACCCTTTGGGTGGACAAGAACCTGCGGATGCACGGATTGTTGCAAGCCTATTCGCGCACCAACCGCATACTTAACTCCATTAAGACATTCGGCAACATTGTGTGCTTCCGCAACTTGGAGCAAGCCACCAACGAAAGTATCGCCCTTTTTGGCGACAAGGAAGCCGGAGGTATTGTGTTGCTGAAAACCTTTGACGAATACTACAAGAGAACCTGTATATGTTCGAAGTGTAAGCGAGTATTTGCAGGTTTCTTAGTATTCGAATGCTAATATAATAGAAGACATGAATCTTTATCTGACATTCCCCAATTTTGTAGCATAGAATATAGTCGCGTTATTGCAGTTATCGGATATTCGTATCAAATCTGAAAGATTTAGCTTTCTACATATGTGGATTTCAAAAAAAATATTATCTTTGCGTTTAAGAAGCGTTCTTTTGAATTACTGCAAAAGTGTTGAAATACAGAATTTCGCTGGTTTCTATATCGTTACCTATCAAGCTGAAATATTCTGTAAGCTGTTGAATTTTAGCGAGAAAGAGAATACGCTATGTCTTGCACAGTGGTAGGTGATGTGCTTAGTTATTCCGGCTTCCGCAACCCATTTCTTTATCGGGCGGTTAATCCATGACGGGTCAGGCAGTCCGGCAAAAACTAATTGTTCACCGTCTTTCCTTTCACCACATAATTGAAATGCCTGTTCGGATATGGGCATATATTCAACACCTTTGGTCTTTTGTTGAGTAAAGTTCAAGCGGTAACCACCATTGAATACCTCTATCTCTGACCACTTCAGCTTTTGAATGTCGCAATGGCGAAGCCCAGTCAGTGCGGAAAAGAGAGCGGCACGCTTCAATAACGGGCCACATGGAGTTTGAGCCAAACGGTTCAGTTCTTCAATGGTCAAGTATTCTCTGCGGCTTTCTTGACCTTGAATTCCCTTGACCTTTGCCCTAATATCAACGGTTAGGTAGCCGTCAATGAAAGCCTGCTTCAATGCGGCCTTGAATATGGAGAAATAGGTGGATGCTGTATTTTGCGAGATGACACCTTTCTTGCCACCTCCTTGTGGGGCGTTCAACAGAAACATACGGAAGGATTCTATCAGTTTCAAATCAATCTGTGAGAAAAGGATGGTATCGCCTTTCGCAAAGATTTTCAACAGTTCATGCACACGCTTCCAGTTGATGATAATGGAATCGGAGCTATGGGCGTGACGCAACCGCTGTACGTGGTCGAAGTATTCGATGAAGTTGCAACGTGAACGCTCCAGTTGCTCCGCCTGTTCTGCATCGGTTTCTGAATACAATGAGGCATTGTCATATTCCTTTTGGCGCAGGCTCCTTACCTTGTCGGCATAGATGCACGATTCTTGGTCTAACTGTGATTTGCATTGGATGATACCGTTCAAATCACGTTTAGGCTTATAAGTGGTCTTGCCGTCCTTGTCGGTTCGGGCGTTTCGTGACTTATCCCAAATAGGAGTGGTGATGGTACGGTTCAGATATTCACGCACCCTTTGAGGAGTGGGCTTGTCTGCTTGAAAAACCGGATAGGCTTCCACATATAGATACCATTCCTCGCGGTATTCCGACTTGCGGAGTTTTACCGAGACTCGTGTATTGGCCAACGCTTTCTTCATTGCTTCATTTCTTTATATAGGTTATCAATCTCTTTCTTGGGAACATAAACGAAGTTACCTATCTGCCGGGTGGGGATAGAGTATTTGCGGATATGCAGGTATACCGTACTGTCCTCTAAATGGAACTTCTTGGATATTTCGCCGATAGTATAACAGTCCTTAGGCTCCAGACTGTACAGTTTGGCAACGGGTTTTGGTTTTGCCAGAGCTTTCTTCCGTAGCGGATAGAGTTTCAGCAGTTCTTCTTTGCTGACTCTTGTTTGTCGTTCGCCTACGTTTACACTTGAAATGACACCTTTACGAATCAAGCGATATAGGGTTTCTTTGCTAATCCCGAACAAGGCATAGGCTTCAGGAACGGTGATATAGTCTTTGGACTTCGGTATCTTCTTCACAACCTCATCCAACTTCTGCATCCTTAGCTCCTCGTCCTTGTTTCTCTTCCAAGCAATTTTAGAACATCTTGGAGAGCAATACCAAGATTCAATGGTCTTCGCTTTGAACGGTTCTCCGCAGACCTTGCATTTACGGGGTCAGCGGATTTTCCCGGTTGGCAAGCTTTCTTTTAAGCATATAGCATAGCCAGCCTGAACATGAAGAATTTCACATCAGCCCCCCCTCTTAACTGGCTTCGAAAAGCTTTGATTTTAGCATTGAACGACTCCGCTGA
>OISE01000534.1_pt1 | contig 7886 bp, 8 predicted proteins | sample 1586401 | NCBI WGS metagenome assembly OISE01 (sample SAMN02675048, study PRJEB24791) | human gut metagenome, SKBSTL034 | isolation source: stool | host: Homo sapiens | place: USA
CAAGGCACACCAAATACTGCGGCGGCTATGCACCGGGGGACAAGCTGCACCGCACTTGCCGACAGATCGGCAACCTGAAAGGCAGAGAACAACGGGAGCTTGCGGACGATCATCCGGTGAAACAGATTTATGAGAAACGGCTGAACACCATAAACCGCTATGTGAAGCGTGGTACTCTGGACGCTGATCTTGCAGAGGTTATGAAAAAGCTGGCAAAGGATAAAATGCTTCGAGCGCTGAGCAATGTCGCCTATGCCAAAGGTGATTACGAAAAAGAGGTGGGACAGGCTGCTTTGAAGAAAGAAGCAAAATTACGGACGAAATGAGGAATATGTAATGGCACAGAAATATGATTTAACTGATATTGGGAATGCGCTTAGCCGGGTTATGGACAATCCTATGACCAAAATAATCCGTTCTGGCTCTATTGGTGTGTTGGGCGTAGTAAACCCAGTTGCGGGAATTGTAGGCGGAATAGGAAATGATCTTCTATCTGAATACAATACCTTCAAACTCGGCCATCTACTGAACGGTCTTGCATCTGGCTTTAATCTCGAAAGAAGATTGAACGAGCTTTACAACTATGTAAACTCCAGCCCGGAAAAGGCTATTATCGTAGCCAATCTGTTCAAACAAACCGTAAATGCAGAATGCCCAAAGGTTTGCGTTATTTATGGTCTAATTCTTGCAAACCATTTAGAAACACTTACAGAATTCACGCACGAAGAATTGATTGTCTGTAAAGCTTTGGAAAACGCTACGGATTATGATCTGAAGAATTTCAAAGAAATAATGGAGAACTATCTTAAGCCAACATCAAATGGAAGAAGAATTGTATTTCCAAAAGACTTTGCAGATATTGCTGCTTTCACCACCACATGCGATTGGTGTGTATATAATAGAATCTTTGTTTCTCGCACAGCAGAGTGGGGTGAAATGGAAGAAGGCATTTTGGATATGAGCACGTACTATTACGAGGCAAATCCTGCATCTGTTCTTCTGGATAATATAAATGCTGCAAGACAAACTTGGAATTATGGTTAATTATTCCCGCGGATTACTTAGAAGGGAGGTGCGCTATGCTAAATGATTTTTCGTGGAACATGACCGGATACATACCGAAGCACCAAGTTAATCCACACGGTGACGGCATCATCCCCTATGTGGCAGAGCGCATCTTCCAACTGGAACCGGAACCGCCAGCGGTGGACAGTCTGAATGAATATATCCTGTCTGCTTTGCGGGAAAAGAATTTGCTATATTTTTCGTTCTTTCTGCACCACTACGAAACGCAGCTCAACAAGCGCATCAAAGGCTTTCTCAGTGTGGACGGCGGCAATCTGTACGACACAGACCGATTTATCGATATAAAGATCTCCTGCCGGGAGCAAATGCTCCAAAAGCTGATGGACTATGATCCTGCCAAGGGTGCGGAGTATGCTACATACATCTATCCGTTCATCTGGGATTCTATGCTCCGTTTCCGCATGGGCGAAGAAAAATGGTCGGTATCCTCTCTGACCAATTACAAAATGGTGCGATCAATGGCGTGGCTGTACCATAACACCAAAGATGCGGTCAACCAGTTTTCCAAGAAGTATAACTGCGACCTTGCTCTTGCGGAAGAATATCTGAAAGTTGTCCGTGGAATCCGCAACCAGCAGCCGTTCTATATAACGGACGAGGACGGCGAGGAAACAGGCGAGGATATAGCCCTTGACGATAGCTGGAACTATACCGACATCCTCTGGAACGGCATACAAGCAGAAAAGGTACAGCGGGCATTTGAGAAGCTGAATTACCGGGAACAGACCTTGCTCGAAAAACGGTTAGCAATCTGTATGACCTGCGGGCGAGTTGGCTCATGGAAGAACCGCCCCACTTTTGAAGAATTGGCGATTATGTTTGAGGGCAGCACAGCCAGCGGTGCAGAGCGAGCCTACCGGAAAGCGGTGGACAAACTGACAGAACTGCTGGTTGCCGAAGGTGCGCTCCATGCTGTCCGGCTGAAACAGAAAACCAAAACCAAGCGCAAAAAGAAAATCGCCGCCGCAATCTACGAATATCAAGCAGACTGCGACGGCGAATGGGGCGAAATTTCAGTTGATTTTGAGAACGGCACAGCAGAGATTATCCGACTTGCTGATTGGGATACAATTAAAACGAACTGGTTTGCCAAGGAGGCGATCCGGTATATTTTATCATTGTCGCCTGATGCTCTTACAAAATATATGCTCGTCCCCCTTGAGCCGCCACTTATATCTTGAATCCTTACAACCACTGTAAGTGGTATTTGCTGTGTTCCCATGCTATCATTTTATTACAAATGATAGGAGGTATTCACATGAAACCCATTTTGAATATTGAAAATTTAACAAAAATCTATGGCAATGTGCCAAGTCAAACAAAGGCACTGAATGGGATCACCTTCCAGGTGATGCCGGGAGAGTTTCTCGGCATTATGGGAAGCAGCGGTTCCGGTAAATCCACACTGCTCAATTGTATTGCGACTGTGATTCAACCCACAGGTGGAAGCATTCAGGTGGAAGGCGATACTCTGCAATCCCTCAAGGGAAAGGCTCTTGCAGAGTACCGTGGCAAAAAAGTTGGTTATCTATTCCAGAACTTTGAATTGCTGGACAACCTGACTGGCAGGGAAAACATCCTGCTCCCGACTTCCTTGCATGGGGTATCCGAAGCAGAAAGCAGCCAGCGGCTGAAGCAGTTGGCTGACTATCTGGAAATCACTGATGTTCTGGATAAGTTTCCGTCCAAGATGTCCGGCGGCCAGCGTCAGCGTGTTGCGGCAGCAAGGGCTCTGATCTTACATCCCCAAATGATCCTTGCCGATGAACCGACGGGTGCGCTGGATTCTAAGAACGCAAGAAGTCTTATGGAGAAGCTGTCCGGCCTGAATCGTGACGAACAAGCTACGATCCTGATGGTAACCCATGATTCCAATGCCGCCAGCTTTTGCAAGCGCATTCTGTTCATCCAGGACGGCGTGATCTTTCATGAGCTTCGGCGTGGAGACGAAAGCCAGCAGGAGTTCTACGGGCGCATCCTGAAGGTGATGGCGCAACTGGGAGGGGGCAGCGCAAATGTTCTCTAATCTCATTCTTCGGAACAGCCACCGCAGCCGAAAGGAAAACGGTCTGTTTTTCAGCTCCCTGGTGATTTCTATTGTTGCCTTTTACATGATTCTTTCCATCTCCACTCAAGATGTGATGCTCTTTTTGCAGAAAATGGAGAGTGACGCAGTTGACAAACTCCTGCTTCTGATTCCTGCGTTTTATGGGATGACCCTCGGTATTCTGTTCTTTTTGATCTATTTTGCCTGCAAGTATCAGTTCGAGCGCAGACGGCATGAGTTTGGTGTTTATCTAATGTTGGGGATGCGTAGAAGTAAACTGTTTGGTATGCTTCTGGCGGAAGATTTCCTGACCAGTATTCTTGCCATGCTCATAGGCTTACCTGTGGCTGTGGTGCTTTCAGAAATTGTCAGTCTTGTCACCGCCAAGCTGGTAGGCATGGGGATCATCGGTCATCAGTTTTCTTTATCCTGGTCTGCAATTGAATGGACGCTGGCAGGATTTCTGGCAATTAAGCTGACGGCACTTCTGATTTTGAGTGGACGAATCAGCCGCCAGGAGATCGGTACTTTGCTATCCCAGCCAACGAACCGCCCCAAAAAGCAAATGCCATCTGTTATCTATGGACTGGCTGCTATATGCGGAAGTGTGATGTTGGCAGTGGCTTACTACATGGCGATTCAGGGAATTGCATGGACAAAGGTAAGTATGATGGGACTGACTTTGCTGTTGGGCATAGTTGGTACGATGCTGCTTTTCTATGGGATGCGTGCGCTGATTGCTTTGATTGTTAAGAAAGGAAAAGGAAATAAGCAGCTTCATGTATTTACCTTCCGGCAGATTCAGGAGAATGTTATTCATCAGTCAACCTCCATGGCCATCAGCTCCCTGCTGATTCTGGCGGCGCTGTGTTGTTTTGGTGCGGGCGTAGGAATTGCAGGAACGAATAGCCTGTCTTCTGGCCATGTAATCGACTATACTTTTGAAGATCATACTGCAGAAGATTCATCGCAGGTTCTTCCGAATATAAAGGCAGCCCTGAAAGAAAACGGTTTGGAAAATCAATTTTCAGAGCTTTTTGAAATGAGGGTTGGGCGTATTCGCACCACAGAAGATTATGATAATGCCTACAGCATGGACGCTGTTATGGACTCTCTTCGGAGCCTGCCCCAGTCGGAAGACCGGGATGTCCTTCTGAACAATCTTGGTTATGCCACATACCCATATTTGATTTGTTTATCGGACTATAATCGTTTGTTGGAATTGTCCGGCAAACCGGCTCTCCAATTAGGCGAAAAGGAGGCCGCTGTCTATATTGATACAGAGTTTACTACGGTAAGTCGTACCGCAATGCTGAACCAAGTATTGGCCGGACAGCCCAAGGTGGAACTGGATGGTAGTCCGATTCATCTTACAGGAGAGGTTCAGTCTGTGAATTTGGTCACGGACCGTTCTATAACCTTGTCCTTTGCATTGATTCTTCCGGATGAAGCATTCCTATATTATAGCCAGGGAATGTATGATACCTATGTCAATGCGGTGCTCAGTGAGCAGGCTCTGGATGGAAATAGCCTTATGACTGCATATTTGGATTTGAACGAGAAGCTGGACGAAACTGGCATTGAATATGAAAGCTATCTTCAGAATATAGGTCGTCAGCTTTTCTACACCATAGCATCCAGTTATATTACCCTCTATCTTGCGATTGTTTTCCTGGTAGTTGCCAACACCATCGTGGGTGTTCAGTTCCTGATGAGTCAGCAGAAAACCGGGCGCAGATACCAGACCCTGATCCGCCTGGGAGCTACTTACGAAACCCTTTGCCAGTCTGCTGGAAAGCAAATTACCTGGTTTATGGGACTTCCTGTATTGGTTGCGGCTGTCAGCAGTCTGTTTGGAGTCAGGGCGTTATTTACAGGGATACTCTCGTCCCGAACCCGTGGGACAGTGTCTGAAATGCTGCTTGTATCTGCTGCTATGATTTTACTACTTTGCGTGATAGAATATATTTATATGAGAGTGGTCAAGCGCTCCAGTGATCGGTATTTGCTGACACTGATGCAGCCGCAGAGAGAAGAATAATTTGGAAGGAGGTGCTGTCGTGAAAAGAATTGCTGTTGTGGAAGATGAAGTCTATATGCGGGAAGAACTCTGCAATATGCTCCAAAAGGACGGGTATCTTGTGAAGGCAATCACCGAGTTTGAAGATGCCGCTCGGCTCTTGGCAGCCCTCCGTCCTGACCTCGTGATCTTAGACCTGAATTTACCGGAAATCAGTGGCTTTCAAATCTGCCAGGAGCTAAAGAATAAAACTGCTATCCCCGTCCTGGTGCTGACTTCCAGAGATCAGGTAAAGGATGAACTGCAAGCGTTCCAGTTGGGTGCCGATGAATATTTGACGAAGCCGTGCAGAAAAGATCGACTTCTTGCCAGGGTATCCAATATTCTCAAAAGGTATGAAGGCCGTACCAATCTCATAGAGGGACCAGATTTCCTGTTAGACCAGCAGACCTACACGCTTTATATTCATAATACCTCTGTGGTGCTTCCAAAAAATCAGGGAAAACTGTTGGTCGCTCTTTTGTCCGGCGGCGATGCTCTGGTCACGACGGAGCAGCTTTGCATGGCACTATGGGGAACCACGGAATACATAGATGAAAATGCCTTGCAGGTTAACCTAACCCGGCTGAAAAAAACGATGTCCGCCCTTGAAATGAAGCAGCGAATCGTTGCAGTTCGAGGAATGGGCTACCGTTTGGAAGCGGAGGTGTCTCTATGAAGCAGCTTTGGCACATGATAGAACGGTACTACCCCTGGCTTCTGTTGCTGCTGGGCGTGGATTGCTTTTGCGCTGTCATTCTTTGGATTTCTGACATTCAGGTATTTCAAACCTTGATCGGGTTAGTAGTTCTGACGAGCATCCTTTTGTTTTCAGCGATTCTGTTTGTACTAAACAAGAGGGAGAACACCCACATGGAACTGTTCCGAGATTTCCTCAGTGATCCTACCATCTGCAATGAAGAACGGCTGCTCAGTGCCATTAGTCAGAAAGAAGGAGAATCTGTCCGATTTTTGGCTTCGGTTTTACGGGAATACAAAAACGAGAGTAACAATATGGCGGATGCCCTACGGGACTATGAAGAATACGTGGAGGGCTGGGCACATGAAGCGAAAACGCCCCTATCGTTGCTGACCATGCTCTTGGATAACCGGAACGATGAAATCTCTCCTTCCCTGCAAGCAAAGCTGGATTATGTCCGCAGTCAGCTTCAGGAGGATGTCACGCAGATGCTGTACTATGCCCGGTTGAAGAGCAGTACAAAGGATTACCGATTTGAGGATGTCAATTTGAATGACTGCTTGGGTGAAGTTCTGGAGGACTATGCCCCACTTCTTGAAGAGAAGCATTTTGTCATTCTCAACAAACTGCAATCTGAAACAGTCTATACAGACCGTAGAGGACTTCAGTTTATGTTGGGACAAATCGTTAGCAATGCCATCAAATATAGCAGCGATAGTCCCATGCTTACAATTTCCGTGATACATTCGGAGACTGCAGATATCCTTTCTGTTGAAGATAACGGCATTGGCGTAAAAAAATATAATCTGCCGTACATTTTTCAAAAGGGCTTTACCGGGGATTCTACTGACAGCAGAAAGAAGGCTACCGGTATGGGACTTTACCTGGTTAAGAAGATGGCCGACGATCTAAATCTTCATCTGGAAGCAGCTTCCCAGTGGGGAAAGAGCTTCAAGATTGTCATCTTCTTTCCTAAATTGAGATCCAACGGAGGGAAATAATATAAACAGAAAAACGCCCGCAGGATTTTCTCCTGCGGGCAGCGTGTTGTCAGCTATCCCAAGGCTTGTATTCTGTTACAGTTTTCAAATAGGTTTCGGGATCGCCGTTCAAGATAAGGTCTGCATACTCCAAAGGAGCGTTGTAGATCAAATAATCCAGCTCTGACCGCTGATACATATTGTCAGCAATCTCGTTCTCAACGACGATAGTGTCAATCGCAATCATACTGCCGTCGCTGAATTTCACTTCCACACAGCAATTATCCATATTGTAGGCACAAGATATTAAGGTTTTCATGGTATGTCCTCCATAATTCGTAATATAAAGCGAAAATCCCGTCTGACTTCCTGTTAGAAATCAGACGGGATTTGTCCGTATGCACCCCGGAAACCGTCAGCTAACAGTTGATAAGTAAATTAGTTCCTTATCACTGTTAAGCCAAGGCTATGCGCCTTTTTTAAAAACTGACCAAGCTCTTTCTCGGACAAAATCGCACAAATCAGAAGCACCGCAGAAGCACCTAAAAGCTTTGCTTCATAAATCTGATATTCATCCACCGTAAAATCCTTGCGCAGCACCGGAATGCTCACCTCACGTGCAATCTCCCGAAGGTAGTCATCGCTTCCGAGGAAGTATTCCGGCTCCGTCAGCACGGAAATCGCAGATGCGCCCGCGCGCTCATACTGCCGCGCGATTTCCAGATACGGAAAGTCTACTGCAATCAGTCCTTTAGATGGAGATGCCTTTTTGACCTCGCAGATAACCGAAATCCCCGGCGCCGCCAGCGCTTTTTCAAATGGAAACCCGGTATCTGCAGCCAGGCTCTTTGCTTCTTTTTTCAGAACCTCCATCGGCTTTTTCTTTTTATTTTCCTCCACACGCGCCCGCGCAGCGTCCGCGAGAGTATCCAGAATCGTCTTTTCTTTCATGCTTTCCACTCATTTCTGCGCACGCTTTTTGCGCATGTCGAGTTTGTGTCAAGTGCGCGCAGA
>OISE01000568.1_pt1 | contig 7448 bp, 7 predicted proteins | sample 1586401 | NCBI WGS metagenome assembly OISE01 (sample SAMN02675048, study PRJEB24791) | human gut metagenome, SKBSTL034 | isolation source: stool | host: Homo sapiens | place: USA
CGTACCCGGTATGCGAAAGGAATGACGTATTGGGCGACTTCTTCTCCGAACGCGTCGTTTATTTTCTCATAGATACCTTCGGATTTGATCAAGGCATTCTCATAAAGCTTCTTCAATCGAGGCAAGTCTTCTAGCTCAATAGGGATTATGTACCCGTTGCGAGGTGATAACTTTTGCCATTCTAAAGTCAGCATCCTGTGTCGTTGCAGGTCTCTGAATGCTCCGTAATCCGATAGAACCTCGAATTTATAGGATATTGTCTCCAAGGCTCTTCCCGGTTTATGTCTCCTGTTCTGCCGGTTGCCACAATACTTTTTCAGGATGTCCCGTTTTTCTTCTTCAGTGAATGTCTCGATTCTCTTCTGTATATCCTTTTCTGATTCAAATGTATATCTAATGTCTCTACCTTGTATGAACCCATTCTTGGAGTAAATTTGGAATTGCCGGTGCCACTAAAATATATTCCAACCATTTATATCACAAACTTTCCATTTTATATCGTAGTTTTCTTCTATATTTCATATGATTACTTCCTATTAGGAACACTGTAAATACAAGGCTTTTCGGAGCCTACAAACCAGAAAAAATAATATTTGATCTATCACATTACGCAAAAAGCCGTCCGGCATGAAAAACGGGCGGCTTTTTTGCGTGGATAGACGGAAAGGAGGCGCAAAAATAACTACAAAATTTTAGCGTTCAAATTTGTGCAACTTTAACGAAAAGGAGGATCGTAAATGGCCGATGAAAAATTGAATACTGGCCCTGCGGAGAATATTTCCCCGGAGGCCGCCGAGCCTATCACCACACCCGAACAGGCCGCAGCGTCTGAGCCCCAGCAGGAACAGACCGGGCCTGCCATACCTGAGTCCGGCGATGTGGTTGTGTCCTTTGACAAAATCAATGAACTTATGGCGGAAAAGAGGCAGAACGCCCGCGCCGAAGTCGAAAAGTCGGAAACCCCCGAAACGCCAGAGGCGGCAGCCCCCGGAGAAACACCGCAGCCCGCCAATACGGAGGAACCGAAAAAGCCGCGCCGTGGCCGTCCGCCGAAAGCGGAAAAGGCTGCGACTGAAAATCAGAAAGCGGAGAAATCGGCTGGGGCCCGCAAGGGCCGCCCACCCAAGGCGGATAAGACGGCCCCTGACAAGCCCAAGCCGTCCAAACGAGACAAAGTGTCCCGAAGTGACGGAAAGGCCCCGGATACCAAGGAGCCCATTAAGCCCGCACAGGATACGGCACCGAAGGAAACTGTTACTGCGGAACAGACGGCTCCCGAGCCGACCACACCGCCCCGCCCGGTTGAGGAAGGCAAGCTGGTTTATCTGAAACTATCCGAGGTTCATCCGTTTCACACATTCCGTCCGCACCCCTTTAAGGTACGGGACGATGCGAAGATGCAGGAAATCGTTGCTTCTATCCGCGTAAACGGTGTAATGGTTCCCGGTCTTGCCCGCCCGGAAAAAGACGGAAATGGCTATGAAATTGTAGCGGGCCATCGCCGTACACACGGCAGTGAACTGGCGGGGCTGGAGGAAATGCCCTTTATTGTCCGTGAAATGACCGACCACGAAGCGGTGCAGGCCATGAAGGACAGCAACAAGCAGCGTGACGGGATGCTCCCCAGTGAATTGGCCGCGCTGCTGGAACTCGAAGTTGAGGACATCAAGCATCAGGGCGGGCGGCTGAAAGGCGTTGCGGAAGGTGATGTCGGAAAACGCTCGGTTGAGATTGTAGGCGAAGCGCATGAGATGAACTATAAAAAGGTAATGCGCTACTTGCGGCTCAACTCCCTTGTGCCGGAGCTTCTGGATAAGGTAGACGATAAAAAGATGGGCTTCATGCCTGCCGTGGAGCTTTCCTACATCAAACCGAAAAATCAGAGGCTTATTGCTGTTTCCATTGACGGGGAGCAGGCTTCGCCCTCGCTGGCCCAGGCTAAACGGCTCCGGGAGCTGGATAAGGAAGGCAAGCTCAACGGCGATGTCATTGACGGCATCTTATCAGAACAGAAAAAGGAGGATCGAGGCGTGATTATTTCTACTGCGGAACTGGAAAAGTATTTTGGCAAGGAGGTCACTCCCGCCAAAATGAAAGAACAGATTATGTCCCTGCTGGATGACTGGAAAGAAAAACAGCCGCCGGAGCTGGCAAAAGCCCCGAAAAAGCAGGAACTTGACAAGTAACAACTTCGAGACACTTTGTCCCGAGGGCCCCGCCCTCGCGCAGAGGCTCTGGTGGTATATATCCCCCGTCGCCGCCTGTTTTTTAGTACAGCCGGGAGTGGGCCGTCAAGGGTGCAGCGCACCGCCGTTTTCGGCGGCTCGCCCTTGACGGTCTGCCCCGGCTGTGCTATTTCCCCGGCAAGCGGCGGGGGTATATCCTCCAGAGCCGCCCCCTTTCCCAAGACTGGGAAAGGGCGTGGGGTTTGGGTTGAACTTTCTTATTAAAATATCGGAGGTATGAACGATGAAACGACCCCTTGCTTATATCACCGCTGCATGGCTCGGCGGCGATAGTGAAAACGCAGAACTGGCGGCGCAGTATTGTCGCACCGTATATGAGGCAGGCTTTTCTCCTATTTGCCCGCCTTTGTACTTGCCCCTGTTTCTCAATGATGCTGTTCCCGAGGAGCATAAAAGCGGCATCGACATGAGCCGTGACCTGCTCCGCCGTTCTCATGTGCTGGTTGTCTGCGGACACAGTATGACCGAAGCCATGAAAAATGATATTGCCGTGGCCCAGCGGCTGGGAATTACGGCAACAACCCTTGAGGGCATCCTGACCGTCAAGGGACAGGGCCGCCGCTGATGGCAACCCTGTTTGAAGCCTACGTTACCAACGCCGGAAAGTACAGCGAGGGCCAGCTTGTGGGTGAAACACTGAAATTTCCCACAACCGCCCAGGAGGTGGAGGCTCTCTTGAAACGGATCGGCGTGGATGGCGTCCGCTATCAGGAAATTTTTATTACCTCTTTCGATGGGGATGTGCTGGGGCTCTATGACCATTTGAGCGAGTATGAAAATCTGGACGAGCTTAATCATCTGGCCTGCCTGCTTTCCGAGCTTACCTCATCGGAGCTGGAAACACTGGAGGCCGTCCTCGACAGCGGCGATCACTGTTCTTCGGTGCGGGACATCATCAATCTGACACAAAATCTGGACTGTTACGGCTTTTACCCCGGCGTATCCGATGAGGAAACGCTGGGGCGTATTTATGTGGACGATCTGGAAATGTTGGATGTGCCGGATCAGGTAAAACCGTATTTCGATTATGAGGCGTATGGCCGGGATGCCTGCATCCACGAAAACGGCCATTTTGCCCCGGGCGGCTATGTTGTCAAAGAAAGCGATCATTTCGTGGAAGTGTATCACGGCTTGCAGGATATTCCCAAAGAGCATAAGGTGTTCTCTTTCCCGAAGCTCTCTATCCGGGAGCAAATGGCCGCTTATCAGGAAATCATAGACGGTTCTTCTTTGGAGGGCTACCGTCAAATGCAGAAAAAAGACCGTGGGGATCGGTGATGGCACTTCGAGACAAATTGTCCCAAGGAAGGAGGCGGTGTAACTGATTGATGAAGATATTTCCCGGCGCACGATAGCCATATCCGTAAAAACAACCAAGCTGACGGCGCGGGGACTGGCGTATGTGCTGGGCATGGTGGGCCGGAAGATCCGCAAGGCATACCGTGGGCGGCAAGTACCACATGGCAAACAAAGTGTGCGAAAGCTCATGGCCCACGGCACAGCCACAAACAGCATTGAGCTATCCGGGGATGCCAAGTCCTTTGACCGCGTGGCCCGGAAATGGAATGTGGACTATGCGTTCTATAAAACCGGATCGGACAAATACCTGCTGTTTTTCAAGGCTGGACAGGCAGACGCAATGACCGCCTGCTTTTCTGAGTATTCCCGGAAGGTGTTAAGCAAAGCAAAATCGAACCGTGTTCCCATCCGGGAACAACTGAAACAGGCGGCAGATCAGCTTTCCAAAGAAAAGCCGAAACAAAAAGAACGTGCAAAGGAGGTGGCCCATGAGGACAGATAAGATCAGAAAATATCTCATTCCGAACATTCCCTATCTGTTCATCCTGTGGGCGTTCCTCAAGCTGGGAACGGCCTACCGGCTGGCGGCGGGTAACGATTTTGCACATAAGCTCATCGGGCTGGGCCAGACGATTGGCCCGGCCTTTGCTGACTTTGCACCCGGTCTTGCTCCGCTGGATTGGCTTGTCGGTATTGTAGGCGCAGTTGGTTTCCGGCTGCTGATCTATTTCAAAAGCAAGAACGCTAAGAAGTTTCGGAGGGATGCAGAATACGGCAGCGCCCGGTGGGGAACAGAAAAAGACATCAAACCGTTTGTCGATCCGAAGTTTGAAAACAACGTGATTTTGACCGGGACGGAGTTTCTCACGATGAACACCCGCCCGAAAATCCCCGCAAATGCCAGAAACCTGAATTGCTGCATCATCGGCTCGTCCGGCTCCGGCAAAACCCGCTTTTGGCTCACGCCCCAGCTTTTACAGGCTCATTCCTCTTATGTGGTGGTCGATCCCAAAGGCGGTGTGCTGGGGCAGGTCGGGGCTTTCCTGCAAAAACGCGGGTACAAAATCAAGGTGTTCAACAGCATTGATTTTTCAAAATCCATGCACTATAACCCGTTGGCGTATATCCGCAACGAGGCTGATATTCTGAAATTCGTGGATGCCCTGATTTCCAACACCAAGGGCGAAGGCAAGGAAGGTGATCCATTCTGGACAAAATCGGAAACGCTTTTGTACTGCGCCCTGATTGCCTACATCATTTTCGAGGGGCCTGCCGAGGATCGGAACATGAATACCCTTGTGGATATGATTTCCGGCATGGAGGTCAAGGAGGATGACGAGGATTTTATGAACGCGGTGGACTATATGTTTGCCGGGCTCGAAAAGCGCAAGCCGGATTGCTTCGCGGTCAAACAGTATAAAAAGTACAAATTGGCCAGCGGTGTTGTATGCTCTAAAAGACTTCTTAATCAAGCGGTTGGGAAGTCTCTTAGAACACACAACCTAAAACCGAAGAAAGGAGCGCAAGTTATGAGAAAAAATGAGAAAATCACAGCTCTGTACGAACGACTGAGCCGTGATGACTTTGGCAAAGATGATGACCAACAGCGTGAGAGCAATTCCATATCCAATCAAAAGGCAATGTTGGAGGAGTTCGCCGCACGGCAGGGCTTTACAAACATTGTCCATTTCACGGACGATGGCATTAGTGGTACTTGCTTTGTTGAGGTAAGATAACGATACCTTTTTTGCAGAGGGTGTTATCTTACCTCTTTTTGATGTATGTTAGATAGCATAACTCTTTACGTCGGCTCCTATCTGTCTGAAATAGGAGATACTTTCGGTAGGCTTGTCACCTGTATCAACTCTGCCGACAAAGCTATAAAAGATTTCGATTTTGCGGGTGTTCGTTTCCTTATCCAGTTCGTGAATAAGAATACGGTCAATAAATTCATGGACGTTTTCGTAGGTCAGTTCTTCAATCGCTGTGTATCTGCGTACCAGTGCGACAAACCTTTTTACGTCCGCGCTGCGCTCGGTGGCGTTGTCGATTTCCTGTGACAGCTCCGCAATCCTCCGGGTCAGCGTCTTTTTTTCTTCATCATAGCCGGAAGTCAGAAAAGCAAACTGTTCATCAGAAAGTTTCCCTAAAGCGTTGTCCTCGTAGAGCTTGCGGAATAAGATGTTCAGCTCGCTAATGCGGCTCTGCGCCTTGTCAAGCTCTTTCCGCTGCTGTGTCAGCGTCTTTTGTACTGCCTTTGCGCTGCACTCGTTGGCGGTTTCGATAAACTCCTGTTCATGCTCTTTCACATAAGACGTTACTCGCTGCAAGTCTGCAAGGACAAGTTCTTTCAATACGCTTTTGCGGATATAATGCGTAGTGCAGAGCATATCATTTCTTGCCCGGTTGCGGTAGTTGCCGCAAGTGTAGGCGTGTTTCCGTTCAAGCGTCCCGGCTCCGCGTACTGCATACATTTTGTAGCCGCAGTCCCCACAAAAGAGCAGCCCGGAAAACAGGTCAATTTCATCAACCTTTGTAGGGCGGTGTTTGGTAGCAATCCGTTTCTGTGCAAGGTCAAAGGTTTCTTCATCAATCAAAGGTTCGTGCGTGTTGGGGAAAAAATATTGCTTTTCCTCCGGGTTTTTCTTCGTCTTTTTCGATTTGTAAGATACCTTATAGCTTTTGCCTGTAATAGTATGCCCCAAATATTCCTTACGGGTAAGAATGTCATACAGCGTCTTATCCGGCCAGTTGTACCATGCGTTGAGCTGTGGGCGGGGGTGGCGTTTGCTCCCTGTCCTGCGGTAGCGCAGTTCCCCGACGGTCAGTATTTCATTGTCCCGCAGCCAGTTCTGGATTTCACACATACGGTCGCCCCGTACATACATTGCAAAAATCTGTTTTACGACGTGCGCCGTTTCCGGGTCGGGTATCAGATGATTGCGGTTATCCGGGTCGATAAGGTAGCCGTAAGGAGCTTCGCCGTTGACGCGCTCGCCTTTCTGCGCCTTTGCCTGTTTGACAGCCCGGATTTTCTTTGAGGTGTCGCGGGCGTAAAACTCGTTGAACCAGTTCCGCAGAGGGGTAAACTCGTTATCTTCCCTTGCTGTGTCTACACCGTCGTTAATGGCAATGTAGCGCACTTCGTATTCGGGGAAAACAATCTCTATCAGCTCCCCGGTTTTCAGATAATTACGTCCCAGACGGGAAAGGTCTTTTGTTATGACGGTCGCCACGTTCCCGGCTTCAACCTCATGCAGCATGGCTTGAAGCCCCTCACGCTCGAAACTCACGCCGGAAAATCCGTCGTCTACAAAAAAGCGCGTATTGAAAAAGTGGTGTTCGTCAGCATACTTTTGTAAAATCAGTTTTTGGTTCTGTATGCTCTCGCTTTCCCCGGCTTGCATATCTTCCTGGCTCAATCTGCAATATAAAGCGGTAATCTTGTCTGTCTGTAACATTTTGTCCTCCTTTCCGACGACAGACAAGCATGGTATTTGTACTGTCTATATTATACCACATACCGCTGCCTGTGTCATGTATAAAATGTGAAGAAACGCCCTATTTTCGGGCGTTTGCGGGGTTCAGCTCCATGTCTTTGCGAATGAGTTTTTTTATCTTTTTATCCAGTGTGTCCGTTGCGCGTTCACTTGCGGACGAACATACAAGGTAAGTAACTTTTCCGATTTTATGCTCCGTTGTGGTAACGGGCGTTTGGTTTTGCGTCAAAGAAAATCCCCCTTTCTTTCGCAAACATATAATACAGTCTATGAATAGCAGCAAGTCCACTATTCAATAAAACAAAGGCTTTAATCGGACGGTTATTAGCATAACCTCATGGGAATTTCACCCCGGCATGGTTCTCATGCCGCCCTACCCATTGCCTGCGACGCTTCTAACGCT
>OISE01000569.1_pt1 | contig 7407 bp, 4 predicted proteins | sample 1586401 | NCBI WGS metagenome assembly OISE01 (sample SAMN02675048, study PRJEB24791) | human gut metagenome, SKBSTL034 | isolation source: stool | host: Homo sapiens | place: USA
CCGCTGCACAAAAAGCTGTGCAGCGGCCCGGTCTTGCTGTTTTGTTTTTACTGCCGGCCAAGCTGCCAGAAGGCTACGGCGCTGGCGGCGGCGACGTTCAGCGAATCGACGCCGTGGGACATGGGGATCTTCACGGTATAGTCGCAGGACGCGATGGTGCTGGCGGCCAGACCGTCGCCCTCGGTACCCAGCACGATGGCAAGCTTCGGCTCTCTGGCCAGCTGCTCGTCGTCGATGCTCACCGAGCGGTCGCTGAGGGCCATCGCCGCCGTCTTAAAGCCAAGGGCGTGGAGGACGTCCATCCCCTTCTCCGGCCAGTCTGCCGGGCTGTCGCCCAGCTGCCCCCAAGGCACCTGAAACACCGTGCCCATGCTGACCCGGACAGCGCGGCGGCAGAGCGGGTCGCAGCAGGAGGGATTGATGAGGACGGCGTCCATGTTCAGCGCCGCCGCCGAGCGGAAGATCGCCCCCACATTGGTGGAGTCCACGATGCCCTCCAGCACCGCCACCCGGCGGGCGTCCCGGCACAGCTCTTCCACCGGGCGGGGCGCGGGACGGCGGAATGCGCAGAGCACGCCCCGGGTCAGTTCAAAGCCGGTCAGCGCCGCCAGCAGCTCCCGATCGGCGGTGTACACCGGCGCATCGCCGCAGCGGCTCAGGATGCCCGCCGCCGGGCCGGTGATCTGTCGGCGCTCCATCAGCAGGGACACCGGCTCATAGCCTGCGTCCAGCGCCCGGTCGATGACCTTCGGGCTTTCGGCGATGAAGATGCCTTTCTCCGGTTCGAGGCGATTGCGCAGCTGGTTCTGGGTCAGCCGGGCATAGGGGTCCAGCTCCGGCGCGTGGAAATCCGTGATCTCGATGATGTTGGGCATACAGACAGCCCCTCCTTCTCCTGCAAATGCTGTTTTCTGTGTATTATAGCCGGTTGCCACGCAGCTCCGCAGGAGCAAGCGGCGAGGCGCTGCGCATAAAACTATAATATCGCGTTAGCGATATTATACCACAGTCTGCGCCGCATTGCAAAGCATCGTGCCTCCTGCGATACCCGCCCGGAATCGTCATTATTGATAAAAAATATCCCACAGTTTTTGACAAAACGCCAATTTTGCGTTATAGTATGGCATGGAGTTATTCTGGATATAAGGAGGAAGCTTTTATGCCGTCTTTCAAACCTCACGGACAGATGTCCGAAGCCTTCATCACCGCCCTTTTTCTCTCCGTCTCGGGCGGTCTGCAGGACGTCTATACTTATCTCTTCCGCGGCAAGGTCTTTGCCAACGCCCAGACCGGCAACATCGTGCTGATGTCGGTCCATGCCTTTGCAGGCGAGTGGGGCGAGGCCCTGCGGTATCTGGTCCCCCTGTGCGCCTTTGCGCTGGGCATCTTCGCTGCCGAGTTCATCCGCCTCAAGCTGAGGGAGATGCAGTGGCTCCACTGGCGTCAGCTGGTGGTGCTGTTCGAGATCCTGCTGCTCTTCGTCGTGGGCTTCCTGCCGCAGGAGCTGAACCTGCTGGCCAATTCCATCGTCTCCTTCTCCTGCGCGATGCAGGTGCAGGCCTTCCGCAAGGTGAACGGCTATGCCTTCGCCAGCACCATGTGCATCGGCAACCTGCGCAGCGGCATGGACTCTCTCTGTGCGTGGCTGGTGGGCGGCAACGCCAAGGCCTTCGGCAAGGCGGTGCACTACTTCGCCATCATCTTCCTGTTCGCGCTGGGCGCAGGCATCGGCAGCGTGGCCCTGCTCCCCATGGCAGGCCGGGCCATCTGGCTGTCCTGCCTGCTGCTGGGCGTGAGCTTCTGCCTCATGTTCTTCAAGGAGGACATCGAGGAGCTGGAGCAGCTGGAACAGATGGAAGCCCACAAAAAATAATTGCGCCGGGGCCCCTCGTATGCTATACTATAAAGTGTTTGTGTGACTCTCCGGCCTGCCGCACCACCGGGGTGCCGGAGTTGAAGTTGTAAGAACAGGAAGAGGAGCATTCCATGAAAATAGGCTTTGACAACGCGAAATATCTTCAGATGCAGTCCCAGCACATCCGGGAGCGCATCGCACAGTTCGACAACAAGCTCTACCTCGAGTTTGGCGGCAAGCTGTTCGACGACTACCACGCCTCCCGCGTGCTGCCGGGCTTTGAGCCGGACTCCAAGCTGCAGATGCTGCTGCAGCTCAAGGAGCAGGCCGAGATCGTCATCGTCATCAGCGCACAGGACATCATCAGCAGCAAGGTGCGCGGCGACTACGGCATCACCTACGACCTCGACGTCCTCCGCCTCATCGACGCTTTTCAGGGCATGGGCCTGTTCGTAGGCAGCGTCTGCGTGACCATGTACACCGCCGCCCCCGAAGTCGAAGCCTTTGAGCACAAGCTGAACAGCGTGGGCGTGCGCACCTTCCGCCACTACAAGATCCCGGGCTACCCCAACGATGTGGCCCGCATCGTCAGCGACGAGGGCTACGGCAAGAACGACTACATCGAGACTCAGCGTCCCCTCGTCGTCATCACGGCCCCCGGCCCCGGCAGCGGCAAGATGGCGACGTGCCTCTCCCAGCTCTACCACGAGCACAAACACGGCGTGAGCGCGGGCTACGCCAAGTTTGAGACCTTCCCCATCTGGAACCTGCCCCTCAAGCACCCGGTCAACCTCGCCTATGAGGCCGCTACCGCCGACCTGAACGACGTGAACATGATCGACCCCTTCCATCTGGAGGCCTACGGCGTCACCACCGTCAACTACAACCGCGACATCGAGATCTTCCCGGTGGTCAATGCGATGTTCGAGCTGATCGCAGGCAAAAGCCCCTACAAGTCCCCCACCGACATGGGCGTGAACATGGCAGGCAACTGCATCGTGGACGACGAGGTCTGCCGCGAGGCATCCCGCAACGAGATCATCCGCCGCTACTTCAAGGCCCTCTGCGACCAGAAGACCGGCAAGAACGTGGACGGCGAGCTGTTCAAGCTGGAGCTGCTGCTGAATCAGGCCGGTCTGGCCGTCGGCGAGCGCCCGGTGGAGAAGCAGGCCCATGCCGTGGCCGAGCGCACCGACGGCGCGCCCGCCGCCGCCATCGAGCTGCCGGACGGCACCGTCGTCACCGGCAAGACCGGCCCCTTGCTGGGTGCGGCTGCATCTGCCCTGATGAACGCCCTCAAGGTGCTGGCCGGCATCCCGCAGGAGACCGACCTTGTGAGTGCGGCTTCCATTGAGCCCATCCAGACCCTCAAGACCAACTATCTGGGCGGCAAGAATCCCCGCCTGCACACCGATGAGATCCTCATCGCGCTGTCCAGCTCTGCCGCCGAGAATGAGACTGCCGCCATCGCGCTGCGGCAGCTCTCCAAGCTCAAGGGCTGCGATATGCACTCCACCGTCATCCTGTCCAGCGTAGACACCGACACCCTCAAGCGTCTGGGGATGTACCTCACCTGCGAGCCTGCCTATGAGCAGGAGGACCGCAAGTACCACAAGCTGTAAGCGCCTCTGCGCATGACAAAAGCCGCTCTGTACCGTTTTTCGCAGTACAGAGCGGCTCTTTCTTTTGCTCGGGACACTTTTCAGACGTGGGAGAGGCTGGGCGCACCGCCCGCGATCTCCTCAGCCGTCAGGGGCTTCGGCGCAGCGGGGGCGTTCAGACGCTCCTTTGCCACCGCCAGCATCAGCTTGATGCGGTTCTCCTGATTGACCTTGGTGGCGCTGGGGTCGTAGTCGATGGGGGTGATGTTGGCGCTGGGGTACAGGGCGCGGATCTTATTCACCATGCCCTTGCCCACGATGTGGTTCGGCAGGCAGCCGAAGGGCTGGGCGCAGACGATATTGCCGTAGCCGCCCTGCACCAGCTCGATCATCTCGGCGGTCAGCAGCCAGCCCTCGCCCATCTTCGCGCCCAGAGAGATGACCCCCTCGGGCTTTTCCACCAGCTCCTTGAAGGGGCCGGGGGCGTAGAATCCGGCCTCCGATTCCGCTTTGAGCATGGAGCGCTCCACGCTGTCCAGCCAGTTGAGCAGCTGGTCGGTGCCCATCTTCATGGCCAGCTTGCCGCCGTAGAGGACGTGATCCTCGCCCATGTTGAAGATGCAGTACTGCACAAAGCCCATCAGGCCCGGGAAGTTGACCTCGCAGTCCTGACTTTCGAGGAACTTCTGCAGATCGTTGTTGCCCAGCGGGCTGTACTTGACGTAGATCTCGCCCACGACGCCCACCTTGACCTTCGGCACGCGGGTGACGGGGATGGAGGCGAAGTCCTTGGCGATGAGGGGGAAGGTGTGCTTCATCTCGCGGGAGGTGAAGCCCTTGCCCGCCAGCAGCACCCGGCCCAGACGCTCCACCCAGAGGTCTACCATCCTGTCGGCAGCGCCCTTCTCGTTCTCGTAGGGGGCCACCTGATTGCGGAGGGCGCAGAGCATATCGCCGTAGAAGACGCTGGCGATGGCACGGCGGGCCAGCGGCAGGGTCATCTGGAAGCCGCTGTCCTTCTCGAGGCCCGAGAAGTTGAGGCTGGCCACCGGGATATTGGGGTAGCCTGCCTTGACCAGCGCCTTGCGGAGCAGATGGATGTAGTTGGAGGCACGGCAGCCGCCGCCCGTCTGGGTGATGAGCAGGGCCGTATGCTCGAGGTCATATTTGCCGCTGTTCAGCGCATCGAGGAACTGGCCGATGACCAGCAGCGCCGGATAGCAGGTGTCGTTGTGGACGTATTTCAGGCCCAGCTGCGCCACAGCGCTGCCGCAGTTGCCCAGTATCTCGCACTTGTAGCCGTCGTAGCGCAGGGCGTATCCCAGCAGACGGAACTGGGTGATGGCCATGTTGGGGATGAGGATGGTGTGGGTCTTCTTCATCTCCGGGGTGAATTTAGGGTAATTGTATTCCATAGGTTCCTCCTATGAGGTTACTTCTTATCTTCGTCCCGCTCGTCCAGCGCGGCGAACAGGCTGCGCAGGCGGATATTGACCGCGCCCAGATTGGTGATCTCATCGATCTTGAGCTGGGTGTAGAGCTTGCCGCCCTCCTGTAAGATCTCGCGGGTCTCATCGGTGGTGATGGCGTCCACGCCGCAGCCGAAGGACACCAGCTGCACAAGGTCCATATCCTTCTGGGTGGTGCAGTACTTGGCGGCAGCATAGAGGCGGCTGTGGTAGGTCCACTGGTTCAGCACGCTGGTGGGGAACTTCTCCACCCGGTTGGAGATGCTGTCCTCGGTGACGACCGCCGCGCCGTGGCGGGTGATGAGGTGGTCGATGCCGTGGTTGACCTCCGGGTCCACATGGTAGGGACGCCCGGCCAGCACGATGATGCGCCTGCCCTGACGGCGGGCTTCGTCGATGATCTCGCTGCCCTTGACCCGGATCTGTGCCATATGGGCCTCGTACTCGGCGTAGGCGGCGTTGGCAGCCTCCTGTACCTCCTTCTCGGAGATGCCGCCGAAATACTTGGGCAGGATCTCCTTCGCCATCTTATGGACGAAGTCCTTCGGACGGTGGATGCCGACGTAGTCGTAGATGAACTTCTGGCCCTCCAGCTCGGGGCAGTTCCCGGCCAGCACCTCGGGGTAGTAGGCCACGACGGGGCAGTTGTAGTGGTTGTCGCCCAGCCCCTCGTCGATGTTGTAGGTCAGGCAGGGGTAGAAGATGGCATCCAGATGCATCTGGGTCAGGGCCTTGATGTGGCCGTGGCTGAGCTTGGCCGGGAAACAGGCGGTGTCACTGGGGATGGTGGCCTGACCGGCCAGATACAGCCCGCGGCTGGACACCGGGCTGGTGTGCACGGCAAAGCCAAGCTTTGTCCAGAAAGCCCACCAGAAGGGCAGCAGCTCGTACATATTCAGGCAGAGCGGGATGCCGATGGAGCCGCGCTTACCGGGCACAGGCTTATAGCCTGCCAGAAGCTGCTGCTTGTAGGCGTAGAGGTTGAGGCTGTTGTCCTCGCTCTTGCCGGTGACGGGCTTATCGCAGCGGTTGCCGGAGATGAACTTGCGGCCGTCGGCGAAGGTGTTGACGGTGAGCTGGCAGTGGTTGCCGCAGCCGCCGCACTTGACGCTGACCACCTTCTGGTCGAAGCGTTCCAGCTCCTCCTCGCTCATCATGGCAGAGGCGGTCTGGCCGTTCTTGCGGCACTGGCGCAGGCCGAAGAGGGCCGCGCCGTAAGCGCCCATCAGGCCGGCGATGTCGGGGCGGATGACCTCGACGCCCATCTCCTTCTCGAAGGCGCGGAGGACGGCTTCGTTGTAGAAGGTGCCGCCCTGCACGACGATCTTCCGGCCCAGCTCCTCAGGGCTGGAGGCGCGGATGACCTTATACAGCGCATTCTTGACGACGCTGATGGACAGGCCCGCCGAGATGTTCTCGATGGATGCGCCATCCTTCTGGGCCTGCTTGACCGAGCTGTTCATGAACACGGTGCAGCGGCTGCCGAGATCCACAGGACGGTCGGCAAAGAGGCCGAGAGCCGCAAACTCCTTGACGTCGTAGCCCAGCGCCTGTGCAAAGGTCTGCAAAAAGCTGCCGCAGCCGGAGGAGCACGCCTCGTTCAGGAAGATGTTGCTGATGGCACCGTCCTCGATCTTGAAGCACTTCATGTCCTGACCGCCGATGTCGATGATGAAATCCACGTCCGGCATGAAGTATTTCGCCGCCGTGAAGTGGGCCACCGTCTCCACGAGGCCGAAGTCACAGCGGAATGCGTTTTTCACCAGCTCTTCGCCGTAGCCGGTGGTGGTCACGCTGGCCACCTTGAGGCCGGGGTGCTCTTTATAGAGCTTCAGCAGCTGCTCCCGGATGAGGGGCAGCGGGTTGCCGAGGTTGGGCTGATAGTTGGTGTAGAGGATCTGGCTCTTCTCGTCCACCACCACCAGCTTGACGGTGGTGGAGCCGGAGTCGATGCCGATATGCACCGGGCCGCACTGGGCACTGAAGGGCACGCGGGGCACGCTGTGGGACATGTGGCGGGCGTGGAAGGCCTCGTATTCCTCCTTGCTGGCGAACAGCGGCGGTTCACTGGCATAGGTGGCAGTGGCAGCATACTGGTCCAGCGCATCCGCCACCTCGGACAGAACAAAAGACTTGTCGGCATAGAGGGCAGCGCCCAGTGCCACATACAGCAGGCTGTTCTCCGGGCAGATGCCGGTCACGTTCAGCGCTTCGTCAAAGCTTTTGCGCAGCACGCTGCTGAAGGTGAGCGGGCCGCCCAGATACAGGATATTGCCCTTGATGGGACGGCCCTGTGCAAGGCCTGCAATGGTCTGGTTGACCACAGCCTTATAAATGCTGGCAGCAATGTCCTCGGTGCGGGCGCCCTGATTGATCAGCGGCTGCACGTCACTTTTGGCGAACACGCCGCAGCGGGAGGCGATGGTGTAGGTGCGCTGGGCATTCTCTGCCGCTTTGTTCATCTCGTCGGCACCCATCTTCA
>OISE01000575.1_pt1 | contig 7339 bp, 9 predicted proteins | sample 1586401 | NCBI WGS metagenome assembly OISE01 (sample SAMN02675048, study PRJEB24791) | human gut metagenome, SKBSTL034 | isolation source: stool | host: Homo sapiens | place: USA
TTATTCACCAGTACGCTGCCGGAAGACCAAACAGTGCTGACTGTCAGGAGCTCGCCGCATTTGGCAGGCAGATTCTTCAAAAGGCAATTTCCGGCAATCTCTCTGTCCCGGAAATTCCCGGTAACCGCCCCTCGAAACATTCTGAAACCGGCATGGTTCCAAACGTAAAGCACTCCTGCACTTCCTGCGGTCTGTGTGCACAAAAATGTCCTGCCGGTGCAATTCCTCCGGACAACTGCAAAACCACGGACAAAACCAAGTGCATCTCCTGCATGCGCTGTGTATCCCTCTGTCCAGTACACGCAAGAGAAGTAAATCCTGTTATGACTGCAGTTGCCGCAAAAATATTGAAAAAATCCTGTACGCAGGAAAAAGCAAACGAGCTGTTTTTGTAAAAAAATAGCGCCGGACTCAAGTGTCACCGACAGTTTTTTACATAAAACACATCAAAAAGCAGAACAAAATGTTGAAAGTGAAATGCTCCTTCCTAAATGACAAGTTTTTCTTCTTTCACCTGTCTGTTCAGAAGGGAGCATTTCACTTCACTTTCGTTCTGCTATTTTTCTTTTACAGTTTTGGAAAGCAGATTGTGCACGAAGTTCCCTCTTTTCAATGGAATATATGATTTGACGATTTTTGGAAAGAACAGATACAGCTTTATAATATCATAAGGTGTCAAAAAAGCAACCATTGCAACAAAAACGCTCCGCTGCATTTTGCACAGCGGAGCGTTTTTGTTGTTGGAAAAAGCCTTACAGCATCTTGGAAAGGAATGCCTTCAGGCGGGGATGCTTGGGGTTGGTGAACAGCTCCTGCGGTGGCTCATCCTCCTGAATGCGGCCCTCGTCGATGAAGATGACGCGGTTGGAGACTTCGCGGGCGAAGCCCATCTCGTGGGTGACCACCAGCATGGTGATGCCGGTATGGGCCAGCTCTTTCATCAGCTCGAGGACCTCGCCGACCATCTCGGGGTCAAGGGCGCTGGTCGGCTCGTCGAAGAGGATGACGTCCGGGTCCATCGCCAGCGCACGGGCGATGGCGATGCGCTGCTGCTGGCCGCCGGACAGGCTCTTGGGGTAGACGTTGGCCTTGTCGGCCAGACCCACGCGGGCCAGAAGCTCGTCGGCGCGGGCAGAGATGGCCTCTTTGTCCTTGAGCTTGAGGAGGCTGGGGGCCAGCTCGAGGTTCTTCTTGACGGTCAGGTGGGGGAAGAGGTTGAAGTGCTGGAACACCATGCCCATCTTCTGGCGGACGGCGTCGATGTGGTCATCGTCCACCTCCACGCCCTCAAACTTGATGCTGCCGCCGGTGGGGATCTCCAGCCGGTTCAGGCAGCGCAGGAAGGTGGACTTGCCGCAGCCCGAGGGGCCGATGAGGCAGACCACGTCGCCGCGGTAGATGTCGATGTCGATGCCCTTCAGCACGTCGAGGGTGGGGGTGGGCTGCTTTGCGCCCTTCCGCTTTTCGCCGCCGTAGGTCTTGGTCAGACCGCGGACTTCAAGGATCTTATCGGTCACTTTGTGCCAGCCTCCTCTCAAACTTTGCGAGCAGCCATGTGAACAGCATCACCAGCACCAGATAGATAAGGGCGACGCCGCACAGGGGGAACATGGCCTCGTAGGTGCGGTTCATGATGCCCTGTGCCGCATACAGCAGCTCCTTGCCGCCGATGACGGTGATGAGGGACGTATCCTTCAGCAGCATGATGAACTCGTTGCCGAGGGCGGGAAGCACGGCGCGGATGGCCTGCGGGATGATGATGACCACCATCGTGGTTATGTAGTTGAGGCCGAGGCTGCGGCCGGCCTCCATCTGGCCGGGGTCAACGGCCATCAGGCCGCCGCGGATGATCTCGGAGACATAGGCACCCGAGTTGATGCCCAGCGCCAAAGCGCCGACCATCGTGAAGTTGCGGCTGTTGGCAAAGATGACCATGCTCATGATGAGCAGCTGCACCATCATAGGCGTGCCGCGGATGATAGTGGTGTACACCTGACACACCGCGTTGAAGAAGCCCAGCACCGGGTTCATGCGGCCGGTGCGCTGCTGGTCGTGGGCCACACGCACCAGCGCCACCACGCTGCCCAGCGCGACGCCCATCGCCAGCGCGATGGCTGTGACCAGCAGGGTGGTGCCCACGCCGTTGATGTACTGGAGCCAGCGGTCCTTCAGGATGAATGCCTGATAAAACTTAAAGAAAATGTTCTGCCCGAAGCTGAGCGGCGTCCCGCTGTTGAGAAGCTCTTTCAGCAGCTCGTATTGTGCGGCCATTCGCATCCTCACCTTTCTTTTTGTAAAAATTTTGTAACCGGTGGATTTCAAAAAAGGGGAGGAGCCTTTTCAGGCCGCCTCCCCCTGACGCGGAAAGAAACGCGCTGATTATTCAGCGGTGATGTACTTGTCCACGATGGACTGCAGGGTGCCGTCTGCCTTCAGCTCTTCCAGAGCAGCGTTGACAGCGTCTTCCAGAGCGGTGTTGCCCTTGGCCATGCCGATGGCGTAGTCCTCCTCGGCGTAGCTGGTGTCCAGAAGGACCAGACCGGGGTTGGCAGCGACGAACTCCTTGGCGGGGGCATTGTCGATGACGACAGCGTCCACCTGACCGTTGTTCAGAGCCTGCACAGCGGTCAGACCATCGTCGTAAGCCACGACTGCATCGTCGCCGAAGTCATCGGAGCAGTAGATGTAGCCAGTGGTGCCGCGCTGGGTGCCGATCATCTTGCCGGCCAGATCGTCGGGAGAAGCGATGTCAGAACCCTCGGGCACGATGATGGACTGGATGCCGGTAGCGTAGCTGTCGGAGAAATCCATGACGTTCTTGCGCTCGTCGGTGACGGTGACGCCAGCCATGGCGATGTCGGCCTTGCCCTGCTGGACGCTCAGAAGAGCAGCGTCAAAGTCCATGTCGTCGATCTGCAGCTCGAGGCCCAGCTTGTCGGCGATGGCCTGAGCGGTATCGATATCAATGCCCTCAAATGCGCCTGCATCGGTGGTCATCTCGTACGGAGGGAAGGCGGCGTTGGTGGCCATGGTCAGCTTGCCAGCCTCAACGGTGGTCAGCTCAGCAGCGGCAGTGCTGGTGGAAGCAGCCTCGGAAGAAGCAGCCACAGAGCTTGCAGCGGAAGAAGCGGTGGAGGCAGAGCCGCCGCAGGCGGTCAGAGCCAGAGCAGCAATGGTCAGGCCGGAAGCAGCGAGAAAGCTGCGGCGAGAAATCTTTTTCATATTCAAACACTCCTCTTTATGTGCATATCATTTGCAGTTCTCTGCTGCGATGCGATTCATCGAAAAATCAGAGAGCGTGTTTAGTATAGGTTGTACAATTTGAAAAGTCAAGTGTTGTGCAAAAATTCCATCAAATTGAAACCGAATTGCAAACAATTATGCAGAATAAAGCCGAAGAACGATGTATATATGCAGAAAGCAAGCCGCCCGGGAGAAAGAGCCATCACACGCTCCGCGCCAGCTCCTCCCTGCTCCGCTTGGGCACACAGTAGTTGCGGTCCTCGTCCAGATAATATTTGATGCCCGTCTCTTCGGTCATGGGCACGACCTTGGCGGTGTGGGAGGGGTAGCCAAGCGCCACCATGAAGGCCAGCTTGTCCGGCTCGGCGATGCCCAACAGCTCGCTCAGGGCAGGCTTGTTGATGGCACCCATGATGCAGCTGCCCACGCCCTTGTCCCACGCGGCAAGGGTGATGTTGGCCAGCGCGATGCCGGTGTCGGTGTTGAGGTCGCCGGGGATGGCGCTGTCCTGCACGACGGCCAGATACATCACCGGCTGCTCGTCGGCTTTGGGCGTGCCCTGCTCCGGCGGCAGATAACCGGCCCACTTGACCAGCGGGTGGACTTTCGCCACCATTTCAGGGCTTTGCACCACCACCAGCTTCACGGCCTGACGGTTCGCGCCGCAGGACGAAAGGCGCAAAGCCTCGACCATATCCTCCACCACATCCTGCGGCACCGGCTTCTGGGCGAAGCGGCGGTAGGTGCGGCGGGAGGCAAGCGTTTCCATAATAGACATCAGCGGACACTCCTTTACTATATAAGTACAGCCTGATTATAGCATAGGAGCAGGTGCAGTGCAAGGAATTTGGAAGCGGCAGAAAACACGGATAAGACACGTCTGCGGGTGCTTTTTGCTGTTACAGCTTATTTGCTCTTCCATCCATGCCCCTTCGGCATGGGCAGGCCCAGAACCAGCGCGATGCCCACGGCCAGCGCGACGGCGACCTTGAAGGTGGAGATGCCGTTGGCCAGCGAGAGGGCGTTTTCGCCTTGGATGAAGTAGTAGGCCGTGTAGTAGATGCCTGCGCCGGGCACGAGGGGGAAGATGCCGGTGAGCAGAAAGACCGTTACCGGCGTTTTGAGCAGGATGGCGAAGAGCCGGGACACCAGCGTCAGCGGGATGACCGCGATGAGGGAAGCCGCCGCGGCATCGGCTCCGTACAAAACCGCCAGCTCATAGACGAACCAGCCCGCTGCGCCCACCAGTGCGCAGCAGGGGAGGGTGCGCCGGGGGCAGGCGAAAAGGATGGCGAAGCTCAGCGTCCCCGCCCCGGCCAGAAAGAACTGAGCCACGAGCTGGCCGATCTGGGCATTTGTCAGCGTCATCATACCACCGTCACCCCCGTCAGGATCGAAGTAAGGCTCAGCACGAGACCGGTGCCGATGGCGATGCTGGCTGCAATCAGCAGGGCGTCGATCATCCGGATGGTCCCCGAGAGGTAGTCGCCCTGCACGAAGTCCCGGATGCCCATGGTAAAGGCGATGCCGGGGGTCAGGATCATCAGGGTGCCGATGATGGCATGGCTGGACTCGATGCCCAGCAGGGAGCACCCGACGATGCAGACCAGCGTGATAAGGGCCGCCGCCGAGATCTTGCGAAAGCCGCTGGATAACCCCTTTTTTTCGCAGAGCAGCAGATAGCCGCTGACGAGGAAGCCGGCCACAGCCGCCGCCAGCGCCGAGCGCACCGTGCCGCCGAAGATGAGGGCGAAGCAGGCTGCGCCGCTCATCCCGGCCAGAAGCTGGGTCCGGCCCTTGGGAAAGGGGATGCGCCGGGCCTCGGCCAGATGGCACTCGGCCTCGTCCAGCGTGACGCCCCCGGCGGCGATCTGACGGGAAAGGGCGTTCACCGCCACCACCCGGCCCAAGTGGGTCGTCCGCACCGGTACGTTCCGCACCTCGGCGATCTCCGCCGTGCCTGCGCTGGCGAAGATACCGTTGGTCAGCACATAGACGTGGAACTCCCGCAGATGGAAGCTGCGGGCCATGATCTCCATCGTCTGCTCCACCCGAAAGACCTCCGCTCCGTTTTCCAGCAGCGTCTCGCCTGCCGCCATGATGAAATCCATGATGCGGCGGCGCTGCTCGTCGGTGGGGTATAACTCTTTGCTGTCCATTCCGGCCCTCCTTGTCCTGCCTGTCAGAGGCGGACCTGTTCTCTCCTGCTATACTTTATCACAATTCCCGGAGCTTGCAAAGGCGTCTTTTCACATTTTCGCACAACTTCCGTCCTTGCCGTCGGGGGCACAGTGTGTTACACTGATACTGACTATGGAAATGTCGAAAATGACAGGAGGAAAATGACTGTGAAGCAGAGTCTGAGTTTCGCGCGCCGTCTGGCGGCGCTGGTGCTGGCAGCGGTGATGCTGTGTGTGGCTGTCCCGGCGGCGTTTGCCGAGGATGCCGCGCCCGGGGCCACCACCATCGGCGGCGCAAACACCACCCTCGTCCCGGGGGAAGAAGAAAATTGTCTGAGCTGGCTCTTCGGCTCCAAAGATAAGATCACCATGCCCTATCTGAACATCAAGGGCAAGGGCCTGCGCAGGAACGTGACCCTCGACCTCGTGGACTGCCTCGTGGGCATCACCTACACCGAGCTTGGCTCCATCGGCAGCTATGTCAGCGCCAGCGCGGCGCAGGAGGCGTGGAAAGCGCAGGCCGTGGCCATCCACTCCTACCTCGAGTACCACAAGCAGTACGGCTCTTCGGCCAACGCCCTTATCTACACCCCGGTGGAGGACATCCCCGCCTCGGCCCGCTCGGCCATTCGTAAGGCGGTGGAGTCGGTGAAGGATGAGGTGCTGACCTACAACGGCAGCGTCATCGATGCCGTCTGGTCGGCCAGCGCGGGCTATAACACCCAGACCGGCGTTTACGGCACCTGTTCCAGCCTCGATGCGTGGGGTTCGGATGTGCCCTATCTCAAGAGCGTCGAAAGCCCCTACGAGCGCCAGTACCACGAAAAGCTCCGCCGCGTCATCGGCAAGGACTACGACTACACCGAGTACAAGGACAGCCGCACCGGTGAGCCTTACCAGAGCGCCGATACCACCCACAAAGACCTCGGTGGATTCGTCCAGTACAATACGCTGGTGTCCAACGGCCGCAGCTACCGCTACATCAACCAGTTCGTGTCCTCCCGCTACTGCTTCGATTTCAGCGCAGATGCTGCGGGCGTGCCCTGCATGAACTACTATGGCTTCGGCCACGGCGTGGGCATGAGCCAGTGCGGCGCGGTGGGCTATGCCGCCGAGGAGGGGATGGGCTACCGCGACATCCTCAAGCACTACTACTCCGGCGTTTCCATCCGGACGGTGGGCAGCGGCAGCTCTTCCGGCGGCGGACTGTTCAGCTGGCTGCGCCGCCTGCTCGGGATGTAAAAAACGAAAGGAATTGCGCAAAATACTTCTCAAATGAGGCGCGATTTGGTATACTGTACACGTTTGTACCCGAGAAACGGCTCTTTTGCGCTTCACGTCCCGAGATCGCTGGGACGATACGATAAATGATATTAGGTGGAGAGAACGGAATGCAGTTGGAGAAGGAAAAGAAAGAAAAGCAGGAGCGGGAGCGCTGCCGTGCACTGGCGCAGCGCATCGCGGAGGAGGCGGCTGCCGCCTCGGTGGCCCTGCTGGGAGAGCAGAGCCTTCTGCTGACCAAGGCGCTGCGCCGGGCAGGCGTAGCGGCAGAGGCGTGGGCGGAAGGCTCGGAGGCAGAGCTTCTGGTCGTGGTGGACCCGGCCTATGAGACGCTGCCGGAGAAGCTGCCCGCCCGGGTGCTGCTGGTGAGCAGTGAGAGCACTGTCATGGCGGGCTGGGCCGAGCAGCTGGCGCAGAGAGGATATTTCCGCGACTTCGGCTGGCGCAGCAAGGGCCGCGCCCAGCAGTCCGCCCTCTTCTGCGCCTCCCAGCCCACCGGATATAAGATGGTGCGGGGCTATGAGCTGGAAATGGACATCCTGCGCGACCGGATGGTGCGCGCCGAGCGCACCTGCGGCGAGGAAGCCGAGCTGATCGCCCGGCTGCGCAGCGACCTTTCCCTCAGCCGCAGCCAC
>OISE01000583.1_pt1 | contig 7277 bp, 5 predicted proteins | sample 1586401 | NCBI WGS metagenome assembly OISE01 (sample SAMN02675048, study PRJEB24791) | human gut metagenome, SKBSTL034 | isolation source: stool | host: Homo sapiens | place: USA
AACGGACCTTGACTCCTACAACCAGATCTCTTGCCCGTTCAATATACGGAAGTTTTCCAGTCGTAGCATTAGCCCTGTATATCATTACCATAATCTCGGTCAGATCCTTTTTCAACACCTCCACCAGTGTATATTTCACATCACGGGGAATCTTTCCCGTCTTCTCATACACACTCCTTAACAAATCATATGCAGCCTTATACACAGGCAAATTATCATAAACTGCCACTTCTCATTCATTGTATATTAGAGCATCTTTTTCAACTCATTTACAAATAACATACAATCCATCGGAGTACTTTCCGCCAGATTGAACATCCGGATTCGCATGATTAACTCTCCATGCGGAATATTACTCCGTGACAGATTCTGCACACACGCATCTCTCCTCCCTACAACTGAATGCTCCGATGAAAGTTCCTGTTTCCATTCTTCAAACCTCTGTCCGTCTATAGGTTTTAGCGTTCGCAACACAAGACGGTCAGGCATAGTCTCCATATGCTCCAAAGAACCTATATACTTTTGTTCATGCTTACATGGAAATCCCACTGAAACTATCTCACCGCCACCGAGTGACTTTAACCTTCTTTTTATAGCCTTCAAAGGCTTGATCTGCGTACAGACAGCGTAAGCAGACTTTTCATAAGCTTTCCAGAAAAGCCCCTCACGATAAAGAATGATACTTCCGTTATTACCTGCTTCAGCTTCTATAAAATCCTTGCTGGTCATAATTATTTAATTTTAATATCTATAAAAATCGACCGGCTTCGCCGGTACTATCCCTACGGCCTTAAAGCCGTAGGGAAAATAATCCAATGAAACGGATACGGTCGCTACGCTCCCTATTCTTGGGAAGAACGCACCCCAAACCCGCACGCCCGATAGCTGTAGTTCAACGGGCCCACGCTCGACGAGTAGAAGCCCAGGCCGCGACCGCCGTTCTGGCTGCGCGGACCCGCCGACCAACAGTAGCCGTAGCTGCCAACGCCGCTCGCCCCGCCATTGGAACAGCTGCGATACCCCGACGCAGGGAAGAAGATGGTTTTATTTTTTGAGGAGTCAGTGTAAAAATTCCATCCCTTCAAGGAGCTGTCCCAAGTTCCGTTGATTTCAGAAGATGTACTTGTATTGTTTCCGGTTGTTGTGAATCCCGTAAAAGCATTACTGGGGGGAAGTTTGAAGCCCACAGGAGAGGGATCATAAATCGTTTTTATGACATTTTCGTCATTGGCAGTATAAACATTGTTATCGGCACTCCATAGATTTGCATATGTATTATCGCCAGAATATTGACTATGCATCACATCCGGTTTGAGAATATAATTCATGATACAAGTGGCGCCGGTAGAAAAGTTCTCCGTTTTAGGACTTTCCGTGTGAGCATTGCCGTCTTTGTCGTACCAGGTTTTATTGGTATTGGCCAATCCGTTCGAAGGTGGGAACGGATCTTTACGGCCCCACTCATAATAAGGATGATTGCCACCTGTTGTGATTGAAGCCGAAACTTGTTTGATAATCACTTCCTTGCTCGCGTCTCCGGCAGTGAATTTCACCTTGCAACTACGCTCTGCATAAGTTTCGGTACGACCATCGCACCAGCCGAGATTAACGGGCATAAATTTATATTTTTGGCTTTGGTGATTGGTTACCTCGATGGTTTGGCCGATATTTTCATCGGTCACCCAGATATGCCAGGACCAGAGGACGTTGTCGCCGGCATCCTTGATGGCGATGACGGCATTACCCTGCCGGATAGTCAAACCATTCACTTGGAAGGATATGTAATTCTCGGGATTAACGAATAGTTGCATTTGGGAATTATTGTATTGTACATTGGAAATCAAACCCGGCGCGTCCTGCCATAACAATTCGGCCTTGGCAGGAACACAACCGGCATTCTCTTTTATGTAAGGGCTGGTGATTGGATTGCCCGTATGGTTGATGAAAGTTGTCAGAATATCACTTCCTGTTTTATTGGAGGTATATGCAGAAGTGTTGGTCTTACCATTTTTGATGGCATTTCCATATACCAAAGGGAAACAGTAGTATCCCGAACCACTGACAACGTAGCAGTTGGCGGTGTTCTCATTCGTTGAACCGCCATCAGTCTGGTTGGCGAGGTTATGATGATAAATTACACCACCACATGATGGTTTATCCCTTAACTTTTGCGCATGGGGGTCATTACTCCTACCAATCTGTGCACCGACAGTTGCATTGTATGATTGTGGAATCTCTCCACCGGCTCCGGATGCGGTGAAACCGGTCAGCCAAGTGGGTGAGGTATCTGTCCATGGTCCGCCGTACTCCGAAAACTGTGCCTTCCATTGGGCGGGTTGCTTATCCCCTCTGGAGTTATGCTTGTAGCTTGTGACACTGTATTGTTGTGTACCGCCGCTATAGGTGAAGTCCCCTGGCATGTTGACGCTAAGCTCGTATGTCCAGTTTATGGAGCTGCTGGAGATTTTATAAGTGACAGTCTTTCCAATAGGCCAGACTGTGCCTTTGATGTCAGCGGTCAGCGTGTGATCGACGTTGGATTTGTCGGTGAATACGACTTCAATTTGTGCGCCGTCGGGAAGCGTCTGCGGAATCATCATGAAGGTCTGCGCATCGGTAGTAAGGGCTTCGTCCGGGGTTCCCGTAGTGGATTTATCCAATGTCTGCGAGAAATCGGCGGGAGTATCTACATCGCTCCATGTCTGCGTTCCCATGTTGTAGGTCCCCTTGGAATATACATTTTTCAGACTGACGCTCTTTACGGTACCTCCCTGCATGTCATCCCCGCACACGAACTTGACGGCCGTCAGGGCATGGTTGAAAGTAAGAGGCATCACATTATAAAGTATTTTCAGAATACCTCCCGGAGCAGAATAAGTCGGATTTGCAAAAAGAAGGTCTTTCTGCTTGGCGACGTCTGCCGGGACCGTGTAGGTGATTGTCGGGCTTCCTGCCTTCGTCTTGTTCGAAAGGACGATTCCTTCCCCGTGGTAGGGCGCGTAGGCGAAGAATCTTATGCCTCCCGTGAGAGTCGGCCAATGATAGGAGGTGGTCCAGCTCGATGCTTTCGTGACCTCGACATCGTACATGTAATCCGGCCGGTACGAGGTCTCACTCCAGGAACCCGTATAAGCCGATGCCGATATGCCGAACGATTCGTAGAGAGTCTCCGTTTTTACGGGCGTGGCACGGGTAAGGACGGCCGTGTCCGGTCGGCTGTCCGAAGAGGGGGAAGCGATGCTGTCGGTGTAAAGCGTGTGCAGGTAAAGGGGAGTATTGCCATCTCCGCCGTGCAGGGGCTGCACGGAATCCCGTGGGACCGCCTTTTCTGCCGGGCCGCCCGCCGCCCGCGTGCTATGCCACTCCGACCCCTCGGATACCGAAAAGCGGATATAGGGTCCCGTGTACGCGCCCGTCTCAATCTCATCCCGGCACGAGGCGAGCAGGACGACCGAAAGCAATACCGGCAGGCTCAAGTTTCCGAGCCTCCGGCATAAATTCTTGTTCATTTCCATATTCGTGCTATTTATATCATCGTTTCTTGTTTTTCACGTGCACGGGAGGCCCTTGCACGCTTATTTGTGACCGGGAAGGGACAGAGCCGGAAACCGGCTTTCACCCCGGTTTCGGCTCCCCGACGAATCTTCAAGGCAAAGACACCGTGATGCCTATGAAGATATCGGATACCGGTCCAACCCCGCCCGGCCTGTTTCATCCGGCCGCCATGCGGCCGTCCGATTCTTTACATGTCAACATCCTTCGTTTCTTCTACCCACTCTGTTACCTGAACCGTAAACTTGATGGCGTTATTTCCCAGGATGTCATCGCCAGGCTTGAACGGATCGGTCGGGTCAGAAGGATTCGGTTTTTCGGGATCAACCTTGCCGGCACCGCTTGTGAAATCGAGTGTGTAAACGTATTTCTTGCCGGCCTCCCAATTCGTGTTGACAGGCACGGCAGCCCAGTCGTAGTCACCGACAACTTCAGCCGGATAGACACGGGCGCCGGCTTTGGTGGTTATCTGGAGTTTTACGGCCAGGTAAGCACCCTTGTTCGCATTGGGCTTATCCCCGGCAGCATCCCATGCTGTAAGCTGCTGCGGGATCAGCATGGCGCTGCCTCCCGTTCCCATAAGCGATTCGGGCGTTCCGTTCAGCGTTATTTCACCGAAATCAGGCACTGTATAGTTGACCTTATCCATTTCCAAGTTCCAGTTTTCAGTACCGAAATCGAATGTCCCCTTCGATACCGGCTGTCCGATGCGCACGGCCACCACCTTGTAACGGTAAGCATCCTGGTCGTTCTTGGCCTTGATCTCGATCTGGGAAAGTTGATGTTTGAAAGTCAAGGCAACACCGGCTGACTCGTTGACCGACTTTTTACCGGTAGCTTTGCAGGACACAAAGTCCTTCTGGTCGGCGATAGTCGTTTTAGGAGAAAAATCGGCGAGCGTCTTGGTTAAATTGTCGATTGTCAGGGTACCGTCCAGATCACTGCTCGAAGGCGCGTAGGCGAAGAATTTGAGTTCGCTGTCGTCGTTCGGCCAATAATAGGAGTTGGGGGAGGATTTAAAGAAGTTATCCACGTCTTTAGTGAACTGTTCATTAGTAAAGAAATTGGCATTGTTCTTGTCAAGAGCCGTCACGAAAATGTCATTGAGGTTAGCCGTTACCGTTTCTGTGGCGCGGGTTGCCATTGCGCCACGGAAATCGATTGCAGCACCACGGTTGACAGCTGTCTGTTCGTCTTTCGAACAGGATGCCATGGCGAGAGCCGCCACGGCAATGAATAAAAATTGCTTTTTCATAAAAATAAAATATAAAAATTAATAAATGAATGAACTATATACTCTCTCGTCTTTGCTTGAAGGACGAAGGGAAAGACTACATCTCTATATCTATCGGCACGGTCTGCCAGTCCTCGACCTCGGGCTGGAAACCGCCGCCGTTGACGATCGGTTTGGGCAGGGGAAGCCCGTCCAGGACGATATGCACGTTGCGCGGGTCCGGAGCCGAGTGGATTTGATCCGTCACGTCATAGGTGTAATACCACTTGCTTCCATCGGCCAGAACGGCATAGACAGTCAGCGTATGGTTGTTTCCCGCCTTATGGCCGAAGGTGAGCAGACCGCCCGTGATGACGGTTTTCTCCCCGTCCTTATCCTTGCCGGTAACGGCATCGAAGGGAATTGTCACACGCTCTCCCGTAAGGGCATCGGCTCCCGTACCGGGCAACAGACCTCCCGCCAGGCCCGAGATCGAGCCGCCGACCCCGGAGACGTATTTCAGGTTTTTGGCATTACGGATCTCGACCGTGTAGCGGCAGACTGATACTGCCGGGTAAAGCGTGATCGTCGGCGCGGCTGTTTCCTGATTCAATCCGATACCCTCCGCATGGTCACTCCACAGCATGTCGGGAGGCAGCACGATACGCTCATCCTCCGTACCTCTGGCACGGGGTACACCGGCGGACCGCACACCCAGTGCGGAAAGGCCCGATAACAGATCGGCCGTGCGGGTGGTGACCTCGAAAGTCGTTTTCGATCCGGTATTGCGATAGGTGACGTTCTCCGTGTCGCTGTTCAGGCAAAATGCATCGTAATGCCCGACGGGAACGCGGATGATACCGCCGTTACGGTCCGTGAACTCGTAACGCAATGCCTCCCCGCCATGGGTCGGGAACAGGTAGAGTGACATGGACGCGGGGGCGGCATCCGGAGCCTTCCGCCAGTCGAAGACAACCTTCACGTTGACCACATGCAAGCTGTCATGGCACAGATCCTTGTGCTCGCAGGAGGTCAATGACAGGACCGCCAGAACAGCGACGGCCAGCAATACATGGTTCATACGTTCCAACATCCTTTTCATTGTCCGCCTCCTTTCTTGTCATTATAATTACCACGTCCCAGAAGCCACACGAGCGAAACCTCCGCTTTCGTGGGCCCGAACCAGTGGCGCCGCCTGGTCTCTCTCCAGACATACCGGCCGCCATCGGGAACGTATGTATGGTATTCGCCGCCCCAGTAGCCCGCGCCGATGACGAAATCCAGGTTCAGGCGACGGCCCACGGGCAACGAGTAACCGTACTCCACACCCACGGCGTAATTGCATTTTTCCCAGAGGGAACCACCCGGCTTGCCGCCCATGTAGCCTTTTCCTCCTGTCTCGAAATCGTACGTGAACAGCTGCCCGTAGAGTCCGAGGTGATGCCCCGTAAGCGGTTTATCCGCCACGCGGCGGCCGAAGTATTTGCGTACGTCCAGCTCCCCGCCGTACAGGCGCCAGTAATTATGGCGCTTATTGCTGTTCCACCACGCGTACATCCAGTTGCCGCCGACTGCCCAGCCCTTGCCCAGGTAGAGCTCTACGCCGATATTCGGGACGAGAAGGGCATCGTAGAGCAGGTTTGTCTTGAGTCCCATGTAGAAAGCTTTGGGAACATCGGCAACGGGAATGGCTGCCTGTACCGTGTCGCGGATGACGACGGTCCTTTCAATGGTATCACGAACGATGACGGTATCCCTTGGTTCCGCCTGTCGGGGCAGAACGACAGTGTCCCCTTCCATCCCTTTGGAGACCGGTTCGAACTCGCATTCGATTACGGAACAATTACGCAGTTCCGGAAAGAAATGTTCTGCCATATAATGCCATACGCGGCCACCGCGCAGATTCATTAGCTGCCGCTTGCGGGAATCGACGACGACTCCGTTACGGGTCACCCACTCGGGAGTATCACGAAGGATACGGAGGGCCTCCTCGCGGTAGGGCATGTCGGAAGCCTTGACAAGTGAGGCAAGCCCCTCCCAGTCATTCCCCGAAGAGGTGCATGCGAATACCGAATCGGGGACGGGAAGGCGTTCCAGGATAAGGCCCCGCAAGGACGCGAGCCGTTCATCGGACAGGCGCCTGTTTGAGGCTGAATTTCCCTCGGGCGACGATCCCGAGCGCATACTGATACGGCGCAGCACGGAATGGGCCTGCCGGGAACGGATGCCCGAGAGAAGCGAGTCCAGGCGGACACCGTTGTCCCGGTAGGAAAGATCCGGTGTGGAACTGCCCACGGGAAAGTAGAGCCGGCAATGCAGGGTATCACCGCAGCAAAAGGCCGGACAGAAAATACCGAGGAACAGGGTCAAAACAAAAACTCTTTTTAAATCCATCTGCAAAAAAGACTAATAAATTATCTACTTAAAAGCCAAGCAATAGTTTCCACTCTCCATGACAGAGAGTGGAAAAAAGAATAAAATAGCGTAAATAGAGCTCAAAAAGGGGACTTTG